>ERZ842401.822-NODE-822-length-45879-cov-8.958581_pt1 | contig 45879 bp, 51 predicted proteins | sample MGYA00521270_ERZ842401 | MGnify/ENA primary metagenome ERZ842401 (study PRJEB31892, sample SAMEA3878208) | bioreactor metagenome | biome: Moose rumen | place: Sweden | collected 2011-10 | study: EMG produced TPA metagenomics assembly of the PRJEB12797 data set... | reverse complement strand
CCCGTTGCGACTAACGTCGCAACGGGGGTTAAAACTAAAACTACTATCTGTAATTAATTGGGATTTTACGTTTATCTGCTGCAAACCAATTAATATGCCGCAATAACTTTCTATTTTTCTCTAGATCTCGGCTAAGATACAAACCCGTCTTTGGATCATAATCATATTTGTCTGATCCTCTTACTCTATTTAAAGTATCGACTCCATATCGTTCAGCGATATGTAATTCGTCTTCTAGCTTATAGAGTGTTGTCATTGGTCCGAGTGTATCAAACTTTGTATATTTAATCCATCCATGCATTGAGTATAATGAAGACCTAATGTAATCAAGGCTCATTACTTTATGATGCAATGCATAATAAAGAAATTTTACATGATTCTTGAATCTCTTCTTACTTGTATCGCGTAATTGGGTACGTCCATCCTTATAAACCTTATAACCAAGGAAATCTATTGGTTCACCTCCAACTAAATCAATACCATATGATTGTGAAGGGAGCAATTTTAATTTATCCCATAAGAAATCAATAATTCTTTTCACAATTCCTTCTTCATCAATTGGTGTTTTACTGAAAATTATGAAATCATCGCAATACCTAACGTAATCGCGGATTTTAAGTTCTTCCTTGATAAATATATCAAGCCCGTTTAAATATAAATTACCTAGCCATTGAGAAACATAATTACCAATTGGCATATTCGTTTCTCCATCGATGCTGTATATTATATCTTTAAACAACCACAGTACAAATGGATCTTTGAATACGCTACAAACCTGACCGTAAACGAGATCATGATTTATTGATGGATAAAATTTACTTACATCAAACTTCCATGCATAATTATTTGCACGAATTTTATCTTGTACATATTTGAGCCCTTTATGGATTCCTTTTCCAGGTCTGCATGATAATGAGTATTCGTAAAATCGCTTATCAATTATTGGTTCACAAATATTCATAAGCGCATGGTGAACTATTCTATCAGGAAATGGTAATACATAAATAGTTCGTTTCTTCGGTTCGAAAATTGTTTTCTCCCGATATGCTGATGTTGTAAACTGTCGTGTTCGTAAGGCATGTTGAATTTTAGCTAAATTATTATCAAAATCCTTGTAGAAACGTTTAATTGCACGCCTACTCTTTTTGCCTTTAGCTGCAAGCTTATATGCCTCCACTAAATTCTCCCATGATAAAATTTGGTTTTCTAGATTCCCGTATCTTTTCAATTTATTTTATGCCTTCCTTCTTCTCTTTATATTAACCACGAGAAAAATATACCGGGTTTTACACCGGTATATTTTCTTTTTAGTTTTTATAATTATATGCACCGTTCTTTCCATTTATGGTATGGACTTGCAATACTAACTACATATAATCTTCGCTTGCAACCTGATTTATTTAAGGCTAGTTTAAATTATATTTTCCGATAAATACAATATAAACTATTTAATTACAACGAAACCTAGCGATTACCTTGGCCCTGAATGATCAACACCCGCAAGCTGGGTTTATCATCTACGTAAGTTATAATAAATTACAACTTACAGTAACAATCCAATTTTATATCGTACAGTACCACCATAAAATAGAGTACGATGGCTTATACCAAATCGAACAAATTCAATTCTCTCATGTGCCTAGCACCAAAAATGATTTGCATATAAACCCGGATCATTCAGCGGGAGACCCACCAGCACCACGCCGGACAGCGCACACGCCACGGGCCCCGTTATTGCCATTCAGGTTCAGCGACCCGTTATTCCAATTCGACGACCGCGACCCGCAGTTCGCACCATTGTCCCAGTTACCACCCAAGATCGCCCGGCCAGGATAAATATTTTTTCAAATATTGTATTCTATTCGAGCAATCTACCTAATAAGAACTGGTGATAACCAGTATTGAATCCGAATGGGTTCTGAACTTAAATGTGAAGACCAATCGATCATCAAATTATTACGATACGATTAATCGCAATAGCGAGAGGTGCCAAAGGCAACGCTACTAATATTGTGTTTATTACATAATAAATTATTGTGGATTCGTTAAAGTATATCCCATTTTTCGTTCATCCGTATAAACTATTTTCGCAGTTATCGGATAATCTTCTTTTGGAATATTTTTGATGATATTATATATGCCATCAGAACCTGTACTCATGACATACATATTTTCATCCGAAATTTTATAATCTCCATTCTTTTTCATTTCAATAAAAGAAAATTGGAGGACCATATATCGCTGATTTTTATTAATTTTTGATTTAATATTGCAAACCGTTTTGAATATAATTATGGGTCGATCAATGCACTCCTTTATTCCAATTTTACATCCCACCAAACCATTAATTCTGTGCTTCTTATTTGATTTATTCAACGAATCTACATCAACAATACTTGATATAGATTTCGCTTTCTTGTTCATAAATTCGGCAGGAATGGCACATGTTTCAGTGAAAATGCCACAAACACTTGTACAAGTAATTTTCTTGCATTTATTTCTTTTTACTTTTTTGATTTTTGATACCATCTGTTTATACAATGTTTTCAATATAAACCCTCCTAGATAATAATCTATGAGCAAATAAAAATTGCTCATAGATTATTGTTATTTGGTTATTTATTTTTCATAAGCTCTACCGCACGATCTGCAAGCCAAAGATTCTTTTCAACGATAAGCTTCGTAGACGGATGGAAATTAAATGGGTCTCTTTTCATTTTATCAGCATACCATTTACTCGGAATATTATTAAATTTGAAACTCATCGCTGCCCAATCGCAATACATTTCTGCAATTGCATACGTAACCATTTTGATCGGTTTCCCATTTACAATCCAATATTCAGGATGGTGCGGATTCACCGTATAATGATGTTTCCATGCTTTTTCGAATGCTTTATTCTTTGCATCCGCTGTGTATGAAGCTTCTTCTGGATTATTATCCGGATAAAACTTCATCCGATATGCTGTAAATTCTTCTTTTGAATATTTACTTGCATCATGCTTACGTATATTTCTTTCTAATAAATCTTCATCGCAGCACAGATGAATAGCTAAACCATCTTTAATACATTCATAAGCATTATTTACATTTAAAACATGCTCCTTTATGTATTCCCTGTAAGCTGCTTCTTGTTTTTCTATTGACATAAAAATCACACCTTTCGACAGTTTTATAAACAAGTCTACAGAAAGGTGAGGATTTATAATGGCTATAATTAATTCCAAACAGAGGAAAGAATTAAGCAAAGACGAATTTGGATTGCCTGAAGAAAGACGTTATCCTTTAATTGATAAGGCTCATGTCCTCAAAGCAATCCAATTTTTCAAATATTGTCCAGATGATAAAAAGAAAACTCTTGCTAAGAATATTAACGCTAAGGCAAGAGAATATTGCATGAAAATAAATTGTAAGGGAAGTTTTGCCAAGTACATCAGTCCGGATGTAGTAAAGCATGCTAATGAAGCATATGGATTCGATGTTGCCGAAGCAAGTAACATTGGAACATTATCTCCAATTGTTGGCGGAATTCAGACTCACCAGCATCGTGTAACAGATGAAGACATGTATGACCCCGATGATATTGTAATGGACGCAATCACTGGTGGGTTATTGCTTGATGTAAACGAAACGGAAGAATCTGTTCGTGATGTGTTAATATCAGCTAAACCAGAAACTGACTTAGCCAAATGGATGCAAATGAACAGCACTAATCTTATTGGCTGCTCATACATTGGAGGTGGTTCATTTGCTAAAGATACATATGAGTTACCACATAAGTGTACATCGCTTGCAGATTATTGGCGTCGATACCATCTAACAGTTCCTGTGGAGAAACCGATAAATTCTTACTTGTCACTGCTTCTGTCTGAAGGTGAGAAATTATTACTCGCCGATTATATCGTAAATGATGGAAAAGCATATAATTATCTGATGGAAAGAAAAAAGGAAATCATTTCGATTTTAATGGATTATGAGGATCATAAAGAAGCAAGGGATATCGGGATCGTGATCGATAAAGTCGTAACGATACTTCGCTTCTCGACAACCGCTGAAGAATTACGATATCTTATTGCCGTAATGTATGCGATCAATCGTCTGGTAACAGTTGCAGCTTTAGCCATATTGCTGAATAAAAGCGATCTCTACAATCGACGGGGACATAATGTCTCTTTATTTGCAATGGCTCATTACGTCTCTCCGACATACTCTGCATTTAAAACAATTTCACCGAATTGCCCCAATACAATAATTAACGAGCTTAATGATCTTGCTCGTATCTGGTCTGATCAATACAAGCAATGGATTGATTCCCAGATTGATTATTTTGTCAAAGGTACTGATTGCGGCGATAACTTCCCACTGGTACTGCAAGATCTGAATATGGGAATCCTGCCATGTAAATGGTATTTCACATTTAATGGTAAAGATGCAGGATTATCAAAATTTGATAATCATTATTTCATCGGGGATGAGTATACCGTAAAGAAGCTTATACGCTACAATGCAGATGGAGAATCTCTCAAAGATAACATGGATCATCCGTTCTACGTTGCATATACAATTGGGCACATCAAAGATGGACAGATTGAATTATGTATAGATCAGTATTTCGATACTAATCCGAATCCTATGCCAATCAATGAAAAATTGAAAAATAATCTAACGATAATAAACTTCCGTAAGGAAGCAAATGCAATTACCACCGAGGGTATGACAATTAACAAATTCAAGAATCGTTTACTCGATATTGCACGTGGAATTCATGTATCGAATAATGGAGATGTGAAGATTAATCTCCAGAATAAGCTTACGTTTGAACATTATGAAGAAATTCATAAAGTAATCAAAGAAAATGCACGAGAAGGTAATTATGAAGCAATGAAAGAAAATCTTGCTTATATCTTCGCTCTCATCGGCACTATTGAAAAGTTATATATGTCCGAACAAAGAGGAAAAGGAAAATCATATTTACCGACTGATCCCGAATATCAATCGATGGTTCGGCTCCGTGCATTACTGATCAGTGATTTTAAGGTTTATATGAGAATCCTTCAGAAGCATGATCGGAACTTTAATTTCTTGGAATATTACAACCAGTCGAGTGTGAACCATTCGGTTTACGTTCTCAAGGGTGATGATATCAAGAATGCATCAAAGTTACTCAGAATGATTATGCTGTAATTTAACTTTTATTTCAAGTATATATTATAGGTAGGTATGCACGGATTATTTCACGTGCAACCTACTTATATTGTAAATCACTGGCGTAGATTCTCCTAAAGTTTCAAATGCTAATACACATACACACAACATCTACGCCGGTTTTACATATAAGTGGCCATTGGTATTTTAGAGAAAGGCAGGACGAGAATGAAACGAAAATCTAAATTTATCCTAACCGCTATCGTATGTACAATGGCATCAATACCATTTGTGCATGAATTACCACGGGCATTACAAGCGCCAATTGTAAAACAAATCGATGCATCCGAAATCCATCAATCAATTTATGATGTACGGACAAAGGAAAAAGCTGATATCTATTTGGTATCAAAAGAAATGAATATCGCATCGAAAGAAGACGGAAGTAAATTGTTTGAGAAAGGTCAGTATATTGCTCTGACCAAAAGATTATCAGTTCTAGATACAAAATCAAAAATTATTTCTGGAATTGATGGGATTGTGCGAGTTCCAGAGAAATTAGATGAGAATTTCTCAATCAAAATCAATGGAACTTACAATAATAAACCAATAAAGTTCTACGCAGCTCCAGATAAACGTACAGAATTAAATACTACGATCCGAGAGAATGAAATCAACACGGGTGATTTATCGATTTATAATGGTCATTACTTAAAAGTGACCGTTAATGGTCATCCGATGTATGTTGATACAAATTCAACCAACTGGACTGTACATGCAAAAGAAAATCTGAAAATCATTGGCATTGGCGATGAAACTCAGGTAATTAAGAATGAAAAGAATTTCACGACCGATGTATCTAGCCGTACAAACTTCACATATGAAGATTTGGTTAAGGTTACCGCTGGTACGGGATTAGAAGGAATAGAGCTAGCAGCAATCCAGGCTGAAGAAAAGTATGGTGTTAACTCACTATTCATTTTGAGTTTAGCAGCACATGAATCTGGTTGGGGGACCAGTCCACTTGCTCGTAATAGAAATAACTTATTCGGTATTTGCGCATTTGATTCAAATACTGATGCAGCATCGTATTTCAGCACACGGTCAGAATGTGTTGATTACTTTGGACGGTTGATATCAAAGGAGTATTTCGCTCGGGGGAGAACGAACCTTTGGAGTATCAACGAAATCTATGCGAGTGATGGATCATGGGCTACGAAAGTTAATGATACCATGCTTTCTATGCTAAACACAATTAGGGGATAAACCCTAAAGAATTAAGACACTGCGCACAATATATTGAAAGCGTAGTGTCTTAATTTATTAATGTAAAGGATGATAAAGAATGAAGTTAAAAGAAGTTTATACTAAAAATGATTTGATCAAAATTATTGATTACCATGTAGAAACAATAAGTTGCTTTGCCAAAGCACGGTATTCAACAGATATCAATTTTAAGAATTTTATTGAAAGTATATTCTACTGTGGTAAAACAGAACAGGATATCATCAAGGAAGCAATCGACGAAGCCGTGGATAAGTTCCGCGATTGTAAGTACTTGGAAATATTTAAGGATGATGATTCGGTCATTCATTTCAGAGTATTCCCTTGGGCATCTTATACGGCATAATTTAAAATCATTTTTAAATAAATATTATATCTTGGATGAGAATAAAAATCTCATAATTAATTATGATAGATAAGACAAATCAGTATGGATGGACAATTCATCTGAAATGTCTTTCTATAATAAATTTACGAGCTGTAAAAGCTCACAAAGAAGGAGGTTGCTATTATGAGCAACGAAAATCAGAAAAAGGACAACAAGACTGAGAAGCTGAAGTATCTGCTGGACAATCGTCTCGGCGTTCTTCCGGATTCTATCTCAGTCACGATCACCAACAAGATGATCGAGAAGTGCATCCTCGGGTTTATGGAGGCTAATGGTATTGACGTTGGCGATTCCTACAACACGAAGATCGCAGTTGCATGCTTGTGGAATGAAAGATTCAAACATTGCATGCAGACCGGTAAACTGAATGGCGAACTGCCGTTCTATGTCAGTGTACTGACGAAAGTTCATAAGTCCGATCAGGCTAAGGCAAAGACTCGTCACTATCAGCGGCTGGTTAATAAACTCAGTCAGCATGATGACGGTAAAGCATGCCAGTTGGTTGTTATGAATCAGCCGAACCTCAACAAGGTTTTGTCCAAGTTGGCAGAAAACGTTGATGGTAACAATGTCGGTTGGAGACCGTTTGCTAAAGGACATGGCAAGCAGAATAAGCGTTACAAAGGCATCCTTGAATGCCCGCTCAATACTTGGGCTGTAATGCAGTATATCTTCGCAACCGATAACGACGAGGGCCGTTCCATTGTATATGATTTTGCGGATGTAAAATCCAATAAGGACGGTTCCTTCACTCTCCGTGTGATTAAGAAGTTCTCCCAGAAGGGCTTCAAGGAAGTAAGTGGTGATCTTCTCCGTGGATTAGATCGTAGCCGTATCCGTCACTAAGAAGTAATTCTGGGCTAGATTTTGTACCGAGAGATTTGAATTCAAATCTCTCGGTATTTAAAATTATTAGGAATAAAAGGAGGAATTTTTCTTATGGGTAAGAAACGTGATTATTCCCGATACAAGGTAGAAGAAGTCCTTGATACTATTAGTGAGGGAAAAGGTAATTGGGGTAAGTTCCTAATTAAAGCAAGTATGGACGATGGACCAAGTACCGTTGATATTCGTCATCTTGGCATTGATGAAGACGGTGAATACATCATCGGTAAAGGAATTAGTCTTAGAGATGATGAAGCTGATAAGCTTACAGATTCATTACTAGAACATGGCTATGGTGATATGATCACCCTTGCGCGTGAATATAAGAAGCGCAAGAACACATTTTATCCGAAGGAAACTACTGAAGATGAAGTAATTTCCGATATTGAAAAACGAGCGTGATTTCAATGTTTATTGAGGTAATCGATGGAAAGATAAATGGGTTTAAGTGCAAGTACGTATATCTCGACAAACTTTTCAATGGAAAGTTAGATGAGACACGTGGTAAGAAGAAAGTCGTAGATACTGTAAATATATTTATCAGTTTAGAATCACTATTCTATTCCATTCGTCAAACAACGATTGAAAAGCATCTTGCTAAAATGGAAAAGAAAGAGATCCGCTCGGTGTATAGGCAGATCATTTCTAATATTATAAATGTAGCTGCTCATTACCGTAATTACTTTTCACGACATCGCGTAAAATCAAATATCATTTACTATTTCAACGAAGTTCCTGATACTGAATCTAAGTATAATAATAGTGCCATATGGGAAGATTACAGATATCATTACTATGAATCTCTCAATTCAATGGATCGCATGAATATCAATAATATGATTCGTGAATCAATACAATTTATTCGAGTGATTACCGAATACATTGAAGATGTGCATATGGTGGGGACAACACATGTTGAGTCATCAATGGTACCGTTCACGTTTATGATGGAAAATTATCTTCCGTGTAATGTGAATATTATTGTGACGAAAGATCCATATGATTTTCAATATTGCACATATAACTCACTCGTGATAACTCGTCAAGGTATTGAACCTGTTCTTCTTACAAAGAAGAACCTGATGAAATACTTAATGGTAATCAATGAGTTAGACGTAGAAACAACACGGGTTATTCATCATAGGCTTCTTACATTTATCCTGGCTTGTAGAGGAGACAAGAAGCGTAGTTTGCAAACAAGTAAAGGTCTTGGATTCAAGACAATTTACAAGCAGCTTCTTGCTCTCTATGAAGCGGGATATTTACTTGATGATGACCCTGATACAATGAGTTTACAGAGTCTAATGCATGTATTCAATAAGAATGGAAAATTCAAATATCTTCAGGACGCTGAAGAAGAAATCAAACAGATTATTGCAAAATATCATGTAATTGATTTTGAAACCCAGTATCGTGCGATTAATAAAACACAAAAGAAGCAGATGGAAATTCAGATTACAAATAAAACAGATCCAGGTGCATTAGTTGAAATAAATGAAAGATACTTTGCAGATTATCCACTTCAGTTAATGGAACTCAATCAATTTGATTAAGTATAATGGATTGGTGCAATGCACCAATCCATTTCTTTTTTATTCCTTATCCGTGACAAAACTTTAAAGATTCAAACGAAAGGATGATTTCCATGAGTTTTGGAATAAATACCGGGAATTTACTGACTGGCATCCTTGGAAATATGAAAGGCGTAGGTGGTTTGGGAGGAAAAGCAAATTTCAATGTTGCTTCCCTCACATCTATGCTTGCATCAATAACAGGACAAGGTCAGACACAAAAATTCCAAAATTACTTTTATAGATATAGAGTACAAACTTTCCAATTATTACTTGAAGGAGAAGCAGAACCAATAAATATTCTTAGCACAGCAGTAAATAAGATAATTATAACTCGTATGTATGATGAAGCAATTCATCCTATTATGGAAATATTTACTATGCTCCCTCCAAGATTACACCAAATTATGAAAGATAATAAGCAAACTGCTAAAATCCATTTTCGAATTAAAAAAGTCCAGTATAGTAGAACGACTGGCGAGCAAGTCGCCGACCAGGACTACATTAATTCAACATTTTCAATCATAATAGATGATGAAACTGATTTCAAAAATGAAGATGAATATAAGAAAAGCAATAAGTTACAATCTGGTGGAGATGGCAAGTATGTATTCAATGCAGCAGATTACAGTACTGAATATTGTATATCCTTATGGGATAAAACCAAGCTCGATGCAATGTGCAAAGTCGTAAATACAAATATAGAAAATGCAACTGTTTCTACTGCAATAAAAAAGATATATGGTGAATCTGGAATAGATAAAATCCTGATTAGTCCCTTGGATAATGGTAAAACATATTCTGAAATCAGAATTAAGCCAATGAACTTAATGAACGTCCCTGCTTATATTGAAAAAATATATGGGACGTATTATGCAGGAACAACGATATTCCTCGATTACAGGTGTTTATATTTTTTATCCAAAGCAGGTGTTTGTAATGCAAAGGAACAAGGCGAATACACACGTACAATTATCAAAGTTCCCAAACCAGGAAATGAAAAGAAAAACTCTAAGGGCATAACGAAAGATACAACAAATAGATTTTACTATTTATACGTAGATGGAGAATCAATTGATTTCGCTGCTCCTAGTAATACAAATGACGTTATAGAGGGTAACAATTTTGAAATAGTTGATCCCAGTAATAATGAGACAGTAGGTGTAGAGGGTGCAGGTAATCAATCCGGTAAGGGTAATGCTCGTGTCGTTGAAGATAATTATAGCAATGAATATAATAAGTCTACAATGATTAGTGATGTAATAGAAAAATCTAATGTCGCTACCGTTACATGTACCGATTATGACGAAGAAGCGTTTACACCTAACAAGGAATTTGTAATTATCTTTGATGATAAGAAATTATCAAATCGAAACGGATTTTATCGCTTAACTGAGTCTACAGTTATTCTGTCAAAATCTAATTCTAACCTAGACATAACAGGTAAGCACGTCTTAGCATTTAAGTCTGCAATATCGGTAGGTGATTCTGAAAAGGATGAAAAACCAACTGCTACAAACAAGAAAACAATGGATACAAAATCCACGAATAATAAGCAAACCGATATAGATAACGCTTCAGGTCAAAAATTTACTCCATCTGGTCCTAAACCAAAAATTCCTGCAGTTGATAACAATCAGGTTAATGTAACTGGACAAGTTACAGCTCAGGAAGCAAAGAAAGACCCAAACTATAGTTATGATGAGCTTGGGAATCTTAAAGGTTATGATGTACCAGAGTATAATAAGATAAATGAATCTGATTCATTAACAGTGAAAAATGCAAAGATTGCTGCTCAACAAAAAATGCTTCCTTGTGCTGGACCAAAACCAAAGTACAGAGAGTAAAAATTGAAAGGAAGAAAAAAGAAATGATGCAGAAAACAAAATTTGAAATCGTTACAATTGATGAATGGAATAGGTGTCTTTCGCACTTTGCAACATCTGGGAAACAAAGAGAAATGCTTTTCTGGCAGCAGTACAACTCTGATTATAGTACAATTAAAATTCCGAGGCGTGCTACGAAATACAGTGCAGGATATGATTTCTTCTTACCATGTGATATTGTAATACATCCGGGTGAAGTAATAACGATTCCTACCGGAATAAAATGGAATGCAGGATTAGAAAAAGATTGTAAATTCTTAGCAATTTATCCGCGATCATCTCTTGGTAGAGATTATTGCCTCAGAGAACCCAATATTGTATCAATAATTGATGCAGATTATTATGGGAATGAAACCAATGAGGGACATATCATGATAAACCTTAAAAATGAAGGGACTAATGGTGAAGTTAAACTTCATAGAGGCGATGCATATGCTCAAGGCATAATTCAGATGTATTTCTTAGCAGAAGAAGAACCTGTGACAGCAGTACGAACTGGTGGATTTGGCTCTACTAATAAATGAATAAATACAGATGTACACAAATTGTGTACATCTGTATTATTTTTTATTTACCCTTACCAAACAAATAGTCCCATGTAGCACGGACTTTACCCATTTTAGCACGTTTAAGCTTTTGTGCATTACGTACTGCTTTTTCATCATCTTTCTGTTGCTGATCTTCACGGGCTTCTTGCTCTTTATTATATTTAGCATTGTCAGCATCAGACTGCTGGACACCTTTTACTTCTTTTACTTTATCAACAAGAGTTTTCATTGTATCGCAGTAATGATCACACATCTGCTTAGTGCATGTCATACGTGCAGTGGCAATCGTTGCACAGATTTTGAAAATCTGATTTACCTGATTACCAAGATCCGCCTGCTTTTTGTTTTCAGCAGCTTTTTGCTGAGCTGGATCAGTACTCGGATCAACCGTACCAGTTGTATTTGTATTCGTGTTAGTACCTGTTTGCCCCTGTGCTGTCTGCTGTTGTGTTTTAGATTGTCCTACACCACTAAGGATTCCTTCAGTAACATCTGCAAAATCAAGAAAAGCCTTATATGCAGGAATTCCATTTTCATCAACCAAATTTGTCAGCATATACAGATTGCATTCGCCAACATCGGAATACATTCCAGGACCAAACTGGTATCCTTCTACTACTCCTCCATGTGATGTAATGATTTTCTGCACAGCTTCAAGTTGTCGTGTATTATTTTGTGTTGCCTGTTGTGCTGCAGATATATATGTCTTGTAGTTGCCCATGAACTCCTGCATATATGTGATCGCCCTAATAGCATCTGCATTTTCATAATGCACGCTTGCTGGCATATCACCATTTCTATTTTTATCAGCGCCATTCTGTCCTTGATAATAAAGTATGGATGCCTCTCTAGGATCCATTGATAATTTCGCCAGTTCAGGGAAGTATTTCTGATATAACTGATTTTTATCCAGAGGTGCTTCTGTCCCATTTTGCTGTGCGCCAATTTCCTTCATCATTTGCTGAATATTCCCGTTAGCTGCAATTGGCAATTTGGGACTCTGCATACGTACATGTGCATCAGTCAACCAATATGGGATAACATCAACAGAGCAGTCATTTTTAAATTCCTTTTTAATGATCTCAAGATACTTGGAATTCTCCCTATACCACTCTTCATTGTGCTGCATCGATTCACTGATACCAGTAACAAATTTATTCAATGCATCCTTGATGAACTGAATAATTTTTCCAAGGAAATTACTGATACGATTAAAAATTCCCTTTACATTTTTTTCAGTTCTTGGGGCATTCTTAATCTTAGAGCCAACTTCAGCATCTTCCATGACCAAATGCCCTTCAATCGTTGCTTTAAGGAGAATCTGAGATTCTCTATAGTAATTCTCAAGGGCCATATACGAGTCAGCTTCATTTATTTCACATAAGGCGGCTTCTTCTGATTCAATAAATTCTGAATCAAAATAGGCACCTTCATATGCTTCAATAAGTGCACTCATGAATTATTCACCTACTTTCGATTTCAAATATGCAGTTTTGATAGTTTTCAGATAGAACTGGATTGCCTCATTAAGCATATCCAATTTAACTGAGTAATACGTATCAAATGCATATTGGATATTTTTTGCTGTCAAATTTGCACTCTGATATACCTGGTGGATTGCAGCCATCTGACGATTACGGAAAGAGGAATCTGAATCACTCTTGCGTAATGCATCAAGCATGAACATAGGTTCACCCTCCATCCAGGCAATTACGAGTTCGCACTCTTTTTCCATCGCAGCTTTACTCTTTTTGCACGCTTCAATTGCATCCTTAAAGAGATGATATTTCTTGCACATCGTAACAGCAGATGATGGAGTAATTACAATTGTGGTTTTTTCAGAGCTGCCATTTCTAAATGCAGCTTTAGCTGCCTTCTTAAAATCACCCTGTGATATTGGATTAAGATTCAAAATCTTACCACGGATTACATCCATAGCTGCAGTACTACCAATCAGGTCTTTATACTTAGATGTATTTGCATCAAGAGTCTTAGGCGTTGTATACGCAATATCTACAATGGTGCTATTGACCTGATTCATAAATTCATTCATCACCGTCATATTAGCATCCTTACCGTTAATGGTATATTCATACCCCTGAACCGTGAATTCTTTAAAAGATCTATAATCTTTTTCAAAGATATTCACAACAGAGGTTTCGCCCTTAACAAAAAAATTATAGATTTTACGCAATACTTTCATTGCAAAATCTTTAAATTTTTTCAGCCATCTCTTGAACCACTCTACGATGTTTCCAATTACTTCGGACAAACTTTCAACCACAAGCATTGGAGTGTTACATTCTAATGAGATATTCATTAGACGAACACCCTCCAAGAGATATTGGTTGAATTCATCATTTGTATTGTTATAATGCTCATCAACGAACATTGTAGCATTGCACTCCATATGCATTCCCTGATTAATATCAGGTACGTCTACATACGATTCGTTCGTTACGAGCCTGCTAAATAATACGCTCATTATTCATTTCTCCTTTCAATTATTCTTTGATACGAGTTACATTTTTGTCCTGGGTTATAAAGAGAAAAAATACAAAGAGCGATTGCTCTTTGTATTTTCACAGTATTATAATCTTGTGAGATGCCATATATTTATCGAGTGCATCATTCGCTTTATTTATTGGTCTAGATTCTGATAAGTCTTGGTCAATATATACCATAGATTGTTTCATCTCATTATTGGATTCCGAAGTAACTACTGCTTTAATCTCTATCCAAATACAGATTTTATGAGTATTATCTTTTTCGTGATAAATACTTATCTCATACGATTGGGTTAATCCATCAGCGTTGTATACAGCGGTTGATATGAATCTTAATCCATCAACTGCATTATTTCTACTCCAGGACGTTTCTGGCTCATAAAGATCCTCCGTATAAATACGGCAAACTTGAAGATGCGAAACAAACGGATTATTCACAATCATTTCAATTTGCTCGGTATTACTTCCTTTTATAAAACTTTCCATATCGAATAAACATATGCTTGATAATTCATCCCAGAATTTATCTACTGGTGATAGAATTTTCGTATATGTATTGAAATTAAGTGAATCCGGTAAGTCTTTTGCCATTTGCTTATATGATACGAGATTCCTTATGCTCGTTGTATCAAAGAAACCAAATTCATTAATAAGTAACTTACGATATTTATCGATAAATAATTCGGAATTCATTTCATTGTCATACTCAAATTTTGTTTGTACATCATTTGCGAGTTTACCGCTAGCACATCTAACAAACCAAGGTAACTTTTGATCCACATGTGATAATTCATGTGCGATGACAGATATAATCCATCCACGTACTACTGGTAATACATCTGCACCATAATGGTTACACTCAGGATTCATATCATTATATTCTTCTAAGAAATGTATTATATCAGGCGTAAAAATAATAATTCTATCCACCAGCATTGACGCATTTTTAAGATTTGATTCATCAATTCCTTCTCTTTTACCAACAATAGGAAATTCATAATCATTTACGGTAATCTTCGTTGCTAAGTAATATGGATTAATTTTCCCATTTAGATATTCAAATACCTTCTTCGAAAATTTCTTCCAATACTTCAAATCATCCACTTCTCTATTAACAATTTTACTCATATTATTCTACCTCGCTATTGATTCTGTTACAATTATTCTGTCTTTGGTTACTCCAAAGTCTTTTTCACCTTCACAGGAATTATACAATATATGGATTGAATTCACCCATGGTCGATAGTCTTCTATGAATTTATGATAAAATCCAATATCTTTATCTTTATCTGAGTATATCCATACATTCATATTTGTATTAAATCCTTTTCGTAGTATTGTCCTTATTCCACGGGCATATCCACTACCTCCTATGGCTGCATATAATTGATTATTACAATCGCATTTCTTTACATTAAAGAATACACCGAGTATATCGAATGGACCCTCTGCAATATGCAAGTCAACTGATTTTGCATATATATCAGCTCCCGTTGGTATCATATACATCTGATCCTGTACTATCTGATTTTGATATATTGGATATTTTATATATCGTATTTTAGGATCAGGTGTTATATTTCTCAAATTAACCATATCCTTTGTACTTGATACAAATCCAATACAATCTCTATCCAGATAATACATCTGCTTTTTGTAATCATCATTTATCGAAAGATAATTCAAATAAATATAATCCGTTAGCTTAAATACAATTCGTAATGCTTCCAAAGAACGTAATGTGAAATTCACTCCTAATCTAGCTTTCATATATTCTAATTTCTTCTGTGATAACGAATTATCTCGTATCTTTGGAATTGCAAAATTTAACTCCTTTCCTACTCGTTTAAACTTATAATCTCGTTTAACTGCATTGATTGTACCCTTATTATATTGGGATACCTGATTATATAAACCGAGATCTCTAATTCTCAACCGCTCTAAGAAATTTGCGGTCACGATACCAGATTCATCACAAATCCAACAATGATAGATTAATGGTTGACCTGGTTTTATCCATATGCTACAATGTGGCTTATCATGATGCTTTGTCGAATCCCCACATAATGGGCACTTCACATACACATATTCATCTTTGTATGGCTTTGCATATGGTGTACGTAATAACGCATCAATTATTGGTTGTAATGATAATGCCATATATGTCTCTCCTTTCTCACCTATATAATATATATGTGAAAACAAAGTTAAATTATTAATCCTTCCGCGTCACCATGCGGAAGGATTAACACTCAAATCTATATCTAAAGGAAGTTATGGATTTATACTTTTGTAGTAACAATAATAAAAAATAACCATCACATGATTTCATGTGATGGTTATTTAATTCCAGTTCAATCTTAGATTGAATTAACAAATTCTAAGAATTCCTGGGCAAGTGTATCAAAATCGCAATATAACGGAGTACCCATCTTTTCAGGTTCATCATAATCAACCAACGTAAAGTCAGTATTTACGAGTGAACTTAACATAGCTAAGATAGTATCATCCTTGCCGGCTTTTTCCAGAGTGGAATACTTGTTATTCACGATATTCTGATAAGTTTTCGTTTTACGAATTTTATCCAGTAATTTGTTATTATGGATCAAACGATTATTGATGCGTCCATCGATATTTGCCGATATAATCTGACTAAGGAAAATAAATCCATTTACAGCCAGTCGACGCTTCATAAGAATCATAAGCTCCATGTAACGTTTGATTGTTATGTGATTCAAATCGGTAAATCCACCGAAAATCTTTGAATAGTAGTAAAATACCAAAGACTTACCGATTGGATTTATCTTTGTATGTTTAAGATAAAAATTCCGTTCGTCCTTAGAAATTTTAATCTTTGTCTGCTTCTTGATTCTCTTGATGGTATCCTTGATGTTTACCTTACTGAGTAAGATTATATTCTCATCAATTTTTACCGTATCCATCTCTAACTTATCCAGATACGATAAACCATCACTATCTTTTTCGGTACTGATTTCACGCATAGTAATACCGAAATTCTTTACACAGCGATATTGCAACTGTGTCTTCAAGATAACACTATTAAAGCTTATAATACTCTGATAGAAGTTATACTTGAAAATGTTATCTACAATTAAATTCTTATCTAATAATTCTTCCGTATACGACACAGCGTCAATTGAGTTTGCTTCATATTTATCCCAAATGGGCTGGTTATTCGACTCGTTTATGTTTACTTTAACATTAATCGAGTGGAAAAGTTTCGCATACAGATTTACATGTTCGACCTCATACACGAGATCAAATAATGGCCGGTAATACAAAATCAGATTCTTTACTTCCGGCTTTCCCTTGATTACACTGATATAGTGCATTACAATTGGTATCATCATTTTGATGAATGTACTAATTACCATAAGCAATATTGCATGTCTGTTAGTGAATTCCAAAGACTCTGTATACTGCTTATCTGGTTCTTTGTTTTGTGCCAGATCAATCCTGTAATTATCTTCCACGAATTTCATTACTTTTCGATACATACTTGGAGTAACGAAATACTTATACAGCCATTTGATCATGGACTTACGACTCGGATTGGTCTTCTTCGAGTCTATCATGAATTTGCAATAATAGTAATTCATGAGAAGCTCGTCGTCTTCATCATAATACTTAATGAAATAATTCACATGTAGCGCGATACGATCGAGCTGGTTGACATAGGAATCTTTGAATGAGATATAGAAGATATTCAGATAATCAGTATTGACTCTATCCAAGAATTTATCAAATGGAATGATGACGCATTTCCCAGCGTAGGTCATAACCTTATCTTCTTCTTCAGGAATCCATTCATCCACAGGAATGATTCCATCTGCTAATGGTGACAATTTCAAAGGTTGTTTATCTTCTGCCATAACTTCTTTACCTTCCTTTTCTTGCTAAACTGTTAACTGATTTGCATATTTGGATATTCTCTCCTTCCTTTTTTATTATACAATTACGGTTAACGCAAAAGTATAATATATATCCAAAAAAGATTTTGATTTACCTCGCCTTTTTCGGCTTTCTGGCTTTTGTTGCCTTAGCTGGCTTAATAGCAGCTTTTGCTTTCAAAGGCTTATTGGAACCAGAAGATTTCTTCGCTTGGCGTGTTGTTTTCGAGCCGAATAAGATATCTTTTGGTTTATTAATGAAAGACTTAAGCTTACGACCCATCCTCTTGATTCCCATAAGGTCATCAGGAGAACGTCTCTCCATTACTTCTTCAGGTGTTGGTATCTTTGTTACATCAAATTTTGATATAGGTTGAGCTATTGTAGAAATATTTCTACGTTGCATTAACTCAGGATGTGTTACAAGATACGTTAGCGCAAAGAATGTTGATGAATCAAATCCGATGTGATTTCGTGGATTTGTCTTCAACGGTGGAGTATGCATAACTTGCTTAGAAAACTTGTAATCCAATGCTTCTGGTAATAACTTATAACGGTTATACACATAAGCATATGTAAATGTGAAACCAGGGGAATTACTGAATATTTTAACAAACATATTCTTGAAATCCCCATCAGAAGATGCTCCATACTCATGCTCGGGAGCATAGAGATTCAAAACGACATCATATACAATTTCGTCATTTGATTCAGAGCTTACCATGAAATGATAAAAAACTTCTTTTACGTTGCTGCCATCTTCAGTGAAATAAATATCAACCGGAATTTCCTTGTGTTTTGCGATGTATTTCCTATATCGCTCTAATAATTTTTCTCGTGCCAGTTGATTCACCCTGTATGACTCACCACCCATTAAACTTGGGTTGTTATACACATTCATAATCGTTGGAATTCTTTTTGTTTCCATTCTTTCTCACCTCTTTTCATTTGTCACATTAAATAGATGATAGCAGTCCGAAAACTGCTATCATCATGTTGATTGATATATAATTTTATACCATTATCGAACTTTCTGGGATTCCTCAAGGGCTTTCTTCTGATCCATGATGTCAACTGCGACATACTGGTTAGCAGAAAGAATTGTACCGATAATGGTAATTGCACTTCTCAGGATTTCGATATCCGTGCGGCAAGAGTTGATGATCTTATCAGAATACTCATCTGTATTCAAATCATAACACTTATTCTCTGCCAAGGATTTTTCGATAATCCCATTGGTGTGCGTAATCGTTTCTTTCGGATTCTTATTCTGATGAATCCGATAGATAACATTCGTAAATGCTTTGTACATGATTTCAGCAACGCTATTCATAGCAGCGTTATCTTTAAGTGTGCCATCATGTGCAGTTTCTTTGATTGCCTTGAATATAGCAAGGTTATTACCCAAGTTATATCCATAGGAGATCGTACTCCGGCATGCATGGATAGCATCATCCAATGCATCATCATTCAGTTTCTTTTCCAGATTAGAATGACCACCAACATGGATCATCGCAGATTTGCATGCAATACGAGCCAAACGATCACGTGCCTCGACATATGTTTTGGTTATGTATCGAGCATTCTCGATCTCATCAAGTTCACGCTTATACTGATCCTGTGCATCTCTGATATGGGCGTCAACCATCGGCTGATTGATATTATTGAATCCATGAAATTCAATATTTTCACTGCCGATAGAAATGATTTCACACGTACCAAAGAACTTTCCGATCTTATCTTCCAGTTCAGTACGAAGACCCATACCATCATCATCCGGAATTACAACATTCGGACGTTCAATGGAACGAGGATCTTTACCAGTATTTACAGCATTCTGTACCATTTTATTGAATGCAGCCATTGCTTCTTTGGATGCATCAACCGCCCGCTGGTATGTACCGTTAACCTTATAGTACTCGGTTACACCCTTAACGAGACCTTCAGCCTCTAACGGATTCACAATCGCCGTACCAAGGAATGGTGCAAGGTCTTCAAAGATAATCCGTTCTACGTGTGAATAGTACGGATTCTTTGCGAATACAATCGGGAATGGGATTGCACCACCGTTACCCTGCTGGCTATACAGCTGAATGAAGTTCTGCGCATCAGACTTCACATGGTCGATAAAGAACTGGTCATAGTTCGGTGCAATTACAACCATACGACCTGTTGCATCAACTCGCTGCATGTAATTGTAAGCAAGACGAACCAAATCCCAATGTTCATTACCAAGGGTAAAGTTGAACAGCAAAATATGCGGATGTGCGATATTGCACTTGCTGTTTTCATCATTGAAGTACACGTTGTCAATTGCTTTACCTGCAATATAGAACATGTCATCCATGATATCGTAATGAGCTTTTTCAGTCAAGCTCATACGCTTGGAAATGGAAGTATCTCTACCGGACTTCTCATAAATTTCTTTCAAGAAGCCAGTATACTCCTCATTGCCATTTGTTGCAATCCGAGCAACATTTTCGACAATATCCACATAATTCTCGTCGGTTACCTGAACTGCATTAGCCTGAATACGTTCACAAAGGATATCTACATATTCACGGATACAATCCTGAATATCCTTCGGACGCATATCAGACAAAATCGGATTCGAACTCATGAGATCAAGGAACTCATGAGCAGCCAAAATAGCTGTAGTAGATCCGTCACCCACCTTCATAACCATCTGGTGGGAAATCATACGGATCAAATTCAAAATTGTGTTATCCTTACGATTATTGAAATGGATGAACTTCAGGACGGTCCATCCATCCTTGGTCATATGGTAATCACCCATTTCTTCAATCATTGTAGCCCCACCGTACGGTCCAACAGTCTTACCCACGATCTTAGCCAACAAATGGAAGATATCACGGATAGACTTCTGGAAGACCTCTTCCGTCAAAACATTGCACGGATAATCATTCGCCAACTTCATGATATCATACTCGATATCGTTAGCTTGAGGCAAATTTACCTGAAAATTCGGATCACAAGTCATTTTTTCTTTCTCCTTTTCTTATCCTCTAAATTTAGCTTTCAACGGCGCTTTATACGCAATAAAAAATGCGATATTGCGACAAGTCGAAAGACCATACTTAAGAATTATGTGCTCGTCATCTTCAAAATTAAAACCATAATTGGCTATTCCAAAGAAACGATCATTATGCTCTTGGTAACTATTTAGATTAGCAATACGATCAAGATTCCAGTCATATACTAATGACGGATTGCTAGATTTAATTGCTCTCTCATAATCGCCGGTAATATATTTTATTTTATCTTTTCCATCAGGAAATAAATTCACAAGCTGGAATTCTTGTCGTGGATCTCTTTCCTGATTCCATATGTAAATATCAGATACTTTGAAATCATGAATGTATCCCTGTATTATTCTACACATCGGCAATTTTGGAACGCCTATATACATTCGATCAGCTTCATCATAAAGCTTTTTATACTCAGCATCGTAATCAAATTCTGCAATCGATGACCACTTAAGTGGATTCACTACATTACGTTGAATAAGCATGACCAATAGTGTATCTATCTCAAGTGTGTTAATCGTTTTTGTATCAATCAATGATTTGTATTCATCTTTATGACGCGTAGCTGCGTATTTAAGAATGTATGGATCAGGGTCTTTAATTATCCGATCAAATACAAAGAATACACTTGTTTTCTGTAATCGTACTTCATGTAATTCCATATCAATCACCAAAAAAATAAAGCAGTGAAGCACTGCTTTATTTATAATGCTGCGTTATAGCAGTGGTTACATATCGCTGATGTCAACAAGACGAACTTTTTTCTTCTTGATCGGATTACCGAACAACAAATGTTTCTTCAATCCTTTCGGAACAATCGTCGTTGCTAACAAACCTGCGATGTCATCCATGGATCCAACTGTAGTGGTCGGAGCCTGCTCAACTGCAGGGCTAGATTCATTGTTACCCCAAGGATCTTTCTGAGCTGCACGAGATGCATAATTGTAGTTATTCCCTACATTATATGCAACACCCAGCTTATTACCAATGCCGTTCTTGAACTGATATTCAGCCTCGATTTCATCGGCATGCCCGCAATCATAACCATGTGCGATCGCACCGGTAATGTTTATTGCAGATTTGAAGAAATCAGCAAGGAACTGCATTTCTTCTACAATGACATCTTTCGGTTCAAACTCACCTGTATTGGGATCGAACTTCGAGAATGCATTTCTTTTGCGGAATTTAAATACCGCAGTCTTACTCGGCTTACGAGTTTCATCGATACCGATAAACAAAGCAATGTACGGTTCAACCTTTCCAGTCTCCTCAACACCAGTGCTGATATAAACCATATTGAGTTTAGAAGACTGAATGCCAATATGCTTTGCTTCGCCTGCAATCAATGCAGGGATGATGTCCTTTTCAATCAGATGACCGAAGACTACTGCGGTATCTGGAGACATTGCTGTAGAAATTGTTTTCTTATACGCATATACTCCGTTACCCTCATCTTCAGGTCCTTTCAAAGGACTGATTTTCACTGAAACCGACTGATTCCAGAAATCCAGTCTTACAGTCGATTCGTCTCCATACAACTGCACACCGTCCGTAGAAATACGGGACTTTGCACTGTCTCTTGTGTTAGCCTGATAAGCCATTTCACTCACGACTTCCTTTCTTATTTTAGATATATAGTTGTGTCCGTATCGTAATAGAATATTAACTTGGATTATATACAGACATATTAACCGATGTAGTGACATTCGTCGTTTCCCTTACGGGTTTTCTCAAATGATACATCTCGTATAATATTTCAATTGTATCATTCGAATAGATTCTTCTTTCTCCAGATATTTCAACTTGTTCTGATTTCTTATCCGGAGCATCATACTTAACAATAAGATCGCTGCTAAATATGTACTGATTATCATGATATATAATCGTTGTTTCTTTCCCGTGTTCTCGTACAGTGCATTCAGAACGTGGAGCAGAAATAGTAAATCGTTCTGTCCGATATGTTCGTGATGTAACCGATCCAACAAACATTACTATTACAACGCAAATACCGAAACTGATAAATGCAATTCTCTTGGTTTCATCACTCCATCGTTTTCGGAAAAAGATCAGAGCAATCAACCATAATGCCATAAAAATACAAATAATCATCTTCATACTTCCTTCCTAATTACAATAATGGCTTGTTTCCTTATATATAATATATAATTGAAATTCATTTTAAATAACACTAGCAAACGCTAGTGTTATTTATTTTTATTCAACCAATTCAAAGAATTTAGTTATACTATCATAAAAATGTATTCTCTCTTCCTTACTGATATTGACAGTAAGTGAATACATATTTATCTTTGATAGACGGGAATTTTGTATGTAGAATCCATCATGCGTATTTATTTCATTTCCGTATATGATATTCTTTGCATCCACATGTTGCAATAATTCTTTTATAGGAATTTCATCAGTATCCCGTGTGGAATAAAATTTCACAAATAATTCTATTCCATAACTCTGTACAGGGAAATCCTCTATAATATAAAGCTCATGAATACTATTTGATTCTGAGCCATTACTGATTTTATGCCGGTATCTAATCGGAGATACATATGATATATTCGTATTTTTCTCAACCGGAGTTGATGCATATATAAATGTGCTATGTGGTAACTTATGCAAATATGGATTTAGGAAATATGAAAAATCATCAGTTTTTCGTACTTGTACTTTTCCAATCATATTTGTCTCAGTTACAAGAAATGCATCAATTGTATTTCGCGATAAATCTTCTTCTACCTGTATAAAAACCAAATCTACATTATTAGAGAATTCGGTTTTAATAAGCATTGGGTAACAAAGATTCCCACATACTTCCCATAATCGATCTATCGCGAATTCATTATACGTGAGTACATCGAGAATTTCCATATATGCTGAAGATGAATGTGTAAATCTATCATATATGGTAACCTCTTTCATTAGTTTACCATTCGCATTATTATATTGGAATTCCTTCACAGTGCCACATTTGGGGCATTTATAAATTAACATGCTAAGAAAATCAGCAGGTAATTGATGAATTATTGCCATTGGAGAATCGCACTTAGGGCAATGTACAAATTCTTCATCATTCTTAGTCGCAGTTGTTACTGATTCTTCTGATTTAAACATAAATGAGAAAATTCTCTTTAGTGCCTGACCAATTGTTATTTGATTACCCATAATATTTCATTCCTTCCGTATAAGACAGTTTTATAATCAAATAAATTTAAGGGGCTGTTTCGATATGAAATTCTTAGAAAAATTAAAAGAACTGCATAAATTGCAGGAAATCTTTACTACTGACCAAATGCTTCATTTCGCATTCTCATATATCATATGCAGTGTTATTGCTATTGTATTTCATACTAATCCTATATGGGCTATCGTAATTACGTACCTTATTGGATTAGCAAAAGAATGCCTCGTTGATGATAAAGTTAGTGTTAGTGATTTGAATGCAGACTTAATCGGAGCATGTACATTTGCTTTGGTCTTATCCATATCATACATTTTATAAAAAAGAAACCGACAGGAATGGAATCCTGTCGGTTTCTTTGTGTATGGTAAGCTCTTACTTCGTAAGCTTATCAAACAATACGTTCATACTCGGATCGGAGAACAATCCACCGGGGCTGGCCAGATCATTCGTAGTATCATTCCGATCCCATTTTTTCTTCTTATTTTTCTTATAATCGTTACCATCGAACATTTTATTTTTGAATTTCTTCTGCTTCTTATTTTCGCGAGAATGCACAGGCGGAATCGGCTGCATATGTACCGGAACTTTTTTCGGACTTTCTTCCTTCTTCGGTTCAGGTGCCTGCATAGGTTCATCAGATTCCTGCTGATTTTCACCCATCTTTTCCAGACGATTCAAATCATCAAAAACCCGCTTGCGGAGTTCATCCTCTGTCGGCTTTTCCTCCTCTTCAGCGGGCTCATCCGATTCAGTCGATTCCGGCTCTTGCTCTGCGTCATCCGGTTCGTCATCTTCAGGGTTTTCCTGTTCCATATCACGTTCCATGAGTTCATTCTCATCATCCTCATCGTCATCGTTGCTATTACCGCTTTCTTCAATCGGTTCAAGCACTTTCATGTTTCCGATGATTTCGCCCTTACGCACTTCATCACTGAGGTAATTGCCATGGTTATCAGCAAGCATGAATACATCATTCGTTTCGGAATCCTGGCCGACGTATAGCCCTTCAATATACTGATACGTAATCGTTGAGCCAGTACGAGCGATCTTTCCTTCAGGATTCTTACGAATGATAAAATCTGTAAATCTCAGCAGAGATCCCAGCGGAAGCGGTGCAATATCGATGAAAGTCTCACGATCATAGATTTCATCCAGATGCCCAAAGATGTGGCTATACGGGATAAACATCACATCGTTTATCAATCCCTTATCCTTCGCCCCTTTCAAATTTTTGATGTCATAAACATTCACCATTTTCAATCTTCCTTTCTTAATACAAAATGTTTATATGACTGGATATTTTCATATATCCAGTCATATAATATATATTTGAAAAAATTTTTGTTATACACTGGTCTTTTGAATCGTGAATACAAAGAACATGTAAAGAGCTCGTCTGAAGAGATTAAGTGTACCTACTCGATTGGTTTTCTTATATTCTTCAGAATATTTCTCCAGCCATCCATCCATGATATTCTTTATTTTCACTATATTAGTGTTGATCGTGTTTGATTTTTTATAAGTCTCACTTGCATACAATATAAATCGCATATCATGAATATCACGCTCATTATGAGATCCGTCAAAGAGAAAATCATAAAGTATCGCAGATACGAGTTCTCTGATCTTCTCTCTATTTGCCTTATCTTTACAAATAGAATTTATCGTAGTACGCATTGCATTTACTGATACTTTATTCATCTTAGATGCGATTGTAATACATTTCGTATCAGGACCATTTGAGGATAGATTCAATACAACTGCAGTGGTGATTCGCTCAATTACCAAACTATTGGAATCAGCTTTACTGAAATTATCTGGATCATCGTTATCTGTATCATAATTCAGATAACGACCAGATTGATGCTGCTTCATGAACTCAATAGCAATATTCTTCAGAAATGCATTCGTACGTGTCTTCATTGCAGCAATGAAATCAGCTATGTCTTTATCTGTACCGCGTACAAGATTCTTAGAAAAATGGGATTCACATACTTCTGCAGTATCTACAAGGGATCCAAGAAGTGTACCTTGTTGTTTGATTTTGTATTTATTCGATAATGCATTTATCGTGAAGCTCATGATATTTTCATTAGGTTCGAATTTAAAGTATTTCTTATGCAAGCTAGGGTACATACTCAGAATAAAATATGTATTGCATACTTTACGTTCCGATTCAAATTTATTCATACGGAAGTATCTGATAAGAAGTGTTAATATGATATTGAATGGGTTTGATGTATTAACACCTCTGGATAATTCTGGCACTTTACTTGCAATAGTTGCTATCGTATTTGGAGAAAGACCGACTAATTCATATACAGGTTCTCTATCTGCATCGGAAAATATCAATCTTTTTACAGGACCAGTCGTAGCGAGTTTCTCACTATTCTTATCTATGTAACGACTTATGATATTCATTAATGCTTTTCTATTCTCAGGTTTCTTCATTGAATTAGATACCTGAGCAGAAAACGAATCAATTATCAATGTTTTACTCATAACAATCGTTTCCTTTCTATTTATTTTCTACTTACGAATTTGTCAAAGACGGTATAATATCAATTGCAGAATAAAATCTGCAATTGATATTTATAATCGGATCAATGATTATACGTCGCTCGAGTGCCACCAAGGAGATTAACAAGTAAAAGACGGAAATCTACTTTACCGTTGAAGCAGCTTTCCTTCAATCTACGAGAGAATCTCGTACATACTGCATTTCTTTCATCAGGATCAACTTCCAAGAAATCATTATATGCTTTCTTACAACGCTTATGATCTTCAGCAACGGCTTTCCTGAATTTAGGCGGGAGATCCTTGTTCTTAGAAAGATCCTCCATATCATCAAGAATTCTCCGTGCACGAGATTGATTCTCCGGATGTGGATCAACAAACATCAAAAGTATTGCAGCTGCTGCCTGACCAGAACCAGTCCATGCTTCAACCAATGCACCATTCTTGGTTGAATAATATTCAGTATCAACCTTATTCAGTGCATGTATCATAGCATCACCATAGCCAAGAGCTGTTACATACGAATCGGCAAACAGTTCCTGATGTACACGTGATCCGCTTATTACCATACCAGTAGGATTTTTTATAATCTGCTCAAGCACATTAAGAAGAGTAGTGGCGCCACCGAGTGGTCCGAGTAACATACCAAGTCCTTTTAAGGTTTCATCAAAGTAATTTCTGACGATTGGCACAAGCGGGATATAATCCAAAATCTTAACAATGTGCTCATACGATGCACGTACTTCAGTTCTAAACCAGTTAATTAATGGTGAGAACGGAGCCCCAGGCATTGTAAGAACCCAAACGTATGCATCAAATAAGAACCATGTCAATGTATGGTCAAAGTTATGCCCTACTTCATGAAGAATAAATGCAGTTACTTCATCAGCTTCAAGTTTAGCAAACAATTCTGCATATAACACAATGAGGCAATAATATGAATGGGAATCGTCATAATATAATTTCCCATGGGCAGTTGGTACTGTCGGCATCTTGTTAGTTGCAATACGCTGAATACATGACTTAGGGAGTGTATATGCATTAACAATGCTTCGATTAAATACGACGATATCAACTGTTTTAAATCCAGTAAGATCCTCAATCGCCCTCTGAATTTCTGTTATTTCTCTACTATTATTGATTTCTGATGTAGATATCGTAGGAATGCTTGCTCCTTTATATTTCTTACAGAGTGATCTACATGCATCCTCAATTTTCTGAGTATGCTTATTACGCCCAACATATCCTTCAATTACTGGCATAAGAGATTCCAATGTATGATCCATACCTAAGAATGATTCTACTTCGAACATATCATCATTAAATTTTTCAAGAGAAAAATTATTCATTTCTTTTACACCGCCTTATCTAAATAAAATTCTGTTATAAAGATGTTAAATAGAAATTTATTATCATTGATACATGTTATTAATCGGCTGGATTGGGTTGCTGATTATCTATTTGAAACAGGCTCGTTTTAAATAATGCAAAAAATTCCCATAATCCCATATTTTTAAATATTTACCGAAAACGCAAATATACGGCAATATGCGAGTGACGCCACCCAATCTGGCGTCACTCGCATTGACATTTTTTTAAGAAAGGAGGGATTCAAATGAATCCTGAAAATATTCGCAAGACAGATGATTTATTGCAAATGATCCCCAAATATATGGTACTTCCCATTGTTGGATTTAAAAATAAAAATTATCATTGTTTTGTAACGACAGATCACTTTATAGATTTAATAAAGAGAAGCACATTATCAGATAATAGTATTTATGCAGCGGGTATTGTATCCACTGCATTGAATATAGGTTCTATTGGTAAAACAATTGATAATCTTAACGAAGGAAATATCGGTGGATTATTTCTCTGGCGATTATTCAAAAACATGGAGGTTTTGGCTCAAACATTGAAAAGGTTTGGGTATTTATTCAGTGTACATTTCTATGGTGTACAAGCCGAGTATGGTGGTATGGGTTTTACAGAATTCAGAGATAATATGATTAATTCATTCGTATCTCAGGATTTTCATACGGTATTAAATCCATATGAATACATTATATACGGTCATCCAGTACATGCAACTGCAGATGGTGAAGTTGTAGAGATAATAAATAAATATCCGGATAAACCGAAATATAATACAGAGATACGTATGCGACCATTTACGTCCGGCTTTGATAATCAGGTAGAAGACTATATGGGAAATAAAATAACTATTAAGCATAATAACGTAATACATACAGTATATGCAAATATCAAGAAAGATTCATTCTTAGTTAGAGTAGGAGATCATGTAAAACGCGGTCAAACTATATGTAAGGTTGGATGTTCTGGTACATTCAGAGATCCATTTTTATTCTTTGGAATTACAACTGGTTCAATAAAATTACCTTTGATATCTACGTTGCGAATTCCATTCCATGCGACATCTGGAATATGGATGCCATTCCAGGTATCAAATCTTCTTGATATAGAGAACGAATTTGGTAAGAAGTCATATGACTTTTATCGTAGATTGGATATGCATAAGATACAATACAAATTCGGAGGTACAACTCTGAGAGATTGCTCATTTATAAGGCAAACACCAACAATTGCTGCTGAATAAATTAAGATTACATGCACAAAAAAATAAGAGGAGGTTGCTTCGGCTCTCCTCTTATACATTTCAGTTTGATAATTTATGCACTAAATTATCAGGGACATCAATGCAGCAAAGGCAATTGCTTGCTGCTCTCCATGTAGATTGTCAAGAATCCACATGCGAGCTGCCCACGGTCCATCGCTGCGGACGATGGACCGTATTTTATCGCGAATTGCAACATCACTCATTGTTATCACCTCCTTCCATACTAATCTATAAATATAATATATATTTAAAATTACAGGAAATACGATAAAAAAGAAGAATACGGAATAAATCCGTATTCTTCTTTAAACGTATAAATTAGCCAATGGGAGAATATAGTTCTCGTAGTTATAACTAATATTTACATTCTCGATATCGTCTGTATCATTTACTGTAATGAAATCATTCATTTCTTCTGACCAGAGTTTATACCCATTTGATTTCGATAATTCACGATAGTAACCGATTTCTACATTTCTATTCCGATAATTACGGATGAATGTAGTAAGCCAAGAAACCATCAGTTGTCTATCAACTAACCGCTCTCTGAGTCTAGTAAATTCCATGATAAATTTGAGAATATACTCTCCATGCAAGTTACGTACTTCATTAAGAGAATCGCCTTGCCCTAAACCCTTTATATCGCATATACCAAGTTTTGGGTTAAGGTAGAATTCTAATTTATTTAATTTGAAATAACTAGAATATGTATTCTTTGCATCGAATCTAATATATCCTGTTTCAAGATATTCAGGATATGTATCAATTAAGAATATTGCATCTTTCTTGGTACATAGGACCTGATGTTCTTCTATCTCATTCTTAACAAAGAACCATTTACGACACTTGCGAAATCCTTCAAGAAGATTCTTGCTATATTCCTTATCCTTTCTTTGGATTAATCCCATCTTCTTATTTCTAGCATCTTTCTTCATTCCTTCTAGCATTTGTATTGTACTTTCAGGTAGAAGTTTGAATTGCTTTGAAATATTAAACCCAGCTGATTTCATATCATACTCAACAATTCTAGATCCGAATATGAATTCAATCGTTTTATTTTCCCAGGTTGTACGGTTCCAAATTTCTTCATTCTGTATCATGATTATTCACCATATTCTTCTACAGCTGCACATGTAAGCTCAGATACAGTTCTTCCTTCCCATCTAATCGGATGGATATCATATATCATCGGATATGACTTAGATCTGTAGCATTCTCCTTTTTCATTATATAGCTTGACTGAATTGAATGTGAGAACCAATCCAGTTAATTTAGGATACGGATAGTCATGCGTTGGCGGATAAATAAATTTATCATCAATCAATTGACTATTCATTTCCAAATCACTGAGTTTGCATGATACAATCGGGAATTTATCCATCGAAAGATAAATCAAATTTTTCTCAAAACGGCGCTGTTTCTTGTCGCGTACATAAGTCATTGATACTTTTGATGTAAACCTTTCGTAAACCATTGTATGCTTTTGTACTACTAAATCATTAGATTCATCAAGTGGATCCGCTACTTTAATTACGAAATCATTTGTTACTTTGAAATTTTTTGTAAATATCTTACGTATAGAATCTGAGCGACAATCAACCATTGTATATGGAATATTGTCATTGAAATCCCATATCTTGTATTTTTTCAATTCATACAACCAATCTAACAAAATTAAATTTACATCAGATCTAAATCCATCGATATCCTTAATTATATTTGATTCCGATACTTCCCTTGGAGGTTGCATTATAAATTCAATATAAGCATTCATCTCCGGTTGTAACTGATTATTCAGATACCGTTGCTTTTCTATTTTAGTAGCATACTTAGGTAATTTTTTCTTTGATTCTGTAGTATAGTCATTATCAAATTTTTCTTCCGCATCATCGAGCGTTTTCATTAATCCAGTTATAAATTTTTTAAAGTCATCAGACCCTTTGTCCATCCCCTTCGGTACACCTTCAACAACAATCATTTTATTCAAATTCTTTGGGTTACTAGGTGATTTCCCCACAGTAACCCCTTGCTTACTATCATTAAGCAAAGTCTTAATAAGCCCATATTGAGCTGACTGTGTAGATACCCCCAGAGGCGGGAGTGGATCAACCACGATTTTATATCCATCGTGAGCTTCAACGTATTCAATATATTCTTCTAACATTCTTCTCGTTAAATGTATATCATCATCCAAATCAATAATCGAAAATTTTTCTTTGCTAATTAATGCTTCATCACCCGCACAAACTCTACGTATATCGTCAAAGCCAAGTGATGTAATCACAACAAATTGCTTTTTATTCATATTACATTTTCCTTTCATAACGATAAAAATATAAAAGCCCGCAGATGGGCTTTTATATTTTGTTAATTTGGTATTACTTATTTAGAAGAAGTTATCAAGTGATTTCTTCTTACGAACTACTTTCAGATCTCGCTCAGTGGCATCATCCAGTTCATCCAGCAGACTCGGTCCTGTAACGATATCATCATCGTCATCATATCCACCCTGTTTGAATTTCTTCAATTTGAAATTGATCTGCGGATCTGGATCTTCTTCCTCAAGGAAACGCTTCACACAACGCTTGAGCGCTTTGGCAACCAATTTCTGATCGTGATCGTACATACCGAATATCTCCCGGAATTTACCGAGGATAATCGTATTGCTGCAAACCTCCTTCAATGCGTCCTTGCTGCGTTTCTCCATTGACTTCTTCTTTTTCTTCTTACTCATTGCTTGAGTCCTCCTTATTACAGCGAAGCTTTAAAGCCATGCTTACGCTACTATATAACGCCATCAATTGCAACATCGAAAGAGAATCTAACCAATTCTGATCAGATATATCGACTAATACAGGTTTGCATTCTCCATCTTTAGTCTTTTCCCATAAATCATTCGCGTTGCCTTCGAAACTGCATGTCATATTTTTTACAGATTTAAGTATATCACTCATTTTCCAATAATCAATCCTTTCATTCATATTCTGGCATATGCTTTATTGATCCTACCTTACGCTGTAAATCCTTGGGAAGATCTTTAACATCATCCTCATGAATTGTATTCGCAAACAACTTCATGGGATCAATGTAAGAATCTTTAAGCTTCTTCTCAAGCAATTTACGATATGCTAAGGTATTCTTCAGCAGAGAATCCAGATTCTTTTTGAATCCGGATTCCTTACCTGCTAAATATTTCTTTACAGATATAGAGCTTATACCATACATATTCTCAATATTATCAGCTAATATATTCAGATACTCATAATCATCTTCGTCTAATGCAATCACAAGTGCAATATTCAAATCATATTGTATCCCATTACATATTAACTCATTAATGAGATATTGGCACTCAGGTCGATTTATGTATCCTTCATATTCAACCCGATATTCTTTCATCCCATTAACACATAACGTATTTACCGTATTTGGCGGAGGAAGCAGAATATCATAGAATTGAACACGTGATTTCTTCGGAAAGTCTTTTCGCTTAAGAACTTCCGATATACAGATATACTGAAACTCACCAGTTGATCTGATGAGTTTTTTCAATCTGTCCTTTCCTACGCATTTTATTATATTCATATTATCACCATCCGATATCAATCTGAAGTATACCATTCTTATCTGATTCTAAATCGTACTTAGTTCTATCAGGGTCGAATGATGCCTCAGATTTCCACATCCGGTCACGAATTTCAATGGGATCATGTTTCTTACCGCACTTCTCACACATGAGATTCGTGAATATATTATCCCAATGTAACCGACCACCACATTTCTTACAAAACATTATTTTGCGATCTATAGGATACAAATCCGTATGTTCACATATACTCGCTACATATATGCAGTTCTCTTATGAACTTCTCTATGTTACCATAGAGTGCAGACTATATCTTCATCCTTATTACAATAATAAGGAGCCTCCCATTTCGAATTAAGGGGCTTTCACCCGCTCGCTTGAGCCCTACTCCTGTTGCTGAATTTCACAGCCCTTACGGGGATAGTCGTTGAACTTTCTTTCATCAGATAAATTTCCAGATTTACGCATTAAATATATTCTACGATATATTGCATCCATAGTTGTATCAAGAATTTTAGCAATTTCCATTGCCGTATATCCCTCATACCATAAATGCTTTATCTTTAAATCTCGTTTCATATACATTTCGCGTTTTCTTTTATTTCTACCAGATATATCATAGTTTTTCGATATATTTACAAATATCTTATTATTCGCGATCCCATAAACAGCTGGGATTGGAATTTTAAATCTATTTGCAATTTCTTTATACGTTTCTTCTGCTAATTCTAAACTTTTACAAATATTTTCAATATCTTCTATACTATGAGTTTCTAGTAATTTACGTTCAAAGTTATCATCCAAATGCGGATTATGTGGATAGTTTAGACCCATTTCTCTTGCATGTTTGAGATTTTCAAAACTAGAAACAACTTCTAAATTATCAACACAATTATTTTGTTTATTTCCATCTTTATGATTTATTTCTAAACAACCAGGGATTTTTCCGACAAATGTTTCATAAACTGCTCTATGAACGTATATGTACTTATATTTGCGTTTAATTCTGAGACATAACTGCGAATATCCATTAGGTGTTATTCGTTCAGCCAATTGTTTGCCATACTTATTAAACACAATTCCGGTATCAGATATTTTATATCCGGTTTCATCACCTTTATAGTATAATGGTTTTATTTTCAAAAATATCACCTCCTTTTAATTATTTAATTTAAATCTGGATTTTTATCTAATAAAAGCTTAGCTGCTGATCATCCAAAATTGGAACTCCCAGCAATTAAAGAGAGCACCGCATGAAATTACTTTCATGGGGACCTAAAGTTAAGCCATAATCTAAAACTACGAGTGACCCATCATCACGGAACCCGAAGTTTAGCATATTTTTTTCGATAAGACCCATATCGCAAAATAGATAATCTTCTGCTAATATTTCCAGCATTGCTTTAATATTCTGAATTGAATCTTTAAATTCTTGCTTTGTAATCAAATTCACATATTCCGCAACTGCAATAAGACCATTACATTCATATGTCTTACTCACGTACGGTTGTGCTTCTTTACTCATATTGAATTCATTCCAATTATCACGAACTCCGAATGAATCCATTGCGATCTTGTATACATAATCGACTGATCTTACGGTCAACCGATTTGTACCCGGACCAATTTCAGTAAATCCATAATCCTTCAGCAGGAACAGAATATCCTTTGCTTTTGCATTGTTATCATTATACTTAGGATTATCCATGATCTTGACTAAGCTATCGAGCATTTCCTGCGAGAAATTTTCTTGGATTCTATGTCTTTCCATTATCTTTCTCCTTTACTTACCAATTTTAGCATATCCTTTTCAAAATCTTCAAAGGTGTTATATCGATGACCTCTGAAATCTTGCATATATTTGGTTTTCATGAAATTCTTATTTTTCTTCTTTCCCTTTTCTTTCTTTTTCTTCTTACCTCCATCAAATACAGTCGTTCTACGTACAACTTTACGAGCACCCTTACTGAGATGACTCTTCTTAACACGAATGCCGCGCTTATGCAGCCAATCATAGACTTCAAGATTTCTGGATTCTTCTACAGTCATACTAACGTCCTTGTAGAAGACATATAGATCAGGATCATACTTTTCTTCTTCATAACGATAATTCCATTTATCTTCCAGATATTCTTTATATCTCTGCTTAACTGGCTTCTGATCATTATGCTTATATCTCTCTGCCATAATTGCACGTCTACGCGCTTTATGGCTGATATATGACGCATGCTTAACTCGTCCCTTATAATATGTATCAATCAATTCAAGGTCCTGATTAATAGCCTCACGCAAATCAGATCTTACAAACTCATCCATTGTTTCTTCTGTTAACTTTCCGATACCAACTCCTTTCTTTGCATTATCTAAGAACTTCGCATAATAAGCAGGCATATTCTCCAGATCAAGTGATTCATGCTCTGTTATAACTATTCCTGTATCTTCCTCAACAAGAGGAGTACCTTTGATATATTTCTTATTTTTCTTAATATATCTCAATTCAGGACAGAACGGAACATACTCTTTCATCAATCCAGTCTGGAAATAGAATTTCAGCTGCTTACGTCCACCATACTTCTCTACTAAATATTCTGCATATTGATTATAAATCTCTTTTGCTTCTACATACTCAGCGAAATCCCTGTATTTTCTTTTCAGGGATCTCAGTTTTCTCATAAACTCCTTTCCAAAGCCACTAGTGTCAATATCACTATCTGGCTTGTGATAATTGTCTCCGAAATCATTTACTTTTGAATAATAATTCGGGTTTGTATATTCATACAAATGGATTCACCATCCTTTCTTTTTCCATACGTATAATATATAATTGAAATCGAAGTTGGATTATGCTATATAACATAATATGCGACTTCGATTTCAATAATATCAAGAATACGACAAATCATTTCTTTTCTACTAAAGGTAGAGTTTCTGGTGTAGAGTCATAACCATGATTTACAACGTAAATGTACTTCTTACGAAGTATAGAGATAAATTCATCCGGGTTTTCAGCAAATTGCTTACTCAAGCGAACCTTTGCTGCAAGCATATCAGATAAACCATCCATATTCTTTATCGTTGTATGGTATCGGTTATAAAATTCATTGAAACCTTCATCAATGAATTGTAAAGGCACAAATAATTTTCCACTATGCACGAGTTCATGGACCGTCTGGGATAAAGGTAACAATCCAACAATTCCATCATAGTGGCATTGCATTACCTCATCACATATTGATAGCATATCAGTGGGCTCACCACAGTCCATTCTGTTGTTAAGAATTATCGCAGTGATATCATAGAGTGTAAATGGCTCATGATGTATCTCTATGCGAATTCTATTATGAGATCCAGATGCTTTATCTCGGGATACATTATGGAAGAATGAACAGAAATTCATACCCATATTAATCCGGAGAAATTCTATCAAATCACGATATTCCATTGAGGCACGACACATTTTCTCAATTGTAGTGATATATTTGAATTTATCCTTATCCCGACCTAAGTCATAGAATTTCGATTCAAATTGTATCGCTTCGAGATGTACCACTTCGCTATCAACAGAATCATCGTAATGAGTAACTTTTGGTAAACGCATAATATCACCTCCTTGATGTTAACGTATTCTTTTACGAATATGTCGCCACCAAGGAGGTGATATATAGTTAGTTCAAGTATTCCTCAGGAACAGGTTTCTTACCCGGTCCATATATTGCTGCATTCATGAAGTTACGATGAGTACGTTTCTTCATCTTTTTCGGTTTAAGAGCAGATGCCGGATCGAGCAGAGGAGAATTCTGCGTGCAGAACTGATGAATCATATCATGGATGTTATCCGGTGTAAGATTCAGATTCAGCTTACCTTTAGCATCAACTTTGTATATATCCTGGATGTGATATCCCAAGTGTAAGAGCTGGGCAATTACATCATCCAGTTCATACGGATAAATCTGAGAATCGATCATATCCATAATGAGGGTAATCCCACCTTCTTGAGGATTGCGTGACGCTTTGAAGAATGCATCGTATGATACATTAGAATTGTATGTAGTCTGGAAGAATCCATAAAGCGTTTTCTTCTCGCCTGTTTTTTCGTCAATTTCATTCTTTGTCACAAATATACTCACATCATATATCGGGTTATCCAACTCCGGCAGATCATCGAATGCAACTTTCCATCCCAGTCTTTTTTCGATAGTTTTAAAATACTGAGGACGCACTTTTTCTTTTTCTTCTGTACTAAGCATTTCCATCTTCCTTTCAATACAAAAAATACATCGCTAATTTTTTACAGCGATGTATTTTATTTAGATTTTTACTTTTCTCCATCTCTATGTTGAGGGATGACATGTTCTACGTATTTATCAAATTTAACACGTTCAAGCAATAATCCCTCAGGATCAAACTCATCAATATCAAAATCAGAATTAGGTATTCTCTCTTTCAGAAATTCTTTTATTGCTTTATTCAGATTCTTTGATGATTCACCCTTGAAGAATTTCAATAATTTACGGATGACTTTTAGTTCACATACAATCGTGTGCACATCAGTTTCTAACATATCAGCGACAAATTCCATATCGGGATCTGTCATCCAAATAGAACCCTTATACGGTTCATTCAGTTCTTCTGCGCCTTTAGTCTTTTTCAATTTATCAATTGTTTCCTGACTAGCGCAATATATATTAGGATTTTCCAAATCAGTAAATATATCCAAATACTGCCGAAGTAATGCTTCATCCTCACAATACACTGGATACAAATCTGGAATCATACATACGTAATACATAATATCACACTCACTTCCTATTTAAAAACTGTAATAGCAGGCACGGTGATCATTTAACCGTGTCTGCTATTACATTATGGCAAAAAGTTATTTAGCAAGCTTACGTAACTGTTCAATGGATATTTTTTTATTAATTTCCTTGAATTCTTTCAAGGTCATTATTTTTCCTTTGCACTGCTCACACTGTTCAGATTCAGGACAAAGTCCAAGTCGTACACAATTAGGTCCGGCATCTACGAACAAATCAGGAGCTGCTTCTTTACAAAGCTTCATCATCTTTGTTGCAAGATCCCTAATTTCAGTTTGTGCGCGATTGCAAGTTCTGATCCTAAACCAATCTTTTAACGCGGCTGCATTCATTCCTATAACAGCACGGAACATTGTAGCTTGAGGCTTATAGTATCTTGCATCTTCCTCTTTCACCCCAACGCGTACTGCACTATTATAGAAATCTTCAACTGCTTCCAGTATCTGCATATTATTCAATCGGACTCTAGCCATCCAAGGATCTTTGCTTCTACTATTGACATAATCTGCAAGATCCAATATCTCTCCTGTTTTCTGGTTACTTAATATGATATCTTTTAAATCAACATCAACGGAACCAAATGCAAGATTGATTTTCCCATCGGTGGGAAGTACAACATCGAAAGATCTCTTTCCACCAAATTCAACTCGTCCTGATTTAATCATATATGATGCATGACGCTTACGTACTAACTGAGTCTCAGTTACACGAGAATATCCTTCTACACCAAATATGAACCAATCGAATTCAAGCGCTGCATTATGCCCGCTATTTATGATATGCTCAACAATTTTCTTGTTATAAGGACTTCCAATAATGGAATCAAGATCTTTTTCACTACGGCAAAATCTTGCTGCTACATCAGTATAGATCTTTCCACCACCTGCGATCAAAACGACTTTTCCGTCTCCTACGTGTCTTACTACCATAATGGTTCATCATCCTTCCAAAGATTTTTAAGATACGCCCTCTCCGATTCATTGTTAAAACCCAATAAGAAGATTTTATTACTAAAACTTCTGAATGTATTCTTCAATATATTTTTTATTTCAAGAGGTTTAGTTTTATCAACACTGGTTCCAAAACTATTCTCGTGATTTATATAGAAAAATATCATTATATTAGGATTATTATACACCGCCATACTTGATGCTAATTCCATTGTACCTGAGAGGCCATTGTAATACAGTACGCATTCCCATAATCCGTGCCTATCGCATCTCCATAATGAATAGAACGAATAGAAAACCCCTCTGATTGTAGTGAAGTTAATCCCAATATATAATCTAGAGTCATTATTTGTATAATACTCAGAAGATTTATTTGAGATATACTTGGGATATGACTTATTCATATATATGACATCAGCATCATTGTATGTGTACGTTTTAAACTCTACAGATTTATCATACATATATGGTTCATATACATCTATATCAACCCGAGAATCACAATTATCGAAGAGCCAATCGATAATATATGCACCCATTATACGATAAATCTGGAGATTAGAAAAGCAGAGTATAATCTTACGAGCATTAGTAATTAATGCTTTATGCTTAATAAAATACTCCATTGCTTTTATACTGGGATCAAAGATTATAATGACCCCGCCTTCTGCATAATAAAAGCAAGCCGGTTTTTTATTTTTACCTTTCGTTGGTTCATGTGTATATTCACCAATAATTTTTATTTCATATTTATTATGCATAATTGATATACCGCCTTATATAGAGGAAACCATTTTCCATTCACCAATAGTCATTACCTGAATAGAAGTATAGTCATCCTTAGTCATATTTACTTTTTCTTTCATTTCTTTAGATATACGACCAATGATAAGCTTGTTATATGTGATGCTGATATCATCGCAAAGAAGGGCTATTTCATCATTCAAGTATACATTGGCATGAGATGTCATATATTCATTATCCATCAGGTGTGTTGCAACCATGATGTATTTATCATTGACATCTCTCTTGTAATTTTCGATATATGAAGGATAACTCTTGATCAACTGCGTTGTTGCATCTTGGTTCTCATAGTTATCCTTATTCTGCTTTTCCATTATCCTCTTCCACTGGAGTCGTGGATCACAAAATGTAAATACCTGAATATCCGGACGAGGTACTGGAGATTTATTCTCCAATTCACGGATATATTGGCACTGAATTCGTGGAGAGTAAACACCTGCATTGTAGATACAATTACTCTCCATATATCTATCGCAGATTATGATATCAGGCATATTTATATGCTTGGTTATATCAAGCCACCATTCTACCCGATTCTTAATCTGCATCTGTATCATGCGATTGCGCTTATTCGGATCGGTGAGATCAGCACCATTATGCAGAAAGTCCAGTATTCGCTGCCCTGTTTTATTTTCATACACAGGGAAATGCTGCAAAACAATTTTCAACTCAGGAAATGTATATTCCATGTAACCAAATAATTCTTTTGCATATGTGGATTTTCCACTGCAATCCAAGCCGTCTATTGCAATAATAAATGGTTTCTTCATTTTAAATTTCGCCTCTTCTGATCATTTTAATAATTTCATGGGATTTGAGATATTCATTCACCGTATTCGGATCAGAAATAATCGTCTCACTGATAGAACGAACTTCATCTTCCCAATCATCATCGAAATTCATTTCTTCTTTTGCTGTTTTCTTTACTTTATTGAGATACCTCTTTACTTCCTTTGCGGAATGTTTACCGCTATCACGCAGCTTATTCTTGATGGATTTCTTCTTTGCTTCTTTATAAATCTTCTTCTGCTCTTTGACATACTGCTTGTATTCATCCATCATCAATTTACGATAACGATGTTCACGAACAGATTCGATTATATCGCTGCCTTTATATTCCCGGATAAACATTTCATATTCCTCTGCAATTTCCGGTAATTTCTTTTTCTCGCAACTCAATTCATCGAAGAATGAGTTATAAATACTCTTTACATTTAACCCATATCTTTCCTGTACATATGCAGTTGCAACCTTATCGCTTTTAGCGATAGCAATTAACTTTTCTCCCTCATACAGAAGGAAATAAGTTTTCTTCTTATCATTCTTTTTCTTCTTCTTACTCATAATCCATCTTCCTTTCTCTTATTCGTCTAGGATTATTCCCACTTACACCTCTGTATAATATATACTTAAAAAATAAATTGAGAAACTGCTATCAGCATATTTGCAGTTTCTCAAGTTGTGATTCATTACTTTTGGAATTATAAACACGCGTAATCATTGAATAAGTAAATTACCTAAGGATCTTTTCAATCCTTTCGACGTGCCTAAGGTACCTCATAAATCTCTCACCCACAACATCTGTGTGGTTTACGCCTATCTAACACGAATTTCTTACTATATTTCGTGCAGGTTCCGAGCTAGGTAGAGCCACTCGAATAACGAATGAATGTTTTTGAACCTTTCTTATCCGACACTCCCAGTCGCCACTGCAATTACTAGAATGCTCGTTTGGTCTTATATTTTTCATATACAGCTTTGAGGATCAGCATGTCCTACTAGTCTATCTATCTTCATTATACCGAGGCCATTACCGCATATTCCCCTAGCCAACGTAATCCCCAATATTTTGATTCGAGTTGATTAAAATCATTTCTGCAAAATATTGGGAATTATCTATGACTCGTCGAATTACTACCCCTTCATGTGGTTAGAGTATATTAACTCTAATTGATCCACACTTCGATAGATCATCGGTAACAAGCAAGTTATATCACGGAAATATAATTCCATAATATAACTCGCCGAGAAATACCGGACTATAGACCAGATCTTATGCGAAGTACCCCAAATTCTACCACATGATTCCGCATCCGTAGATTAACGTACCATAGTCAGATAGTTATTGGTCACAGTACACGCTCTTCCTTCTGGATATAAGAGATATTTTTCGCGATAGATTTTCTTAATTCATTGTCAATCAAATATTAGAATGAAAATTCTAATATTTGATCAAGAATGAATAAAATAGCACCGAGTGACAAATTATCTATCACTCGGTGCTAACACTGTTAGTTACTTATTCATACAGGTACAATGCAATCGTCGATTGGGGCATTTGTGGATACCAAAATCCAGAATGATTCCTTTCTTCTTTCTTTTTCAATGTTCCATTGATCATATCCATCAATTTATCATTAATAAGGATTTTGATTGTGGATCCATTAGTGAAAGTATCACCAATTTTGTATTTTGCATATCCGTAATATGCATCCGGAGCTTCTGGCTTTTTATCTGCAGTACAGATGCCAAACCTGAATTCCATATTAATACACGGGCAGCCATCGCCTCTATCGTGAGATTCTAATTCGACACTGAACATCCGAATTTTATACTCACCAGATTCGAGCTTACCACGCAATAAATCCCGGTCAAGAATCTCGCATAAATGCAGAAATTCATTGGATACAGGAACTTGGATGTTATTATTTTTATCATTCAAATTTATGTATCCTTCGTCAAGCGACTCCAGAGGTTTAATTGGGCATCCTTCAAGCTCGCTAATTATTCTCATATCATTAAGGCTAATAGCAGCGTCATACTTATGCTTATTAGCTTTTTTGCTCTTACGGAACATCTTAAGAAAATTCTTCTTCTTTTTCTTAGCCATCTTTCATTCCTCCTCATCATCGCTCGGATTGGTTTCCGTATACTGGAACCGGCGAACCATATTTGTCGCAGTATTTTTGATACGAAGATCGACATTCCATGTCTTCTTGATGGAGATACGTGCCTCAATCTCATAATCGGTTTCAGCATGGACTACCATTTTGATTACAGTAGCCTTTTTATCTTCATCATAGTACGCATCTTTCGGCTCAATCGAACCAGATGTGAGATCAGGAATAACTGTCTTCATGAGCATCAGCATCACTTTGGAAATCGGAGTTCCGTTGATGATATCATTCAGAAGCCCTTTTCCGATAATATCTCCACCTTGTTCTCCACATACAGGAATTTCTTCCAATTCCTTCTTCTCTTCATTCTCTACGAGAACCTCTTCTTTTTTCTTTTTCTTTGACATAACCATTCTTCCTTTCTGAAATATATTATTTATGAGAAAGCCCTTTACGAGCTGTCACACCTGGACCACGTGTTTCTGTCCATTTTATATATGGTGGTTTGTTATTCTTCAATTTTTTATTTAACCTGGCAAGTACTTGTGGCATTGATAAATATAAAGCCCTAGATGCTGCCTTAGCTGATTTAAAACTGTCAATAACATTTCCATTTTCATCTAGCAAATCAACAGAACGTGCTCTAGTGCCTCGTCCACCAATTTCTTTAAAAATATCTGATAACGACTTCATTTCTAAATTTTCCAGTCTGTTATCAAGTGTATCATAATTTTTGTGGATAAATCCATACTTTGGTTTAAGTGGACCTATAAAGGTTTTACCTACCAAAGTATGTACCCTCGTTGGTTTATACTTTTTCCCATTACACAGATAAACAATTTTATAGCGATTAGATACGGTTTGTCTCATAACATGCTTATCATTTATCCGTCGTATCACTCCATGTGTATTTATTTCATAAATTTCTTCATATCCTGCCATAGGATAGAATTTACTCGGATCGTATTTCATTATTCATCAATCCTTTTTACCAGTCATAGGTGTCCCCAGCCTCAACTTCATCCGCATATGGATTTTCATCATACGTCGGAATATTTTTACCAGATAATAATGCAGTAAATTTGAACTCGTAAAATTCATCGAGCTGCTTCTTATTTTTCTTAAATACCTTATTCATTTTTCGTATCGTTTTTGCTTGGGTTTCTGTTGGATTAGGAAATAGAACACATAAGATATATTCCACATCTTCTTTGGAATATTTCTTTTTCTTCCCATATTCACGCTCACATCTCTTTTCCATTAGCGTCATAAAATCCAACATATTTTGGAAAGATTTACTTTCTGTATCATCGAGAAAATCATAACAGCTCTTGTTATTTAATTTCCTAAATGATTCAAGAATCTGCTCATCAAGCTTATTCAGATTCTTGCATTTTTTATTTTGCTTCTCCTCTCTCCAGAATTCTCTGGTTAATTTTTCTTTCTTTGTTACAGCCAATTTCATTCATTCCTTTCATAAAATAATCCGTGGTAAAGTCATCTTATTTTCTTTACCACGGATATAATATTTATTTGAAATAAAAGTTAAATTATTTGAGATTAGAGAAATATTCTCTATGTTCCAGGAGAATTTCCTTGGGAATTTCTACTGTCTTCATGAGTAATTTTGCATCCAATCTCAGGAGATATTTCTTTATCGTCTCAGGGGTAATATTCTTATTTTGGGATAATTCCTTGAAATCGATAAATCTCTTGTATGCATCTACGTATTCATCGTCAATTACCTCGTAGCGAGATACCGCTTTCCAGAAATCTTTACTATTCTTTGCTCTGGATTTCCGGTAAATTTCGGATAAGCAAATCAAGAGTTTGATATTCAATCTCTGATGTTGTAAGAGCATTGTCCAGATAATTTTATTCCGGAAATTGAATACGATATTATCCGCAATATTTTTACGGAGACAAATTGTACTCCAACTTAATTTCGTCTGGAATTTTTCCCATACTTCGAAGGATTGCCCCATCGTCTCTGCGTTTATAGAGATATTCGGCCAGTAAACTTCATCGGAATGTTTCTGGAGAAATTCAATAGAGAATTTCTGATATAAGCATGCTTCCACACGCTGCTCATTATTCCAATTTGGCCATTCTTTTTCGATTTCTTCTATAGAAAGAAGTTTTACATCATTTTCCATTTTTCTTACCTCCAATTTTCTTTTGTTGTCACATATTTACCTTCAGAATTTATCACGATTACATTTCCATTCTTTACTATCACGTGATATCCCTCAGATTCTTCTTCATGTCCAGATAAATACAATCGTACTATTGCATCAGTATATCCAGAATTATCTGTCCTTATTCCATCTAATAATGCAAATATAATTATTACCAATATCATGGTACCCATTGCTATTAAAAAATCAGATTCAAAGCATTCTTGGAAAAATCTTTTTATGCTTTCTAACATTTTTATGCTTCAATCCTTTCCATATAATCCAAGTCAATACGCAAATATACAACCACTCAATCATTACTCGTATTAATGTTCGAATCTTCGCTATTATTTTCAGTATTTTCATTTTCTATTTCTTCATCACTCAATCCTGCTTCTTTCAGAATGTTATTCAGTTTTGAATTACTCTTTTCGAGGAATTCTTTTTGCTTCTTTTCAAACTCCTCTTCAGAGATTCCAATTATATAGTCGAATATTTGCTCGGGCGTATACCCTAACTTTCGGATTTTTGAATCTGGCTTTTCTATGTTATGACATACACATGCAAGAGAATCAGAGAACAATCTAATTTCCTCATTTGATTCTATTTTTTCACCTTCGTATTCAATTCCCTCTGCGATCGTATTATTATCCATCAGAAGAATACTTTCATCGAATTCTTTTTCTAGTTTCTCACATAGGGATTTATACTCTTCGAATCGATTTTTATTTTTTCTTATTTTTTCAAAGTTGAACGATTTCTCCAATCGAGTCAATTTATTTATTTTCCCGCTGTTTTCATCTCGAGAAATTTTCACTGGTGCATATGGGATAACTGCAAAAGAATCATTCAATAATTGCTTGTAATCCTCTTCCCAATATTTCCTCGGGAAATTATTTCTGATAAATTCATAATCCTCTCGGGTATTCAATACCTTTGGATATTTGGATAAATCAAATTCATTTTCTTTCATTTTTCCATTCCTTCTTCCTCGGAAATAATTTTTTCATTCATATTGATTTGTCAAGGGTAAAATAAAAAAATTCACACTAGCGTATAAATATAAAGTTCCCGCAATACTTGGCCCGGTATACAATCGGAGCTCCGGTGGACCCCCCTCCAGCC
>ERZ842401.820-NODE-820-length-45932-cov-5.718312_pt1 | contig 45932 bp, 43 predicted proteins | sample MGYA00521270_ERZ842401 | MGnify/ENA primary metagenome ERZ842401 (study PRJEB31892, sample SAMEA3878208) | bioreactor metagenome | biome: Moose rumen | place: Sweden | collected 2011-10 | study: EMG produced TPA metagenomics assembly of the PRJEB12797 data set... | reverse complement strand
AGGGCGGATTCGTCCCCGAGGACCTCGAGAAGATAGAGGCCGAGATGAAGAAGATCGTGAAGGAGAACCTCAAGCTCGAGACATACACAATGTCCAGGCAGGACGCCATCGAGTATCTGAAATCAAAGGGCGAGATCTACAAGGTGCAACTCGTTGTGGAATTACCCCAGGACGCACGCATCAGCTTCTACAAGCAGGGCGAGTTCGTGGATCTCTGCGCCGGACCGCACGCATTATACACCAAGGCGGTCAAAGCGTTCAAGCTCACATCCATCGCGGGAGCCTACTGGAGAGGCGACGAGAAGAACAAGATGCTCTCCCGTATCTACGGTACCGCATGGGAATCAAAGGAATCCCTCGAGAAGTACCTCACAATGCTCGAGGAGGCGAAGAAGAGGGACCACAGGAAGCTCGGAAAGGAATTGGGTCTCTTCGCCATAATGGAGGAGGGACAGGGATTCCCCTTCTACCTCCCCAAGGGAATGATCCTCAGGAACACCCTCATCGACTACTGGAGGGAGCTCCACACAAGGGAGAGCTACCATGAGATCTCCACCCCCATGATCCTCGACCAGCAGCTCTGGTTAAGATCGGGTCACTGGGACCACTACAAGGAGAACATGTACACCACCATGATCGACGACCAGGTCCACTGCATCAAGCCGATGAACTGCCCCGGAAGCATCCTCGTGTACAAGAACGAGAACCACTCCTACAAGGAGCTGCCCCTCAGGTTGGCCGAGATCGGTACCGTCCACAGGCACGAGAGGTCCGGTACCCTGCACGGTCTGTTCAGGGTCAGGTGCTTCACGCAGGATGATGCACATATCTACATGACACCGGATCAGATCCCCAAGGAGATCGCCAACGTCGTAAGGTTAGTTGACGAAGTGTACACCAAATTCGGATTCAACTACCACATCGAGCTGTCCACCAGGCCGGATAACTCCATGGGATCCGACGAGGACTGGGAACTGGCAACCAACGGTCTGAGATCCGCACTCGACAATCTCGGAAAGGAGTACGCGGTCAACGAAGGCGACGGAGCCTTCTACGGACCCAAGATCGACTTCCACGTGGAGGATTCCCTCGGAAGGACATGGCAGTGCGGAACCATCCAGCTGGACTTCCAGCTGCCCCAGAGGTTCGACATCAACTACATCGGTGCCGACGGAGAGAAGCACAGGCCCATCATGATCCACCGTGTAATCTACGGATCCATCGACAGGTTCATGGGAATCCTCATCGAGCACTTCGGAGGAAAGTTCCCCACATGGCTCGCACCCGTGCAGGTAAGGGTACTGTCCGTTTCCGAGAAGTCCTTCGACTATGCGGAGCAGGTAGCTGCGAAGCTGAAGGAAGCAGGCGTCAGGGTCAAGTTGGACAACAGGGGCGAGAAGATCGGATACAAGATCCGTGAGGCACAGCTCCAGAAGGTCCCGTACATGCTGGTAATCGGAGAGAACGAGGTCCAGGACGGAACCGTCGTCACCGTGAGGAAGAGGGACGGCGGGGATCAGGGAACCGTCAAGTTGGACGACTTCATCGCCGGCATCCAGAAAGAGATCGCCGACAGAGTCTGATACAAATCACTTCCCCGCCGGGGGACCGGCGGGATACCTTCTCAAGCTCCCAGAGACTTCAGGGGCAGAGCATACACATCCTTCGTTATAGGATACGGCCTGTCCGCCAGACATAATATGCATCCTGCCTTATCCAGGGAGGTCTGCAGCCTGCCGAATGCCTTGATGTCACCGGTCCCGCATTCCGCACCTGCCTTGCATTCGATCATGTTCAGCTTCCCGTCGTACAGCATCACCAGATCCACCTCGTTGTTGTTGGAATCACGATAATAGAAGAACGGAGTCTCCAATCCCTTGTTCGCGTGGGTCTTCATCACTTCGTTAATCATGAACGTCTCCACCATCGGGCCCTTGAGATAGCTGGCGGACAGGATCTTGGCATCGGGGATCTTCGCCAGATAGCACGCGAGACCGGTATCGCGGAAATAGATCATCGGATGCTTCGACACCCTCTTGGTGACCGATCTGTCAGAATATGGTTCGAGGAGCGTGATTATGTCCCCGGCCAGAAGAACGCTGATCCAGTTCTTCACCGTGCGCAGATCTATGCCGACGGCCTTGGTGATGCTCTCGTAGGTCAGCTGCTGCCCTGTCAGGGACGCCATGACCTCCATGAAGGACCTGAACTTCTCCTTGTCCCTTACATTTATGATATCCGAGACGTCGCGCATGATGTATGTGTCCACATAATCGGCATAGAACCTGCTCAGGGTGATCCCTTTCGTGATCGCCTCCGGATACATACCGCGGTGGATCCTCTCCATCATACCCATGTCATCCTTGACATCGGAACACCTGCGGAAGGATTCCTCCGGAGATATCGTGAAAGGAGACTCTTCGAGCGAATACTCCTCGCTGAGGGATATGGCAGGGACCCTTATGATCCCTACCCTGCCAGACATCGATTGGGATACGCCTTCCATGAGCAGAAAAGACTGTCTTCCGGACAGCACAAAAAGACCATGGGCATCCGGATCTGCGAAGCGTTCCCTATCAACGATGGATTCTATCTCTTGGAACAACCCCGGTGCGTACTGGACCTCGTCTATGATCAACGGGAACGGGTGTATCTTCAGGAACATGGAAGGGTCCGCATTGGCAAGCCGGCGCTCCTCAAAGTCGGCAAGGGTGACGTATTCCATGCCAGATTCCTCCATGAGCTTCTTGCAGAGCGTGGTCTTACCCACCTGACGCGCACCGGTAATCATCGTCACTGGTTTGATAGATACTGTCCTGACAATCGTATCGTAGATCTCCCTCTTGATCATAGTACCTGATTATTGTATGCAAAATCAGTATATAACTGCTACTTTTTCATAACTTTTTGAAATAAATTTTATGTAAAATAAGTATATGACTACATGAATTGCATAACTTCTTTTCCAAGTAGATCCCTTTCCCAGCCAGAGAGAATAGTCAGTATCCCGGCAACCTCTTATCTACGACCAACACATTCTGACACCCATAGGAATGGTTCATATGGACAAAGGAATCAAGACCGTTGCCACCTTCCTTGTGGCGTTCGCCTTCGTCATCTGTGCGATACCTCCCGAAGAGGAGCTCACCGCAGATGATAATGCGATCGTCGCTGACGACGGACAGCTGGCACTGGAGACCGGTGCACCCCTCACAAAGGAGAAGAGCCCCTATGGAGAGAACTACGTCCACTGGTTCTCCCTGGCGATCGTAGCCCTGCTCGTACTCGCGGCACTCGGCTACCTTCACATCAAGGCCCGCAAACACTGATTAAAACAGGGCTGTCGGAAGACAGCCCATCTTCATACTGTTTACTACGAACTTTACGTAGCATTATTCCCAGAGCTCCAATCCTGTTATCCAGCCGTTAGAGCGATGATCCAAATGCTTCGTCCGATTTAGTAAGAGTACTCTAAACTGTCATGTCAACATATTATCCCAATTCGCAGTTTTACGACAATCAATTCACTATTATTCGTATAGATTTCAACGAAATTCGTAAAAATAACCAGCTAAAATCACTAATTAATAAATAAACAGCGAATGCTACCAACTCCCAACCAACTGGTGGATAATAATGACAGTTAACACTATAGATGCGCAGATGAGCAGGAAAAGAGCCCTGATCATCGTCGGGGTAATCCTCATCCTGCTCGTGTGCGCGTTCACAGTTGCCCCTAAGGACGGCGGAGGTATCACAGGCCTTTCGGCTGAGGACGATACCTATTACAACGTCGCCAAGGACGGCACATTCTCGATTGACTATGTATCGGATTACAAGCTCGTGGGCGACGAGATACAGCTCATCGGCTACGGCGAGATACTCGACACGTTCCCGATCATCGACAACAAAGTTACAATCGACCGCGTTTATGACCAGTTCACCCTGAGCGTGAACTACGAGCTCACCAAGGACGATAAAGGAGACCTCGTCCTCCGCGACCTTTCTGAAGAGGAGGATGACATCTATGTCGGAGGAGGAGCATTCTCCATCACCGACACATTCGACTTCTCAATCGACGGACAGAAGGGAGTCACAGCTACCATCAAGGACATGGAAGCATACTATCCCCTTGTCGACGGCGAGATTGAGATCGAAGGCACCGTATACAGCGCCGATGTCAACAGATTCTTCGCTACCTTCTGGGCACTCGTGCCCCCGGTTGTCGCAATCGTTCTTGCGCTGATCACGAAGGAAGTGTTCTCATCGCTCTTCGTCGGAATCCTTATGGGAGCTATACTCTCCGCTGATTTCGATCTCCTCGGAACCATCAGTCTCGTCGTCAACGACGGATTCGTAGGATCCATAGCGGACATGTGGGACGCAGGTATCCTGGTGTTCCTTGTCGTACTGGGAGTGATAGGAGTGTTGGTCCTGAAATCCGGAGGTACAAAGGCCTACGGAGAATGGGCATTGAAACATATCAAATCCAGAAGGTCCGCACAGCTGTCGACCTTCTTCCTGGGAGTCCTCATCTTCGTGGACGACTACTTCAACTGTCTCACAGTGGGATCGATCATGCGTCCCCTAACGGACAAATTCAAGATCTCCCGTGCCAAGCTCGCATATCTCATCGATTCGACTGCAGCACCCATCTGTATCATCGCCCCCGTCAGCTCATGGGCTGCGGCGGTCAGCTCCAACCTTGGTGACTCCGTCATGGGACACAACACCATGTCCGTCTTCATCGAGTGCATACCCTTCAACTTCTATGCTCTTCTGACAATAGCTATGGTCATCGCCATCTGCTGGTTCGAGTTCGACTTCGGACCCATGAAGAAGCATGAGATGAACGCTGTCGAGAACGGCGATCTGTTCTCCACCACCGACAGGCCTTACGAGAACGTCGTAGAGGAGAAGATCAATGAGAACGGCCACATCCTCGACCTGGTGATCCCGATCTTCGTATTCCTGATCCCCCTGTGCATATTCTTCCTCGTCTACAGCGGAGGAATCCTGGACGGAGCCGACTTCGTCACCGCATTCGCGGATGCCGATGCGGCTACCGGACTCGCAATGGGATCCGTCGTCGCACTGTTGATCACCATCATCTACCTGGTCCTGCGTAAGGCTTCCAACTTCCACGACCTGATGGACTCGCTGCCCAAGGGATTCCGTAACATGGTCCCTGCGATCCTGATTCTAATCTTCGCCTGGACCCTGTCCACGATGACCGGATCCCTCGGATCCTCGGCATTCGTCGGAGGACTCCTGGACAACGCCGGTGCCCTGGCCAACTTCCTGCCTGCGATCTTAATGCTCGTAGCATGCTTCATCGCATTCTCGACCGGAACCTCCTGGGGAACCATGGCCATCCTGCTGCCCATCGTCAGCTCCGTGTTCACCACCGATTACCAGCTGCTCATCGTCGGAATCTCCGCATGTATGGCAGGAGCGGTATTCGGAGACCACTGCTCGCCCATCTCGGACACCACCATCATGTCGTCCGCGGGAGCACAGTGCAGTCATGTAGTGCACGTCTCGACCCAGGCGCCCTATGCGCTACTGGTCGCAGGAGTATCCTTCGTGTTCTTCCTGATTGCCGGATTCTGGCAGAGCTACATCCTCACCGCTATCGGTATCGTCACTATGTTCGTGGTCATCTACGTCATGAAGAGAGTACTGGACAATGGCGGATACAAGCCTGCCGAACCTGCAGCCTGAAACCTATGAACAATGCCGGGGGAGATCCCCGGCCCCTTACTCACCTTTAATAACGACCATCAGGATTGTGCCCCCATGGAAGCGGAGGAGCGTGTATCGATACTCCTGGGGAACCCCAGGAAGGCCATCATAACGATGGCGATACCGATAATAATCTCCCTGCTGGTCTCCCAGGTGAACGTCCTTGCGGACCGTGCGTGGTGCTCCGGATTGGGGGACGATGCTATGTCAGCTATCGCCGTGGTCATGCCGGTGTACATGACACTGGTAGGATTGGGAAGCGGATTCGGTGTCGGTGCATCCGCCGTGATCTCAAGGATGATCGGTGCCGCCGACAAGGACCGCGCATCGTTATCCGCGGTTCAAGCAGTGATCTTCTCCCTGATCTTCGGACTGGTCATGACGCCCATAATGGTGTTCGGCCAGGATGGTCTCCTCTCCATACTGGGAAGGGACAACATCCTGGAGCTCACATGCACCTACATGCTCCCTTACTCCCTGTGCACCATACTAATCATCTTCAACGGTACCGTCGCAGGTATCCTCAACGGACAGGGAGCCACGCAGTACTCCATGCTCCTCATGGCGGTACAGGCAATTGTGAACATCGTCCTGGACCCGGTATTAATCTACGTCCTTGACATGGGACTTCAGGGAGCTGCTGTCGCTACGGTAATCGCTACCGTGGCATCAGTCATCATAGGGACACTTCTGATCGTCAGCAAGAAGACCTACCTCCCTATACGCAGGAAGAGCATCGTCTACGACAGCGGATGCATGCGTATGTTGCTTGCAGCCGGGATCCCGCAGATGTTGGAGTACACTGTGATGTACTTCATGGACGCTATCCTGAACTACATCGTCCTGATGGCAGAAGCAGGTTCCCATGCCCTCACGGTATATTCCGTCCCGGACAACCTGATGAACCTCATAGTCATCCCCGCCATAGCGATAGGCTCCGCCCTCATACCCGTGGCATCATCCGCATTGGGTCAGAAGGACGCGGAGCGCATGAGGGCATCGTTCAGATATGCCTTTACCAGAGGCATACTCATCGTTGTAATCCTAGCCATCATCGTTGAACTCTTCCCCGACCAGTTCCTGTTCATCTTCTCCTATTCCGGAGAGATGCTGGACAACAGACCTGAGATGGCGGAGATGCTGAAAGTCATGTGCCTCTACATAGGGTTCTTCGCCTTCACACCCATATGTTCCGGATACATGCAGGCCATGGGGCATCCTAATAGATCCCTCATCGTGGCATTGTGGAGGAACTTTGTCCTTATCTGTTTCTTCTGGATCGCCATGCAGCAGCCGGAACTCACATCCTTCGGATGGGCACTGGTGTTCGGACACATAGTCGGAGCATCAACGATCTTCCTGGTCACCCTTTACACCGACAGACAGGTGTCCAAGAGGATGGAATCATCTCACACCGTTTAATTACGTGTAAGTGTTGCGCGTACGCATGGATTATAGAAAGAGAACGATCATCGCACTCGCAGTGGTCGCCGTTGTCCTTCTTTCCGCAGTACCTTTAGCTACGCAAGCGGACGGCGACGACGCACCCGACAGATACGGAACAACGTTCGGTATCACCTACGACGAGATCAACGAATTCCTCATCGAGGTCACCGGTATGGACATGAAAGAGCTCCTCAGGAGTCTGGCCAAGGAATTCATCGCACACGATATCGACTGCGAACCATTACTCGAATCAAACTTCGCACTGTCGAGGGACATCGAACAGAACGGAGGCATGTTCTTCATCACGGACAGACTATCCGGATACATCGTCCTGTCGAGCTTCATCACCTCCGAAGGCAAGTTCCCCGCAGCAGGTACCTACGAACCCAAAGAAGGGGAGAGCGGCACCGATTTCATCAAGAGACTTTTCACCACAGAATCCACAGAACAGCATACGATCAACTCCACCGTAGAATCCGCGATGACCCTCGACGTTACCATCGAGACATCCATAGATGCGGGATCCGGAGAGGTGGAGGAAGTGCTCATCTCGATCTGCCCCTCCATAGCATTGAGCAACGCCGGAGATTTCACCATCGATCTGGATGTGGACGACGACGGGAACATCAGGAGCATAACCATAACATACGACGAATCCAACGACTACAGCAACATGTACGCGGACTTCCAGATTCAGCTCACAGTAGATGATCTCAAGGTCCTCGGAGAGGGGACCTGGAAATCGGAACCTGTCATCACCGAATCCGTTGTGAAAGCCGTTGTGTCCAAGGACATGGTCGACGGAGTCTGGGAACTCATCAGCAGCCAGATGGAAGGGAAGGTCAACAGCCCCATGGTCGAACTGCTGATTGATATCATCAGTTCCTCGGACAAGAAGCTCGACCTCTTCAAGACCATAGAGTCTCTGACGAGCAACCCCATCCCCGACATCACTTTCGTAGCGAATGCGGAGATCAACAATTTCACCGACGAACACGGTGACAAGTACGTCATCATCAAGATCGCCCGCGACGGTGGTTCCACCGTGATCAACCTGCCAATGGCGGGATACAGGATCACGACATCGGACATCCTCGACCTCATACCCGAGAGCATCCTGAGCGAGGAAGCGAGGTTCATCATCGATATCGCCATAGGCATCCTCGGATGGGAATCCTTCGACGTGGAGGACATAAACGACAACCCGGAGAAGCAGAAGGACATCTACGACATCCAGAACATGGTCGACGAGTACAACAAATGGAACGAGGACTACAAGTTCGAACTCCCGATGGTGTACCTTGTCACCGCCATAATCATAGCGATCCTCGCTGTCGTGGTCGCAGCACTCATGTGGAGGGGGAGGATATGATCGACCTCAAGAACATGACAGTCGAGGAGAGGAACCGTGCCATCGCCATGTGGGGAATAGCGGCATGCGTCTTCGCAGCGGCGATGGGATGGATGCTCATGAGGTTCGGTATCTCATGGAGCGTAGCGGACCTTCCGGAATCGGACAACATGGTCCGTATCATCCCCGCATACATCATCAGCGAGATCGCAATGATGCCCATTGGAGCGAAACTCGTGGATCTTTATGGTGTCAAGAAGGTGCTCATCTTCGGACCCTTGATCTTCATCCTCGGATCCATTCTCTCGATCGTATCCCTCAACGTGGAGATGCTCATAGCCTTCAGGTTCATCGAGGGTATCGGAGGAGGTCTCGTGCTCGGTCTCGCGTTCTCCGCAGTCGGAAAGTACTATGAAGCGGACAAGAGGAACCAGGGCCATGAGCTCATGACGGCATCCTTCGCATTCGGTTCCCTGTTCGCAGCGGCCATCGGATACTTCTTCACCTCCACATTCAACTGGAGGGCAGGATTCATCGTGCTCGCTCTGGTCATGATGCTCGGACTCCTGATGGCATGGAAGTTCCTTCCGGCGCAGGAAGGTTCGGGAAGGCCCCTGGACTGGACCAACACAGTCCTGGTCACGCTCCTGTTCGGAGTAGCGGCATTCTACACCCAGTCGGTCAACGTGGATTATAAGCTCCTCAGCGTTGAATCAGCCATAGTTGTGGCAGTGATCATCGTATTGCTTGCACTGGTCTTCTGGCAGTCGAAGAGGTCCGATGACCCGCTGATCCCGATGGGCATCACGACCTTCGAGAAGAAGATCATCGTACTGATGTTCCTGTTCAGCATGTGCGGACTCGGACTGATCCAGTACTACTTCAAGGTCTATCTGACCTACTATGAATTCGACATCTACATGGCGAGTCTGAACTTCCTGATTATGATCATCGGAGCCGCAGTACCGTCCCTGCTGGGATGCAAGCTTGTTATGAAGACAGGCATCAGACCTTGGGTCACGGTGGGAGCCGTAGTCGTCACCATTTCGTTGGTCATGACGCACTTCCTCGCATCCGAGAGCACGTTCTTCTTCGCTCTCTGCCTGTTCGTGTTCGGAGCTGGTCTTGGAATGATCGTCACGGAACTGATCATCTCCCTGCAGAGCATCACACCAAAGAAGGACATGGGACAGCACACCGGTAACCTGATGGCGGTCCGTATGATCGGTATCCTTGCCGGTAACGCGGTTGTAGGGGCGTACATCAAGGAGGTCGTGCAGGGAGGATATGTATCTGAAATCATCGACCTGTCCGCTTCCAAGAGCATCCTCGCAGATATCGGAGTGCACATCGCCAACGACCTACAGTACATGAGCAGCGCCCTCAACGACGGATTCACCGTCACCGTTCTAATCATGGCCGTGGTCACCGCGATTCTCGCAATCGTAGCGTACTCTCTGAAGAAATTCGACATCGAGAACCGCTGCGATGAGTGATATTAAACAGGGTCCGCCAGGCGGGCCCTTTCTTTATAAAAACTATATAAAAAACGGTACTTTTCCAACGATTTCTACATTTTCTGACATAAAATCAGAGCTATTAAATACAAAGAACGCCAAATGAGGTTCGTCAAATATGTAACATAATCTGCAAAGAGCGTGTTTCGACCGTCCCTTACGGGTCGGAGATTTGACAAGTAGTCCAGCGCAAGCCGGGCTACCGCACGGTACGCACGTATGTACGTAGCGAGGAGGGGTTCGCGGTTCATCCCGCTTGGCAGTGATGCCCACCTTTCCTCGACCAGCACCACATGGTGCCATCGTTACGAGGAGCGACGCCCCACGGCGCCGTTCTACATACGTAAAGGTGCCCGCATAGGGGCGATCCGCGGTTCATCCCGCTCGGCAGTAATGCCCTCGCCCCTCTCCTGGTGCGCTCACGCGCTCATGCGAGCTCCCCAGTACCCGCGAGGTACGAGCACAACAGTCAGTACGCGGTTCATCCCGCTTGGCAGCGATGCCATACTGCTCTTTGAGGGGAAACGGTTCAACCCGTTCCTTGTGCGCCCGCGGTTCATCCCGCTCGGTTGTGCCTCGCGTAATGCGGCCGAACAGGGCAAGTACACGCCGTCATGGCGTAGGCAGCGATGCCTCACTGCCTGTTCAGCAGACTGCTCACGCAGTCTTTTCGGTCGCAACAGCGGTGGTTGGACGGAGGGACATCCCCTCCGTTCATCCAGAATCATTCTCACTACAATTCAGAAACGGATCTGGTACCCAAATTGCATGTTTGATGAAATTATTCAGTTATGCAGTATGTGAATGGACGGACAGACCTTCATACAATCACGACATCCATTACACCTGGATGCATTCAGATGGATCCTCCCATCTTTGAACGTCAGAGCGGAACTCCGGCATTGATAGGTACATAGAGTGCACTCCAAACAGAACGTCGCCATAAATGAGAGGTTCAGGATATCATCGGCCGATCTCTTAAGATCCTTGTCCGCACCTTCGGTCGGAATAGCATGCCCGTCGGGCGATATGCGGAGATCGCCGGTGACCAGACAATCCCCATCCATATGACCCTGCCTGCTGATTATCGGTAGGAGAGGCAGGAGCTCTGAAGGGTCGAAAGCCCTTCCGAAGGAGACTGAATCACCTGAGACCATAGCTCTGTAGGTGGAAATACGCTGTTTATTCTCGATGTCCTTCAGGACCTCCGGATCGACACCAGGCATCTCTCCAGAGATTTTGCGATATCTCCAGAGCATCTTATCATGCCACACCTGCGGCATATCCTTCTCCTTACCGTACCTGTCGATACTTTCTTTCCACCGGATCGCGACAGGATCCTCCCACTGGGCCTCAGCGAGCTGTGTCGGTGTCTCCACCGGACACCAATAGCAGCCTATGCGGTCGAAACCGTGCTCATACAATCTGTTGTAAGGTGCATCCTCTGCTGTCAGGAACATCCAGACATGCAGAGCGTTCCATTCCTGTATTGGGGATGCGCATGTCTGACTCGGCGAGGATTGGTTTATCCATTCTCTTCCGTTCTGCATCCTCTTGGTACCTTCATATCTGCGCTGACCGACGAACGAGAGATTCTGGCCCCCGATCGTCAATGCCAGTATCTGGAATTGTGAGAGCTGATGGATCTTGCAGCACCATCTGTAATCTATCGAAGGAGGTCCCAAACGCTCTATGTTCCTGTAAAGGACATCCTCCGGGATCCCACATGATACGATCTCCAGCCCATACCTCTTCGCTATGCTCTTGACCAACGGCGCGGACCCGCAATCCATATGCGTCTCGGCATAGATTATCTTAGGCTTGACACCTGCCTTCAGAACCACCAGGAGAGTGGCCAGACTGTCCTTGCCTCCCGATAGGGATACCGTACAGGCCATGCCCTTGTGCCTGTTCAAGACATCTTTGACATAATCCGCAGGTCTCTTAACTACGGCGTCGATGTTCTTCTTGTTCAATCTGACGGTCTCTTCCCATGTGTATCCTTTGCCTGGTACGCTCAGGTCCCCGTTCAGGATGACAGCGTTCTTCACTGCGAACTTGGCGTTCCCGAGTCCATCCGAATCCGTCATGGCCCTTCCGCAGCACCTAACGGCCCCGGACCCGTTCCTGATGAACACCATGTCACCTTTCCTGATCTCCGGATCGGGATCCCTGATCACCTCTCCGGGGACATAATGCATCCTGACAGCCATGGACTGACCACGGGAAGTCACCGTTACCAGTCTCTTAGAAACGACACCGGCCATGAGCGATGCCGCCCTCTGCGTCGGGAAGAACCTCCAGACCCCATCATCGGCATCCAGATCCCCCAGCACATATCCGTCGCAGATCACCCTGTACGAGACATCTTCCTTGAACTCGATACCGAAAAGGATCAGACGGTCATCGGGCACCAGACGATCGAACACACCTTCCCCGTACTGCCAGTCCACCGTCCTTCTGAGACGATCCCTGTCATATTGGAACGCCGGGCGGATATCGAAATTGTATTCGATTCTGTACGTCTCACCTCCGCACCTGGGGCATCTTTTCGAATCCAGGACAGCGAGGTTGCATCCGCGACACCAACATAGGACGGCTATGCCTAAGGGCCTCATACTGACCGTATCTTCAAGTCCATATATAATCGGATTATCCGCCCGTAATTCACAGGGGCGAGACAAATGCACAATCGATGACCATCCAACTGAAACATCCATATCCTATGATGAATTACGCGCCGTCATGGCCATCGTGCTTGGAAAGAACTGTCTGAATTGGTGTTACGGCTGCAACATGCCTGTCGTCAGTGTCAAGACCTGCCCCAAATGCAAATCCCCCGCCGAGCCAGTCCCCGTCTCCTCACCGTGGGACCTGAGGCCCGCCTTCAAAAGTGATGTGGAACTCATACGCGGACTCGCAGATGAGGAATACGGGAAGGGATGCGGACGTGATCTGATCCCAGATGACCGCGTCGTCATCCTCAATGATAATTCCCGTGGGGCCAACAGCGTCGAGATCGTGATCGACGGATGCGTCATCGGAACCATGAGATTCGAGTACGACATGAAATGGCATCTCACGCTGGACATCGCCGGATTCAGGAAGGTCATCCCACACCTGCAGAGGCACAAGATGATCGCCAACCACAGCGGACTATTCATGATGAAGAGGACCAAGAACCTCCTCGTGAAAGGCGTGAAGGAATGCGATCCGGATTCGCAGGCAGGGGACAAGGTTGCGATACTATCGGACAAGGGAGAACTCGTCAGCTGCGGTGCCCTATGCATGTCGCCTTCTGAGATCCAGACCGCCGAACGCGGTATGGCCGTAAGGGTGAAGGAGACCAACAAAGGCCACCTCAACTACGATAAATCCGTGAACTGGGAACAGACAATCCGCTGGAACAAACCCATGATGGAGAAGATGGTCGCCGATGCCATAGCCGAGATAAAGAAGATTAAGAAGGAATACCCCAAACTCCCTATGGGTGTCTCGTTCTCCGGCGGTAAGGACAGTCAGGCCGTGCTGATGCTGTTCATGGATGCCAAGATAAAGACAAACGTCATCTTCGCCGACACCGGCCTAGAATACCCCGAGACCGTGGAATTCGTCAAGTCCTATGTGAAGAGTAGCGGAATGAAACTCTACGTCACCGAGGCATCCTTCGAGAGCTTCCTGAAGAACATGAAGGTGTTCGGTCCCCCGGCGGAAGGGTACAGATGGTGCTGTAAGACCAACAAGCTCAGCGCCATAGCCGCAGCGGAATCCGACATCTTCCCCAACGGTTCCGTCCAGTTCGTGGGACAGCGCAGATACGAATCAAAGAACAGGATGCGCAACGGGAAGGTATTCAAGAACCAGTGGATCCCCAACCAGGTCGCCGTCGCACCCATCCAGGATTGGAATGCATTGCACGTCTGGTTATACATTCTGATGAGGAAGCAGCCGTTCAACCCGAAGTACGAGCAGCACATGCCCCGTATCGGATGCATGCTTTGTCCGTTCATGTCCCTCGCCGAGATCGAGATGAACAAGGGCACCAGCGAGAAGTTCCAGAGATGGTACGATGCCATCGAGGAATATGGTAAATCCAGAGGCATGCCGGAGGAGTGGATGAAGTTCCACCTCTGGAGATTCAGACAGCTTCCGATGGGCGTGTATAATGAGATTGCCCCCCTCTGCGGAAAGAGCTACGAGGAACTCACAAAGCGCACCCTGCCTCCGGTGAGGCAGCCCCTGAAGCTGAAGATGCAGGAAGGATTCTCCCCATGCGTATTGGGATACAGCGTGGAAGCTGGATTGTCTCGTCCTGTGGATGTCAATAGGCTCCATGGGTTCTCGAAGATACTAGGCAAGAAGACCGAGCTGGAGGAGGATTCATACCTAGCGATCGGTGACCTCACAGTCTATTCAGAAGGTGCGATAATCTCGAAAGGAGAGGACCTCAAGGAGGTAAAGAGATTCATCCGCAAGGTGTTCGAAATCCTCATCAAATCGGAGGAATGCTGCGGATGCAGACAGTGCTCCACCAGATGTCCGACAGGTGCTCTCACGTTGGTGGATGAGAAGGTCGAGATGGATCCCTCAAAATGTATCTCGTGCCAGAGGTGCCTGTGCACCTGTCCGTCGCTGAAGTACTCCACGGACTAATCGTCTTTAACGGGGCGTTCAGCCCCGTTTTGAAGATTATGTCAATAGGATGGTCGGTGTGGACGAAGCCACACCGATTGAAGTTTCAATGCTCCTCGAAGGGGCCTTCGTCGATGTCGACGCCTTCCTGCTTGAGCTGCAGGGTGGTCTTCGCCCTGATGGTGAGTCCCACTAGACCTGCGACCAGGATGATAGCGCCTCCGGCGATGAATCCGAAGTCGACGGAGTTCACGAACGCCTGCAGGATCGCATTCGCGACATCGTCCAATCCCTGCTGGAGATATCCGATGACGGGACCGATGAACTCTGTAGCCTTGTCCGTCACACCGGGATAATCCGCATACTCACCGAGCTGACCTACGTAGTAGGAGTTGATCAGCATGGTGAACACGGCGGTTCCCAGTGCGGTACCCATGGACCTGAGAAGGTTCACGGCGGATGTGTTCATTCCGAGCTCCCTTGGATCGGAACTATTCTGCACCGCAGCGAACACGGGAGTCATCATGCATCCGAGACCGATTCCCAGCACGAACTGTGCAACGCAGTACATGTCAATCGGCTTTCCGATGATCGAGTAGTACGGTTCCTCCGCTCTCGCTACGACTGCATCCACACCCAAGGTGGAGAACAGAAACAGTCCGATGAACACGATGACGGGACCGATCACAAGCCAAGGCCTGTATCCGGTCCTCTCGCACAGACTTCCGGATGTCATGGCGGTGATCATCATACCGATCACCAGGAACAAGGTGTAGTAACTGGACGTCAACGTATCCAATTCGAACAGGATGAAGGTACCGAAGTAACCCGCGAAGGTCATGGCACCCATCATACCTATTCCGAACAGCAGCATGTAGAACCCTCCGGCTATGACCGTACGGTTCTTCAGGAGCTTCGGCGCAAGGATGGGCTCCGCCGCCTTCCTCTCGATCATGACGAACAGGATCGCACATACGACCACCACTGCGATGAGACCGAACGTGATGGGGCTGACCCATTCGAACTCGTTTCCGCCGCACTCGAATATGACGATGAGCGCCGTGAGCAGTGCGGTCAATACAACCATACCCTTGTAGTCGATGATGGGTTTGGAGGATATCACGGGTGACGGGAACTTCTTGATCGTTAGTATGAACGAGATCAGTGCCAGGGGCACGTTGATGTAGAAGCACCAGCGCCAGTCGATGTTCTCGGTTATGAATCCTCCGATTATGGGTCCGATACCGGAACCGATACCGAATATTGCCGAGAGCATTCCCTGCATCCTCGCCCTTACGCTCGGAGCATAGAGATCTGCTATAGCGGCCGTGGCCACGGGGATGAGGATACCTCCTCCCAATCCCTGTACCGCACGGCATATGACCATCATGGTCATGTTCACCGACATTCCTGCCAATACCGAACCCAGAACGAAGATGAAGAGTCCGATGAGGAACAGCGGTTTCCTTCCATACAGATCGGATAGCTTACCGGCTATCGGGATAGTCACGCACTCGCACAGGAGGTACGCTGTGACCATCCATGTGAACAGTCCGTTGCCGTCGAGCTCGTTGGCTATCTTCGTACCGCATGTACCGATGATCGTACCATCGAAACACGAGCAGAGCATAGCCAGACAGAGACCTATCATGATAGAGCGACGGATCTTCGGATCTATGTTTTTGTATGTCACTTGTTCAACTGCCATAACATCACTTACTGCTCGCGCGTATTTTGATGATGTATTTAAACCTACGACGAGCGGCCGACACCTTTTCGAAAAAGGATGACCGGACTTCTGACCTATTATGCCAGCATGATCAAAGCTTGCATCCGCAGGACGGACAGAAATTGTGGCTCGCCGGATAGGTCTTGCCGCATATCGGACATGTCCTCACCGCAGGGTCCACGGAACTGCTGCCGTAGACCTCCTCGAGCCTTGCACCGCACATGTTGCAGAAGCGGGACTGGTCCTCGAACCTCTTGTCGCAGACGGGACACCTCTTGTACAGAACCACGGGCTTAGCCAGCATGTGCCGTTCGCCGTTCTTGCCGAAGAATACTGAACCACCCTCGAAGACCCTACCGCAGAAAGGACACCTGGATTCCTTGAATTCCTCCTGCTCTGCAACACGAAGACGGCTCTCCGTACGCGGAGCGACCGGCCTGTCGAAGATTTTGCCACAGAATGAACATGATTCGGCATCGTCGGCCATGTAGGTATCGCAGTTCGGGCAGATCATCATATCTGGAATATGATAGGCACTATAAAAACCAAAATTAACAGGAATCGATCATGTGTTAAAAAGTAATTAACCTAACAGAGGGGGGTACAGGGGGGAGGGAAACCTCCTGGCCAACTGAAAGTTTGAAGAAAAGTGGACTCCTTATAGGAAATTGCAATGACCACAAGAAGTCCAGATAAGAGAGAACAGAACCGCCTTAAAAAGGTTGAGAACGACAAGCAACGCAGAAGGTTCTTGGCTGCCGAATATGTGAAGAAGGGACTATCCCTTCGGGAAGCCGCGAAGAAGGTAGACAGGAGCCCATATTTCGTAATGGAATGGAGAGACAAGCTTCTGGACTGCAAGGTCGTCAGAAAGCCAGTTAGGGGCGGCCTGAAGACCGTCCGCGTGTATACGTGGAAGAAAGGCCACAAGGAACTGCTTAAGTCCAAGAAGCCTGGCCCCAGGCCAGGCAACTGTCCGAAGGCCTAGGCGATCAAGGATAAGGTCCTGGAACAGAAGGAGAAGCCGTTCTGCAAGAATATAGGGTCGAGGAAGATCGGCCTCATGAGCGGAGTCGATGCGAGCGCCCCTACGGTCCACAAGGTCTTGATGTCGGCAGGATATGAACCCGTCAGGAAACAGAAGGGGAAGCATCTCAAGAGATACGCCAAGCCATCTGGCAACTATCAGTGGAACATCGACTTCGTAGAGATAGGTGTCGACAGGATCACCGGAAGGAAGATCGAATCCCTTTCAGTAACCGATGACCATTCCAGATACACCTTCAGCTCGGATGCGACGATATTCGCGACCACAGAGCACGTCATAGACGTGCTGGAGAGGCTCATAAGACTCTATGGGAAACCGAAGATAATCCATTCGGACCATGGCGTGCAGTGGTATTCGACGTCGAGTGGTGAGTCCAGATTCGATAAATGGTGCGAGGAGATGGGGATCATACACACCATGGCACCAATAAGGACGCCTTCATGCAATGGCAAGGTCGAAAGATACCATGGTTGCCTCCGCACGGAGGCAACACTGCCTAAGGAAGGCACCGTTGAAGACTATCAGAACATCCTGAGGGACTTCAGGATCTTCTTCAACAACCAACGCCCTCATTGTTCCCTAGATTATCGTACGCCCGCAGAGGTCTATAACAAGACCTTCACGTGCGAGTATCATCGGAAAGAGTTCGATCGGCTCCTTACTGCTTGTTGATAGCACGGAGGAACAACACAAATGCGATAGAATCAGCGGAAGCTCTCTCCTGATTTTTGATGGTTCGATGGAAAATCGCGTTTTCAAGCCTAAAGACAGAATCTTCACTCGCACAGCTCGCTCATCTTCTGTCTTTAGGCTTTTATCTTTGTTCGTTCTTTCTTCTTCTGTAAGGTTATCCACTTTTCATCAGAGGCCAGGAAAGAGTTACCGATCAAGGCAGATCGGAACTGGACATGCGCCTGTGCTTCTTCCCTTTGCCCTGATCCTCGAGGTAGTCGTTCCTCAGGCTGTAGGGATAACCTCCTGCGCCGAACCTCTGATCCTCCGGAGGAGGGGTCATGTAATCGCCGTACATCTTGGTCAGGATCTCATCGTATTCTGCCGGGATCGGCATGGTGGTGTCCTCGAATTCCATCTCTACGGTCTTGTCGAAACAGCGGCGGGGCCAGCAGTACTTGCTGACCTTCACCTCCCTGATGCAGAGCATGGGGCTGTCCTCTTTGGCGAAGAGCCTTCCCATCTTCCTGGCCACGGACTGGATGCCATAGAACAATCCTTTGATGATCCTGGAATCATGCTCCTCGATCATCTTGTGAGAAAGAAGCTCGAATCCGATGCACGGGTAGGATAACGCATACCTTACCGATGATGCGGGATAGTCTACCAGCAGGAAGATGTCGATGAAGTTCAGCTTCCTATCCTCCATATCCTTCTCGAAATCCGGGGTCTTGATGATCACATGAGGATGGCTGTCCGCACTGGGGTTATGATAATAGTACTTCTCCGGATTGAGACCTTCCGTCAGGGCCTTGTTCACCCTGTCCAGATCCTTTCCGAACACAGCTAGGTCGATGTCATCGTCCCAAGGGATTATTCCCTTGTGCCTGACCGCTCCGAGAGCGGTTCCGTACATCCCGAAGAACGTTATGCCGTTGTCGGTCAGGACCTTCGCAATGTCCTCGTAAGCACTGAGCAGCAATGCATGGTTCCCGTTGTTCGCGGTCATATCCTGACTCCGATTCACTGGTGGTCGTAAAAGTAATCGATGCCCTTGAGTTTGGCGTATACCCTTGCGAAAAGCCTTCCGACACATCCGCACTGGTGGAACGTCATCATGACGACCTTGGGGCTGATGTGCGACTCTCCGACCTCCCTCTTCTCGAAGATGTAGTGCTCCTCGTCGATCTTGATGTCCCTGGGACCCCATCTGAGGAGATCCAGGAGGACCTTCCATCCCTGCATCTCAAGCTTGTCCCAGTTGTCCTTGATCACGGGTACGAAGACATCCGTCCTTCCGGCGATGAGACCGCTCATGTTGTCCTTTGATGTGGGCTTGCGGTGCCAAAAGAGGAACACGTTGGCGAAGATGGTGAAACACCAGGAACCGAACCAGCGCTTGAATCCCATCGCTGTCCTGTCGTCCCTGGTACCGATGACGAGGTCCGCCCCGTTCTCCAGCTTCTCATACATGCCCTTCAGGGTGCTGAGCGGGTGCTGGAAGTCGCAGTCGACCGTCATGAAGTAATCGGTACCACATTCCAGTATCCCCTGGAACACGCTTGCGGCAAGTCCCCTCTCCTCGGGTTTCCTGACGATCATTATCGTAAGGGGATCGTTCAGCTCATCGATGAACTGCTTGGAACGGTCCGTGGAGTTGTCATCCATGAACATGACGCGGAATTCGGGATACTGTTCCCTTATGGCCTTGGCCATATTGGGTGCATTGATCTCTTCGTTGTATGTCGGGATGACTATAGTACAGGTTCCTGCCATGGTTACCGAACCTACGAACGGAGGACACATATATATCCGTGCGCACGCGAATGGCGGCATCAGCCTATTATAAGGCATCAGGGATACGATGGCCATGAACTCCGGAGAATCAGTCAGAAACATCATTGTCGGTGCCATCACGGGCGTCTTCATGACACTCCCAGGTGCCAGCGGTGCGACCATGGCCGTGCTCTTCGGAGTGTATGAGAGGCTCATCCGCGACATTTCGAAACTTAGGGAATTCCTGATAAAGGACTTCTTCTGGCTCCTCACCCTCGGTATCGGGGTGCTCATAGGGGTCGTCGCATGCTCGAAGGGCCTGGATTTCCTGATCGATGAACACAGGATTCCTCTGATGTTCTTCTTCGCAACGCTGATCTTCGTGCAGCTTCCTGACATCTGGAAGCAGTCCGCTGACGGTCAGCCCCTTACCAGGAACAACGTGATTGCTGTCATAGCAGGATTCGCAATCATGATGGTCATCCTCTTCGTCGGGATGCAGGGCCTGAACATGGAAGGCGACACCGGAGCAGTCACGATGTTCCTGGCCGGAATGATCTATGCCGTCTGTGCCATATCCCCCGGGATCAGCGGTTCCACGATACTGCTGGCACTCGGAATGTTCACCGCCGTCGTGGAAAGCGTGAGCAACCTGGATTTCGGAGCAATCCTTCCCCTTGCATTGGGTGCCGTAATCGCAGTGCTCCTGTTCGCGAAGGCCATGGACCATTTCTTCAAAAACCACAGGAAGTCCACCTACTGCGTCATATTCGGACTGACCCTCGGATCGGTCGTCACCGTCGTAGCGGAGGCCATCAGGGATATGGAGGCCGGGGCCGATTATCTGGTCCCCTGCATAATAACCGTGGCGCTGGGAATCGTATTGGGGTACGGGATGCATCTCCTCACAGGATATATGCGCAGCAAGAACACGCCCGAATGAACAATAATAAACTCCGAGCGCGGTACGGCACACATGGCATCAGGTGGGGCTACGATGGAATGGGTCAGAAAGAACCCTGACACCTCGTTCATCATCCTGTATACCATCCTGTATGCGGTCATCATCGTTCTTTCCGATGTGATTAACGGCGTGGTGGGTAACAACTATGCCTGGTATGACGTGTACTTCTATTGGGAGCACGCCAGGGACATCATGGCCGGTGCGATACCGTACGTCGACTTCCAGACGGCATACCCTCCGTTCTCTTTCGTAGTTGACCTGATCCCTTATTTCTTCACACCCGACGAGATAATGTTCCATTATGGATTCTCGATATTCACCTACCTCGCATCGCTCCTGGCGATCTTCGGACTGTTCAAGTTCTGCGACAAGGTCGGACTGGGACACAAATATGTCTATCTTACATTCCTTCTGCTGGTCCTCGGACTCAACAACTTCTTCATCGCAAGGAACGACACCATCACCACCGTGTTCGTGGTCCTGTGCCTGCTGTTCTACTTCGACAAGAGGTATGTTCCGTCGTTCATCTTCCTCGCATCGGGGATAATGACGAAGATCTATCCGATCTTCCTGCTGCCGGTGCTCCTGATACCCTTCCTCGCCAAGAAGGACCTGAAGAGCACAATCGGATTCGGAGCGCTCACGGCTCTGATCTGTCTGATCATCGAACTGCCGTTCCTGATCAACGATCCCTCCACGGCATTCAGCTATCTCTTCCAGCATTCCGGAAGGGGCATGGAGATCGAATCCATCGTAGCGATACCGTTCATGATCGTCGGTCTGATCGACTCAGACCTGGTCTACGTCGGAATGGATGAATCGTGGGACCTGTTCGGACCTCTCACGGAGATCGTAGAACCGTTCCTCATGCCGTTCACTTTTGCCATGATCCTTCTGTTCCTGGTTTACTTCCTGTTCAAAATGTGGAAGACCAGAACCGATGAGGACAAAGTGCTTCCGGTGACCTTCCTCGCCTGTGCGATTACATTGCTCCTCTTTATGGCCCTGAACAAGGTGTACTGCGCCCAGTACATCATGTGGGTGATCATGCTGTATCCGATTCTAATCTGGTCGTTCAAGGAACTCGGACTGGATCATAGCCAGATGCTGAAATACATGGCCATCCTGGCTGCCACGACGCTCCTGAATGTCCTGTGCATGACGGATGCTACGGACCAGATATCCGTCATCTACATCCTTTCGGATATTCTGAGAGCGGCAGCGACAATAATCATGTGCGTTTACATATTCAAAGCGTTCAAAGGCGCGTTCATGCCCGCACCGACCAGCGATTGAATCAATCCTTATCGTCCCTGAGCTTCTTCCATACGCTCCAGATGTGCTGCGCCTTCAGTTCGCGCATGACTATGAGCAGAGCAAGGAAGATGGTCTCTCCCATTATTCCGCCTATGGCGAGCATCATGAAGCCATGCACTCCGACGAAGAAGTCCAGGCAGTAAAGCAATGTGAGCGTGATAGCGAAAGCAATTGCAATCTTCCAAATCCTGGGGTACATCCTGAATCCGGTGTACCTCTTCACCATGTAGGACAGGACCAGGAAGAAGAGCGTGTATGCGATGACGACAGAGACCGCCGCACCGTTCCCTCCGTAGCTGAAGTCGAAGGGAAGAACTCCCGTTTCCGGAATGAGCAAAAAGAACCCTAGGACAGCACTGATGCAAAGAATCACGGATGCCCTCAGATACGCATTGCCCTTGTTGGCAGCGTACAGGACCTGCGTCATTATACCTGCGAATACGAACGGGATGATGTAGACCGCCAGAATCGATATCTCGGCTCCGGCAGGTGTCATATGATCTCCGAACAGCACAGTGGCAATCTCCTTACCATAAGCGATGAAGAATGCCACAAAAGGCAGGAGGAGGGTGCACATCATCCTCTCGAGGCCCCAGATGGTCTTCTCCGTATATTTGGAGTCCTCCATCGTATGGGACAGATGCGGGAGCAAAACTGTGTTGAGCGATATCCCGAAGGATGTGAACGATGCGATCAATCCCACGGCAGTGCTGTAGAAAGTGACCTCGATACTCTCATAGGACAGTCCAAGAATGACCTTGTCCAGGTTCGTCACGACCGATGTCAGGATCAATGCCGCTGCCAGAGGCATGGCGAACATGGAGTATTCTCTAAGATAGATCGGTTTGACGAGTCTGATGCCCTCTCTCCAGATCAGGATGAAACTTACCACTCCTGAGACCGCGGTACCGATGACGTATGCGGAGCTCAGCGTTGTGGCATCCACATATGCGAAGGCCATCACGACCAGGACGATGTTCCTGATGCTGCACTCGATGATGGTCAGATAAGAGCTCTTACCGCTCATCTGCAGTCCGTCCAGCGTGTAATAAACGGCAAACTGGAAGTTCGAAATGACCTGATAGATTATGAAGATCAGACAGACGATGACCGCTTCTTCGGATATGGATCCGGAGGCCTCCATTACGAACAGGGTGACCAGCGTTATCAAAATCATTATCGCCGTCAGGATGAGCTTGACGACCATGAAGGTACTGAAACAGGCCTGTTTGTCATAGCCTTCCTTGGCGATGAACTTGAGATTGGCAGAATTGAATCCTAAGTCCGCAACAGTGTTAACGAGACTGACGAGGGCAAGACCCCACATCATAACCCCGTACTCGCTCGCCACGTACCTGCTCATCACCATCATGGAAGCGAATGCCATCAACGCTGCCAGTAATTGGGAGAAGACCTTGAACGTGAAATTGCGGGCTAGCAAGGGACCAATCCTTGCTAAGCCATGCATGTAATTATTAAAAGGCTATCGTTGACAATTGGACGTCAACAGTCCTTAAGGATCAGCCCGACGGCATCGGAGAATGTCAGTCCACGCCCGACCCTAATCGACCTTCTGCAACCGAGCTTCTGCCCGAATTCGATGTCCTTGTCGGCGTCACCTATCATGTACGACTGGGAGACGTCTATGTCGTACTTTTCGACGGCCTGGAGGCCCAGGCCTATCTCGGGTTTCCTGCATTTGCAACGGTCGTCCGGGGTATGGGGACAGAAGAATATGTCGTCGACACGGCCTCCTCCGGCAGAAATCTGGGAGAGCATCTTGTCATGTACCCTTCCCAGTGTCTCCACGCCGAAGTAACCGCGGCCTATGCCGGATTGGTTGGTGATCACGATCACCAGGAAGCCTGCGGCATTGAGTTTGGCTATGGCTGCTGGTACATCCGGATAGACGTTGAACTTGTCCGGATCGTCACAATACGGTACGTCCTTCGCCAGGGTGTCGTCCCTGTCGACGAACACTGCCTTACTGACCATAGAGGATCTGCTCGATGAGACCGCACATTATGTGACATGCGCAGAGGTATCCTTCCTGGATACGGGGCGTCTCCTTGGAGGGGATCACAACAGCGACATCCGCCATGTCCCTCATCTTTCCGCCGTCGCCGGTGAAGGTGAGCAGCTTGGCCCTCCTCTCCTTTGCGGCCTCCATTGCGAGAACGACGTTCTTGGAGTTGCCTGATGTGGACAGTCCGACGACAACGTCCCCTTTTCTGCAGTTGGCCTCGACCTGTCTCTTGAAGACGATGTCGTAGCTGTAATCGTTACCGATGGCGGTGACGGGTGCTATGTTGGAAAGACAGATGCTGGGAAGCGCGGGCCTCTCCATCATGTAACGTCCGGAGAGCTCTGCCGCGATGTGCTGGGCATCCGCGGAGGAACCTCCGTTGCCCATGAATATTATCTGACCGCCGTTGCGGATGGACTCCACGCACAGGTTCGCTGCTGCGAGAACCTGGTCGGGATTGATGCTGGCTATTGTCTCTGAACTCCTCTTCAGCTGTGCTTTGATGTCATCTATCATTGTCATACCTCCAAGAGGTCACTCCCTTGGGTTCGTACATGAAATCGGTTATCTTGACACCGTATCTGCGCAGCTCCTGTGCGACCTGATACTTCGTGTCGTATTCGCATATGAAATGCATGAATCCTCCGCCTCCGGCTCCGGAAATCTTCCCTCCGATAGCTCCGGCGGACTTCGCCGCGTTGTAGATTGCGTCGATCTGAGGATTGGTGATCTTGCTTGAAAACTTCTTCTTGAGCACCCATGCGTCATCCAGGATCTTCGCCGCATCTTGGATGTCACCCAGTTCCAATGCGTGGGCCATATCCAATGCGAGCGCCTTCGTCGCATCGAGCGCATCCTCGTTCTGTCCCGCCTTGTATGAAGCGACCTGGCTCTCTATGATCTTGGCGGATTCGCGGGGTGTTCCGGTGTAACAGAGCAGCGAGCGGTACTGGAGCTCGTTGATTGTTTCCTCTGCGATGTTCACACGGTTTACGTCGACATGGTCGGCGGCGAACCTCATGAGGTTGAATCCTCCGAAGACCGCGGCGTACTGGTCCTGCTTTCCTCCCTTCAGACCTATGACCTCCCTCTCGAGGTGGTAGGCTAGGTGCGCCATGTCGCTGGCGGTCATCTTCTCTCCGAGCCATTCGCATGTGGCCGCAATTATTGCAACTATGACCGTGGACGATCCTCCCAATCCCGATCCGGGCGGTGCCTCTGATTGGAGGACGAGATTGAATCCGTCGGTGATTCCGAAGTGGTTGGCCACCGCCTTAATCAGATCCATGTTCCCGTCCAGCGGGAGAGGTCCCTTGTCCAGAGGTGCCTCGTACTTCCCGTAATCGATGGAATGGACCGACATGGAATGGTCGTTGGTAGGTGTAATCGTGCAGTAAGCATAACGATTGATAGTGGTGTTGAACACCGCTCCGCCCTTCTGCGAAGCATACGGATCGACATCCGTACCTCCTCCCACAAAACCCAATCTAAGGGGGGCTCTGGCCCTGTAGTGTATGGTTCCCATCCTGATACCTTCATTTAAGCATCAATCCAATGCACTTTCGCAAAGGCTATGCCATCTTTTGTAAACTCGTAGCGCCCCTTAAGATATAAACGTGCGCGCTTATAGGTCAGAGGTCATCGGACCTTCCTGCCACCGTCCATCTCCGTGCCGGGTTCGAGGACGGTGTTGTCAGCAAGCACCGCATTGACGATCCTGCACCCTTCCTTTATGGTGCTCCCCTCGCCGATGATGGAGTTCTCGATGTGTGCGCCCTTCACGGTGCATCCCTTCATCACCAGTACCCTGTTCAGGCTGGAATCCTTCACGGTGCATCCCTTGAGGACCACCGATGATTTCAATTCGGAGTTGGCCACCTTGGATCCCTCTCCCATGTAGAAGTCACCACGGATGCAGGAATCCTCGACGGGGAAAGACCTCTTGGAGTATTCGCGGTTGGAGACCGCGAGATTGGCCTCAAGGAGATCGTGCGGATGTCCGACGTCCATCCACAAACCGTTTAGAGTGTATCCCTGTATGCGTCCGTCGTCCTTCATCACGAGCGGTACAAGGTCCTTCGAGAAGTCGAAGAACGTATCCTCTGGCACATATCCTAAGACCGAACGGTTCACCACGTATACGCCTGCATTGATGAGGTTGGAGAAGACCTCCTCCGGTTTGGGTTTCTCCTTGAATTCCGTGATGCGTCCGTCCGCTTCCGTGCGAACGATACCGAACTCCGTGGGATTCTCCACGGGTGTGAGAGCAATGGTTATCGAAGCTCCAGTGGAGATGTGCAGATTGATCTCCTCCTTGACATCGATATCTGCGAAGACATCGCCGTTGCATGCGACAAATGCATCGTCGAGACGGTCCTCCACAAGTTTCATGGCACCTGCGGTGCCCCTGGGCTCGTCCTCATAGGAGTAAATGATTCTGATACCGAGATCGGAACCGTCACCGAGGGCCTCCATGTGCCCCGGCTTGTAGCCGCATGCGAGGATGACCTCCTCTATGCCTGCGCGGGCCAGCGACCTTACAAGATACCAGATGCATGGTCTGTCGGCTACGGAAAGGATCGGTTTGGGATGATTCTCTGTCAGGGGGAGGAGCCTTGTGCCCTTCCCACCCACCATGACGACTGCCTGTCTCACTTTCATATGAATGCACCAACGCGAACTATCTGAAATAACTCACTCTTTCGGCATGATGAAGTTGGTGAATATTGGCACTTCAGGCTCCGGGAACTCCAATCCCTCCTTCTTTCCGGCCTCGATGCACTTCAAGAGCCAAGATATGCTCCTGCCAAGTGTCCTCATGGTCTGAAGACCTTCCTTGTCCTTCCTGACATCATCGGGAGTGAATCCGTGGGTCATATTCCAGTACTGGGATCCGGGGACGATCATGCGCGTCATCAGGAAGTACTGGTTAAGTCTCTCGAATGTAGCGGAGTTTCCTCCCCTGCGTGCATTTACCACACATGCTCCGATCTTACCGCCAAACTTCCCTGAGTTCGAATAGAAGAAACGATCCATCCATGCCGTGACCTGACCTGCAGGTCCAGAATAGTATACGGGGGCACCTAAGACGAATCCGTCGAATTCGTCTAACCTCTCTCCGATCCTGTTGACATCGTCGTCTATGACGCATTTTCCCTTTTTACCGCAGTAACCGCATCCGCGGCATCCCGAGACATCGCCTTTACCTATCCAGTGGATCTCTGTTGAGACACCGCTCTTTTCGAGGGTGTCCGCTACTTCCTTCAGGGATGTGTATGTACAACCGTGCTCGTGGGGGCTTCCATTGATTAAAAGAACTTTCATAGTAACCAAGTGACTTACAGAAAGCACATTAATGAAACTGTCGAAGACTTCCTCAGGCCATAGACATGGGATATTTTAAGTAACACTATTATTGAATTCGTGTCACTAATAGTATCCCAAGGTGCCGATTGCAGTGTCCGACGCCTGGGGTTATTCGATTTCGATCGGCGGACAGTCATTGAACCGATACCAACCTTTTAGTCAATGACCTCTATCACAGTATCATGACAATCGTAATCATGCACACGAGTATGGGTGACATCAAGATCCGCATGCACGATGACATGCCCATCACCACAGGCAACTTCATCAAGCTCTCCAAAGAGGGATTCTACAACAACACGATCTTCCACAGGGTCATCCAGGACTTCATGAACCAGGGAGGGGACCCCGAGGGAACCGGAATGGGCGGACCCGGATACACCATCGAGGACGAGTTCGGAAAGGGACACTCCAACGTCAGGGGTACGATCTCCATGGCCAACACCGGAAGGCCCCACAGCGGAGGAAGCCAGTTCTTCATCAACGTCGTCGACAACACATACCTCGACAAGGAGGATCCCAGGACACCTTCCGCACACCCTGTATTCGGAACCGTCATCGAGGGAATGGACGTCGCCGACAAGATCAACAGGGTCGAGACCGACAGGCGCGACAGGCCTCTCGAAGACGTGAAGATCATCTCCATGGAAGTAGTGGAAGAGTGATCCCATGACAGACATCCCGGAGCTCCTGGCACAATCATTGGAGGACCGTTCCATAGAAGCGGCCGTAGTATGCCTGAAGGGCTGCGGGACATCGGTCATAAACGACCCTGCCGTCATTAGGAGGACAGGGTCATTCATCACCGGTGCGGACAAAACCGAACCGGATACGGAAACGATCTCTGTCGTGGGCGACGACAACGTAATGGACCCCGAGACCGCCAAGGTCGATAATGTGGAAGGACTGTGCGTCGTTTACGACAGCGGAGTGCACAGAGCAGCGACGACTACCGGATCCCTGAAAGAGGCCCAGATGATGAGAGACATGTTCGGCAGCGATCTGCTCATCATAGGCGTTTTCGATTCATTCTCCGAGCAGGAACGCAAGGATTCCGAAGGTCTTCTGGACGTTCTTCTCACCCCTTCCGATGCAGAATCCCTCTCGCATATGGGTGAAGAATTTCTTACTAAGCGTTAAATACGGAACAGTCGCGTCTTATCGATATGAAGAATGAATACGCGATTGTCATCGCAGTCGTAGCAATAGCTGCGGTGGCATTCGGTGCGTTCGTCATTATCAACAACGGAGGCTATTCGGATGTCACAGTTGCCGACATATACGATGCCGACGATAAATTGGATGATTTCGGCTTCGTTACCAAGGACAACAAGAGAATAGACATATCTCCCAAAGTCAAGTTGAACAATGACATCATCATCGACTATTTCGGTGACATAAAAGGATGGAACAACGATCCTATGGTCTGCGATGAATCCAACATTGTCATCTTCAGCACCTATCTGGACGCATCCCCCATTGATTACGTATTCGTTTTCGATAAGATCAAATCCGGAAGCCTCAACGCTTCCCTCAACGCTGACGGCAAGCCCAGCATCTCGATGACGGCCAAGGACGGGTTCGGAATCGAACTCTACTACTTCGACCACAAAGGCGATGCGGACATCCAGCAGTACGATGTCAACACCTATGAGTTCATGCTGAGCAAGAACGTCACCCTCCCCGTGTACTACGGAGACAGCATGTTCAAGATGCCTGCTACCCAGAGGAATCCTGACATGATGATGTTCGCCCTCGGTCTCGAGCTCAGCACCGCCAACGTGGACAGCGAGAGGGGAAAGTCCGTCCTCAGGCTCATGAGGGGCATGGGATATCTCAACGCTGATACCAACGATGCATACAAGACCAGCCCCACCATCCGTTCGACGGATGTGGCCATCGGTTCCAAGGAATGGAACGGATACAACCTGATCCTCGTCATGCTCAACGGTACCAACTACACCACCGAGTTCGCGGCCAACGTCATGCTCGGGGCCAGCGGGGACCACACGGGATTCACCCTCGCATGCAACGAGGCACTGGACTGCCTGAGGGACTTCATCAAGGATAACGGGATCACCGGAAAGACCAAGATCCTCCTGACCGGATACAGCAGGACTGCAGCAGGTGCGAACCTTGCGGCAGCATACCTGTCCGATGCAATCGCAGAGGGCAAGGTCGCAGAGAGGATAGGGAACATCGAGCTCACCAAGGATGACGTGTACGGATTCTCATTCGAGACTCCCCTGTGCGGACTCCCAAGCAACGATCACGTATCCCCCACCGACTCCCGTTACGACAACATCTGGTACGTCATCAACGGAGACGACCCGGTCACCTACGTGCCCCCCAAGGCCTACGGATTCGTTAGGTTCGGACACGCTGTCGACCTTCCTTCGCACGACGAGACCTCCCGCACCAAGATGCTGGAGCTCATCGGAAAGTACTACGACCCCAGCATAGTCTCTGGATACGACATGTCCAAATTCGCAGTGATATCGGACATCAAGGACCTGAAGCAGCTCTGGGAAGGATTCTTCGTGAAGTTCTTCGACGCCGTAGGCGACAGAGAGTTCTACAACAAGAACATCGAGGACGACTTCGTCCAGTTCATCTACGTATCGTTCATGAAACCGGGCGTCATGCAGCAGCTCGTCGGCGATTCCACCCAGATGATATTCTTCCTGATGGATCTTGAGAAATACTCTGGCGACAAGGCGTCCTTCGACGAGCATTTCACACCGTTGGTCAAGGAAGCGACGAAAAACAACGGCTGCGAGGAGTTCACCTCCAACATAATGAATTCCCTGTACCAACTGATCAATGTGGCCAAGCGTTACGCCGGCGGCAACGTATACAACCTGCTGTCGGACCCGTATGCACGGTCGATGGTCGGAAACTACAAGATCATCCTCATGTCGCATCTGCCTGCCATGACCTACTGCTATCTGGTGCAGGAAAGCAGTCTGTACAACTGATCGTAAACCGATCGGGATCGAAAGGTCCCGGTCATCCTTCTTTTTGGAATTATTCACTCATCGCCCTGATAGGAGTCGATGATGAGATGGGTACCTGAACGGAGCATGATTATGGGGACCCCTTCCTTTCTGAGTCTCCTCCTGAGCTCCTTGTCGTTGGTAAGAACATAACCCCCGGTCCTTGCGGCCATCTCCACGACGGCGTTGTCGCCTGTGTATTCAGTGGGGATGATCTCGTACTTACGAGCAAGTGCAAGGGCGGCTTTAGCATATCTGTGGTCCATATGCTTCAATTCCCCTACCAATGGTCCGGGAACGATGATCCTGACCTCGCCGAGGAGATCCCTCAGGGCGAGGTCGAGATTCATCTTGATCTCAAAAGGCATGAGTAAGGCGTTTGTGTCGAGCACGACGGTCTGCATGATCTCACTGGTCTACGATACCGTATCCGATGAGTCTCCATTTGTTGGAGATCCTTCTTGAGATAGCGACCCTCTGTCCGGGCAGGATGCACACCGGAATCTTCAGTACGACCTCGGCAGAACCGTTCCTGGCACTCTTGACGACACCTACCGTCGTAGCGGTACCTACGCTGAGCATCAAGGGCTCGTTGCTCTTGATGTCCTCAACGGAAAGCTCTGCAGAGGAACCGACGACACGGTCGAGAAGGGTGGTCTTCATCTTGAAGTCGTGAACGACAGCGGGAAGCTCACCGGGTATTCCGATGACCCTTCCGGTCAATCCGTCGGACTTCGTGATGGAAGCATCCAATCCGGTTCCGATGGCGATGAGTCCTCCGGGGACAACGGACTTGACGGAACGTCCTCCGGCCTCGAGGGATGTCACGGTTGCGGTGATCCTCTCGTACACCGGTTTGCCTGCGATCTCGGTCTTCCTTCCGGGGGAGATCTCGATCTCGTCGCCGACCTTCAGGGTTCCCTGGATGAGTGTTCCTCCCAGGACTCCTCCCTTGAGGTCCTCCGGCTTGGTACCAGGCGAGTTGATGTCGAAGGAACGTGCGACGTGCATCAGAGGCGATGCCTTTGCATTCCTCTTGATCTTGGCGACGATGTTGTCCTCGATCGCCTGGATCAGCATGTCGATGTTCACTCCGCGGTTGGCCGAGATCGGTATGATCGGGGCGTTCTCCGCGATGGTTCCCTTCACGAATTCCTTGATCTGCTTGTAGTTCTCGATGGCCTGTTCCCTGGTCACGATGTCGATCTTGTTCTGAACGATGATGATCTTGTCGATTCCGATGATCGACAGCGCCATCAGATGCTCCTTTGTCTGGGGCTGGGGACACTTCTCGTTGGCTGCGACCAGAAGAAGCGCTCCGTCCATGAGGGCGGCTCCCGACAGCATCGTTGCCATCAGGGTCTCGTGCCCGGGAGCATCCACGAAGGACACTGCTCTCAGATACTCTGCATCCGCACCGCAGTTCTTACACTTCTTGCTGGTTCCGTAAGCTGCGGCGCCCTGACACTCAGGACACTTGTAGAATGCTACGTCTGCGTACCCGAGACGGATCGAGATTCCTCTCTTCAATTCCTCGGAGTGACGGTCGGTCCACTCTCCGGAGAGAGCCTTGGTAAGAGTGGTCTTACCGTGGTCGACGTGACCGATCATCCCGATGTTGATCTCGGGCTGCTTTGGGACTTTCATCAGTTCTCCGCGGGTGCCTCGGGGTTGAGACACTCCTCGATGGACTTGGGTCCGTACTCTTCGATGACGGCGTTGATCTGGACGATCTCGGCGGAGATTGCGTTACCGCGGATTGCGGTCCTCTTCCTCTCTCCGTCGTACCTCTCGTGGAATCCCTTTCCGTCGGAAAGCAGGAGCTTGATCCTCTTGTTTCCGGGGAGGTCCTTCCTCATGGGGGTACCGTTGGAGTCGGATCCGCCTGTGATCTTGATCTTGTACTCGGGGAGGCCGAAGAAGACTCCGTCTACTGTCTCTCCGATGGTGATTCCGATCAGAGAGTTCGCGTGGTGACCGGAAACAGTCACATTGTATGACTTACCGGTTTTCTTGTCGTTAACAACAGCTTTGAATTCTGCCATTTGAACACCTGTATTAGGCGTGTAATAAGGTGTTACTTATAAAGGTTGCTTAGAAGGATTTGAGAGTGAGGGGGCGGACCCCTCCCCAAAAATGATTGCGATCAGTTGACCTTGGCTTCCACAGCCGCTTTGACCTCTTTGCGGTACTCCTCGGGGAAACCGGTCCTATCGAATGATGCATCGAACGATAAGGACTCCTGCTCCATGTCCTTGATGACCTTATCAGCAAGGATCGATACCGTCACTGTCCTTTCCTCGGCTTTGCCTTTCATTTCACCTTTGGCCATACCTTTGGCCATACCTTCAGCTAAACCTTCTTCTCTTCCAAGGCGTGTCATGTACCTCTTGTAGTCCTCGTCGAGATTTACCATGAGTTCCTCTACCTCGTCAAAAACAGATGTGTCAAGCACGATTTTATAATCTTCCTCAAGACGTCTGATTCTCTCATCCTTACCAACGGAATTTGAGAACACGGTATTCAGAAGACCCAGAGTTGTTTGGTACTTGTCACCGAATTTTCCCAGATGTACCATGATGATCTCAGCATAATCGCACGGCTTCACCCCGACCGTTGATTCAAAACCGTCATCATAACTGCCGACCATCCTGTGTCTGGTTATGGTGTTGCTCATGCCCGTCTGAGGTTCCATCACCAGCCAGATCGAGTATACCTTGCTCAACTTCGAATAATCATGTCCAATATCTGCCTTCTGATCGCTGATTGCCCTGCCCAAATAGTACATCGCTCTGGCTTCCAGAGGATATCCAGGATTCGGATCCAATTGAGCCTCCAGATTCACTATGACCCTGATTTTATCCTTCTCGCCAGGTATATTGACGTCGAAGATGAGATCCCTGTAAATCGGTCCATTAGTCACTGATGACGATTCGGAAGCCCTCATCCTGATCTTCTTCTCTTCTGTCAAGTCAAGGCATGACAGTATGAATTCGGGATCCCTTCCCTTCAGCTCCTCCACGAATTCCCCGAGGATGTTCGACGTGAGTGTTCCGTCGGACATTATCTGCTTGAACGGTTGATTATAATGGGGTTCTGTTCTGAATTGTCTTTTTCTTCCTGTGTTTTTGCTCATTTACAACACAGAGCATAAACGATTAACTTGAGAATATAAAGGGCGAATACTGCGGTCAACAGAACAAAAGACTCAGAAGGGTTATATATCATATCCATATAGTGTAGCGTGCTAACACGTAGCACGGTGACAAAAATGTACGGAAAGAACATCAGGATCGAAAGGATAATGGACAGAGAGAGCGGGAACGCGGTTATCGTACCCTTGGACCACGGAATAAGCGTAGGGCCTATCGCAGGTCTCACGGACATGAAGACCACTGTCAACGATGTTGTGGAAGGAGGGGCAACGGCCGTCCTGATGCACAAGGGAATCGTCCCTCTGGGTCATAGGACATCGGGACACGATGTCGGTCTCATCCTGCACCTTTCCGCATCCACAGATATCGGTGTGAACTCCAACAACAAGGTCCTCGTCGCAACAGTCGAGGAGGCCCTGGCGATGGGAGCTGACGCTGTCTCCATACACATCAACGTCGGTGCTGAGTGCGAGCCTCAGATGCTGTCAGACATGGGAATGGTCTCCAGGAAGTGCCGCCAGTGGGGAATGCCGCTTATCGCGATGACATACCCCCGCGGACCCAAGATCAAGGATTCGTTCGACCCCCAGGCGATAGCACATGCCGCAAGGGTAGCGACAGAGCTCGGTGCCGATATAGTCAAATGTAGCTATACAGGGGACATCGAGTCGTTCAGGGAGGTCGTAAAGGGAACCGTCGTACCTGTGGTCATCGCCGGAGGACCCAAGATGAATTCGGACCTCGATGTGCTGAACATGGTCCACGACTCGCTGGAGGCCGGAGGACACGGAGTATCCATGGGAAGGAACATCTTCCAGCACAAGAACGTGCGCGGAATGATGAGCGCAGTATCCGATATAGTCCTTCACGGGGCCACAGTGGAGGAGGCACAGAAGCATCTCAGATGAGAGCATTATATTCTTAAGACCGGGCGGGTGAACCGCCCGTGTTTGTTTTTAAGGAAATCACTCTTTCTTTTCGTTGCGGTGACGCTTTAAGTCTGATTTTAAGAGGTTCTTAAGTGAAAACCAAAAACCTCCCTCTTTTTCGAAGGCTCCATCAAAGACAGAGTCATCGTCATCAACCAAAGCCCCACCGAACACTAACAACGGGTATCCATCATGGTCCGTGACCTCGCACTCGATACCGTAAACGTTTTCGACGTTATCTTTGGTTATTACCTCTTGTGGGGTTCCGACTTTGTATACCACACCAGGCCTTGCAAGCATAATGATCTTATGCGCATACTTTGCAGTAATGTTCAAATCGTGACTGATCGTGAGAACAGCGACACCTTTCTTCTCGGCGAAAGCCCTGAGCAACTCGATGACATACACCTGGTATTTAATGTCCAGATTCGCAGTGGGCTCATCGAGGATAAGAACAGGCGTCTCCTGAACGATACCTCTTGCGATGGATACTTTCTGATGCTGTCCGGCGGACAGAGCATTGAAATTCCTATTGGCCAGGTTTCTGATGCGGAGCAACTTCATTGCACGGTAGACCATCTCCAGATCCACTTTCTCGGATCCCCATCTGCGGTGATTGTACCTTCCCACCATGATTGTATCCAAGACAGACATGGCAAAAGCCTCATTGGTGGCTACGGGTACATAACCGATATATTTGGAGATCTCAGCATGTGTCATCTCGGTGATATCCTTGCCATCAATCGTCACCGTTCCCGAGGTAGGTACCAGGATCTTGTTCACGCACTTAACAAGAGTCGACTTTCCGACTCCATTTGGTCCAAGTATGCAATAAAGTCCTGGCTCATCAATTTTAAGGCTGATGTTCTGAATGATGGGATGATCCTCAGTGTATCCGAACGTTACATTATCCAATACAATCTCTGTCATGATCACCACATCTTCTTCTTGGATCCGAGCAGCAGTGCAAGGAACACGGGCCCTCCGATGAAGGACATAATTACTCCGACCTGCACGACCTCCGGGAACAGTATGGTCCTTCCGATAGCATCAGCGATTATCATTAGCATACCGCCAAACACTCCGGCCGCAGGAATCAGAAACTTATTGTCTGAACCGATGAAAAGCCTCGTTATATGAGGTGCCACCAAACCGACGAATCCTATCAATCCGGTGAACGCTACAACGGCTGCAGAGATGACTCCGACCAAAATGAGACACCACGTACGCATCTTGTCTGCATCGATACCCAGTGCTTTGGCACTCTCATCACCAGTAGCTAGAACGTTGAGCTTGCCAGCGATCAACATGCTTATAATTACTCCGATGAGGACCACGATTAGCAAGACAGGTATCTGATCCCAAGTCAGCAGATCCAATGTTCCGACCTGCCAATTGTAGATGGCCTGCATTGTCTGCGAGTCCATCGTCATCATCATCATTGTCGTGATTGCATTGAAGATGTACATAATTCCGATACCAGCCATTACCATTGTGGTAGGAGAAGCATCCTTCATCTTAGTGATAGCAATCATGATTACAACAGGTACCAGAGCGAACACGAATGCTCCGATTGCCCCATACCAGGAACCGAGAGCTCCTCCGAAAACAGCGAGGGTCAAAGTTGCACCCATTGATGCTCCGGACGATACTCCTGTAGTATATGGGTCGGCAAGGGGGTTCTTCAAGGTGTTCTGCATTACAACTCCACAGATTGCCAGACCGATACCGGCAAATATACCCCCAATAACACGGGGCATACGGAGATCCCAGACCACATAATCAAATTTTGTATCGATGATGTTGCCCGTGATGTGATTCCACATAGTCTCATAGGCCTCGACAAATGTTATGGCAACACTCCCAATGGTAACAGTATATCCTGCAACCAACACAATTGCGATTAGACAAATGGATACAAAGATGTATTTCCATCTACGGTTGCGCATATAGGCATGAACCGTGGCTCCAAGACCTGAATCATTGGATACTGGTTCATCCCAACTATCAACGGCTTCGATGACTGATTTACTCAAAAGTTTATCATCGGCCAGATTGAACTCTCTCATCATTTCACCTCTATGAGAAGAGGTAGGTCCCCCTAGAGGGACCTTAAAAGTTTCAGGCAATATCTTCCTGAGTCAGAGGCAAGAGACTGGTGACAGTACGTACATCAGTTCCGCTGATAGCTGTGAACTTGTCGAAGTACTCCTGGATGTATTCCAGTCCCTCCTCCTCATCGAAGAGATCAGGCCAGATTTGTGATCCGAGGTAAATGAGTCCTGCAATGCCGGGAAGGGTTCCGTAGACCTCATAAGAAATCGAGTAACACTGACCGGTCTTGTATGCCTTAGACTCCTTCAAGTAATCGAGCTTCTCGTGAACGAGTGCCTTGTATTCATCTATGGTGTAGTCCTCCATGAAGGGCCCCCATGTAGAGAAAATGATAACTTCAGGATCAATCGCAAGGATGTTCTCAACGCTGGTCTGGATGTATCCATCTCCCTGAGGATCCATCGCACTGTAGAGAGGAAGCTTCTCACAGGTGACGACATCTCCGTAGAGTTCGGGGTCGACTCCCCTGATATCCACATACCATCCGGGCTCGTAAGGGTCACAGTATACCAGCAGGTAGGATTTCTGTTCCTTTGCCTTTGTTGCCTCCTCGACAGCTTTCTCAATCTGGGTGGAGACATCCTCAAGGTATGTGATGTATTCTTTAGTGTTCTCCTGTTTGTTCATCATGACACCAAGGGTGATGACGGAGTTGGACCAGTTGAGTCCGTTGTGCTCCCTGTTCTCTGGGAGCAGGACAGCACTGATTCCAGCCTTCTCGAGTTTATCGATGGTCGTTGTGGGGAGAGCGTTAGTGTCTCCGAGTGCAATCTTGACATCCGCTGCAAGACATCTCTCGACGTCGTACGCATACTTCTGTGTTCCACCCTGTGCCTCGATCCTCTCGGCTGCACCGGGGAACATGTCCTCTCTCAGGTTCTTGACGAACTCAACGTTACGGGACATGTAAACAACATCATCGTAGAATCCGACGATCTGTCCGATCCAGAGTGATGAATCATAGGGGACTGCTACATTTCCCTTTAGAGGGAAGGGAACACTGTTGATCTCGAGGTTCCAATCGAGGTAATACATTGTGGCAGATTCGCCATTGAGGAATTTTTTGAGAAGTGTTATGTCAGCAGAGTCGACTTTTCCATCGGTGTTGACATCTGCATAGGGGTGATCTTTGATGGACCATCCGGAATAGGATCCATCGACCATGCCCTCAAGCATTTTCAGATCCTTCTGATCGAGATAGTTGTCATTATTGACGTTTCCAAAGACAAGAAGTCTGTTGTAATCGCTGTCTGTGATGTACTCGGGCTCGTCCGAGTTGGATCCGCCGTTGTTCATCATGATGAATGCACCTACCGCTACAGCGGCCACAACGACCACTGCAACAACGGCTATTAGCGTCTTCTGTTCCATGATATAACCTTCGATTGGATGATTCTTCCAATATAGTTTGAGATGAAGTTTCAGTATATAATGGTTAAACTATGTGCAAACTCACTTCACGAATGTGCCAGAATACTAAGTTTTGTATAATTAACTAACAAAGGTTAAGATAAATTGAGACAGTTCAGTAGCTCTTCGTAGTCCCAGAAGAACCCGTCGACATGATAGCTCAGCCAAGGGCGCTGCTTGATATGATCGCACCCACCGTAAATGACATAGACCCGCTTTCCGAACTGATGAGCGTAGATGATCTCCCCTATGCATCCTATGTACGGATGATTCGGGATAGAAAGGTCGGCGACGAGGATATCGCACTTCCTGAGATTGGCCAATTGGCTCTCCACCAGTTCCTTATCGGATGTGAAGCCATCGGAGAAATCGTTGATGACCTCCATGCCGTGAGCAGAAAGAATGCCGATCACCCTGGAACGCTCCGATTGGACCTCGTCCCAATCGCGGCTGTCGACCGCTCTTGCGTAGTATACGCGCATCACATTCCCCAGAAAGGCTCGTCCCTGCGCTTGATGGCGATGGTCTCCTCGAGGGTCATCTTCTCGTCCTCTGTGAGGTCCATCTCCTTCAGGGGCTTGATGGCGGAACCGATGAGGTCGACGTAGATGATATCCTCCTCGTTGATCTGCCTGCCAGCGGTGACACCGTCGATTCCGACAGCGACCTCCTCACCCTGCTTGGCCTCCTTGAGCGTCTCCTCTCCGGTGTGGATCGACTTGATCTTTCCGCAGTCGCGTCCGTCGGGACCGATGAGGTTCTCCCCGGGCCTTATCCTTCCTGCAAGGACCCTGACACCGACGATGGCGGGCTTGTTGGCCCTGAATATGCAGTTGGGCAGGATCTTGAACTTGGCTGGGAACGAGAACTCAGCCCTCTTGTCGCCCTCTGCCTGACGCTTGGACTCCTCCACCCATTCGGTGTAGTCCTCAATCAGCTTGTAGACGATCTGATTTGTTATGACCTTGAGTTCGGGATGCATGGCGAGTTCCGCCTCCGCATCCTTGGATAATGTGGAGTTGAATCCCAACAGGACACAGTTCTTCTTGTCCCCGTAGGCGGCCTCGACGATGTCCCTGCGTGTGATCTCTCCCACTCCGTACTTCCTGATGGGGATGTTGTTGGCCTTGGCCTCGAATGCCAATGCCTCCAGGGAACCGACTGCGTCGGCCTTGATGGAGATTCCGTTCTCGGATGTCTCGATCTTGACGGTGGACTCCTCCTGCAGCGTCTTGATCGCAGGGTCCTTCTCGTTCTTGACTACGAGCATGGGCGCTCCGGCGATGACGCCTTCCACGTTCTGGCATGAGATCTTCACCCCTGCCGCGGCATGCAGCACGGGAACGGAATCGAACCTGTCCCTGGGATCGCGAATCTCGTCAAGGGGTTTGGGCTTGAGGATTGCCTTGACCTTCGTTACAACGGGTGCTCCCCTTGTTCCGAGAGCGACCATGTCACCCTTCTTGATGGTACCGGAATAGAGGATCATGTCCAATGTCTTTCCGAGTCCCTTCTCCTCCTTGATCTCCAGGATTGTACCCTTTCCGGGACCCTCTCCTTTCTCGAGACGGGACTCGAGGAAACGCTGTGCCAGACCGATCAGGACCAACAGCAGGTCGGGCACTCCCTCCCCCTCCTTTGCTGATATGGGGACGAGTGCGACGTTCTTCGTGAAGTCGTCGATCCTGTCGTACCTGTCGGCGTAGATGCCTTCCTCGGAGAGCTGGGCTATGACGTTGTACAGCTTCTCGTTAAACACCTCGATGGTGTGGGCCTGCTGCTGCTTCTCCGAGATGATGAAAGGTCTTCCCTCTTCGGATATCCATCCTTCGATGGTGTCGACCTTGTTGAGTGCGATGACGAACGGGGTCTTGTACTGCCTCAGGATCCTTATGGACTCGATGGTCTGGGGCATGAGACCCTCTCTGATGTCTATGACGAGGACTGCTATATCTGCAAGGGATCCCCCTCTTGCACGCAGTGTTATGAAAGAATGATGGCCTGGTGTGTCTATGAACAGCAATCCGGGGACATCGAACTTCTTGTTCCCTATCAGCTTGTCGCAGACCTTGTAGATGTGCTCGATCGGGACCTCTGTAGCACCGATGTGCTGCGTGATGGCGCCTGCCTCGCGGGCCTGCACCGAGGTTCCTCTGATCCTGTCAAGAAGCTTCGTCTTTCCATGGTCCACGTGACCAAGAACACTCACAACCGGTTGTCTTATCGCCATAGCCACCACAATCCATGTAATTCAAATCCAGATGAGGCTTTATAAAGCCTCGTTGACCAGCAAACGCTGGATGTGTTGTAGACCCCTCCTTGCGGAGGGGAATGAGTTTGATATCTAGTGCTTTCACTCGTAGATCCACTTGTCCGCGGTCCTGTCGTATGTGACGAGTTCCTCGGGCTTGAAGAAGATCGAGATCTCCCTCTTAGCGGACTCGACGGAATCGGATCCGTGGATGATGTTGCATCCGGTCACCATGGCGTAATCGCCGCGGATGGTTCCGGGTGCGGACTCGATGGGTTTGGTCTTTCCCATCATGTTCCTGCAGATCTGGACCGCATCCTCACCTTCGAGGACCATCGCCATGACGGGTCCAGAGGTGATGTAGTTGATGAGTGAAGGGAAGAAGGGCTTGTCCTTGTGCTCGCCATAGTGCTTCTCGGCGACGTCCTTGGGGATGACCATGAACTTGAGGCCCACGATCTTGAGTCCCTTCTTCTCGAAGCGGGAGAGGATCTCTCCGCAGAGTCCGCGCTGGACTCCGTCGGGTTTGACCATGAGGTAAGTCTGCTCCATAGCCATGGGACTCACTCCTTCTTCTCTGCTGCCTTGAGCCTGGCTGCCTTCTCGTTAGCGGCCTTCTCGGTCCACTCGGTAGTACGGGGGACCCTCTTCAGCTCGATCATGTTCTTGTAGCACTTGTTCGCGTCGAAGAAAAGGATGGTTCCGTCCTTCTTCACGTACATCTTGCCGGTTCCGGGCTCGATAGGGGCTCCGCAGAAGGAGCATCTCCTGGATGTGTCTACCATCTGAATCACCTCATGCCCAGTTTCCTGGCTTCTCTGGATGTCTCCCTCAGCATGAGGATGTCACCCATTCTGACAGGACCCATGATATTCCTTGTGATGATCCTTCCCTTGTCGCGGCCATCGAGGACACGGACCTTGACCTGAGTTGCCTCACCGGTCATTCCGGTCCTTCCGATGATCTCAACGACCTCAGAAGGAATGCTGTCAGTGTCGACCATTCAGCTCACCTCAGTTCTTGAGGGCTGCGGTTGCCTGAGCGATCTCTTCACAAAGTGCTTTTCCCTTTCCGACGTCCATGATGGCGACGGATGCTGCGGGCTTGTTGAGTCCGATAGCGGCTCCAAGCTCGACCTTGCTGGGGACGTACACGTAGGGAACGTTCCTCTCGTCACAGAGAGCGGGCATGTGTGCCAGGATCTCTGGAGGCTCGACATCGGCGGCCATGATGACCATTGCAGCGGCTCCGCGCTCGACGGCCTTTGTGACCTCATTTGTTCCCTTCTTGATCTTACCGCCGTCGCGAGCTGCCTCAGCGAGAGCGTATGCCTTGTCGGAGAGCTCCTTGGGAGTCTCGAATTTAACAAATACAGACATTTCAATTACCTCTTTCCGGTGCACAAAGGCACCATCATTATTCATCGGCTCTGTAAGAGCAGACCTGCTATCTTATTATCCTATAAAAAGGATGAGTGCGGGCAGTTACGCCTCAACCCTGCCTGCGGACCGGCATATACCTTGTGCTCCTCGAGCTACCGATCTTCTCTATCCTGCCTTCACGCAACATATTGGCCAGTACCCGTTCCACCGTAGATTCGGACAGGGACGGGAAGAGATCGCACAGGTCCCTCTTGGACATCGGTATGACCGTTCTCTCCATGAACTGCTCCAGACCCCCGGATTTGACATTCGTCCTGATCTCCGAGGCCATGGCAAGATCGATCTCCCTGTAACAGAGGAATAGCTGGATCAGGAAATAGGAGACGAACGGCATGTAATCATTGCTGTTATCGAACCACCCAGCCTGAGAATCCTCCAGTGCCCTGTAGTAGTCTCCTTTGCTACTGTTGACCTTGGATTCCATGGAGACGTACCTGCACACATCGTAGCCCTCTTTGTAGAGTAGCAATGTTGTCAAAAGACGCGACATGCGTCCGTTGCCGTCCGCGAACGGGTGGATCATGAGGAAATCATCGATGAAGCAAGGGATCAGCAGTAGGTTGTTGATCTCGGAATCGTCCCTTGCCTCGCGGAATGCCCATACAAGCTGCTGGATGCTGTCCTCGACCTCGGATGCCGGGACCTTCTCATGGACCTTTGTTATCCTTCCCTCGCCGTCCCTTTCGACAATGGCATTGTCCCTGACCTTGAATCCAAGATCCGCATTCGGATTCTGACCCATGAGTATGCCGTAGATATCAAGGATGGAATCGACGGTGATATCGATATTCTGGTGCTCCTGATGGATAAGTCTCAGCGCATCCCTGTACCCTGCTATCTCCTGCTCATCATGTCCGCGGGGGACAGTTCTCCCGGATACGATCCCTGCCAGACGGGATTCGTCGGTGTAGATACCTTCTATGGCGTTGGAATCGGCCACAGACATAACCATCGCACGGAGCTCCAATGCATCGCGGATGGTTCCAGCCAAAACATCGGGCGCATCCAACAATGCGTCTATGCGCTCTATGTTACCGACCCTGCCCAAGGTGTCGGAATCGACCGTTGACCTTTTGAGGAATCTGTAGTCATAGACGTGCATATCAATAGTTCACGCTATCAATATATAAATTTTACTATTTTTCTGCATCATTTAACTTTTCACATGGGGCAAAAAAAAAACCAACGAGGCGAATAGACAGCTGCCTCTTTGCCACATAGAATCGAATAATAGAGAAATGCCCCCTTCCGGGGGCTGAAATGTTTGGATCAGTTCACGTAGTCGAGCCAGTCGTCGTACTTCTTGTCCTTTCCGGTCGTGATTTCGATGAACTTCTTGTGGATCTCGGTGGCGACCTTGCCGACCTTTCCGTCCCCGATGACCCTTCCGTCGATCATGGTGACGGGTCCGATCTCGGCTGCGGTTCCGGTCATCCAGACCTCATCCGCGGAGATGAGCTCGGACCTGGAGATCTCCTTCTCGACGACAGTGTATCCGAGGTCCCTTGCGACCTTGATGATGGAATCCCTTGTGATTCCCTCGAGGATGCACTCGGAGATCGAAGGGGTGTAGATGACTCCCTTGCGGTAGATGAAGATGTTCTCTCCGGTACACTCCGCGACGTGTCCGACCGAGTTGAGCATGACCGCTTCGTCGGCTCCCTGACGGAGTGCCTCCCTCTTGGCGAGGGTGGATGTGACGTAGGTTCCGTTGACCTTCGCTCCTGCAGGGGAACAGAGGTTGTCGGGCCTGTGCCAGGATGATGTGATGAGCTTTGCTCCGGCGTTGGCATCCTCTCCGAGGTAGGATCCCATGTAGATACAGCAGATGGACAGTGACGAGGGGACCTTCGTGGGGTTGAGTCCGACCTCCTCTCCGGAGAGGAAGACGGTGGGCTTGATGTAGTCGGTGGTGAAACCGAGCTTTTTGTTCTCCCTGATGATCTCCTTGTGGGCTTCCTCTATGTCCTTCTGGGTCATGAGCTTGCCGTTGATCTTGGGCTCGATTCCCATGATCTTGCATCCGTCCATGAGTCTCTTGATGTGGTCCTTGAGCCTGAAGACTGCGGGCCCCTTGGGAGTCTCATATACCCTGATACCCTCGAAGACACCGGTACCGTAGTTGAGTGCGTGACAGAGGACGTGAACCTTTGCATCCTCCCAGTTGACGATCTTGCCGTCAAGCCAAATCTTCTTTGCTTTCTCCATAAGAACACCTTTTGGAACGTTATTCGATGTGCGGGACATTCCCGCTCTCCGAAACGGACAACAATCGCGCGACTATAAACCGATTATGATGCAACTCTCAGGGGCTAGGGTTCAAAGAGGGGACAGTATGTCTGTAACTTCCTTGTAGAACGATTTCGCCCTGTACAGGGCGACCTGAGGATCCTTGGATTCAGAGTAGATCCTGAATTTGGGCTCCGTACCGGACGGGCGGAGAAGTACCCAGCCGTCATCGTAGGATATCTTGAGTCCGTCGGTGGTATCCAACCTATCATCGGAATGATTCTTGGCGATCACCTCGATGACATTCTGTTTCATATTATCGGGACATGAGGCCGCTTCCTTGATGGTGTGATATTTCGGAAGCTTGTCCACCTGGGCCTGTATGGATCCATTCTTAGCGATGAACTCCATCATCCTCGCTGCGGCCATTGCACCGTCCCTGCAGAACTGATGGTCGGCGAAGATTATCCCGCCGTTGTCCTCACCTCCGATCGGAGCGCCCGTCTCCATCATCTTGCGGGCCACTATGGGGGAACCGACAGCGGTGCGTATGGTCTCCCCGCCTTCGGCCGCAACCGCATCCTCAACCATCTTTGACAATGCCACGGTGGAGACCAGCTGCTTCCTGCCAGAAGACTTCCTCATCTCCAATATCGACAGCAGAGCCAGACCTACATCTCCGGGAAGATATTCACCTGTGTCGGATACGAACACACAGCGGTCCGCATCGCCGTCGTAGGCGACGCCGAACGCATACTTGCCGGGATTCGCCTTCATGAGCGCCTGGAGATCCCTGAGCGTCTCGCGGTGGAGCGGATTCGCGTCATGGTTCGGGAAGTCGCCGTCGTACTCGCCGTAGAGGGAGTCGTACGTGAGGTCCGAGCCCGCGAACGCGGCGGACTCCGCGATGCCCATGCCGTTTGCGAAGTCCATCGCCACGTGCACCGGCCTCGCCAGATGCGCGAACTCGCGCACGTGCGCGGCGTACTGCGCCGACACGTCCACCTGCGTGACCGTGCCCTTCACGGCAGCGTCATCGCCCAGATCTCCCGTCTCCACCATCCGCTCGATGTCCTTGATGCCCGTCGCGCCGGAGATCGGCACGGCGTTCGCGCGGCAGAGCTTGCAGCCGTTCCACTCCTTCGTGTTGTGGCTAGCGGTGATCATCACGCTGCCGTCGGCCTTGAGCGAGGCGTTGGCGAAGTAGCTCATCGGGGTGGAGGCGCGGCCGATGTCGATCACGTCCACGCCAACGTCGTTGAGTCCCTTCGCGAACGCGGCGAAGAGCGGCTCCGAGTGCGTGCGGCAGTCGCGCGCCACCACGACCTTGCGCACACCCGTGAATTTCGCGTAGGCGCGCGCGATCTTGCGGAACATGTCGTCCGTCAGGTCCTGTCCGTAGATCCCGCGGATGTCGTATGCCTTGAAAATGCCCATCTATGTCTCCTGTCTTGCGAATGGAAATTATATCACATTTGTGGCGACGGCGGGGAGGAGACCTTCAGTGCGTACAGGCGTGCCATGGCGCCGGCACCGGCGTCAGAGATCATCAGCAGGCTCCGCGAGCCGTCCGCCAAGAGCGGCCCGAGGCACATCCCCTCGTACATGGCGAAGCCGGTGTTCTGGTCGAAGACCGGCGTCTTCGACACAGGACGGAACTCCGCTCCGTTCAGGGCCATCATCCCAGACACGTCAGTCGCGCCGGCGAAGTCCACCTGATATATGCGGCAGCGGAACGACGGCACGGGTATCAGCACGCCGCCCTTTACGCTCATCTCGCGCTCAAGCACAAGCCCCTTGCCGTCGTCGAGGCAGC
>ERZ842401.819-NODE-819-length-45954-cov-31.445456_pt1 | contig 45954 bp, 33 predicted proteins | sample MGYA00521270_ERZ842401 | MGnify/ENA primary metagenome ERZ842401 (study PRJEB31892, sample SAMEA3878208) | bioreactor metagenome | biome: Moose rumen | place: Sweden | collected 2011-10 | study: EMG produced TPA metagenomics assembly of the PRJEB12797 data set... | reverse complement strand
GCGATGCCGACATGCGTCAGGACATGAACGTGGAGGACGAATATTACTCCGTCATTGAAAAGCGCGACACCGAAATCCTGACAAGAGACAAAAAGCTGGCAGAGCAGAACGTGATGCTGAAGGAGCAGCAGGGCAAGCTGGCAGAGCAGAGTGCTGCTTTGAAGGAGCAGAGTGCTGCTTTGAAGGAGCAGAGTGCTGCTTTGAAGGAGCAGGAGGCAATGCTTCGTTCAACGATAAAGCTTCTTTTAAGCGCCGGCATGACATCAGACCAGATTGCCTCTAATCTTGGCGTTCCAATCGACACGGTAACCCGTCTGATTTGACGGGTCTAATCGGCCAACGCATGAATAACAACGAAAGGAGGAAACAGTAAACGCCTCCTTTTTTTGTGCCCAAACACTAAAAATTCTTCACATTTTTCCCAAAAAGTTTGCTCGTTACAGCAATTATTACTAAATTTGTACCCGACTCCCGACTATTCGGGGGTCACGACATATTGGAAAGACGTCTTCATGCGTCTTGTCTTTGACTCATAGGAATTCTCGCAAAATTCAGATTACAGTCAGGGATGAGGCAACGAAAGATGTCCAACGGATGTGCATGACACACATCCCTTCGTCTCGGATAGTTATGCCTATTATATATAATAAGGTGTGGCCTGGGACAGGGGATATGGTATGGCATATCGGCGTGGGCTATCGCGTTGCTCGTTCTGTTGTAATCGGGCAATGCGAGAAGCCTCTATGAGTGGGACGAGTAACAAGAAGTTCCACGCTTTCTTTTTGTGTCAAATCAAAAAAGTCAGCCGCCATGGGTTACATATTCCCGGCAGGTGCTTTAATAGGCAAATACAAACAAACAAATAAGACCTAAGACATGAAAAGATTTATCATCACATCCCACCGCGTGATTCTCATGGCAATCATGCTGTTATCCGTGCTCACGGCCAGTGCCTCCGAGCCCAACGGTCAGAAACCCCAGTGGCTCAGAAAGGGCGAGACCTATCTGAACAAACAGCGTACTAACAACACCTACTATTTCAAGATTATCCAAAATGCAGGTCCCGACCTTAGTTCGCTGCAGCAAGGCAGCATTACAGCCCTGACCGACTACATTGGTACGCGCAATCATGTTCAGGGATTGCAAGTCAGCGAGATTGAAAACACCCAGACACAGGGAGGCGGCGTGAGCACCCGCGAGAACTACCAGATGACGTTTAAGAACGAGTTCTCGTCAGAGGTGTTCTATGCCACACTCATCGACCAGTATTGGGAGAGCGTAGAGGTTGGTGGCAGTCATCACTACCAATACTATGCCCTCTATGCCGTCTCTGCCTCGGGCAGCAGCAAGCCCGTGATGGACCGCTTCGAGGTGACACGCAGCTATGGTGCCGCTCCGGCTGTAATGTCGGTCATCCCGGGTGTGGGTCAGCTCTATAAGGGTCAGAAACTCAAAGGCGGACTGATGCTGGGTGCAGCTGCATTGGGTGTGGCAGCCATCATCTACACCGCCGACCGTCGCTCCTACTATGAGACCCGCATTGCCGAAGAGCCCAAGTTTGCCCGCGACTACAGCAAGAAGCGCGACGATTTCACCACCTGGCGCAACATCGCCATCGGAGCCACCGGTGCCTTGGTGGTGTGGAGTGTGCTCGATGCAGCCATCGCACCTGGAGCCACCCGTATAAAAGTGTCGCCCAAGACATCGTGGGAACTGCGTCCCACCGCCATATACACACCCCAGGCTACAGGCTATGGCATGTCGTTGGCCCTGAATTTCTGACATTATCAAGAACAATTACAGTATTACACAATGAAACGCATACTCCACTTACTTCTCTGCCCGGCACTCATACTGCTACTGACGGCCTGCTCCGGCTCTGATCCCGTCGACACCACAGGCAGCATTGCGGGCACCGTCTACGACGCCGACCAGAGCGACCTGCCTCTTAAAGGTGTTCAGGTGACTATCACCGGCCATGAGACCAGCATCACCAAGACCACCGATGCACAGGGCAAATATGCATTTACAGGTATTGAGATTGGTCAGTACACCGTACAGGCCAGTCTGCAGGACTACGCCACGCAGACGGCAACGGCCTATGTCAGCGTAGGTCAGCAGCGCCAGCAGGACTTCCATCTGCGCCGTGCCAGTTCGCAACTTGTGGTGCGCAACCAGCAGCTCGACTTCGGTCTGACCACCACCCAGATGGGCCTCGACATCGAGAATGCCGGACAGGCACTGATGCAGTGGGAGGTCATTGAGGACATCGACTGGCTGGAGTGCACCCGCTCCGGACAGGTGCGTGCCGGCGACAAGGCCACCATCACCGTCACCGTCAACCGCTCGGGCAAGAGCTATGGCGACTACAACGGCAGCTTTGTCATTTCCACCACCGACGGCGGCAGCCAAAGCATCAGAGTCACCATGTCGGTGGGCGGCGGCGACAGCCGTCTGCCCGAGGTGCAGCTCTATGGTGTGAGTGGCGAGACCGACGTGACGGCCTCCTTCAGCGGCGAACTCATCGACTGCGGCGACTCGCCTGTCAGCCACTACGGCTTTGCCTGGAGCACACAGCCCAGCCCCAAGGCTCGTAAGGACGGGCGCATGAGCGACTTCAACGACTTCGGACGCACCGACCAGGGACAGCGGCAGATGAGCTATATGCCCACCAACCTGGAACCCAACACTACCTATTATGTGCGGGCCTATGCCGTGAATGTAGACCATCCCGGCGACACGGTCTATAGCCGCAACGAGGTTCACTTCTCCACCAAGGCATCTTTCAGTGTCCCCACGTCAGAGACAGGAGCCTACACCGACCTGACAGCTACAGCCGTCACCCTGCACGCCAACATCACCAACTTGGGCGACGACATCGGCATCACACAGCACGGACACATCTGGAGCGCCACCCAGAAAGATCCCCGCCAAGACAACACATCTGCCAGCGAGCAGTCGCGACTGGGCAGCCGCACGCAGCTCGGCACGTTCTCTACATCCGTCGACGGACTCAAGCCCGGCACCACCTATTACTATCGGGCTTACGCCACCAATGCCAAAGGCACTGGCTTAGGCGAGGTGCGCGAGTTCACCACGCCGGTGGGCGATGTTAAACTGACCACCAATTCCGTCACCTCTATCATCCACAACGAGGCTACGGGCGGTGGCCACATCACCGACCTGGCCGGTAACACCATCACCGAGCGGGGTGTCTGCTGGGGCACGGAGTCCAATCCTAATCTGGGCGGCAGCTACAAGGCCGCCGAGGGCAACAGCGGTGCCGACTGGACCGTGCGCATGACCGGTCTCACCGAGAAGACCACCTACCATGTGCGGGCCTACGTGCGCACCGCAGCCGGCGGCACCTACTTTGGCAATGATGTGCTCTTCACCACCTCGCACGAGATACGCCTGCCCCAGACCTCGGCCACTCAGGTGTCGGCAGTAGGGGTGAGCACAGCCACCCTGCGGGCCACGCTGACCAACGACGGCGACGGCACCGTCAGCGATATGGGCTTCTGCATAGCCACCCATCCAAATCCGTCGGTGGCCGACACGAAGGTGTCGAGCGGCACATCGGCACAGACCTTCTCGAAAGTGATTAGCGGACTCCAGGAAGGCACCACCTACTATGTGTGTGCATACGCTATCAACGAGCGCGGTACGGGCTATGGCGACCAGGCCACTTTCACCACGCTCACCGTGACCCCGCCCACACTCTCGGGTGTCACCATCTCGGGCAAGAGCTTCCGTTCGGCCACCTTCGCTGCCACGGTCACCTCGCGCGGCAACGGCACACTGAAGCGCACGGGCTTCTGCTATGCCACCTCGCCCAACCCCACGCTGAGCAACCACCTCATCAACTGCGGCACCGACACATCGCTGCGCGGCAGTACACAGGCTCTCACCGCCAGCACCACTTACTACGTGCGTGCCTTTGCCGAAAACGAGAAGGGCGTGGCTTACAGCGAACAGGTATCGTTCACTACCGACGAGCAGCCTGAGGGCACCAATATCGGCATCAGCGATTATGGCGACGACACCAAGTGGTGAATGTGAACAGTGAATGATTAAATAAATAGAACAATGAGACACCTTATTAATATACTATATGTACTGACGCTGCTGCCGCTACTGACAGCATGCAGCGACGATAGCAACACGGCTGAACCGGCAACGCCACTGTGGCCCGTCACCTACCGCATGACGCTCAACGCGCATTTCAGAAACTATGATGGGGGCATGACCCGCGCCGAGGCCTACAGTTTCGTGCAGGGCGACAAGGTGCACGTGCTGTTCAAGCAGGCGGGCCAGTCGGTCGCAGGCACGGCCACCTACGATGCCGCCACCGGCACTTGGGAGATTACGCCCTCGCAGACCTTGGCCGCCACCGACGACGGCAGTTGCCAGTTGGCATTCTTTCTGGATGCAGGCACCACCTCCGACAAGGCTGTGACACTCACCCAGCAGACGCGCATCTACACCGACGTAGAGGCCACCTACCAGCTCATCGACGGTCTGCTCAACGTGCAGGCCACGCTCTCGCCGGCCCTCGGGCGCATACGCTTCCACGGCAATGTGGGACAGAAGTGCACCGTGTCCGGACTGAGTTTCGCCGGTAGTTTCAGCCTCACCACCCACACCTTCGCACTCACACCCAGCAAGTTTACGGCCACCTGTCAGGCCGATGGCTACACCTCTTATTATTATGGTGCCTTCACCGAGCCCGACCAGCGCGAACTCACCTTCGTGCTGACAGCCGAGAGCGGACTGCGCCGTGCCTTTGCCGACGGTGTGCTGGCGGCTGGCAGCAGCGGCTATGTGGACATTCCTACCACCGACAGTCACGAAGGCTGGACACTGGTCAACCTGAATGGCGGCGGCGAAATCAACTTTCCGGCCGTCTCGGTTCCTACGGCAGTGAGCACTGGCAGCAGCCGCATCACACTCTCGGCCACAATCACCTCCGATGGTGGCGGCAAGGTGTCGGCAGTGGGCTTCGTCGTCAGCACTTCCCACAACCCCACACGCAGCAACACTGACATAGCATGCGCCGTAGGCAGCAGCTTCAGCGGTCAGGCCAACGGCCTGCAGGAGCAGACCACCTATTACGTCCGTGCCTATGCCGTCAACGAGGCGGGAATCACCTATAGCGAGGAACTGGCCGTCAGCACCAAATCGAAAGCCGACGACAGCAGTGACATTGACTACGACGACTGGGACAGCGACGAGAATTGGAACGATACTCAAGGCAGCGATGCCGACGTGGATCGCACATCATGGCCTAATGATGAAGACTGGAACTGAAAAGATAGAAGATTGAAGATTAAAAATGATAATTGAGATATGAGACACAACTTATTATTTACAATGATGGCAGCCAGCACGTTGATGCTCGGCGGCTGCAACAACGACAGTGAAGAACTGACAAGTATGGAGTATGACAATGGTACTACGCTCCACACCGCTCCCCTGGTGTTCAGCGGCGACATTGACCGCTTCGATGCGGCAACCCGTGCCGTAACATCCGACTGGGACGACGGGGCCAGACTCTATATCCAGTACACAACTACCTCGGGGCGCGTTGACGGCGCTGCCACCTACAGCCAGTCTACGGGCCAGTGGCAGGTGCAATACTACGGCACCATCACACGTGGGCAGACCGCCAAGTGCGAGGTCTATTACTTCGACAATGCCCAGTCGACGGCAATGACCTCTGTTACGCTGTCGCCGCAGACAGCCGTGTTCTCTGACAGCCAAGCCTCCTACCTCTACGAGGACGGCGTGGTGAAGCTCACCGCTCACCTGAAGCCGCTCACGGGCCGTCTGCGCTTCCGTGGCACAGCAGGGCAGCAGGTGTCGTTCTCGGGCCTGAAGTGGCACACGGGTTATAACATCACGGCCAACACACTCTCCACGCAGACTGGCGACATGACGCTCACCGTGGCCGCCGATGGATATACGCCCTACGTCTATGCTTCGTTTGCCGACACAACCACGCCCCAACTTACAGTTGAAAGCGATGACGAGGACTATAGCTTCCGCAAGACGTTCGACAGTAGCGTGCTTACCACGGGCAAGAGCGGATTCCTGGATATCCCGACAATGACTAATAGAAACGGATGGCAACTGGTGGATGGCACACAGCAAGATTTTACTGTGACAGGCAATGGAAAAACTGTTACGTTCAAAATGATAAAGGTGAAACCTGGGACATTCCAAATGGGAAACTATAATGATGGTAATAGCGTAACCAATACACATTCAGTTACACTGACCAAGAGCTACTACATGGGCGAGACAGAGGTGACACAAGCCCTGTGGTATGCCGTGATGGGGCAGTCGCCTACCTCCAGTGGCAGTTCATGGAGTGCAACTTATGGAATTGGTGACAACTACCCTGCTTACTACATCAGCTACGAGGATTGCCAACAGTTTCTGACCAAACTCAATCAGATGACAGGCCAGCAGTTCCGCTTCCCCACGGAGGCAGAATGGGAATATGCTGCCAAGGGCGGTAATAAATCGAAAGGTTACACCTACGCTGGTAGTAATACCATTGATGATGTGGCATGGTATACCAGTAATTCAGGTAGCAAGACTCACATTGTAAAAACCAAGGCCGCCAATGAATTAGGCTTATACGACATGAGCGGCAATGTGTGGGAGTGGTGCTACGACTGGTACGGCACCTATCCGTCAACTGCGCAGACCAATCCCACTGGCGCTACCAGCGGCTCCTCCCGCGTGGATCGCGGCGGCAGTCGGACCGGCACAGCCGCGAACTGCCGTACTGCCAATCGCCACGACAACGCGCCGTCGAACCGGGGCTACGGCGTAGGCTTCCGTCTGGCCCTGTAGTCCTTCCTAAAAAGGAAAAAGAAAAAGAGCAGTGCTGCGTGAGGACGGCGGGGGCGTGTCGGAGACCGCCCCAAGCAGGCCTCACACAGTACTGCGAAACAAAAACCGCCGTAAGGCGGTCGAAAAATTTTCAAAAATATGCAGATAAAGATTTTCACGCTCCCTGTACTTGATAGTGGGCAGATGGAAGAAGAGGCCAACAAGTTTCTGCGCAGCCATCGCGTGATGACCATCGACCGCCAGTTTACACCGGAAAATGGCGGTTATTGGACGTTATTGGTTAGCTATCAGGATGGTGTGGCATCTGCCGTTACGCCAGTCAGCCGCAGCAACAAGGTCGATTATCGTGAGGTATTGTCGCCCGAGGAATTTGGACGTTTTGCCCGTTATCGCGATGTGCGCAAGGAAATTGCACAACAGCAGGGCATCCCCGCCTACGCCATCTTTACCGACGAAGAGCTGTCACTGATGGCTCGTATGGAAGATATCTCGGTTAAGCAGATTGCTTCAATAAAGAATGTAGGCAAGCGAGCCGAGAAGTACGGTGAATCCTTTATCAGAGCATCCATACCGACAGCACATGAAGAGAGTGAATGACCTAATGCCACAGATAGCCGATATGGATAATCTGCGCGAGGCTTTTTTAGTGGCTGCCAGAGGCAAGCAGGCCTGCAAGGAGGTGGTTAGTTTCCGTGAGGCTTTGGAAACGAACTTGCTGTCAATACAACAACAGTTGCTCGATGGCAGTTACCGCTATGGCGACTATCGTTTGTTCACAATCTTCGACCCGAAAAAACGAATCATCTGCGCCGCTCCCTTCCGAGAACGAGTTACCTTTCATGCCATGATGCGGGTATGCCATCCGCTTTTCGAGAACTACCAGACCTGTGTCAGTTATGCCAGTCGTCTCGGTTTGGGTTCCTATAAGGCTTTGGAGCAGGCCCGACATTATTGTCACCACTATCGCTGGTACTTAAAAATGGATGTAGTGAAGTTCTTCGACTCCATACATCACGGGCAGATGAAACGGTTTTTGGCACGCATGGTAAAAGACCGATTGCTGCTGGCCTATTGGGATATGCTCATCGATGGCTATGAGACAGTCCCTGGTCGGGGGTTACCCATAGGCAATCTTACCAGTCAGTATTTTGCCAATCACTATATGGCAGTGGCCGACCACTACGCTAAGGAGCATTTAGGTATCGGCCCAATGATTAGATATATGGACGATGTGGTGATTTGGAGCGACAACAAGGATTTGCTTGTGTGTCAGGCCCACGAATATGAGGCATTTGTCAATAGGCAACTGAAGCTACAACTGCATCCTTTCACCATGAACAAAACAATACATGGCTTATCGTTTCTTGGTTATGTGGTCATGCCACACGAACTTAGGTTGAATCGGCGTAGCCGTCATCGGTATAGGACACGCATCCGCAAGATGGAGGATATGGTTGAGGCAGGCAGTCTTGCACAACAGCAATGTCTGCAAAATATGCAAGCGATGATCGCTTTTACAGAAAAAGCTAACAGCAAACGCTTTCTGAAAACAACTGATAAAGAGAAGAAATAAGAATGAAAAGTACATTTCCATGGGGCTCCAACCGCGTGAATCGCGGCGGCAGTTGGAACAACACAGCCACGAACTGCCGTACTGCCAATCGCAACAACAACACGCCGTCGAACCGGAACAACAACGTAGGCTTCCGTCTGGCCCCGCAGCTCAGCCTTGGCGAGCGATGCTCCCGCAGAGGAAGGACAGGAAATGCTTACTTGTCCGCTTTGCATCAACACATTGCGGCAAATAGGTGGAACGAGATTCCATCTCGACAGGCGTGCTTAGTAAGGGCAGATGCTCAGAACAGCACTGCCTGCCTAATCATCGGCTAATGAAAGCATCTGAAATTGGAAATTATACTTCAAAGAATGAACGTACTATTTCACTTCGAATCCCAGTTCCTGCGCCATCTGCTTGATGACGTTGAGTTTGACGGTGGCGGCGTCCTGCTTATCGTAGATGGTGAGCAGTGCTATGTGCCCTTTGTGCTCGGCAATGATGGCGTTGGCCGTAATCTCGTAACTCATTCATCATTTTCTCCCACGTCACGAACTTGTCCGACTTTCCTGTCTCTAAATACTCTTTCCAGTCCTTTATGGCCTGGCAAATCTCTGCCGTCACATCGCGCTTGGGAGTGGCAGCCCTTTTCTTCCTGGCTCTCGTCGTTACAATCGTCATTGCTACAAGGTTTTGAATTCGTCGGCAAAGATACAAATAAAAAATGAAATGCAAAAGAAAAGTGGGATTATTTTGAGGGCGAGGGTTACTTCGCACAACTTTCGGCTTAAATGGTAAAGGAGATAGAGATATGGTGACAAGAAAACGAATCATAGGGACGGCGAAGGTGCTGCTGACAGCCGCTATGCTGACAGCCGCGCTGACGGCTGGGGCGGTGACCCACCGGGCACTGGTGTTCGGACTGGGACGGCAGGCTGATACTACGTGGGGGAAGATACATGGCGACAACGACGTGTACTACGTGGTGCAGATGCTGCAACAGATGGGCTACACCGACATTGTGACGCTGAAGAACGAACAGGCAACGAAAGCGGCGATGGAGGAGGCCTTCATGAGTCTGGCCGACAGATGCAAGAAGGGAGACATCGTATATGTGCACTACTCCGGACACGGGCAGCTGATGACCGACCTGGACGGCGACGAGGCCCTGAAATGGAACAACAGCCACTCGCAGTGGGACGAGGCTTGGATTCCCTACGATGCCTATATGGTGTACGGGCCCAACGACCGGGGCGAGAAGCACCTGTGCGACGACGAGGTGGCGGCCTTCCTGCAGGTCATCCGGCAGAAGATAGGCAAGCGGGGCGAACTGGTAGTGGTGGTGGATGCCTGTCATAGCGGCGATGCCACCTGCGGTCCCGACGACGAACCGGTGCGGGGCGTAGACGTGAGGTTCTGCATCCCCAAGCGCATCAACGAGGGACTGCCCAAACTGACAGAGGAGCAGTGGCGCACCATCAGTGCCTGCAAGCCCTACCAGCTGTGCACGGAGATAAAGGACATGAAGGTGGGGAAACTGTCGTTTGCCCTCTATAAGATGGGCGCCAAGGCCCTGAAGCAAGACAATGCCACGCTGGAAAAGACCCTGAACGACTTCATGGAGCAGCACCAGGGTAGGGTGAAACAGACACCGATGGTAAGCGGGAGAGAGTGAAAAGTGAAGAATGAGGGTTACTTTTCGAGAGTTGTACCTTTAATGATAGAAACGAATGATAAAAGAGTTGTTCAGCAAAAAGCCGCAGGGCTACAGTGACACGGAAGTGGTTGTCAGGCTGCAAGCCAGGGAACGGAAAGCGGAAGAGTGGTTCTACAGGACGGCGAAACGCTACTTCGACGATCATTTCAACGACGTGTTCTTTGACAAGGACAAGAAACAGGAGATTTTCCAGTCGGCCTTCCTGAAACTTTGGATGGAGATAGACAACCGACGCATCTGCATTCAGGAACAGAAGGTGTGCCGACGCCAGCAAAACGGCGAGGTGAAACAGATGACGTGCAGTCTGACAACCTTCCTGATGGCCTTCGCCAGAACGGAGTTCAGGGAACTGACACGGAGCACCAAGGAAGACTACTACGGCGAGCTGTTTGACGATGCCGAGCAGGCCGACACCTTGGTGACCGCGCTCGACGAGGATGCAGAGGAACAGAAGAACCGGATAGTGGACGAGTGCATCAGCCAGCTGACGCCCCGCTGCGCCGAGATCCTCACCTTATTCTATTATAAGGGCATGAGCCTGGACGAGATCCTGCAGCAACGGATGGACAAGAATTCGAGTAAGAACGGACTGAAGACGGCGAAGAACAAGTGTATGAACACGCTGAGGGACCGCATCGCAGTCCAATTTGAAAAGTATAACTTAACTGCTTAATGGTATGAACGAAGAGGTATTTGTAAAGAACGAAGCCGACGGGCTGACCGCAAGGATAGCCTACCGCCTGGGCGAGCGACAGCAGAAACTGGAGCGGATGGCGGCATGGGAGCGGCATACAGCATCCGGCAAGATGCGCCCCCTGTTCCTGACGGTGGCCATTGCCGCATGTGTAGCGGCACTGCTTCTCTTCTCGCCTTTCTGGAGAAGCGGGACGTCGCCCATAGACGAACTGGGCATAGCAGCCCCCACGCTGACGGAATACAGGGCTGCCTCGCCAGAGATGACCGAGATAGCACAGCTGCTGGAGAAGGAAAACTTCGACGAGGCGCTGCAGAAGAGCGAGAAGGCTCTGCGGAAATCGGACGATATGATAAAGGAGCTATACGCCGTGGCAGAGATGTGGGGTGACGACGAGGCCGTGCTGTACGACCTGAACTTGGAACAGACCGCCAATAGCGAGCTGCGCTGGACCTATATCTACCTGCTGGTGAAACAGGGGCGCAACAGGGATGCCAAGAAGGAACTGAAACGCTACCTGAAGACCCCCGAATACTGCGAGCACGAGGCTGATGCCAAGGCGCTGCTGGAGAAATTATGAAAAAAAACGGCAAGGCATGGGTTACTTCCCGCAAACCGGTGCTTTAATAGGCAAAGAAACAAACAACAATAGTATTAACAACTTAAAACATGACGATTATGAAAAAGATGATTTCACTTTTGGTAGTAGCCCTGATGGCAACAACCGCATTCGCACAGAGCGCAAAAGAACTGGCTAAGCAGCAGAAGGAACTGAACGAGATTCACATGAAGGCTCTCAACGGAAAGGTTTCCAAGGATGCCAAGAAGCAGGCCAAAGAGTTTAGGAAAGACGGCTGGCAGGTGCCCATGGGCGAAATGTCGCTGGAACGACAAATCAACAAGAGCATGCTCTATGACCAGGAACTGATGACCAATGAGGACGGCGGTATCACACAACGCTTCTTGCAGCACACCGGACAACAGACAGCTGGGTCGTATAATACAGCCTATGCCGCTGCCCGTTCCGCAGCCCTCACAGAGGTGGCATCGCTCATGGGGACAAAACTCGGCGCAGTCTGGAAGACACAGCGTGGCAATGGTCAGGAGTCTGCCGTGTCGGCAGCATCCAACGATAAGTTCAACGAGTCGTTGATGGGTATTGTAAGGGAGTCTATCACAAATGCCATTCCGATGGGCGTGATGTATCGGGTGCTCCCCAACAACAACTACCAAGTGATGGTGCGACTGGGGTTTGACAAGAAAGAGATAGCAGCCCGCCTGAAGCGTAATCTGAAAAAGGAACTGGAGATGGAAGGCGACAGGGTTGACGGCATGGTGGAAGACATGATGTGCAACGAATTCTAATTGAACAATGAAAAAAGCAATTCTCATATTGGGCATGGTCTTAAGCATGGCGCAAGGCCATGCCCAAAGTCATCATAAGCAGAACAGCCATACAACACTGGATGACTTCTTCCAGTCGGCAGAAAAAGACTTTGATGACTTTGTCAGGCAGAACGAGGCAGACTTCAATGCATTTCGGAAGAAGTGCCTGGATGAATATGCTGAGTTTGTGCGTAATCCCTGGAAGGCTTTCGAGGAAACGAAGCCCGTGCCTGTGCCAAAGGAGGACCCGGTGCCGCCGGTGGTGAAACCCAAGGACGACGACAAACCCATAGAAGACAAGCCCGTGGTGATAGACGAGGTGATTAAGCCGGCCCCCGTGGAACCGCAGCCAAAGCCGGTGGCACCCATTGAGGAGGTGCCGGTGGTGGATGTCAAGATGGTGGACTTCGCATTCTTCGGCACGCCTGCCAAGGTGAGATTCGACGCTGACAACCGCGTCAGACTCAGCGGCATTGACGAGAACAGCATAGCCGACGGTCTGAAGAGCTTCAAAGCCGAGGACTACGACAACATGCTGCTGGACTGCCTGGCACTGCGGCGCGACCTGAACCTGAGTGACTGGGGATACATACAGATGCTGAAAGCCCTGGCAGACAAAATCTGCGGCAAGGGAAGCAACGACAGCGCACTGCTGCTGGCCTACCTATATATGCAGTCGGGCTACAAGATGCGCATGGCTACCGACGGCAGCAAGCTCTATATGCTCTATGCCAGCAAGCACCAGATATTCAACCAGGCATCGTTCGGGGTGAAGGGCGACGTGTTCTACGGCGTGGAGGAACTGCCGTCACGCCTGTTTATCTGCGAGGCCACCTTCCCGAAGGAGAAAGAGATGTCGCTGCTGATAAACAGCGGACAGCGCTTCACGGAAAACCTGTCGGAGGCAAGAACCATCACCTCGAAAAGATACGCGGACTGCAGCATCAACGTGTCGGTCAACAAGAACCTGATAGACTTCTACAACACCTATCCCACATCGATGCTCGACAACAACTTCATGACCCGCTGGGGCATGTATGCCAACACGCCGCTGGAGCAGAAAGTGGCAAGCCAGATATACCCGATGCTCAAGGAGAAGCTGAAGGGACTCTCGCAACTGGAGGCTGCCAACAGACTGCTGAACCTGCTACAGACAGGACTGGTGTATGAATACGACAACAAGGTGTGGGGGCGCGACCGGGCCTTCTTTGCAGAAGAGTCGCTCTTCTATCCCTATTGCGACTGCGAGGACCGGGCGATACTCTATACGCGGCTGGTGCGCGACCTGCTGGGGCTGGACTGCATCCTGGTCTACTATCCCGGACACCTGGCTGCCGCCGTGGCTTTCAGTGACGATGTCAAGGGCGACTACATCATGCTGAACAACCGTAAGTTCGTGGTCACCGACCCGACCTATATCGGAGCACCTGTCGGCGACACCATGCCGGAGATGGATAATAAGACCGCCAAAGTGATACTGCTGAATAACTAAAAGGCACAGAATAAAAGTACTAAAAAAGGACACGATGAAAAAAAGATGCTGAAAAATTTGGTGGTTTCCTGAAAAATGCGTACCTTTGCACCCGCTTACAAGAAATGCGGGGTTACCGCTTCGGTATGCAAGGGCGTTTAGCTCAGTTGGTTTAGAGCATCTGCCTTACAAGCAGAGGGTCGGCGGTTCGAATCCGTCAACGCCCACAAAAGAGTCTCAATGGAGGCTCTTTTTTTGTTAAATATCAAAAAAAAACAAGGACTGCCCCAAATAATTATGAATTATGAATTATGAATTATGAATTATTTTGTACCTTTGCAGTCCAAAACAAGAGTATTATCTAGATAGTAAAAATGGAATTAAGTTTGTTGACGGCCATCTCGCCTATTGATGGTCGCTATCGCGGCAAGACGGAGCCGCTGAGCGAGTATTTTTCAGAATATGCATTGGTGAGATACCGTGTGCGTGTGGAGATAGAGTATTTTATTGCGCTCTGCGAACTGCCGTTGCCACAGCTTCAGGATTTCGATCACGCCCGTTTTGAGTCTATGCGTGACATCTACCGCCAGTTTACCCCTGCCGATGCGCAGCGGGTGAAGGACATCGAGTCGGTGACCAACCACGACGTGAAGGCCGTGGAGTATTTCATCAAGGAGCAGCTCGACAAGATGGGCGGCTTCGAGAAGTACAAGGAGTTTATCCACTTTGGCCTGACCTCTCAGGATATCAACAACACCAGCGTGCCCCTGAGTATCAAGGAGGCGCTGGAGCAGGTGTACATCCCCGTGCTTGAGGAGTTGATAGAGCAGTTGAACGACTATGCCGAAGAGTGGAAAAACGTAGCCATGCTGGCAAAGACCCACGGTCAGCCGGCCTCGCCGACCCGTCTGGGCAAGGAGGTTATGGTCTATGTATATCGTCTGCAGGAGCAGTTGAACGCCCTGCGGGATGTGCCTGTGACGGCTAAGTTCGGTGGTGCCACCGGCAACTACAACGCCCACCATGTGGCCTATCCGCAGTATGACTGGCGCGAGTTTGGCAACCATTTTGTCAGCGAGAAGCTGGGTCTGGAGCGCGAGCAGTATACCACGCAGATCTCCAACTACGACTGGCTGGCAGCCGTCTTCGATGCCATGCGTCGCATCAACACCATCGTCATCGACCTGGACCGCGACTTCTGGATGTACATCTCCATGGAGTACTTCAAGCAGAAGATTAAGGCCGGCGAGGTGGGCTCGAGTGCAATGCCCCACAAGGTGAACCCCATTGACTTTGAGAATAGCGAGGGCAATATGGGTATGGCCAATGCCGTGCTGGTGTTCTTGGCACAGAAATTGCCTGTCAGTCGTTTGCAGCGTGACCTGACCGACTCGACGGTGCTGCGCAACGTGGGTGTGCCTATGGGGCATGCGCTTATCGCGTTCCAGAGCACGCTGAAGGGTCTGCGCAAGCTGATCCTCAACGAGGAGAAGTTGCACGAGGACCTGGAGAATACGTGGGCCGTGGTGGCCGAGGCTATTCAGACCATCCTGCGTCGTGAGGCTTATCCCAACCCCTACGAGACGCTGAAGGCGCTGACGCGCACCAACAAGAAGATGGACGAGCAGACCATCCGCGAGTTTATACAGACCCTGCAGGTGAGCGATGACGTGAAGCAGGAGCTGATGGCTATCACGCCTTGGAACTACACGGGGGTGTGAGAATTGATAATTGACAATTGAAAATTATAAGCCGTGAGGCATCATTTTTTTAATTAACCTATTTAAAGAAAGAAGATTATGGATTTCGAGAACGAGAAAAATCAAGAAGAACAGCAGACTACGGACAGCGCTAACCGTGAGGGTTACCAGAAAGAGTATCGTCCTGCAGGACGTTCACCGCGTCCGCGTATTCACACCGGGCAGCGTCCTGTAAGCGGGAATTACGAGCGCCCCAGTTTCAGTAAGCACAGTCAGGATGACGAGGGCGGATTCCGTCCGGAGGGCTTCGGTGCAGGACTGCAGAGCGGTCAGGCTCAGCGCCCCTATCGTCCGCGTACTAATTCATATAATAATGGTGGCGGCTATGGCCAGCGTCCTCAGCAGGGCTATCGTCCCCGCTATAATCAGAATGAAGATGAACAGCAGGGAGGCTACCAGCCGCGTGGCGGCTATGGCCAGCGCCCTCAGGGCGGCTATGGTCAGCGTCCTCAAGGCGGTTATGGTCAGCGTCCACAGAGTGGCTACGGTCAGCGTCCTCAGGGTGGCTACGGTCAGCCGCGTGGCGGCTACGGCCAGCGTTCACAGGGTGGCTACGGTCAGCGTCCTCAGGGCGGCTATGGTCAGCAGCGTGGCGGCTACGGCCAGCGTCCTCAGGGTGGCTTCCGTCAGCGCACCAGCGACTACGATCCCAATGCCAAGTATTCGATGAAGAAGCGCATTGAGTACAAGGAGCAGAACTACGACCCCAACGAGCCTATCCGTCTGAACAAGTTCCTTGCCAATGCAGGTGTTTGCAGCCGTCGCGAGGCCGATGAGTTCATCCAGGCCGGTGTTGTCTCGGTCAACGGTGAGATTGTCACCGAGCTGGGCACGAAGGTGATGCGCACCGATGTGGTGAAATTCCACGAGGACCCCGTGCTGTTGGAGAAGAAGGTCTACGTGCTTCTCAACAAGCCCAAGGACTATGTGACCACCAGCGACGACCCCCAGCAGCGCAAGACGGTGATGGACCTGGTGAAGAATGCCTGTCCGGAGCGTATCTATCCCGTAGGTCGTTTGGACCGCAACACCACTGGTGTGCTGCTGCTCACCAACGATGGTGACCTGGCATCGAAGCTGACGCACCCGAAGTTCCTGAAGAAGAAGATCTATCATGTCTATCTGGACCGCAACGTGACCGCTCATGACATGCAGAGCATCGCAGAGGGCATCACCCTTGACGATGGTGAGATCAAGGCCGACGACATCCAGTATGCCGATCCTGTGGACAAGAAGCAGGTGGGCATAGAGATTCACTCTGGCAAGAACCGCATTGTGCGCCGTATCTTCGAGAGCTTTGGCTATAAGGTGCTGAAGCTGGACCGCGTGCAGTTTGCCGGTTTGACCAAGAAGAATCTGCGTCGTGGCGACTGGCGCTATCTGACCGAGGAGGAAGTCGACCGCCTGCGCATGGGAGCGTATGAGTAATTGAGAATTGACAATTGAGAATTGAGAATTGACAATTGATGATGAAACGTACAAAGATAATTGACGTGCTGAAGAGCACGGAATATGGCAAGGAGGTTTGCGTGAAGGGCTGGGTGCGCTCGCACCGAGGCAACAAGAACGTGGACTTCATTGCCCTGAACGATGGTTCGACCATCAACAATGTGCAGGTCGTTGCCGACCCGACGAAGTTCGACGAGGAGCTGCTGAAGCAGATTACCACAGGTGCATGCATCTGTGCCACGGGAACGCTGGTGGAGAGTCAGGGTGCCGGTCAGGCTTCCGAGATTCAGGCCCAGCAGCTTGTTGTCTATGGTCTCTGCGACAGCACCTATCCCATGCAGAAGAAGGGTCAGACCTTCGAGTATATGCGTCAGCATGCCCACATGCGCCTGCGCACCAACACCTTTGGTGCCGTGATGCGCATCCGCCACAACATGGCGATGGCTATCCACACCTACTTCCATGAGCACGGCTTCTTCTACTTCCACACGCCGCTGATTACCGCCAGCGACTGCGAGGGAGCAGGCAATATGTTCCAGGTCACTACGAAGAATCTCTACGACCTGAAGAAGGACGAGCAGGGAAAAATCATCTACGACGACGACTTCTTCGGCGAGCAGACCTCGCTGACGGTGTCGGGACAGCTGGAAGGCGAACTGGGTGCTACGGCCCTTGGTGCCATCTACACCTTCGGACCGACATTCCGTGCTGAGAACTCGAACACACCGCGACACCTGGCTGAGTTCTGGATGGTGGAGCCCGAGGTGGCCTTCCTCGACCAGGAAGAGCTGATGGACCTGGAGGAGGACTTCATCAAGTACTGCGTGCGCTGGGCCCTCGACCACTGCAAGGACGACCTCGAGTTCCTCAACAAGATGATTGACAAGACCCTGATTGAGCGCTTGCAGGGTGTCCTTAAGGAGACCTTCGTGCGCCTGCCTTATACCGAGGGAATAAACATCCTGCAGGAGGCTATCAAGAATGGTAAGAAGTTCGAGTTCCCCTGCAACTGGGGTGACGACCTGGCCAGCGAGCACGAGCGCTACCTCGTGGAGGAGCACTTCAAGAAGCCCGTCATCATGACCGACTACCCGCGAGCGTTCAAGTCGTTCTATATGAAGCAGAATGAGCCCGTCAGCGGAACTGACGGGAGCTCTGTGGGCTACAAGGGCGCCGTGGCTCCCGGTCCTACGATGCAGGGCACCGACGTGCTGTTCCCGCAGATTGGTGAGATTATAGGCGGCAGCGTGCGCGAGGAGAGCTACGACAAGCTGATGGCTGAGATTGAGCGTCGGCAGATGGACAAGACCCATCTGTGGTGGTATATCGACACCCGCCGTTGGGGCAGTTGTCCGCACGCCGGTTTCGGATTAGGCTTCGAACGTCTCATCCTCTTTGTCACAGGCATGCAGAACATTCGCGACGTCATTCCGTTCCCGCGCACTCCGAAATCAGCCGATTTCTAAGCGATTAGCGAAAAAGTTAAAGAATATGTTCCAAATTTCTTGTAGAAAGTTTGGAACATATTTTTTTTTTAATTATCTTTGCACCATATTAACAGTATTAACCTAAATATTACTACAATGAAGAGATTACTGATTGTGTGCGGCCTTGTGCTGCTGGGAATGCAGAGTGCGTCTGCTCAGAGTGAGTTTAAATTTGGTGGAGGAGTAGGCGTCGGAACGACGGGTATTGCTATTGATGCTTCCGCTACCTATGGTAATTATCTGGGTGCCCGTTTTGGTGTGGACATCATGCCGAAGTTTAAGGTCAATAAAGACATTAAACTGAAGACGGAGGATGCCAACAAGCAGATTTCTCAGATGACAAACGAAATCAATGAGCTGAATACCAAACTGGCAGCAGTGGGTATGCAGCAGATTGACCTGAGTCAGTATCCTGGAGGAAATCTGCCTAACCAGATGGATGTTCAGGGCAAGTTGAACAACACGACCTGGCATTTCCTGCTTGACCTCTATCCCTTTGGCGGAAAGAGCAGCTTTCATGCTACTATCGGTGCTTATTTCGGACCGTCTGAGGTTATAAGCGTATATAATAAGGAGTCGGGCTTCCTGAAGCCCATCGTCGCCTATAACCAGGCCATCATCAACGCTCAGAGCCCAACGGCAGATCCCGGTGTGACGCAGGTGGTCAACCAATATGGCCTGAAAATGATTGGTGCGGAGTTGGGCGACTACTTCATTACACCTAATCCTGCAGACAATGGTGATGTGGAGGTCAATGCAAAGGTAAACAGCTTCCGTCCTTACCTCGGTATTGGCTTTGGCCGTGCCGTTCCCAAGGGACGCATTGGCTGCCAGTTTGACCTTGGTGTGCAGTTCTGGGGAAAGCCGGATACCTTTGCTCCTACATATAATAAGGTGTTGGGCACGTATCAGGTTGAAAACCTGGATGGCGAAAGGGCTGGCGACGATGCTGGCGAGGTGATAAAGACCGTCTCCAAGATTTCTGTCTATCCTGTGCTGAACTTCCGCCTGGTAGGACGCTTCTTCTAAACGATGAGCCCATCCCTCATGCGGATGGTGCGATCGGTGACAGCGGCCAGACTTTCGTCGTGCGTAACGATGACGAAGGTCTGGCCGAACTGATTGCGCAGGTCGAAGAACAGCTGGTGCAGTTCTTCCTTGTTCTTGGTGTCGAGCGAGCCGCTGGGCTCATCGGCCAGGATTACGGCGGGGTTGTTGACCAATGCGCGTGCCACGGCGATGCGCTGCTTTTCGCCGCCACTCAGTTCGTTGGGCTTGTGGTTGGCACGGTCGCTCAGTCCCATAAACTGCAGCAGTTCCTGTGCACGTTCCTTAGCAGCCTTCTGCGAGGTGCCGGCAATAAAGGCCGGAATCATAATGTTTTCTATGGCTGTGAACTCAGGCAGCAGCTGATGGAATTGGAACACGAAGCCCAGGTGACGGTTGCGGAAGTCTGACAGCTGCTTGCTGCTCAGTGTGTGTGTGTAGAAATGGTCTACACACACCGTGCCCGTGTCGGGCTTGTCGAGTGTGCCGATAATCTGCAGCAAGGTGGTCTTGCCGGCGCCGCTGGGTCCAACGATGCTGACCACCTCGCCTTTGTCTATATGCAGGTCGATGCCTTTGAGCACCTGTAGCGAGCCGAAGCTCTTGGTTATCTCTTTTACGTCAATCATAATCTAATTACGAATACCTTATTTTCTTTTAGAGTGAATCCACCGCGCTATCGTCGCGTAGATGCTGCTCTCCTCCTGGTGCTGGGCCGACGTGAACGTCATACTGTCGTCCTTGGCCTCGCCATACTGGTCGGGGAAGATAATCATCAGGTTCTTGCCCGAGAAATGCTGCATCAGCTCGTTGGGCAGACGCTCTAACGCGTTCTTATAGGAGATGGTTCCCTTACGGGCAGTGATGACTACAAACATGTGGTCATCGTGGATGGTCTCGGCTAGTTTGGGCAGCTCGTTCCAGTGCGCCATGTAGGTATATTCGGCCCGCACGTTGCCTTGGTGGTTGTCGAGGTAGGTGCGTATCAGGTCGAGCGACTCGTGGCGTCCGTGGAACTGGATGCGGCAGTCCAGATTGGTTGCCATGCGTCCTATGCGTTCCAGCCAGCGGTAGAAGCCCGGCTCGAACTCGGCTCTTGACGGTACGACAACCTGTATGCGGCGCAACGTGTTCAGGGGCTGTACGAAACGGGTCAGCACAATCTGGCGGTTCAGGCCATTGTAGAGACTCTGTATGAAGTCGCCCCAGAACTTGGGGTTCACCTCTGTATGTACGTGCATGCCCATGATAATCTCAGAGCCACCCATCTCGCGGAAGGCATGCTTGATGCCGTTGGCGATGTTGGTGGCCAGACGTACCTGCGTCTGCATGCTGATGTCGCTGGCGGCAGCACGCTGCTGTAGCTGCTCCAACAGTCGCAGGCCATGCTCGCGGTTTTTGGCAGACTTATCATCGTCATATACCACGTTAAGGGCTACCAGTCCGCTGTCTTGGGTCTGGCTGCGCATCATAATAGCCAGTTCCAGCAGTTGCGGAGCTATCTCAGGGTATTTCACGCAGAGCAGAATCTTCTCGTTGTCGTGTCGGCTGTTGGCGGTGGGCTGCTGACTGTTAGCTATGACGATGTCCTGTGCCGCCTTCTCTGTCATGATGGTCGAGATGATGCATGTGATGAGAATCATGATGACCACACCGTTCAGCATCTCGTCGTTGACCAGGTACTGCCCAGGGCTGACCTCCAAGCGCATGCCTACCATCACCATCGCGATGGCACCGGCGGCATGGGCGCAGGTCAGGCCAAACATCATGTGACCTGCTGTCTTTGGCAGACGGAACAGCAGGGCCGACAGGTAGGCGGCGAAGGCCTTGCCAAACGTGCCGAAGAAGGCTATCAGGATGACAATCCACACCATGTGTGGTCCCTGGAACAGCGTGCGGACATTGATGAGCATGCCCACACCTATCAGGAAATAGGGTATGAACAGTGCGTTGCCGATGAACTCGATGCGGTTCATCAGTGGCGACACGTGGGGGATGTACCTGTTCAGGATCAGTCCCGATGTAAAGGCACCCACGATACCCTCCACGCCGATGGCTTCCGACGCCGCCGCCGAGAGGAACATCACAGCCAGCACAAAGATGAACTGCATGATGGCATCGGAGTAGCGTCGCAGGAAGTAACGTGCCAGCGCTGGGATGAGCCAGATGCTGACGGTACAGAAGACCACGAACTTCAGAACGAAGAGCAACCAGAACACGACACCCACATCCTCGCCATACGAAGCGGCCAAGGCTGCCAGCATCAGCAGGGCCAGGAAGAGTGATATCATGCTGGACCCCACGCTCAGCATCACGCTGGAGTCGCGCCCCAGGCCATAGCGTGAGATGATGGGGTAGGCGATAAGTGTGTTCGATGCCATGATACATCCTAATAGGAATGAAGCCGTTTGCGAATAGCCCAACAGCCATACCGACATGACGTACGTCAGCGACAGCGGCACCAGACAGGTGAGCAGTCCGAAGATGAGGAAGCGTTTCGAGTTGCGCTTCACACTCTCCAGGTCCATCTCCAGACCGGCCAGGAACATGATGTACAGCAGACCCACCTTGCCAAACAGTTCGAACGACGAGTCGCGCTCCAGGATGTTCAGGCCGTACTGGCCTATCAGCATGCCTGCCAGCACCATGCCGATGATGTGCGGAATGCGCAGCTTGCCCATGATGATAGGGGCAAACAGGATGATGAGCAGCACCACGCAGAAGATAAGCGTAGGACTCGTGATTGGCAGATATACGTCAAGATTCAGCATGATATTCTCTTATCGCCATGCAAAGGTACGAATTATTTCTGAATCTGCAAGAAATAGAAGCATAAAATATTCAGTACACGTCATGCAGTGATACATAATGTCAACATGCTGCAAATCTCCTCCAGATACGCTCGGTCAGTCTCGTCGAAGGTCGATAGTTCCTTGCTGTCGATGTCGAGGACGGCAACAACTTCATTCCCGACCATGGGTCGCCTACCCGTAGCCTTTCCATCCTTGGAGAATACAGGCACTACAATCTCTGAGCGCGAGAGACTGCTGCAGGCGATATGTCCAGGAAACTGTTCCACATCAGGTACGATAATGGTTCGATGTTCTTTCCAAGCCGTGCCGCAGACACCCTTTCCAAAGCCGATATGCATACAGGCTACAGGCCCTTGGAATGGCCCAAGCACCAACTCACCATCATTCACACGATAGAATCCCGTCCACCAGAATCCCATTGCCTCGTGAATGGCAGCACACACGTTAGCCATCACCGCCACACTATCCGTTTCGCCATCAATCAGCGCACGAATCTGCGCTGTGAGTAGTCGATATTTCTCTGTCTTATCCATTCTTCTTAATAAGAGTTTCTATTCATTCTTCCTTAGCGGGGACAAAGATACGAATAATTTGGCGAAATTGCTTCAGGCTCCTCCTTTTTATAACATTTATTCAACCGTACAGGTCGTTTTTTGCTATGGGCAAAACGTAATTTTGCTATGAGCAAATTGGTAGCAAACGACTACAGTGAGGTTAAGTCAAAAAAATGGGGTCTTGGCCTTATTTTTTTACTTTTTTGCTTTTATACCTTTAAATTATTTAGTACCTTTGCAGCCCAAAATAGTATAAACGGAAAAGAAAAGACTTATGAAAGTAGCTATTGTGGGCGCGAGCGGCGCCGTTGGTCAGGAGTTCCTGAGACTGCTCGACGAGAGAAATTTCCCGATGGACGAACTGGTGTTGTTTGGCAGCGAGCGTTCTGCCGGCACCAAATACACCTTCCGTGGCAAGGAACTCACCGTGAAACTTCTTCAGCATAACGATGACTTCAAGGATGTCGACATCGCCTTCACCTCTGCCGGTGCCGGCACGTCGAAGGAGTTTGCCGAGACCATCACGAAGTATGGTGCCGTGATGATTGACAACTCCAGCGCTTTCCGTATGGACGACGATGTGCCCCTGGTGGTGCCCGAGTGCAACGCCGAGGATGCGCTGAAGCGTCCCCGTGGCATCATTGCCAACCCCAACTGCACCACGATTATGATGGTGGTGGTGCTGCAGCCGCTGGAGCAGCTGAGCCACATCAAGCGCATCCACGTCTCGTCGTATCAGAGCGCCTCGGGTGCCGGAGCCGCTGCTATGGCCGAGTTGCAGCAGCAGTACAAGGAGATTGTGGAGACGGGCGAGGTGAAGACCATCAAGAAGTTCCCCCATCAGTTGGCCTACAACGTCATCCCGCAGATTGACGTCTTCCAGCCCAATGGCTATACGAAGGAGGAGATGAAGATGTACAACGAGACGCGCAAGATTATGCATACCGACGCCAAGTGCTCGGCCATGTGTGTGCGTGTCAGTTCGTTGCGCAGCCACTCGGAGAGCGTGTGGATTGAGACCGAGCGCCCCATCAGTGTCGAGGAGGCCCAGAAGGCCATCGCCGCTGCTCCTGGCTGTACGCTGGTCGACGATCCCGCCAACCTCGTGTACCCCATGCCCCTCGAGACCGCCGGCAAGGACGATGTCTACGTGGGTCGTGTGCGTCAGGACCTCAGCGACGACTGCGGCCTGACCTTCTGGCTCTCGGGCGACCAGATTCGCAAGGGTGCCGCCCTGAATGCCGTACAGATAGGCGAGTATCTTATTAAGGTTGGCAACGTGAAGTGACTATGAAACATTCAGCATTGACTATACTTCTGGCCTTCGTGGCCGTAGTGTGGGCAGCCACCGCAGGTGCTGCCACTGCCGACACGCTTACCGTGCGCATCAAAGGCATGCGCTGCGGCGAGTGCGCCCATAAGGTGAAGAATGTCCTGAAGAAAGGCCCCGGCATCGAGGCCATCAACTTCAACTTGGAGCGCCGCACCGCCACCATCGCCTATAATCCTGAAGCCACCTGCGCCGATAGCATTCAGGCACGCCTGGCTGCTACGGGCCGCTACAAGGCATCGGCCTACAGTCCCACAGACACCATCATGCGCGGCATGGGCCAGCGCATCGACGACATGCACTGCCAGAACTGTTACAACCGCATCAGTCAGCGTCTGCAGCGCATGGAGGGCATCGACAGCATGGCACCCCACCTCGACAAGCACTACATCTTCGTGCGCTACGATGCCAACCGCACCGCTAAGGCCGACATCCGTCGTGTGCTGGGCGGACTGGGCTTCACGCCGGTGAACTACTACAGCAGTCCGAAGGTGCAGTATGCCTACTACACCATCCCAGCCGAGGCTGCCACGCAGCAGACCGTCGACGAGGTGCTCACCATCACCGGTGTCGAAGATGCCAATGTCAGTCAGAAGAAGCAATCGCTGGCCGTGACCTTCTTCACCGACGAGACCGATGCCGACCAGCTGCTCAGCGCCGTGCGTGCTGCCGGCATCCAGGCCGAGTTGCCTCCCGCCCACGTGTGCAAGGAGGGCGAGCTGAAGTAGCAAAATACCTACTTTTAGTGATTGCACGGACATCAGAAAATGTGTACCTTTGCACGCTGCGAAGGTACACCTTATTAAAATAGACAAACAAGTTCGCTTATGAAAAGAATATCTACACTGAAGACGCTGGTGCTTGCCACCAGCATGCTGGCAGCAGGAGCCGTCAACGCATGGGCCGGCGACGGTACTAAGGAGTCGCCCTACACCGTGGCCGAGCTGAACGCACAGAAGTCCAGCTTAGAGGCCTCGGGAGCCACCGTCTGGGTGAAGGCCGACCTGAAAGGCCTGGGCGAGGACGGACAGAGCACCGACAATGCCGACACGGAGGATGCCGACGGCAAAACCGTTCGCCACATGGCCGCCCTCTTCGGCGATGCCACCGGCACGTTTGTGGCCTACAGCTGGCATATACTCGGACAACTGGCCCTGACAGACCTTACCAATACCACCGACCTGCTGATAGCCCTCACCTACGGCACTGCCGGACATCCCTATGGCAACACCAACTATCCAGAATACGCCAGCAGCGAGGAGCCCGCAGAGGCCCACTTCTCTCTTGAGGAGGTGCACGGTGCCCTGCAGGTGACCATCGCCAACGGGCTGCGCGGCTACCACGTTCCCAGCTGCTACACCGTGCCGCAGGGCATGGTGGCTACTACGGTGACGGCGGGCTACACCATATCGAAGGGATCCACCATCACCTACCGCGACTTCAACGGCTCCGATGCCGAGTCGTACCTCATCCCCAAGAACGCCGCCATGGTGCTCATTGCCGACAACGGCACCTACGACCTGGTGCTCTCCACCGGTCTCTACCCCCAGAGCATCACCAACAGCAACTCGCTCAACCCCGGCACGCAGGCCGGCGTGAACGTCATCCCGATGAAGAACAATGCGCTGCGCTACCACTACCGCTTTGTGGCTGCCAGCGACAAGGTGGGCTTCGAGCGCAACCGCACCGAGTCTACTGAGGTGGAACTGGCTGCCAAGGACGAGGTCTACCTGACCATCAACGGCAACGACAACCACTTCTATGGTCATTGGACGTGGGAGACCGACGACCGCAACTGGATATCCTGGCAGGGTGAGACCACCGGCATCGAGCACGTCGCAGTTGCCGGCAACTCTGTGCAGCAGCCCGTCTACAACCTGCGTGGCCAGCGCCTCGGCGGTTTGCAGCACGGCCTGAACATCGTGGGTGGCCGCAAGGTGCTGTCCCGCTGATTCCCGCAATCATTCTTTTATTCACATTTAATACAAACAGCTTATGAAGAAACTCTTTACTTTAATGATGGTGTTGATGGCCATGGTTACTGCCAGCGCTGCCACCTACACCGTGTCTGGTTCGGCTGCCATCCTCAACGGCACAGCCTCGTGGGATATTGCCACCACCGACAACGACATGACCTCCTCCGACGGAGTCAACTACACCCTCACCGTGAGCGGCATCAATGTTGAGGCCGGCACCTACGAGTTTAAGATTGTGGAGGACCACGCCTGGACAAACAGCTGGCCCACCAACAACTTCCAGCTCACCATCAGCGAGACTGCAAAGTACGACATCGTCTACACTTTCAACGCCGACAGCAAGGCCGTGGATGCCAGCTATACTAAGGTAGGCGAGTTCGACGGCTCTACCGAGAAGACCTACACCGTGGCTGGCGACGAAGCCCTGATGGGCAACAGCTGGAAGCAGGACGATGCCAACCACGACATGACCAAGGGCGACGACGGCATCTACCGTCTGGTGCTCGAGAGCGTTACCCTTGAGGCTAAGACCTATTCGTTCAAGGTGGTGGTCAACCACGACTGGGGCACCAGCTATCCCGGCTCCAACGCCACGCTGACCATCGCCGAGGCCGGCACCTACGATGTCACCTTCACCTTCAACGAGGAGACGAAGGACGTGGCAGCCTCTGCCACAGCTGCCGGTGCCAGCGAGCAGCCCACCAGCGTCACCTTTGACTTCAGCGACTCAAGCATTCGCGAGAATATCGGTACAGCCATGGCCGACGTGAAGGGTTTTATTTACAACGAGACGTTCGCCGCAGACAATGTCACCTTGCAAATTACAGGTGGTTCTGCTCCTTCGAGAATCTATGTCGACAGCAAGCGCGGCCAGAATCTGGTCACCTATAAGGATTTCACGACGCTGACATTCCGCGCTCCTGAGGGCTATGCCATCACGCAGATAGTCTTTACTGCTGCAGGCAGCAGCGACATTAAGAACTTCACGGCTTCGAGCGGTGCCATCGATGGTATGACCTGGACGGGCAACGCCGAGGGCGTGCGCTTCAAGCAGGGCGGCACCAGCTATCTGGCTAAGGCCGAACTGACACTCGCTGCCAAGACCGATGCTACCGTGGCTCTTGAGGCTCTGTCCTACGTGGCTTGCGAAAACATCGCTGCCTTCAACGCCTTGGAGGCCGGCACCTATGCCAAGGTGACGCTCACCAATGCCGAAGTCATTGGCAAGTCTGCCGACGGCTACTCCACCGTGTGGATTCAGGATGCCACCGGCGGCTGCTGGATTCAGTACACTTCGCTCAACGACAAGCTGCAGGAGGGTACGAAGATCAATGGCACCGTTTATGTGGTGGCTCGTCCCAACTCTGGCAATGTGCAGATGAAGGAGGCCGAGCAGACCCCGGAGAGTACGCTCGAGTCAACTGCTATCACCGAATACGCCATCGTTGAGGGCACGCTCGCTGAGGTGAACGTCGATGCTAATAAGAATAAGGTGGTGAAAATTGCCGATGCCAAACTCAATCTGACCAGCGCCTCGGCAGGCACGTTGACGCAGGGCGATGCCACTATCACCGTGAACAACGGTACGGCCACTGCCAATCAGCAGTTGTGCAAGGTTGAGGGCTGGGCCAAGGATTGTGTCGTGGAGAACACCACCATCGTTGCTATCCTTGTGGGTAAGTCGACCACTGAGAACCAGCTGCTGCCCATCAGCATCACGGGCACCATCGTCTCGGGTATCAGCGAGGTGAATGCCGCCGCTGCGCAGGATGTGAAGATATACAACCTCCAGGGTGTGCAGCAGAGCAGTCTGAAGCGCGGCCTGAACATCGTGAACGGACGCAAGGTGATGGTGAAATAACCTCTTTTCTTTAGAATTCACAGCCGATGGCCAGGATTGCTTGTGTGCGGTTCTGGCCATTACTGTATTCGTTGCTCTCGTTGGCCTTGCGGTGCGAGAGGCTTATCTTGGCGTAGGTCTTCAGGTGCGTGGAGGGGAAGATGAACGCATACTTCACAGAGCCGCCGACGCTGAATTGTGATGCCGTGAGATATTGGTATTCGCGGTAGAGATAGGCATCCATCGATGGAGGAACCGTCTGTTTGTCACTGGGTGCCTGGAAGGTAAGGTCCTCATAGGGAGTCCCACCGCCTTTCTGATAGGAACCGTTCAGGGCGACGGTCCACACACCTTTGCTGGCTACGATGTTCCGGCTGACGGACAGCATGCCCTCTGCATTGTGCAGGTCCTGTCGGCGGTAGTAGGGGAAGATGTAGGCCGTCTGCCGGCGCTTCATCCAGTTCATTGCAGCCTCGATGGTCCAGGTGGGCAATGTCTCGCAGGTGCCCAGATAGAGCGTGTAGGCCAGGCGGTAGTTCTGCCATCGCTTGTCGGCCGTCTTCACCGGTGTGTAGTAATCGTAGTAGGTAGCACCCGATGCATTCTGCATTTCGCGATAGGTGTTGGCATCGTTCTGCAGCGTCTCGATATCCATAGAGAAATCAAGACGATGGCTCGACGTGGTTGTCAAGGCATGGTTGAGACATACTGCCAGCGAGTGATGATCGGAGTGATGATCGGTATAGGTAATGGTGTAAGGCGACTTGCGTCCGTAGTAGCCGCTGCCGTGCTCGTAGTCGTAGGCGACAAAGAATGAGAACGGAGCCTTCTGAATGGAGAACTGGGCCCCGAGGCCGTTGAAGTCGGTCACCAGTGGCATCTCGCGGCTCTTGTCGGTATAGCCCTCCTGTCCAAACTGTTCCAGGTGGCCAGTGAAGTTGGCATAGGAGATGAGTTCCTTGTAGACCTTGTCGCTGGTGCCGTAGGTACTGAAGCGCAGGCTCTCGGTGTTGCGGTGATACAGGTAGTGGGCACCTGCGCTGCCCCATGTGCCAAGCGGCGCATAGAGACCTGCGCTGACCCGCAGGTCCATCAGCTTGTTCTTATGTCGCAGGTCCTTGTATTTGGCGTAGTTGGCAGCGGTGAAGTCAATCTTGGCTCCCAGCGACAGCCCTTTGACGACTTCTGTGCCGAAGCCGCCGCACAGGTAATAGGTGTCCAGGTGCTTGTTGCCGGTGTTGGTGAGCGAGTCCTCGACGATGTCGAAGGGCTGCCTCTCTGGGTTGATGAAGGCCGAGCCGCCCATGTCGCGACCCGAGAAGTTGCGGTAGCTCATGCTACCGAAGAACACGGTGCGCGGGCTGTAGCGGTAGTACGACTCGATGCCGGCGTGCAGGGTGAGCGCCTTCGGCGACTGCCAGTAGTCGGTCAGTCCGCCCTGCTCGCCGGTTATTGACAGCTCGGCCTGTGCCGTGCTGCCTGCGGCAAGGCGCGTCAGGGCAGCCGCGTTCTGGCTGGTGAGCCACGGGTCGGCCTGCTTCACGAACTGGTAGTCGTGAAGGAGCAGCGAGTCGGTGAGTGGGGCGGCGGCTTGGGCTGCCGTGTTTTGAGCTGCGGCACCGCCGCAGCAAAGACAACAGGCCGCGATGAGAATGATGAGGCGGACAGGGAAGCCGACGAGGGGCATATTTATTTTCTGAGTGAGCATTGTTGGCGTTGGTGGAAATCGAGGGATGAGTTGTTGGTATCCATATAGATAATGTGGGCACCCTGGCGGAGGCTGGCTTCCGCATCGATGCCGCTGGGGTCGTCGGCATAGCCGTAGACCAGCAGGCCGTCGTTCTCGGGCAGGGCCTCGGTGGCGGTCTGGTCTACGTTGCGGTAGAGGGAGTGGCCGTGTTGGTTGGTCAGGTTGACGTAGCCCGCATCGACGGCGGGTGTCAGTCGCTTCTGGTTGGCTGTGGGACTGGCTGCCGAGAAGACCTCTATGCCGTCTACAATCCAGTCGTTGGGCACCCGCAGCGTCTTGTAAACATCGGTTTGCGGCGAGCCGGGCGTATAGGTCATGTGGCTGACGTCGGTGGCGTAGGCCCGCGGCGTGGTGCCGGGCGTCTGGAAGAGAAACAGGGCGGGCGACGACACGCTGAGTGCCCAGGCATTCGAGATGCCCAGCTTCACCGCCTTCAGGTAGTGGCTGGTGGGAATCACGTCCGACGGGGTGGGGTAGTAGTTGGTGTTGGTGTAGCCCGCCTCGGGGTCGTACATGCAGTAGTAGTCAGCGTTGGCGTAGTTGACCGACTGCGGGTAGGTGAGTGTGTTGTCGATGGCACCATGCACATTGACCACCACCTGCGAGTAGGGTTCAATCACCAATGTGGCGGGGAAGTACCAGATGCCGTCAAGTGCGGGAATGTAGCCCTCGGCCTCGTAGACGAGCCGTCCGTCGGTGCCGTACCAGTTGTTGTTCGCCTGACTGTTGTAGGGCGACGAGATGGCGGCGCAGAGGTTGTCGAAGCTGGCCGTGGTGGCGGTGTTGTTGTAGAGGATGAAGCACTTGTCGTACATGAAGTTCTTGCCGTCGTCCTTCATCACGCCGCCGTTGTAGAGCTCCTTGATGACCAGCTGACTGACGCGCGAGCCCCGCAGGGGCAATGTGGCCTGCTGGGCGGCGGTGCCCTGCATGACAATCTGTCCGGAGGTGCCGTTCAGGATGAGCAGCTGGTTGGTGCCCTGCTGCCGGGTCACGGTGGCGCTGGCTTCGTAGATGCCGGGTGTCACGCGGAAGCGGGTCATGCCCTGGGCGTCGGTGGTGTCGACGAAGACGGCCTCGCGTCCGATGCTCTTCAGTTCCACGCGCACGCCGTCCTTGGCGCCTTGCATCGTTTCGGGGAAGTCCAGCGTGATGCTGAGCACCCCCGTGTCTACCGTCTCGTCGTAGTCTGACGCACAGGCAGCCAGCAGTGCTCCACCTATTATTATATATAGCAGTCGTCTCATATCTTTAGTCTGAGTGATAGTCCGTAGTAGTAGCTGGGCACGTAGCTGCTGTCGAAGAGCGACGTGTCGAGGCCGGTCTGTGATGAGTGCACCCGCCGCATGGTGTTGAAGAAGTTGTTGGCATAGAACGACAGCGACACGTGGTCGCCAATCTCCTTCGTGATGCTCAGGTTGGCCGAGTAGTAGGCCGACAGGCGGTTGGGGTTGAGCGTGTAGGCATAGTTGGAGCGCACCACCAACTTCGACAGGTCGCTGTAGAGTGCGGGGTCGTTGTCGCGCGCCCAGAGGAAGCGTTCGGCAAAGGGAATCATCTCCGAGGGGTTGTCCCAGGTGCTGTAGTATTCGGGCCAGAGCACAACGTTGCGGTCGGTAGAGCCGTCGTAGGGCTCGCCCTCGTAGCCGTTGTTGTCGCTGAGCATATAGCCGCGGGTGCCGTCGCTCAGTTCGCTCAGTGCGCGGCGGTAGCTGTAGAGCGTGCTCTCCAGGCGCAGGGCTACTATCAGTCGTATCTTAGGTATGTGCGTGGTGATGGTGAGGTTTTGGTTCAGTTGCCGGCTCAGCGCGCCGTTGCTGACGGTGGCATCGGCGCTGAAGCCCGTGCCGGTGACGTTCGAGCCGCGGTAGTAGCCCACATACTGATACAGCTGTCCGTCGCTCTGGTAAGAGTTGACGCCCAGCGGTATGTCGGCAAAGAGCACCTCGTCGATGCCTTTGTAGCAGTAGAGGTTGCCGTCGAGACGGATGCTGGTGCGCAGGGGTTTGATCTGGGCGAAGTCTACGGTCCACTCCAGTCCGTAGCGGCTAATGGGACTGTCGGCATTGACGAAGGTGGTGCCCAGGGCGTAGGTCTTGCGGTTGGTGCCGTCGAGCACCGTGGGTGCCGTGGCTCCCGAGGCATCGCTCATGGTCACCACGCCCGTCTGCCGGTCTATGCTGAAGCGGCGGTCCTCGGCAGCAATGGTGCCGTAGTTGGCCGTGGGTGTGTAGCGGTATTCAAAGGGCGTGAAGATGTTCTTCGACATGTACGAGCGGTTGGTGCGGTGCAGGAAGCCCGAGAGGGCGATGCGCGTACCTTTGATGTCGATCTCGAAGCCCAGGTCGGTCTGACAGGTGTACTGCCAGCGCAGGTCGGGGTTGTAGAGGGCTGCTGTGGGCATGGTGTGATAGGCCCGGAACGAGCGGTTGGCGGCATCGCTGGTGGCTGCAAACACCTCGCGGTCGGTATACGACGGGGCGGGGTAGAGCACTTGGAACGACGGCAGCTTCACGCTCTTTCCCCAGCCGGCGTGCAGTTCCATGCGGCGCACAGTCTTGTTGTACCTGTTGCGCCAGAACACGTAGCGGCCGTTGAAGCGGGGCGACAGACTGCTCACCGTGCCGTAGTCCGAGCCGCCAATCATGGTGATGTCATCGCGCAGACCGGCTGTCAGCTCCAGCGAGGCCGACTTCGTGGTGGGCACGGTGATCTTCTCTTCGGCATAGAGTGCCAGATTGTGCATCGACGGTAGGTCGTCGTAGCGGTATTCGCGCCAGGTGGGTGCCACCGCCATGTCCTCGTACCAGATGCCGCGCCCCTGGTTCTTGCTGCCTGTGTACTGCACGCCCACAGACAGACGGTTGATGACAGTCCCGAAGCGGTGGTGCCAGTCGGCCTTGCCCTTCAGCGACCATGTCATGGGTTTCGAGTCGTTGTAGCCCCTTACGTACCAATAGCCTGTGGGACTGAGAATGACAGAATTGAGAATTGGCAATTGAGAATTGACAATTTGGCTGTAGTCTTGCGCCATGAAGTAGCCCTCTTCGGTGGTGTGCAGATAGGGCTGGGTTGAGGCACTGCTGGTGTAGGTGTAGGTCTCTGTGCGCCGGTCGGCATACTGGAAGGCACCGCTCAGCTGCAGGTTGGTAATCCATGGCTTGTTCAGCAGCCACTGCATGTTAAAGTGTGCGCGCAGGCTGTTGTCGCGGGCTTTCTGGTAGTCGTCCTTCGTCTGGTCGGGGTCGGCCTCAGCATTATATCCGCCAATGTTGCCCGTCAGTCCCAGGGTCAGCGTCAGCGGTGTGGTCTGCTGCATAAAGGTGTTGGTATACTGTAGCGACAGAATGTTGCGCTGGTAGGCCGTATGGGGCGAGGCGGCATCCGAGAACGAACGGGCATGCTCCAACGATGCGTTCAGCACGCCCTGATGTCCCAGGGCGAAACCCTTGTTCACCGCTATCTGACGGGTGTGCTGATTCAGGCTGCCCTCGATGATGAAGGGCGACTTGCCCCTGCGGGTGTTCACTTTGACGATGCCATTCGACAGGTCGCCGTATTCCACCGAGGGGATGCCTGTGACAATCTCCACGCTCTCGATGTTGGAGGTGCTGACGGCGCGCGTCGAAGCTCCCAGCGTCTCTCCGTTGGTGGCGTTGTTGTCCAGTCGCATGCCGTCAATCTCGATGGCGGTGCCAAACGAGGCGTTGCCTTTCTCTGTCGAGCCGCTGCGCAGTGCCAGTCGGTCATCGTTGATCAGCGACGGGTTTACCGTCTTGCCGCCGGGCAGCAGCGTGCCGATATCGCCCAGGTTCAGCAGCTGCTGGTTGTCCAGCGTCTGGCGGTCTATAGTATAAGAGGTGGTGGCATCGTCCTCCTTGCGCTTGGCCACGATGGTGACACCCTCCAGTTTCAGCGTGTTGGGCTTCAGCTTGAGCGTCAGGTCGGCATCGCGTATCAGTTCGATGTGGAGTGTTCGCTTCTGGTAACCCAGACATTGCACGGTGAGCGCGTCCTTACCTTTGGCAACGCCCTTTATCTTGAACGCGCCGTTGGCATCGGTCACGGCCCACAGTCCATTCTCGCCCAGTAGCACCGAGGCATACTCGATGGGTTTACTGCTGTCGGCATCCACCACGCGTCCTGTCAGGTTCAGCTGCTGGGCGCGGGCTGACGGGCACGCCAGCATCAAGATGTATAGAAGTAAAAATGCAACCTTTCTCATAATTCTGCTGCAAAGTTACGAATTTATTCCGAGATGGCCAAACTTCCATAAATAATAATGTGTATGGAGAAAGGTGTTTGATTTTGCGCTAATTATTTGCAGGGTTCGTGGGAAATTCGTATCTTTGCACCTATAAAACTAAAAATGGTTATGAAAATGAAGAAATATCTTTCCACCCTGAGCCTGTCGCTGATGGTCGCACTCACGCTGTCGGCACAAGAGATGCTGCCCCAAGATCCCGAGGTACGCATGGGAAAACTGAAAAACGGTATGACCTATTATATCCGTCACAATGCCAAGGAGCCCGGCCTGGCCGACTTCTACATTGCCCAGCGCGTGGGGAGCATCCAGGAGGAGCCACGGCAGCGCGGACTGGCGCACTTCCTTGAGCACATGGCCTTCAACGGCACAAAGCACTTCCCCGGAAAAGGCAAGCGGCTGGGCATCGTGCCCTGGTGCGAGACCATCGGCGTGAAGTTCGGGGCCAACCTCAATGCCTATACCTCGGTAGACCAGACCGTCTACCACATTGGCTCGGCACCGCTGAAGCGCGAGGGCATCATCGACTCGTGCCTGCTGGTGCTGCACGACTGGAGCCACTACCTGCTGCTGGAGGATGCCGAGATTGACAAGGAGCGCGGCGTCATCCACGAGGAGTGGCGCACACGGCGTGCCGGACGCGCCGTGCAGCGACTGATGGAGCAGGCCATGCCGAAGGTTTATAAAGGTACGAAGTACGAGGACTGTATGCCCATCGGCTCGATGGACATCGTCGACAACTTCCCCTACCAGGACCTGCGCGACTACTATCAGAAGTGGTACCGCCCCGACCTGCAGGGCATCATCGTGGTGGGCGACGTGGACGTAGACCGGATGGAAAAGAAAATCAAGAAGACATTCTCGTCGATACCCATGCCGAAGAATCCGGCCAAGTTCGAGAAATATCCCGTTGGCGACAACGAGCGCATGATTGTAGACATTGAAAAGGATGCCGAGCAGCCCGTGGTGCTGTGCCACCTCTACATGAAGCGCGACGCCACCCCCGACGACCAGAAGAACAACGAGGCCTACCTGCGTGCCAACTATGTGGACGAGCTGATCAACTATATGATCAATGGCCGGCTCACGGAACTCCGCCAGCAGCCCGAACCGCCCTTCCAGAATGCTACGGGACGCTCTTCCAACTTCTTCCTCAGTCGCACCAAGGAGGCCTTCTCGCTGAGCGTGGGTTGTCGGCAGGAGAACATCCTGGGTGGCCTCATCAGCGCGGTGGCCGTGTGCGAGCAGGCCCGTCAGCACGGCTTTTCTCAGACAGAGCTGGAGCGTGCCAAGACCTTCCGCCTGAACCACGACGAGCGGAAGTACAACGAGCGCAACGACCGCACAAACTCTAAGCTCGTGTCACTCTGCGTCAGCCATTTCCTGAGCGGCGAACCCCTCATCTCGATGGACACCAAGTGGGCCCTGACGCAGAAGTTCGACCGCGAGGTGACGCTCGAAGAGGTCAACCGCGCCGTGCGGGAACTCATTACCGACCAGAACCAGGTGCTCATCATGTACGCCCCCGACAGGGAGAGCGTGCTGCTGCCCACGGAGTCGCAACTGGAGGATGTGGTGCTGGCCACCCAGCGTCAGCACTATGCCCCCTACGTGGAAGAAAAGGTCGACGGCCGACTGCTGCTGCAGGAGCCGCAGGCCGGCACCATCGTCAGCGAGTGCCCCTGGAAGCACGGCTTTACGCAGCTCACCCTAAGCAACGGCATGCAGGTGTATGTGCGCCAGACGGACTTCAGCGCCAACACCATACAGATGAAAATGAAGGCCGACGGCGGCACGTCGAACTACGGCATGGAGGATATCAACAACTTCAATATAATCTCGAGTGCCGTCAGCGAGGCGGGCGTGGGGCCCTGGGACGCCACCACGCTGCGCAAAAAGCTGGCTGGCAAGAGCGTGCGCGTGCAGGCATCGGTGGGCAGTCGTGCGCAGAGCATCACGGGCGGAGCCTCTATCAAGGATGCCGAGACGATGATGCAGCTGGCCTATCTGTACTTCACCCAGCCGCGCCGCGACACCTCAGCCTTCGAGAGCCTGCGCAGTCGCACCCACTCGTTCCTGAACAACCGCAACGCCTCGCCACGCGTAGACTATAACGACTCTATCACGGCCATCCTCTACGGCCACCATCCCCGACTGGAGCCGATGACTCAGCAGCGGCTGGCCAAGGTCGACTACGACCGCATGCTGGAGATTTACAAACAGCAGTTCAGCAATGCCGCCGACTTCCAGACCGTCATCATCGGCAATATGTCGATAGACGAGTTGCGACCGCTCATCTGCAAGTACTTGGCCTCGCTGCCCAGGACCGACGCCCCCAAGGCTCAGGTGAACGAAGCCAATCTGCCCAAACTACAGTTGGGCGACCGGACCACGCTGTTCCGGAAACCGATGGCAACGCCGCTGGCTAATGTCAGCATCTTCTATCTGGCTGACATCGCGTTTACGCCGAAGAACGACCTGGCGCTCGACTTCCTGAAGCGCGTGCTGTCGATAGCCTATACCGACTCCGTGCGCGAGGAGAAAGGCGGCACCTATGGCGTCAGCGTGGACTTCAGCCTGGAGCGCGACGAGAAACCTACGGCCACCATGCGCATCTCCTATAATGCTGACCCGCAGCGCTACGAGGAGCTGAACCCCGTCGTCTACGAACAGCTGCGCCGCATTGCTGACTACGGACCGCAGCCCTCGTCGATGGAGAAGGTGCGCCAGTACCTGCTGAAGCAGTACGACCAGATGGCCATCACTAACGACTACTGGGACTACATCGTGTGGCATGAGCTGGACGATGAGGCCGACTTCGATGACGGCTACTGTGAGCTGACGCGTCAGATGACCGCTGCCGATGTGCAGCAGATGGCCCGACAGCTGTTGCAGTCGAACAACCGCATCGAGGTGACCATGCTCAGCGAGCAGTAAAAAGGGTGGGGAAGTGCGCCTGACAGGACTCGAACCTGCACTTCGGGAGAAACTAGATCCTAAGTCTAGCGCGTCTACCAATTCCGCCACAGGCGCTTATCGACGAAGTCAATTCCCTTAGGGGTTTCGTTGATTGCGGCTGCAAAGGTAAGTCTTTTTTCCGAATCGGCCAAATTATTTGACGAAAAACTGGGATTATTGCGCTAACAACTGACGGGCAAACTCAATGAGCGTGTCTCTGCCGCGCGCAAAATCGGCATCGGTCTGCTGCACGTTGTAGTCAGGGTCGATGCCGAATTCCGTTGACTGACCCTGGGCATCGTACATGGGAACGGCCGAGAAACGTACCAGCCAGCCGTTGGGCAGACTGCTGGAGAAGGGCATCCCCGCACCACCGCCGGTATGGTCGCCCACCAGTCGCACCAAGGGCAGCGTCTTCATGTAGACGGCAAACTCGTTGGCGGCACTGAAGACGTGGCGGTTGGTCAGCACCACGGCGGGCTTGTTCCACCGCAGGTTCGACGAGGGCTCCAGATAGCGAGCCTCGCGACTGGAGAAGTCGCTGTGTCCGGGGCCTGTCTTGTGCTGGTAGTAGCCCACCAGCGTCTTCTCCTGACAGAAGCGGGCTGCCAGCTTCTCGGCATTGGTCAGCAGGCCGCCGCCGTTATTGCGAATGTCGATGATGAGTCCACGGCAGAGCGCCATGTGCATCAGCGCCTCGTTCAGGTTGCCCTCGCCAATGCCGTCTTTGAAACTCTCATAGCGTATATAGCCGATGTTGTCGTCCAGGATGCGATACTCTATGCCCGATGCAATCAGGTAGTCGGTGCCCATATAGCGGCGCAGCAGCGTGTCGCTGAAGTTGGTGGGGTAGTTCTCGTACCATTGCCAGTAGCGCCCGTAGTCGTGTGCTGCCGTCAGGTTCACATGTCCGTCGCGCAGTTCGCTCAGCATGTCGGTGAGTACCTCAAACAGCTGTTTTGTGGTCATACTTCCGTCTACGCGTACCTTATATTTCGCGTACACCTGATTCCAGTCCAGCCCGTATTCGTGCTGCTTGTAGTCCAGGAAGCAGTAGTGCTCGTCGATAATCTTCCACAGGGCCTCGAAGTTGCCCTGCGGTGTGTTGTCGTACTCATCCACGTCGACGCACGACGTGAGAAAAGGGGCAAGACAGAGCCACAGAAAAGCGTGCAACCAGGAGAAAAATGCTTTCTTCATCTCTTCAGATGTGATTTCTTTTTAGACCACAAAGGTAATGCAATCTGCGCTAAACACCAAAGAATTCAAGTTTTTTTTCATATTCCCATGTGTATTTGTCTTGAATTTATCCATAAATTGGTCGGATTTTTGCTACCTTTGCACCGACAATGACATAAAACCTAAAAACGATTCACGCAATGAAGCATAAGAGAGTGGCGAAAAAGACTTTAATGACAGTGGTGCTGGGTGGCCTGTTTGTGACCGCTACGGCACAGGAGAGTTACAGGATTCCCGTAAGCGAGGAGCATGAGAAGATGCAGGCGGGACAGTATGAACCCACGTGGCAGTCGCTGGAACAGCACCAGACGCCGGAGTGGTTCCGCGATGCGAAGTTCGGCATCTGGGCCCACTGGGGAGCCCAGTGCGTAGAAGGCAGTGGCGACTGGATGGCTCGCGAGTTGTATATGGAGGGGCACGGAAAGGCAAACTACCACCGTGAGCACTATGGACATCCGTCTGAGTTTGGCTATAAAGACATTCTCCCGCTGTTCAAAGCCGAGAAATGGCAGCCAGACAGTCTGGTGGCTCGCTATAAGCGTTGTGGCGCACAGTATTTCTTTGTGCTGGGCAACCATCACGACAACTACGACCTGTGGGACTCGCAGTACCAACCCTGGAACTCGAAGAACATAGGTCCGAAGCGTGATATCCTGGCAGAGTGGGCAAAGGCTGCGAAGAAACAAGGACTGCCCCTGGGAATCTCGTTCCATGCTGATCATGCGTGGACGTGGTTCGAGCCCTCACAGCGCTATGACCTGGAAGGTCCGAAGGCAGGCGTCTATTACGATGGTAACCTGACGAAGGAAGACGGTAAAGGAAAATGGTGGGAAGGACTGGACCCACAGATGCTGTATCAGCAGAACCATCCGATGAGTAAGGGTTCGTGGGATAACGGCGCCATTCACGGACAGTGGGACTGGAGCCACGGCGCTTGTCCGCCGTCACATGAGTTTGTTACGAATTTCTATGACCGTACGCTCGATGCCATCAATAGGTACAACCCCGACCTCATCTATTTCGATGTGACCATATTGCCTTTCTACCCCCTGAGCGACTGCGGTCTGAAGATTGCCGCACACCTCTATAATAAGAACCCGCGCGGCGTGGTGTTTGGCAAGATTCTGAACGAAGACCAGAAGAAGGCCCTGACCTGGGATGTGGAGCGTGGAGCACCTAACCAGATGATAGAGCAGCCATGGCAGACATGTAACTGCATAGGCGACTGGCACTATAACACCGCTACATACCGCAGGGGCTACCGCACAGCTGCCAACATCGTGAAGCAGTTGGTCGACATCGTGTCGAAGAATGGTAACCTGCTGCTGAATATCCCCCTGCGTGCTGACGGTACCTACGACGAGAAAGCTGACGCTTTCCTGAACGAGCTGGAGGCCTGGATGACGCAGAACGGCGAGAGTATCTTTGGTACCCGTCCGTGGGTGAAGTTTGGCGAGGGTCCTGTGGCTGAGAAAGACATCAAGATCAACTCGCAGGGCTTTAACGAGAAGCAGTATAACGGAATGGACTATCGTGACATCCGCTTCAACCAGACCAATAAAGACCTCTATGTCACCGCAATGGGCTGGCCCGAGGATGGCAAACTCGTAGTGAAGTCGCTGGCAAAGGGCAATCCCAACTTCAAGAAGCGTATCAGCACGGTGTATCTCTTGGGATACGGTAAGCTGAAAGCGCGTCAGACGTCAGAGGGTCTTGAGGTGAATCTGCCTGCGCCCTGCAACAAGATTGCACCAGTGCTGAGAGTAAAAAAGTGAAATTAAGGAACGGACGCAGCATCTTCTCCGACGAGGCGGCGGCGCTCTCATAACCCGCGAACAATGCCAACCATGAAGCGGTGCGTCAGGACGTGCTGCTTCAGGTTGTTCACCTGCAGCTGCTGGTAGTCGCCCAGATAGCCTATGCTGAGGGCCGTCGACTTGCTGAACTGCCAAGCAGCTGTCAGTTGTTGTCGGAATGAAGGCTGTGATACGAAGGTGGTGGGCACGACGTTGTGGTCGTAGTTGCCCAGCGAGAAAATTTCGTAGTACGACTGTCCGTAGTTCGGGCTGAACACAATGCCGCAGAGGGGCAGGTCGAGCTCGTAGCGGAAGGTGAAGTCGTTGAGGCGATAGGTGGCAATGGCCGAAGGGCGCAGTTGCAGTCCCAGTCGTGCCTGCGCGGGGTTGTTGCTGTTGCGGGTGTTGTAGATGATTCCCAACCCCAGGTCGGCCAGCGCGCCCGCCTGCAACTTCAGGTTGTTGTCGAACAGGCGCCAGGCGTAGTAGCGTCCCACGTAGAGGTTGTAGCAGCCCTCCAACTCTTTGCCGTCCTCGGTGCGGTCTTTTGTCAGCGACAGGTTTGCCTGGTGCTGCCAGACGGTGCTCCAACGGCGATTGGCTCCGTGCTCGCTGATGCTGAGGAAGGTCAGGCCCGTGCCGTGAAATTTCTCCTGCGACAGGTAGGTGTCCAGGATGTGCGTCGTGCCTATGCCCAGCTGGTAGCTGTTAGCTGTTAGCTTTTGGCTATTAGCGGTTAGCTGTTGGCTGTTGGCGGTTAGCTGTTGGCTGTTAGCGGGAGTTGCCAACAGCCAACAGCCAATAGCCAAAAGCCAAATAACCCTATGCTTCATCGTCGAACAGGCTTAGTTGTCCCGTAGCATCGGCTTTTGCAGGTTTCTCCGGGTTTTCCAGAGTTTCCGGAATTTCCGGATTTTCCGGTTTTTCCGGAGTTCCCGGGTTATCCGGATTATCCGGGCTTTCCGGAGTTTCCGGCTCCTCAGGGAAGCGCACGGGCTCCAGCTCCTCTATGCTCTCTATCTGCCAGGTGCTGATGCGCTTGCCCTTTGCCTTGAAGCCCTTGACGGCGATGAACTGCTCGGCATCGATCTCTTCGCTGCCGCGGAACTCGTCGGCGCCGCCATAGGTCACTTTGATGAGCGGATAGACCACATCGGTGAGCAGCACCATCTGCGACTGCTGGTTCTCGCCCAGGCAGTTCTGCTTGCGCTTGGTGGCTTCCATCAGGAAACGCTTCAGGTAGGGATAGCCCTGGTTGTCGGCATCGAAGAGCACGCATGTCCACACCTTGTCGGCTTGGTATTTCTCAATGCGCAGGATGTTTTCTTCGTAGTGGTTGTTCAGGTCGAAGTTGGTCAGGTAGAAGTCGCCGTTCTTCAATACTACCAGGATCTGGTCTTCGTCGAAGAACTCGCCCAGCAGGCGTCCGTGCTCGTCGTAGTTCAGACGGTTCACGTCGGGGTCGAACCACACCTTGCGGCCACCCAGCGTGCTGTGTCCCTGGCTCTTCAGCGTGATGCGGTGCACGGGGAACTTCGTGAGCAGGTTGCCCTTCGAGGCGCGTCCCTTGATGTCGATGGTGGCAAACGAGCGCTCCAGGAAGAGGCTCATGCGCGGGTGTGCTGCCTGTACCGAGGCGTCGAGTGTTACCTTGATGACCTCGGCCTCGCCGTTGGGGTTGGCGGTGAAATAGAGCACACGCGAGCCGGCAGTGCCCATTGTCAGGTCTACCTCGCGGTCGCGGGTGATGCCGGTGACGTTGAAGCGCTTGATGTAGCAGGGCCCTGACTTGCCGTCGCGGTACACCATATTATATATGGTACGCTTGTCGTTCTTCTTGAACACGCCCAGCCACAGCACGTTCTTGCCCACGAAGAGCTTTTCTGCCACACGCACCACCTTGAACTTACCGTCGCGATAGAAGATGATGATGTCGTCCAGGTCGGAGCAGTTGCTCACAAACTCGTCTTTCTTCAGACCTGTGCCTATGAAGCCCTCCGTGCGGTTGATGTAGAGCTTCTGGTTGGCTTCGGCCACCTTCGAGGCCTCGATGGTGTCGAAGTTGCGAATCTCGGTCAGTCGCGGATGGTCTTTGCCGTACTTGTCCTTGAGGAACTGGAACCAGTCGGCAGTTACTTCAGTAAGGTTCGCCAGGTCGTGGTCTATCTGGTCAATCTCGGCCTTGATGCGAGCCATCAGTTCATCGGCTTTCTCCTTGTTGAACTTCAGGATGCGCTGCATCTTGATTTCCAGCAGACGCAGGATGTCGTCCTTGGTCACCTCGCGTACCAGTTGCGGGTAGTAGGGTGTCAGTCGGTTGTCAATATGCTCGCACACCTTGTCCACGTTGGGTGCCTCCTCGAACTTCTTGTCTTTATAGATGCGCTCCTCGATGAAGATTTTCTCCAGCGAACAGAAATGATACTGCTCCAGCAGTTCGTTCTTGCGTATCTCCAGTTCCTGGCGAATCAAGTCCTTGGTGCGCTCGGTGGAGTGTTTCAGCACGTCGCTCACGGTGAGGAACTGCGGTTTCTCGTCGGCAATGACGCAGCAGTTGGGCGAGATGTTGATTTCGCAGTCGGTGAAGGCGTAGAGGGCATCGATGGTCTTGTCTGACGACACGCCGGGTGCCAGGTGCACCTGAATCTCCACCTGTGCCGATGTCAGGTCGGTGACGTTGCGGGCCTTGATCTTGCCCTTCTCTATGTTCTTTGTGATGCTCTCGATGAGGGTGCTGACGGTCTTCGAGAACGGCAGTTCGCGGATGACCAGCGTCTTCTGGTCCAGCTTTTCTATCTTTGCCCGCACCTTCACCACGCCGCCACGCTGTCCGTCGTTGTATTTCGATACGTCGATGCTGCCGCCCGTCTGGAAGTCAGGGTAGAGGTGGAACTCCTCTCCGTGCAGGTAACTGATGGCGGCATCGCAGAGCTCGCAGAAGTTATGGGGCAGAATCTTCGACGACAGACCCACGGCAATGCCCTCGGCACCCTGTGCCAGCAGCAGCGGGAACTTCACAGGCAGGGTGATGGGCTCCTTGTTGCGCCCGTCGTAGCTCAGCTGCCATTCGGTGGTCTTGGGGTTGAACACGGTGTCGAGTGCGAACTTGCTGAGGCGGGCCTCAATGTATCGTGGGGCAGCGGCACGGTCGCCGGTCAGTATGTTGCCCCAGTTACCCTGCGTGTCTATCAGCAGGTCTTTTTGTCCCAGCTGCACCAGCGCGTCGCCGATGGAGGCGTCGCCGTGGGGGTGAAACTGCATGGTGTGTCCCACGATGTTGGCCACCTTGTTATACCGTCCGTCGTCCATGCGCTTCATGGAGTGCATGATGCGGCGCTGCACGGGCTTGAACCCGTCCTCTATATGGGGAACGGCGCGCTCCAGTATGACGTACGACGCGTAGTCCAGAAACCAGTTCTGGTACATGCCGCTGAGGTGGTGCACCGCCGAAGCGTCGAAGCGGTTCACGGGTTTATAGTCGGAGTGTGCTTCGGAGGACGCACCCTCCAGGATTTCGTCTTTTATTTCGTCGTCCATATTTTGTTTTTAGCTATTTCGTCAGCGCAAAATTACTAAAAAAAGTTGAAACGGAGGTGAAACATACATTATTTAACGAAATTATTTGTAGTGTAGAGGGGTGAAAAGGGCTTAAAAGTCTCTAAAATCTTTGGCTTTTTGCTCACTTATTCGTACCTTTGCACGCAAAATTCAAAAAGATTAGCAAAATAATTAAGGATATGGCACAAGAAGACGTATTTAAGAAAATCGTGAGCCACTGTAAGGAATATGGTTTCGTGTTCCCCTCAAGTGAGATCTACGACGGTCTGGGCGCTGTCTACGACTACGGTCAGAACGGCGTGGAGTTGAAAAATAACATTAAGCAGTACTGGTGGAAGGCCATGACGATGCTGCACGAGAACATCGTGGGTATCGACAGCGCCATCTTCATGCACCCCACCATCTGGAAGGCCTCCGGACACGTGGATGCCTTCAACGACCCCCTCATCGACAACCGCGACTCGAAGAAGCGCTATCGTGCAGATGTGCTGATTGAGGACCAGATAGCCAAGTACGACGAGAAAATCCAGAAGGAAGTGGAGAAGGCCCGCAAGCGCTTTGGCGACAGCTTCGACGAGGCTAAGTACTTGGAGACCTCTGAGCGTGTGAAGGAGACCAAGGAGAAGCGCGACGCGCTGCATGCCCGCTATGCTGCTGCCATGCAGGGCCCCGACCTGGAGGCGCTGAAGCAGATTATCCTCGACGAGGAGATAGTCTGCCCCATCAGCGGCACGCGCAACTGGACTGACGTGCGTCAGTTCAACCTGATGTTCTCTACCGAGATGGGTGCCAGTGCCGATGCTTCGATGAAGATCTACCTGCGTCCGGAGACCGCCCAGGGCATCTTCGTGAACTACCTGAACGTTCAGAAGACCGGTCGTATGAAGATTCCTTTCGGAATCGCTCAGATTGGTAAGGCTTTCCGTAACGAGATTGTAGCCCGTCAGTTCATCTTCCGTATGCGTGAGTTCGAGCAGATGGAGATGCAGTTCTTCGTACAGCCTGGCACAGAGCTCCAGTGGTTCCCGAAGTGGAAGGAAACCCGTATGAAGTGGCATCAGGCTTTGGGCTTCGGTGCAGAGAACTACCGCTTCCACGACCACGACAAGCTGGCTCACTATGCCAACGCTGCTACGGACATCGAGTTTAAGATGCCGTTCGGTTTCAAGGAGGTGGAGGGTATCCACTCTCGTACCAACTTCGACCTCTCGCAGCATGAGAAATATTCTGGCAAGTCGATCAAGTACTTCGATCCTCAGACCAACGAGAGCTACACCCCGTATGTCATTGAGACCTCCATCGGCGTCGACCGCATGTTCCTCTCTATCATGTGCCACGCCTACGAGGAGGAGAAGTTGGAGAACGGCGAGACCCGCACGGTGCTGAAGTTGCCCGCTGCGCTGGCTCCCGTCAAGCTGGCCGTCATGCCGCTGGTGAAGAAGGACGGACTGCCCGAGAAGGCCCGCGAGATTATCAACGACCTGAAGTACCATTTCGCCTGCCAGTACGACGAGAAAGACTCTATCGGCAAGCGCTACCGCCGCCAGGATGCCATCGGCACTCCCTACTGCGTCACCGTTGACCACGACACGCTGCAGGACGGCTGCGTCACCCTGCGCTTCCGCGACACCATGGAGCAGGAGCGCGTGAAGATCAGCGACCTCAACGCCATCATCGAGGACAAGGTCAGCATCGCTTCGTTGCTGAAGAAACTGCAGTAAAGGTCAAATCAGTCTGTTCAAGATGAAAAAGCTACTCCTCTTCATCCTTGCCCTGTCGCCCCTGTTCGTTGCGTGCAGCGAGGGCGACGACTCCGAGGGCGAGTACGACAACTGGCAGCAGCGCAACGAGGCCTTCCTGGCCTCCGTTGCCAACGACTCGCTACGCGGGGCCAACTGGCAGCGCTTCAAGAAGTTCTCGTACGACCAGACCACCGAGGGCGACGTCACCGACTACATCTATGTGAAGAAGATTGAGAGCGGGTCAGAGATTGCCAACCACCCCGCATACACCGACTCCGTGCGCGTCATCTATCAGGGACGCCTCATCCCGTCGATGTCCTATCCCAATGGCTACTGCTTCGACAGCACGGCCTTCGGCATTTATTCGCCCACCACGAGCTCCACGGCACGCATGAAGTTGTCGGGCACCGTCGACGGCTTCGCCACCGCCCTCATGAACATGCGTCGGGGCGACTACTGGCGCGTCTACATCCCTGCCGAACTGGGCTACGGGGCTACGGAAAGCACCAGCATCCCCGCCTACAGCGTGCTCATCTACGACATCACGCTCATAGACTTCAGCGCTCCCGGCACGGCTATGAAGCCCTGGAGCTGACCACAAAAAAAGAGAGAAGCACTTCGCCTCTCTCTTCTTTTTTTGTGTCGACACTTGCGACACAATTTTCTTAATCGAACCAACGCCAAAAATACTATAACGTTAAATA
>ERZ842401.818-NODE-818-length-45972-cov-5.685324_pt1 | contig 45972 bp, 38 predicted proteins | sample MGYA00521270_ERZ842401 | MGnify/ENA primary metagenome ERZ842401 (study PRJEB31892, sample SAMEA3878208) | bioreactor metagenome | biome: Moose rumen | place: Sweden | collected 2011-10 | study: EMG produced TPA metagenomics assembly of the PRJEB12797 data set... | reverse complement strand
TTTTAAATAGCAAAAAGTGAATTTATATGCTAAAATAGCAAAAAGGCAATTTTATGTGCCGAAACGAAAATATTCTATGGCGAAAACATTATGGGGGATTTTTATGAAACGACGCGGATTTTTTTCTGCTGTGGCGCACCGCCAAAAAATACCGCAGAAATTATGACATTCGTGTCGAGTACGATTCTCATTTATGCGACGCTCTCACCGCTTTTATGGCATCGGCAATGTCTGATTCTGTCAAACCGACTTTTGAAGCCCATTCCCGCTCCTTTTCGAGCAGCTGAAAAAATTCCTGCTCGTCCGGTTCCTGAATCGGTTTGAGCATGATGTTTGAGCCTTCGCTGAAAATAAAAAATCGCCGTCCTTCGCGCAAAGAAAGCTTTTTGCGCAAATCTGCGGGAAGAACAATCTGTCCTTTGGAAGAAAGTGATGTGGTTGAAGTGTACATATGTCCTCCTTGTGTAAGACAATCTTACTTTGGCTTCAAGAATTTGTCAAATATATGATTTTGCTTATGTTGGGTGCTGTCCAATGCGCGAATTTTATCAAAATGTCGTACAAAATGTACTACTACTTTTGAATAAGTGTGGTACAATATTTTTGAGGAAAAAAAATGAATCTAAAGCGATTTTTTGCAATGATAATGGTTGCGCTTTTTGCGGCGGCAATGCCGCTTTTTTCGAGCGTAAAGGTAAAATTTGAAAGCGGCATTGCCCTTGAATTTGAGGCGTGCGCGGACGGTTCCGTGCGGTTTGAGGCGCTGGGAACTGGTGGCAGGGCAAAGGCTCCTGTGCGCGAATTTGAGCTTAAGCGGGAGCCTGCCTCCACCGACTTTGAAAAGCAGGCTGACGGCACCTATTCATGGAACGGCTACGAGGTGCGCGTTCTTGAGGGCGGTTATACGCTGTCGTTCAACAAAAAGCCGCTCTACACGTCCACGTTCAACGAAGACAAAAACCTGCTGCGCGAAATTCGCAATTGGATTAGCGCGCGCGAATTCTACGGCTTTGGCGAGGCGAGCCGCTTTGTAAGCCTGCGCAATCAGTCGTTCACCATTTATAATGAGTCAAAATATGGCGACCATGCCTACGTTTTCATTCCGTTCTATGTTACTGACGAAAGCACTGCCGTTTATTACAATGCCAACGGACGCGACAAGATTTATTTTCAAGACGACGCGGACGCGCAGGTGTACCGCAGCGAATATTTCCGCATAGAAAATTTTGTGCGGCAGGACACAAGCGCAAAGGAAAGCGTTCAAAAATTCTATGCGGAAACCGAGACGGCGTGCCTGCTTCCGCGCTGGGCATACGGCTACATTCAGTCAAAATACGGCTATGAATCCTCTGAGGAGGTGGTTGACCTTGTAAAGGAATTCAAAAAATACGACATTCCGCTTAGCGCCGTGGTGCTTGACTTGTATTGGTTTGGCAAGATGGGCGACATTTCGTGGACGGCGGAACGTTTTGCCGACTACAAGGCTATGGACTCCTTTATGGAAGAAAACGGTGTTAAGCTCATTACGATTACCGAGCCGTTTTTTACCGACCAATGCGTGAATTTCAAGGAGCTTAAGTCCGCGGGGCTTTTGTGCAAGGATACAAAAGGAAAAATAAAGCTGTGGCACGACTGGTGGTGTCTGGACGACAAGCTTTCTGGCATTTTCAATCCGCTGGGCAAAAAGGCGGCGGCATTCATGGGCAAAAAATACAGTCAGATGCTGGAAAGCGGCATAGAAGGCTTTTGGACGGACTTGGGCGAGCCGGAGCATGTTCCTGCTGACCTTATGTACGGAAAGTATGCCGAGCAGGATTTTCATAATTATTACAACGTGTATTGGTCAAAGGCTTTGTTTGAAGGCGTGCATGCCATTGCGCCAGACAGACGGCTGTTCATAATGAGCCGTTCCGCGGGAACAGGCAGCGGCAAGTACAATGTTTCTGTGTGGTCGGGCGACGTGAGCGTTTCTTGGCCGGCACTTGGCAGTCAGGTTGCCTATGGAGTGAACGCGGGCTTGTGCGGACTTCCGTACTGGGGAAGCGATGTTGGCGGCTTTGTTCAAAAGGAATCTCCGGCGGAATTGTATGTGCGCTGGCAGCAGTTCGGTGCGTTTACGCCGGTGTACCGCGCCCATGGAACAGGCCCTCGCGAGCCGTTTGCCTACCCGCAAAAGGAACGCGAGATTGTGGCTGACCTTATCCGCACGCGCGAGCAGCTGTTGCCGTACGTGTATTCAACGGCGCGGCAGACTATGAGCGGCGTTCCCATGATGCGCGCCATGTTCTATGAGGATGCGGCAACCCCGCGCGAGTTCATGCAGAATCAGTTTATGTTTGGCGACGCGTTCCTTGTGGCTCCCATTTACCGCGAGGCGGCCGCAGAAAAGGAGCGCACGCTGTATCTTCCGGCGGGCAACTGGTATGACTTCTACACGAATCAGAAGGTTGAGGCAGGCAACGGCAAGGCGATTACCGTTAAGGCGGTGCTTGAGCATATTCCGGTGTATGTAAAGGAAGGCTCAATTGTTCCGCTCAAAAAGGACGGCGCTGACTTTTTGTACGTGTATGCCGCGGACGGCGTTAACGCTTCGTTCACTTTGTACAATGACGACGGCGAGACCGAGCGCTACAAGAGCGGCGACTTTGGCGAGCTGTTCCTTACTCTGAACGGCAGGCACCTGATTGCAGAATTGCGCGGTAACAGCGCTTATATTCCAAGCGAATTCAGCATAGCCGTTCCGGATTCCAAAAATACATTTGCTGTCCGTCGCGTGACCATAGCAGAACTTGAAAAAGGCGTGGATTTGTAAGAAAAAAATACGCTGTATTTTTTTCCCCGGCATGGGTGGCAAACTACAGCGTATTTTGAATAGCGCAGTACTGCGCTAGTGTAGTACTGTGCTAGTGCGCTATGCCGCGTATTTCAGAAAGTGTTTTGTAGCCCTTGCGCTTCATAAAGTCGCTTAGACCGTCTATGCATTCAATCATGGTGAGCGGATTTGCAAAGGTGTTTGTGCCAACTTCCACCGCGTCCGCACCAGCCATTATGAATTCAACCACATCGCGCCATTCTGCAATGCCGCCGATTGCAACGATGGGAACATGCTTTTCTTTTGGCAGCGCGTGGATTGCCTCGTACAGCTCGTAGATAAGGCGAACTGCAATGGGGCGTACCGCGGGACCACCAAAGCCCGCCTTTATTTTGTCGAATACCGGGCGACCGGTCTCAACGTCAATTGCAACTCCCTGGAACGAATTGCACAGGCTTATTCCGTCTGCGCCCGCTTCTATACAGGCAATTGCCACGTCTATAAGCTCCGGCGACTGGGGGGTGAGCTTTACGATGAGCGGTTTTTTGGTTACGGCGCGTACCGCAGAAACCACGGTATTTGCGCTTGAGCAGCTCATGCCGAACGCCGCTCCGCCCGCGCTTACGTTGGGGCAGGAAATATTCAGTTCGATTACAGGTACGGCGGTTTTTTCAAGCAGTTTTGCGCCCTCAACGTAGGTGTCCAGCGAGGAGCCGGAAAGGTTTGCGATTGCGACCGGTTTAAGCGCCAGCATCTGGGGCAGCTCATGCTCTATGAAGTGCGGTATTCCAGGATTCTGCAAACCGATGGAATTCATCAGGCCGCTCGGCGTTTCCCATACGCGAATTCCGCTGTTGCCCTGACGCGGTTCAAGGGTAAGACCTTTTGACGCAATTCCGCCCAGACGGTTCACATCGAACACAGAGGCGTATTCCGTTCCAAAGCCGAATGTGCCAGAAGAGCCGATGACCGGGTTTTCAAAGCGAACGCCCTTTATGGTAACGCTCATGTCTGGCTCTTGGGTAAGCGGTTCGCGGCGAATGCATGCGGGGGGCTTAGGGAACGACAGTATTTTTGAGTTGAATACCGGTCCGTCCTTGCAGCAGCGCAAGTTGCCTTCTGTTGTGGGAATCACGCAGCCAAGGCACACGCCAACGCCGCACGCCATTCGTGCTTCCATGCTTATCCAGCAGGGAACGCCAGCTTCCTCGCTTACCTTTTTAACGTAGGCAAGCATGGGCGCAGGACCGCAGGTATACACGGCACTGTAGCCGCCGTCGCGGATTTTTTGCGCGTCCAGCGCGGCGGTAACCATGCCCTTTGTTCCCACGGAACCATCATCGGTGGTTATGGTAAGGCGTTCCGGGTGAATGTTATCTATGCCGTAGCTTCCGCTTTTAAAGCTTGCAATAAAGTCATACGTGCCGTCTGCCAGGGTTTCGGCAAATCCTGCCACCGGCGCAACACCTATTCCGCCGCCAACAAGCAGCACCTTTGCAGGTGAATTTTTTGATGCGGCACTGTTTATACCGTCGTGCGCTGTTCTGGCACTTGGTGCGGGAAAGGTGTTTCCCAAAGGTCCCAGCACCTGAACGCGGTCGTCGGCTTCAAGCGCGCACAGCTCTGCGGTTCCCTGCCCTTTAAGCAGAATGAGGAACGATATTTCTACGCCGTGCACGTTTTTTTCTGAATGGAACACGCTTATAGGGCGCGCAAGCAGCTTCTGCGATTTTTCGGAGCGAAGCATATAGAACTGGCCGGGAAGCGGCAGCGCCGCCTTTTCGTCGGTCAGCTGGATTTTTACGCAGAACACAGAGCCCGCTGGTTTTGCACCGTCCACGCTTGCCGCGCAGGTTACGGCTCCGGTCGTAAAAATCGGGTATGGAATTCCGTTGCAATCTGTAATCGGTGTCATGAATGTCTCCAGAAATTAAAGCGCGTTCTTTGCGCTCAAAAGGTCGTTCTTAGAGAATGTTGCGGCGCGCGCGGCTGAGTCGGCAATTTCCGCCATGCTCAGGCTTCCTGCCTCGCGGCGTTCGGCAAGCTGCTCGTCGTTCTTCCATGCGCACAAAATTCCTCGGCTGGAATTGACCGTTCCGCCTGCCCTGTCCAAAAGGGTTGCCGCAATGCGTGCGGCTCCGCCCTGCGCTCCATAGCCCGGAATCAAAAAGAAGGTGTCCGGGTACAGGTCTCGCAGTCGGCGTGCGTCGGCTTCCTGCGTTGCGCCAACAACCGCGCCAATCGCGCCGCAGGTTTGGTCTGCGTACTGCGCCTTGAATTCGCCGTTTATGCGTGCAATCTCTGCGCCCACGCGCTCAAGCAAAAGTCCTCCGTTTTTAAGCTCCTGATGCTCTATGTCGGTCATTCCCGGGTTTGAGGTGCACAGCAGCACGAATGCGCCCTTTCCGCCTTTTTCCGGGGCAGCGTAGTCGGTGAATGGCTTTAGGGTGTCAAAGCCCATGTATGGATTTATGGTGATAAGGTCTGTCTCAAAATCGCCGGTAAAGTGCCCGCGCGCGTAGGCGCTGGCGCTTGCGGCAATGTCGCTGCGCTTGATGTCGCTTATGGCAATAAGTCCGGCTTCCTTTACCGCCTGCAAGGTCTGGGCGTACACGCTCATTCCCTTTAAGCCCATAGCTTCGTAATAGGCAATCTGAACCTTGCAGCAGCACGCGGTTTTGTCTGCGGCAATGCGACGGATAATCTCTTTGTTGTAGGTAAGCACGGCCTCTTCTGCCGAGCCAACTGATTTTATAACTGAAGCCGGAAGATACGACGGATCCGTATCCAAGCCGACACACAACGGACCGCGCTCTGCGACCAATTCCTGCAATTCCTGCATCTTATGTTTTGTAATCATGCTTATACTATAGTGAGAAAATGTGGGAATTGGAAGAAGCGCAAACAGAAGCGGAAAGAAGGAAACAGCCTTTGACCGAAATCGCCCCGCTTGTTGTCTTCCTTAAATAATTTTTGCAAAATTTCTCAGTTATCATCGTATTTTCATTGTAAACGGCTTGTTTTAGAGTATAATTCTTGTATTATTTTGTGTCGCTTTTTTGCGGCGCAGGAGGAAAAAAATATGAAATGCAATAAAGGTGTAGTTGCAATTCTTTTGGTAGCTGCATTTGCAAGTTTTGGAGTTTCAGCTAAGGGAAAGGCAAAAGCTGCGAATCAGTCGCTTAAAATGGTTCTGGATTTTCCAGGAATTGAAGAGGGCGTAGGATATCCAAAGTGGGTTTCTTCTGCATTGAAGCAGGACACCCGTGGAATTGCGAAGGCGCTTGATTTGAAGGATCGTCAGGTATTCTGGTTCACAAATAAGGGAACGGATTTGGATTTTCTTCAGCATTGGACTGACACAGTTGACATGCAGGGCGAGATTGCTACGTCAATGAGCCGCGTTGTAGAGCGTCAGGTAGAGGCTATGTACACCGGCGGAACAACAGAAGCTAAGAAGGAACTTCAGGACAAACTAGACATTAGCTCAAAGGTTCGTCTTTCTGGCATGGTAAAGGAAGCTACATTCTGGATTAAGTATGCCGCTCCAAAAAATCCAAAGCAGAAGATTAAGAAGGACATGTCCAACGCAGAGGTTTACTACCAGTACTACGTAGTTTATTCAATGGACAAAGAGGCTTGGAACAAGCAGATTAATGCAGCGCTCGGCGACCCAGAACTGAATGCTGAAATCAGCGAATTCATGCTCCGCGAAAAGTCTGGAATCGATTCAAAGGAAATCGTAAAGGCAATCGCAAAGGACGCAAAGCTTCCACTTGGTGGCGACGGAACGGACAAGCTTGTTGCAGACGCTGCGGACGACGCTTACGCATGGCTTGACGAAGAATAAGTTTTTGGAGAAGGAAAACAGATGAAACGTATATCACTTATTGCAGCTGCCGTTCTGGCGGCACTTGCGCTTACCTCATGTGGTTCCACAAAGGTTAAGCGTTATTCTTCCGGCGACACTGTAAAGGATTTGAGCGGTTATTGGAACGAGACGGACGTAACACAGGTTTGCGAGACGCTCATCGATTCATGCATCAAATCCCGCCGCATCGCCAATTTTGAGGCGCAGAACGGACGCGCTCCGTATGTAATCCTTGGTAAGATTGCGAACAAGTCAAGCGAGCATATAGACACCGCGATTCTTTCTAAGCGCTTCCAGAACGTAATCATTAACGACGGAACGCTGGAATTTGTTGCAGACAGCGAGCAGCGCCAGCAGCTTCGCGAAGAAAAGGCAGATCAGGCGGCAAACGCGTACGACACTGCAAAATCAATCGGCAACGAGCAGGCGGCTGACTTCATGCTTCAGGGAACAGTAACGACAATCATCGATACTGCCGGAAACGGTAAGGAGCAGGTTCGCACCTATCAGGTGGACATGCAGCTTATCGATTTGGAGAACAATCGCATCATCTGGGCGGAACAGAACAACGACATCAGAAAATACATAAAACGACCGGCGGCAAAACTCTAGCAAAACGGAGGGGGCTAAAACCCCCTCTTATTATTTATGCTGGACAGGACGATTCGGAGGAATCTTCTAAATGAAAAAAATCTTATGCGTGGGCGTAGCGCTCGCCATTTCTTTGCTGGTCATTTCGTGCGCGTCTTCTAATGCAGGCGCTTCTTCTTCACAAAAAACAGTGCAAAGCTCGGCACGAGCGGGCAAAAGCAGCAAAGCAAAAAAAATAAAAATCAAAGACGATGAATACTTACAGCGACTTGACGAAGGCGAATACGAAAGCATCATTGCGTTCCTTGAGCAGCGCAATGCTAAAAAACCCGGAAATCAGTTTATTCGCGATGAATTTGAAATTGCAATGCTACGGCACCTGCAGAAGGAATATGATGAGTCTGCACGCCTTTTTGAGATAACGGACAATGCAATGGCAGATGCCGTAACAAAGAGCATCACAAAGGGCATTGCCGCCGCCACATTGAACGACAACAACGCTGAGTACGCGGGACACCCATACGAGTACATCTATCTGAACATCATCAATGCGCTGAACTATCTGGGAAAAGGCGACATTGACGAGGCCGCCGTTGAGGTGCGCAAGCTTAACGACAAGCAGCGCCAGTACCTTGCAAAATACGGCGAGCTTTTGCTTGCTCAGGACGATGATGCGGTAGAGGACGCTGCCGAAGGCGGGGCAAGTGGCGACAAAAAGACCTCAAGCGCCGCCGCATACGAGATGCTGCATATTGAGCGCAATGCGTTCCTTGCGCCGGAAAAGCTTTCAAAGGCAGAAAAACAGCGCATCGTGTTCCGCGATTCTCCTGCGGGGCGCTACTTAAGCATGGTGTTCTATCTTATGGACGGCGACGACGGAAACGCGGCTCTTGATGCGCGTACCTTAAAGGCGCTCAATGCCTCGTTTGACACCAGCGCTGACTTAAGCGTTCCACGCGGAAAAGGGCGGCTGGACGTGCTTGCGCTTACCAACTTTATTGCGCGCCGAGACGAACAGCGCCAGCAGTATGGCCCGTTCGGCGGATTCGCAATGCGCGTTTCCTCGCAGGACATCATCGTTCCAAAGTTTGACATTGAAGTTGCGTATCCGCGCGTTCCAACCGCAGACCAGCCGATTATTCCTGTAGCCGAGGAATTTGCTACGAGCGGCTCAAAGTACGTGGTTACTGCCGCGCAAAAAGCGATTCGCCCGCTTGCGCCTTCTTCTGTGCGCGCGGTAAAAATCGTCATGGGCGACGGACGCGAATTTGCGCTTCCGGTTCTTGAATACCTTACCAATGCGGTTGTAAACGACGTGCGCTTGGGCGCTCGGCAGGCGTATAACCGCAGCTTGACGCGAACAATTGTAAAAAAGTCTGCGGCTGTAAGCGCGGGTACTGCCTCAATTGCGGCGGCGCAGAATTCCAACCAGCTGCTAGCAATCATTGCGGCAATGACTGCCTCAAAAGCAATCGATATGGTTGACCTTTCGGAAACGGCGGATATACGGCAGGTGTGCGCGCTTCCGGGCGAATTTCGTGCCGGCGGCATTACGCTTGACCCAGGAACGTATTCGTTCAAGGTGCAGTTCTTGGGCAACACGGGTGCAGACGGCAAGCCTGCCCTGCTTTACGAGGAATCCTTCTCTGATGTTCAGGTTGTGGCAAATCGCCCGACGTTAGTAGAAAGCGTATATACAAACTAGGTTCAGGAGATTTTATGATGCACTCATATTCAAAAAAGCGAATTATTGCGGCTGGAATTGTGTTGCTGGCGGCGCTCTGCGCGGCTTCGGCAAAAAGCAAGAAAAAAAATCCGGCTCCGCAGTGGCTTACAATGCCGGCCGCCGTTTATTCCACTTCTCAGTATTTTACTGGCGTGGGAAGCGGTGCCGCGCGTGAGGAAGCCGGGCTTGAAGCTGTAAAAAACGTTGCGTCCATATTCGGGCAGGATATTACGGCGGTTACAAAGGCTTCTAAGCGAATGGAACAGGCACAGAAGGAAGGAAAGGTCGCAACCGCGTCATCCAGCACGCTTGGTCAGAGCATTACAAACCAGGTGAATCAGGACGATATAATCGGAATCGAGATTCCCGAATACTATCAGGACGATTCGAGAAAGTGGTATGCGATTGCGATTCTGGACAAGCCGAAGGTTTCAAAAATCTACGTTTCAATGATAAAAAAGAACAAGACGGAAATCAGCGCACTCGTTGATGACGCGGAATCTTTGGGCGCAAGCCTTGAGGCGTATTCAAATCTTTCTTTTGCGCTTGAGATTGCTTCGGTAAACGACGGGTACATTGAGCGGCTTTCTGTAATTGATTCTGCGGCGGCTGATGAGGTTGCGAAGGACGTGGTTACGGCAAAAATCATACGGACAAGGATGACGGCGCTCGCCCGCGAAATTCCAATCTGCGTAAAAATTGAGGGCGACAAGAATTCCCGCCTTGCGGCGGCGTTTGGCAAATGCTTTGCAAAGTTCGGTTTTAAGACGAGCGAGGACCCAAATGAGCGCTACGCAGTTATTGGTCGCTTTACGTTTGAGAACGATGTTATGGGCAAGAACTTCTTCAGCATTTATTCGCTGGACTCGTCGCTGACCGACACGTTTAACGGCGAGGCGTTGTTTCCGATTAATTTTCAGGGCAGAGAAGGTTCTACAACTGAAATTGACGCGAACAACCGCGCTTACCGCGTAATAGAAAAGAAGGTTGCAACGGAATTTGACAAAACCATAGCTGACTACCTTACAAAAGTGCGCAACTAAGGTGATTTTATGAAGAAAAATCTTTTTTTGACCACGGCGTTGGTTCTGCTTGGCGCGATGAGTGCGGCGTTTTGCGATACGGTGATTCTTGACTGGCTTGGAAGTGAGGCGGGAACGTCGGCAGAACCTAAATGGCTGACTCAGTATACGGAATACGGAAGCGATGCCGCGCTCAAAAAAAGTTTGCGCTTGCAAAGGACGCGCTTGTTTTTGTGGGAACGGCGGAGGATGCAGACCTTGACGGTGCCATAAGCCTTGCAAAGGCGGATGCGTCCCAAAAAGCCTATGAGCGCTTAAAAAGCGAGCTTGGCAAAAAGAATGCCGGTGCGCTTTCCATCGCGGGGTTGGTGAGCGCCGGAACCTTTTGGCAGCTGGTGGCAGAAGCCGAATCCGACGACGAGGCGGCTCTTGAAAATGCGCCTGTTTTTTATTCAGCGTATGCCGTGTATTCCATTCCCCGCAAAACCTGGGAAGCAAACAAACGCAGCGCCTTGCGCTAGGCACTAAAAAGGGCAGCTTTTTTGCTGCCCTTTTTTTTGTCTTATTTTCTATTTTTCTATAATCACAAAGCCCTTTGACGGAACGCTTGCTATTTTTGCAGCCGCGCCCCTTGTCCAGGTTCCGTTTGATTCATTTATAAGAACAGGTTTTCCGGTTTCAGAAATATTTGCCTCGCTTTCTGCTGCATTAAAATATACGGTGAATTTGCCGGTGGCGTATTTTACGAGCGTCGGCTGAACCATTTCTGCAGATGCCTCAAGGTTTTCGCCAAAGCTTGCGCGGTTTGCCGCCCGGAATGCGATGAGCGCCTTGTATGTGTTGTACACGTCGCTGTATTTTTGTGCAAAACTCAGGTCAATCTGATTGATGAAGTCAGGCGCGCTGTAGCTGTTGTGGTTGCCCTGTTTTGAGCGGAGGAATTCCTGTCCGCCGTTTATAAATGGCGTTCCCTGTGCAAGGAACACAAGGGCTGCCGCAAGCTTGTCCTCTTTTTTTATCAGCTCAAGCTGTTCTGCGGTCAGAACTTCAAAAAGGTCGCCGGTGGTGTTCTTTCCGATAGAAGTGATTGCGAGCTTGTCAAACAGCGTGTGATTGTCGTGGCATTCAACGTAGTTTATGCTGCGCGATGGTCGTTTTGTAAAGCCGCCCTTTCCGCGCTGCGAGCCGATAAGCCCGGACAAAACCTTTGGGAATGTTGCCGGATTGCCCTGCACAAAGCCCTTGTCTGCCGGATTAAAAACCGAACCCTTAACAGCGTCGCGGAAGTCGTCATTAAAGCAGCCTACGCCGTTCACATCGTCTTCGGTGATGATGTCGACTGTTGATTTTGCACAGCCAAATTTTACAAGGCTTTTGCCGCCAGTCCATGGCTCGCCGTAAATCATAACGTTCGAGTCAATTTTTACGGCTTCCTCGTAAATTGCCGCCATCGTGTCGCGTTCCTGCAAGCCCATAAGGTCAAAGCGAAAGCCGTTTACGTGGTAGTCCAGCATCCAGTGCTTTATTGAATCCACGACGAATTTGCGCACCATTTTGTGGTTTGTGGCAACTTCGTTGCCGCAGCCGGAGCCGTTGGAATATGTTCCGTCGTCCTGAATGCGGTAAAAGTATCCGGGAACGGTCTTGTCGTACAGCGAATTTTCGCCGATTCCGCTGGTGTGGTTGTATACGACGTCCATAATGACGGCGATTCCGTTTTCGTGGAGCTTACCAATCATGTAGCGCATTTCCTGCACCGCCTGTGTTCCGTCTGTGTAACCCGCAGAAACATAGCGACCTTCCGGCACGTTGTAGTTGTACGGATTGTAGCCCCAGTTGTACAGCTTGCTTTTTGTGCTTTCTGCGTATTCAAAGCTTGGCAGAATCTGAACGTGGGTTACGCCCAAATCCTTAAGGTGCGCTATGACCTTGTTGCCGTCGGCGATTTCCTTGAATTTTCCAAGCGAGTCCGCAACCTCAACGCGGGACCAGTCGCGGATATGCATTTCATAGATAACCGCATCGCTGTAGGATTTTTGCGTCTTACCGGTTTCTCCAAAGGGATTGAAATAACCGTCCTTTGTTCCCCATGCGGTGTCTGTGCTAAGATTCTCTGGAATTGCTGCGCTGTCTGAATTGATGTCCGTAATCTGGCTGGCTTTTGATTCCGGGCTTGCGGATTTTGCCCAGATGTCGCACACGCGGCTTTTTGCGCCGGGGTTGGCAATCTCATACTGATAGTATGCAAAGCCGTCCGTTGGCGTTGCAAGCGTCCAAACGCCGGGATGTTCCGCGTCTTTTTCCATCTTTATGGATTTGGCGGGTTTTTCTAAATTCAACGCGTCCTTGAACAAAAGAACCTTCACGCTTTTTGCAAGGGGGGCCCAGCATTTAAAAATGCTTCCGTCTTCTGTAAGAGTTAGACCTAGGTCGTTACCGTCATAAAAATACTGTGCGTCAATGTCAACGTCTGCCTTTGCCCATGCGGACACAGCCGTGAATGACAAGCATGAAACGAGCATCATTTTTGCTACAATTCCTTTTAATTTTTTCATAGAGAATCCTCCAAATAGTTTTGCGCAGTTATAAATATATTATTGTACAAATAAAAAAACTTGCAATAAAATAGTTAAAAATGTAATAAAACTATCTTTCGGAGCAGTGTAAAAAAATGGAAAAGCGGTCGCAGGCATTTCAGGAACAAAAAATTCACGGCAAGCTGGATTTTCCGTTCGCAGTGTATTGCGGCGACATTCCGTTTTGGTTCAAAAGCTATCCCCTGCATTGGCACGACGAATTTGAGTTCATCTATGTTGAATCTGGCGGCGGTTTGGTGCGCGTAAATGATACCGTGTATGACTGCACGGCAGGAGACATTGTGTTCATCTCTCCAGGAAAGATTCACGACATCCGGCAAAAGCAGAATCTGCCGATGGTGTACTACAATGTTCTTTTTAAGCTTACGCTGCTTGAAAGCGATGAGGAGTCCGCGTTTTTTCGCGAGTATTTGCTTCCTATGCAGGACGGCTCGCTTGAATTTCCGGAATATTTTGCCGTCGGAACGGACAAAAATGCCGCCATGACCATGTATCTTCGTCCGCTGGTGGAACGCTGGCTGTTTGATTTTTCAAAGGACGTGCTTTTGGCAAAGTCGGCGGTTTTTCCGCTGGTGAATATGGTAAAGCGGCTTGGCTTTACGCCTGCAAAAGCGTCCGGAACCAAAAAACCGTCAATAACGCGCATAAAAAATCTGTTGAATTACATTGAGCAGCATTACGGCGAGCAAATTTCCGTGGAGACGGCGGCTTCGCTTACCAATTATTCACCAAGTTTTTTTATGAAATTCTTTAAAAAAGTGAGCGGAACGACGTTCGTGCATTATCTTATGGCGTATCGCTTGGAGCAGGCGGAAAAACTGCTTCGCCAGACCGACATGAATGTTACCGAAGTTTCTGCCCGCTGCGGTTTTGAAAGCCTTTCTTACTTTATAAAATGCTACAAGCAGCGTTATGGCTACACCCCGCATAAAGAAAAAAAATCTTGACGCTGATAAGGCGGATGTATTCTAATTCAGAAAGGAGTTTTAAATGACCACCACAAAAAACACTGAGCGCACCGTAAAAATACACGGCATTTACCGCCATTTTAAGAACAAATATTACATTGTTGAGGATATTGCGTTTCATTCCGAGACAAAAGAGGAATATGTTGTATACCGCAGGCTTTATGGGGACGGTTCGCTGTGGATTCGTCCAAAAGAAATGTTCCTAAGCCCAGTTGACCACCAAAAATACCCGGAAGTAAAGCAGGAATGGCGTTTTGAGCTTGTGGAAGAGGTTGTTGATTGCATACATTGCCTGTGAATTTTTCACTGCTTTTTATGTGAAATTTCATGATATTTCTGTGCGTGAATACTCACTACAAAATTCTTTTTTCTTACTACACTTTTTAGAATGTTCGTATTGGACAAAACAAATAATCGCGGATAAAAACGCATAGTGTAAGGAAGAAAATATGAGCGTAAATCAAAGTGTACTGTCATGCCTGCCGGCTTCGGTTACGGCGGCAAATGCAGAATCAGGCGCGAACAGCGCGCTTGCTTCTTGGAAGGGAATGAGCGCATCTTGGAATCAGGAAACTGCCGATGAGGTTGGAAAATCATGTGCGTCTTATGCAATAAAATGGAATGATGCGGCTGTTTCCGAGCTGAATAGACAGATAGAGTCGCTGGAATCCGAGCGGGAAGCAAAAGAAAGTCAGCTTGGCGATTTTAATGCAAAGATTCGACAGGCAGAACAGGAATTTGAGCGAGCGGTGAAAGACGCAGAAAAGTGCTTGCAGCAACCTGATGGAGCGATGTTTGCCAGCGTACAGCAAGATGCAAGACACATCCCGGAAGATGAGCGCAAAAAACAGGCAGGCTGGAAAATCATAGATCCCGCTGGCTGGAATGATGCCCAAAGCCGAAAAAACAAGGCAAAGTCTGCCAAACAAAACGCAGAATCCCAGAAGAATAGTATCAACAAGCAGATTAACGACCTGAAAAGCAAAATAAGCAAGCTTGAAGCTGAAAAAGAAAAGGAAACAAAAAAAATCGAAAAGTTCATCATGGAGGTTTTTGACTTGCATCTGATGAACGAATCAAAAGTGTTCCTTCATGCGCTAAAGGATTCAAAAGTCGAAATTTCAAAAGCGAACCGAACAAAACTTTTCGGAAGGCTTTTCTTCATCGAGAATTCATACAGAACGCAGTTTGAAGCCTTTGAGAAAGCCATAACCTCGGCGGCAAAAGATACCTATGATTCTTCAAGTTTTGAGCAGACTCCAGAAAGCCTTGCTTACAACGCCGTGCGCATGATCAAAGCAAAGAAATTCAAGGGTAAGATTGAAATCTCCATGAACTCAAAGAATGCAAACTCCGCGAACTTGAAATATTACGGAAAGAACGAATTCATCATTCCCAAAAAAAAGCTTGAAGGTGCTGAAGAAAAAATCCGCCAGTCTTGCAAAAACTTTGCTTTGACAGTTGACAGAAGTAATTTCAAGGTTGAGCTTAACAAAGCCTACAACAATGAAGCAATTGCAAGCGAACTGGAGCAGCTTTCTGCAAATTCCGATGCCTATGCGGCAGAATGCGCGGAGCTTTTGGATACTTTTCTTGCAAACGGCGCGTCAAACAGCAAAATCCGTGTTCTTATGGGAAAAATCGGGAACTGGCATTTGGCGCATTGGTCAAAAATCTGGTACAAGATTGTCTTTATTCTCGGTTGTTTTGTCGTTCTTGCCGGAATTGCACTCGGAGCAATCGGAATTGGTATCACCATTCATGAAAACAAAAGCTATGCAAACTCTTTTGTCGAATGGAGCGTTCATAACAACAAGGAGACGAACGAATTCAGCTTCTCAATGAAACGATTCGCTCTTTCAGATTCCGAAATGCGTTATGTGAATCTCACAAAAACGGGAGTCAGAACGGAAGAAGAAATTCAGCAAAAGGCACAAAGTTATACGGCTAGGGCTCAAAAATTCCCAAATGACTATGTATCGCTGACAGGTGAGTTTTCTGATTGGCTCAAACAAAATCTTTCGGGAAGTGTTCCTGCGGGAAGTACGACTACGCTATCTGTCTCAATCAGGGATTATTCTGGCAATGTGGACAAACGGAACGGCAAGCGGGAAACAAAAATTCGACTTGAAGGTATCTGCGCAATCACTGCTGCAGAAGACGGCTCAATCACAGAAATCAAAGATTTGAGCGGAGCCGGATTCCGCACATATAAGTAGTAAGCAAAAAATCCTGCGCCAAACGCGCGGGATTTATCCTTTCTATTATGGAGTAAGCGATGGCGGTTTGTGATTATTGCGGCGAGTATATTTCTGAAAATGACGGCGTAAAATCCTATACAAGTCTGATTACGCGGCAGTATGTCTTTTGCTCGCAGAGATGCTATGAAAAATCAGGAATTGCCGCACGAGATGCTGAAATTAAGAAAAAATACGACAATTTTGTTGAAGGTTGGATTTCACTTGCTGAACGAAAGTCGTTTTTTGCCTTTATTCCGCGCGTTTTATGGTTTGCGGGGGAAAGTTTTATCATTGGCGGAATAGTGTTTTTAGTCGAATTGATTGTTGGTGCACTTTTGGAAGAATCATCCGCCGCGCTGAACGAAACTGTTCTTCAATTTGTGCTGGGCTGGCTTCGTTTTGTCTTTTGGTTTGCAGAATCAGGCATAAAAGGAATTCTTATTTTGCTTTTTGGTTCTGCGATAATTGAGGCAATCGGTTTTCAGTTTATCGGAAAAAAAGCGCCTGTCTTTGGTCAGAATTGCTGTCTGATTCTTATAGCCATAGGTACGGTTATTGGAAGATTCATTTGATTTCTGTTATACTTTTGCCATGCCTAGAATCTTAAAGCTCGTGCTTGTCTGCATTATTGCCGAAGCTCTCAATTTTCTCATGGTTCAGATTTTTTACCATGCGCTTGGCATTCCGCTTTTTTTTGATACTATTTGGACGGTGGCGGTGGTGTTTTATGCGGGGCTTTTGCCCGCACTTTGTGTTTCGCTTGGCTACAATATCATCAATTCGTTGATTTGGATTTTTGTAAAGGGCGAAGGCGACCCGTTCATCTTCTTGTACTCAATTTGCGGCGTTCTCATCGTCGTTTCCACATGGTTTATCGCCCGGCGCAAAGACGAATTCAGAATCAATGTTATGGTCACGCTTTTATATCTTCTGATGATTACGCTCACTTCTTTATTCTGCACGGTGTTTACGAGCGGCATAATCGACTACTTCCATTTAAGGTATCGCAATGTTCCCGACATGATGAATCCTATCAAGTCTTTCACCGAAAGTTTCGTTCACCAGCATTTCAGTCTGCTCGCTTCGTGCATTCTTGCTCAGATTCCCGTTTCGTTCTTAGACCGCCTTATCGCCACCTTTGCGGGCTACGCCATTTACCGTGTGGCAGTAAGGATAGAGAAAAAATAGCCATGCCTTCACCTGCACAAGAACTCAGCGAACTTGAGGCGATTCTTCATAATTATACGCTTTTTTTTCTTGTTTTTGATGTAATTATTTTTTTCGGGGTGCTTTTTGTAATTGCACTTGTCATTCGATTCATCAAATCAAAGAAAAACCTTGAGAATTCAAGCGAATATCTTTTGCATATAATCCATGCACAGGAAGAAGAGCGGGCTAGAATTGCGCGGGAATTGCACGACACGGTGGCTCAGAATCTTCGCTACTGTAAAAACCTTTCGCAGAAAAAAGATGCGGCTCAAAACCTTGGGGAAATCTCCTCTATTCTTGAAAAATCGCTATTGCAGGTAAGGAATATGAGTTACAATCTTGCGCCGCCAGACATCACTAAAACCGACTTCTTGCAAAGCCTTAAAAATCTGTGCGCAGAAATGGCAGAAAAAAGCGAGGTCAATTTTCGCATTTCAATTCTTGACGGCACGGACTCTTCTTTTTTATGCGAGGATGCGATTCTGAACTTGTACAGAATTGCGCAGGAAGCCTTTACCAATGTGGTAAAACATGCAGAGGCAAGCGAGGTTGTAACGCTCGTAAGGAACGAAAGTGGCGGTGAGGAAAAGGGGCTGTATATTTTTATAAGTGATGACGGAAAAGGCTTTGAAACGGAAAACCGCCTGGACAACGATGAAAAGCATTTTGGGCTTCGCGGCATGAAGCAACGGAGCCGTCTCGTAGGCGCAAGTTTCAGCGTGCAATCGGAAAAGGAAGAAGGAACGCAAATCACGATTTTCATGCCGCTCAAAAAGAAAAATTACTATATATAGGGAAGAAGAAAAATGCAGACGAAGTTTTTTGTGGTTGAAGACCATACCATCACGAATTTAGGAATCCGCCAGCTGATTTCTGAACACGAGGATTTTTTATGTCTTGGCGCGGCATCAGAAAAAAGCGAAGCATTGCAAAAGCTTTATGAATTGAGTGGGCAAAACGAGTTGCCAGACATTCTGATTCTGGATTTATTTTTAGGCGAGGAAAGCGGGCTTGATTTGATGCGACTTGTTCGCGAAATTTTCCCTAGCATTAAGATTCTGGTCTACTCGATGTACGCAAAAAGCGGAATCGTGTCGCTTGCGCTTGAATATGGCGCGGCAGGCTTTGTCTCAAAATCTGCGCCTGAATCAGAACTTATTCTTGCGATTGAAAAAATCATTTCGGGCGAGACTTTTGTTCAGCAGACTCTTGTTGCACCGCTCTTTTCGTACCGTACAATGTTTGACGGACTTACCAAACAGGAGCAGAAAATCTTCAAGAAAATCCTTGAACGTAAGAGCAACGCGCAGATTGTAAAGGACTTGAATATAGTTCCCCGCTCGCTCGAAAACTATCTTTCCCGAATCTACGCCAAAACAGGCTGCAAAAATCATGAGGAAGTGATTTTGAAATTCGGAGAGTAATGCAAAGCTTGCGTTTTTTTGGTGTTCTCCGCACGAATAAACCATTCATCTTGATTTTTCCATAAAAATCTGACAAATTTAATATGCAGTGAGTTGCAGGTAGCGAAAAGCAAATGGCGTAAGTCCAGCTGTGGCAGCTCACTGTTTTTATTTTAAAGTGTTTTGAGACATGCTTTGAAAAATGCAGCGGCTGCGATTGATTTTTCAGAGGTATTTATGTCCAAAACCAATTATTCCCATTATTTTTTGATTTCTGACCCAATTCCTAAGCTTATGAAAAAATACAGTCTTCCATGCATCATAAGTCTTTTGGTGGGCGCGCTCTACAACATCGTTGACCAGATTTTTATTGCAAACGCAACCTATCTTGGTTCCTACGGAAATGCGGCTAATACGGTCGTATTTCCGCTTACGGTAATTGCCCTTGCCATAAGCGTTATGATTGGCGACGGCGCGTGTGCTTATGTTTCAAATATGCTGGGTGCCGGAAACGAGGAAAAAGCCCACACAGCGGTCGGAAACTCAATAATTCTTACGATTGCCGCAAGCATTGTTCTTACGGCGGTGTATTATACGCTTTTGGAGCCAATCGTACGATTCTTTGGTGGCGGAGTGAATCAGGAGACCTTTGCGCTTTCCAAGGAATATTTTTTCTGGATTGCATCGGGACTTCCGTTCTATATGTTCGGGCAGGCAATGAACCCCATAATCCGAAGCGACGGAAACCCGCGTTTTGCGATGATAAGCACATTGGCAGGAGCCGTAACCAACATAATTCTGGATCCGATTTTTATTTTTGCCTTAAAATGGGGAATGAAGGGAGCCGCAATTGCGACCGTCATCGGGCAGATTGTAACATGCGTCCTTGCCGTGTGGTATTTGTGCCATCTGAGGCTGATTAAATTGCAGAAATCAAGCTTTATTCTAAAAAAAGAAGTATGGATGCGTGTAGTAAGCCTTGGCGGATGCAGCTTTTTGTCCCAAATCAGCCTGGTTGCCGCAATGGCCGCCATCAACAATATGATTCGTAAGTACGGTGCAATGGACGCAATTTTTTGCAAGCCGGAGCTATCGCAGATTCCGATGGCGGTGGTCGGAATCGTGATGAAATTCTTTCAGATTGTGATCTCTGTATGCGTGGGAATGGCGGCAGGCTGCATTCCGATTGCAAGCTACAACCTTGGCGCAGAACGAAAAGACAGGGCAAAAACGCTCTTCAAATACCTTTTGATTTGCGAGGCGGCGGTCGGAGCCGCAGCCCTTTTCTTTGCGGAAGCAATGCCTGGTCAAATCATAAAAATCTTTGGAAGCGCAAACGAAAGCCCATACTACACAAGCTTTGCCCTAAAAGCGTTCAGAATCTATCTTTGCATGATGATTCTAGCCTGCGTGAACAAAGCAACGTTCATATACCTTCAGGCCTTGGGTGAAGCCTTTTTAAGCACCGCCCTTTCCGTAGTGCGCGAGGTGATTTTTGGCGTAGGCTTTGCCCTGCTTTTACCTCGTTTTTTTGGCTTGGACGGAGTCTTGTACTCAATGCCAGTAAGCGATTTTCTGACATTCCTGCTGAGCGCAATCTGCATTTTGCACGTAAGGAATAAGCTTAGGGGGTAAAGGGGAGTTTTTTAGGGGAGAGGTAAAAAAAATTAAGCCCCCGACGCATCAGGAGCTCATAGGTGTCGTCCGAAGACTTCCACCGCAATTCAGTATCCATTATATTTAATCTGAAATAATTGTCAATAGGTATTTTTAACTTCACTCTATTTCACTTTGTTTGTATGTAAGTTTCAAGAGATGCCATTATAGCCTTATTATTTGTTCCTAAAATCTGAAAACATATGTTTTTAGGGAGATTTTGATGTAAATAATCGCATTTTGTAAGATACTCGTGTATAAAACTTTTGCAGTCTTTTTGCAATCCAAGCTTCTTGAAAATGTATGAAATCAGAATTATGTAAGAGCTTATATATTTAAAATCAAGGTTTCTTATTCCAGTTTCGTTTTCAAGAAGTAAAACTAGACGCTGATTAATTTTAGAAGTCTTAAACCTGGTATCAAAAATTACACTATTATGTGCTACAGCATTTCGCAAATCTCTTAATGTATAAATGATAAAGGAAATCAATTTTCCATCTGCATCCAAATTTGTAGGTAATCCAAGAAGTTTGGAAGTTTCTGTTCTAGTTGATTGATTAACACAATCAAAGAAATTACCAAATTCTCCTAATGTAAGCGATTCAAAAACCGCCCATACAGGAATAGTCTTGTCATTGTTAAAGAAATGTTTTTCTATTTCTTTTCCTTTTTGATAATCTCGTATAAGTGCAGAATCAATTTTCATTTGAAGATTCATACGTTTTCTAAAAGCTTCTCCATATTTTTTAGAGCCTTTCTGATATTCCTTATATTCTGTAACAGTTCTGGAATATATATCAGCCATCTTTTCAGATTGTGCATCATCTAATACTGATTCAATAAAGAAACTTTTTAATGCAGTTTCAATGTACATTATTTTGGGGTACATTAGGGTTTTTAAATCCAAATCAAATTTATTTAAGGTAGAAATCTCTTTCAGATTTGTAAATGGAATTTTATTAGAAGAATCTCTAATAAAACGATATCCTTTATAACCATGGTAATAACCAATATTACGTAATTCGCGTTCTTGAGATTTAGCTATAGTTATGGAATGCTTGTTCTTAAGATAATTAACCAAGCCTGAAAACGACAACATAAACACCTCTCCTTTAGAATGAATCTATATCTACAGTGTTAGATTCATTGAGATATTGATTTATAGAATTTCGTACAGAATCAGATAGTTTTACATGTCTGCTTGATTCTGCAGCAGCATTACATAAATCATTCAATTGGTTAAAAAGTTCAGAATTTGGATAAGCCATACATATTGGCTCAATTTGTGAATAACCGTTGTAATTTATATATACAAAGTATAATTCAAAACCGTTTTCAAAGCCCCCATTCTTCTGAACATTCATCATATATAGCCATTTATTACTGATACCAACTTTATAACTATCGCCAATAATAATTGTGTTTGATTCAAATGCAGAATGATAATAGAAAGTTGTATTAGGATCTCTTGGTTCATCTGCAAAAAAGAGGGGATGTCCTCCGTGTTGCAAACAGTCCTCAAGCTTTTTTTTAGACTCTAACTCCCAAACTAGCGAATTGTTTTCTGTATCTTTGCTTAGTTTATCAAAAAATTGAGAAAGAAGAATTTCATTTGGAGTCAAACTTGAAAAATCGACAGAAAGAAGAGAGTTTACAGAAACATCAAACTTTTTAGATATTAAGAAAATCAAATCCATAATCGGAAAGCTATTTTTATTATCTTCATTCGCTAGTCGAGATAGATATCCAGCACTTACACCAGCTTCGTTTTCTATATCTCCAAGCTTAATCCCCTTTTTAGAGGCCAGAATCTTAATATTCTTTCCAAGTAAACTTTTGTTAAAACTTGACATAAAATTCATCTCCAAAATTCTGTTTTTTATAATATAATTACATTTGAATTTAAAGTCAATAAAATTGATTACTTGTATTAAAAATCAATAACATCGCAAGAGCGGATTTATTTTAATGTTATTGCCACTAAACATTTCATTCGCTCTAAAAATGATTCGGTGATGTATGTTAACGTTTGAAGCAGATGATGTTAGTATTATGTTTTTTGGATTTTTTTCTGAACTTCTAACAAAAAACTATGCTTAGTTTTCTGCCAAGGCAAAATTCATGCTCTGTCTCTCGTTTTATCAAAATTTGTTAAAGTTTATGCTTGGAAAACAGCTGTTCTCGAACACATCAGTTTTTACTGCACGATTCTCAGTGCAGAGCGTTCCACGGATTCAAATATTATGATGTCAGGTTTGTATTCAAGAACATATTTTTTATCCTCTTCTCCAAATTTCTTCCAGACATATTCAGCTTCGGAAAACAACGGGGAAACGAACGGCTCTAGTGCGCTGAAAAACGAATCGCGAAAAATCAAAGCGCGGGGTAAGGTAGGATTAGCCCCCTTTGTATGAACACCGTCACGACCAGCATTTTTCAGGTAGCTGTAAAAATCAGTTGGTTTCCGCCTGACGGGGGTCAGCGTGATTTGCGTGCTCCGCGCCGTTTGTATGTTCAGCATCGGAAGCAAATCTCCGGCGGTCTCGCTTTCTGAAATCGTAGCGTTATACTCGATGTTCGAAAAGTCCGTCTGTGGAAACAGCTCTGTAATTCTCTCGCGCAGCAGCGTGAACGCAAGGTAGGCTCCCTGCGGATTCCAGTGCGTATCAGTCTCATAATACAGCGGAAAGTCAAAATCCCTCTTTTTTGAAAGCAGAAAGTCTCGCGGAAAAAGATAGTTTGCGCCAAGCTTGTCAAAAACATGCGTCAGCTGGTCGGCGCGGGTGATTCCTTCGGGGCGGTCGAAGGGGTAATATTCGGCATACACGGAATGTTTGTTCGGGCAGATAAGAAAAATACAAGGAATCTCGTGCTCGGCACACCATTTCATGACGGAGGAAACACGCTCAGAAAACTGGGCAAGCTGAGCGTCGCCCAGAAGATTCCGCTTGTAGAAATCAAGAAGATTGTTGCCGTCTGAGGGGAGCGTATAGAAATACCAGCCGTTTTTTCCCGCAACTGCCTTTCCGACAGAGCTTTCTTTTTCGATATGGAGCGGAGTTTTCGCGTTCAGTTGAATCAGTTCCTCTCGGAAGCCAATGTGGTCGCTGAAATACTCGTCATATTCCGCGAAGAGTCGTTCGTTCAGGCGGTTTTCTTTTATCAACGCTGGCTCTGCGGCAAGCGCACGGTTTTCTTTTTCTGAGACAGTCTGCTTTGAATTGAAAAAAATGACGGGCAGTGAAAGCAGAATGAGAACAGCAAGGGTAAAAACAAGGTGAATTGTATGTTTCATAATCAGAACCTAAAGTAAATGAATGGGTTGTATGAATTTCCTGCAAGATTCGCGTAGCAAAGCACGAGCAGAAGGATGAGTGCAAAGTATTTGACGACAGTTATGCTTGTCCAGAGACAACTGTTCTTGCACGAAAAAAAAATCTTTTTCCACCACGGAAACGCGAACAGGATTCCGATAAGTGCGAACAGATAAAAACTCGCTCCGATATGCGGTGAAAAAAGCTCATCGTAATAGTATGGCTGAAAATGCGAGGTGAAGCGGCTGTAATTTATGCCGAACAGTTTCAAAATCAGCTTTATGCTTGCTCCCGTGCCGTTTCGGAACAATACCCAAAGCAGCAAGACGGCAATCAGCGTGTACATTCTGCCGAGGACGGAGAGAATCACCGTTACAACTGTCTTTCGACTGGCTTCTTTTGTGCGGTTTTTCTTGGCGAACGCCCGTTCTATCGTCATCAAGATTCCATGCCCCAATCCCCACAGGATAAAATTGAATGCCGCACCGTGCCACAGTCCTGTCGTAAAAAAGACGATGAAGCGGTTCGCAATTGTTCGGAGTTTTCCCTTACGGTTTCCGCCGAGCGGGATATACACATAGTCTCGGAAAAAATTGGTGAGCGAGATATGCCAGCGTTTCCAAAAATCCGTGATTGAAGAAGCGGCATAAGGATAATTGAAATTCTCAAGCAAATCAAAGCCGAACAGCTTGGCAAGCCCGATTGCCATGTCGGAGTAGCCCGAAAAATCATAGTAAATCTGCATGGCATACGCAAAGGCGGCAATCCATGCCGTCACCGCGCCATAACTGAAAAAATCTGCCTCAAAAACGGAGTCGCAGACAACGGCAAAATTATTTGCCAGAAGCACTTTCTTGCTTAAGCCGATAATGAACCGCTCCAATCCAAGCGAAAACTGCGGAACAGTGACCATCCGCGCGGAAATCTGCTCGTTTATATCGTGATAGCGCACAATCGGCCCTGCAATCAGCTGCGGAAAAAATGCGATGTACAGTCCGAGACTCAGAAGGTTTTTCTGCGCCATCTCAGGCTTTCGGTACACATCGACAAGGTATGAAATTTCCTGAAAAGTGTAGAATGAAATGCCGATTGGCATAATCAGATTGATGGCGGTAAGCGGGCGGATATGCAAAGCGTTCAAAAAGACATCGAGAACGCGGCACGAGAAGCCAAGATATTTGAACACGAACAAAATCCCCAGATTCACGATAATGGCGAACGCAAGGATTTTCTTTTTATGCGCGGTGTCATTTCCCAAAAACAAGCCCATGTTGTAGTTGAATACAATAGAAGCAAACATTAAGAAAACGAATTTCGGCTCACCCCAGGCATAGAAAAGCAGGCTTGCCAAACACAGCACGCAATTTTTGTAGGCAAGATTCGGCAGGGCATAGTAAAAAATCAGCACGGCGGGCAGAAAGAATACAAGAAAGGTGATTGAAGAGAAAAGCATTGAAACAGTATATGAAAAAAGGTGCACAGAGAGCCGAATTAAAACTTTTAGGCGATATAAAATCGGAATGACGATAAAATCTCTTTACGGCGATATTTTCTGCCCTCTGTATCGCAATTCGGTAATAATTTTACTATGACGCCGTTCTGGACAAACGTGAAAAAACTGCTACCGTATAAAAATCTGGAAGTAAAGGATTTGGCTTTTCGGGCGGGCATTCCTTATTCAACGATTATCAACGGAATGAACAAAAACAGTATGCCCCATGCAGACCTTGCGCTCAAAATCTCGAAGATTCTGGATATGTCTCTTGAAAGCCTGCTTGGTGAGGAATCAGTCCAGATTGTCGGGAGCGGAAGTCAGTCTCAGGCAGATTTAGAAAAGCAGGAGCTTGCATTGTACCGGAAGAACAAAGTGATTATAGATGCGCTCGAAGAAATTCCTGTGACGGTTCGGGATTCCATGCAGGATTTGATTCTGAAAACGCGGGATTCGTATTTGAAGGAGAACAGAGACTAGGACAGAATCATCATCCTACTCCCTGTTTGCCTCTATCCACTTTACTGCAAAATCTACAAGGGCTCTCATTCGGATAAATCGTAATGTGGCGTTTCCGAGCGTGGTTTTTTGTACGGAATTGATTCCTAAATTGGAGCTTTCAAAAGCTTTTCCAATCTGGATAAAGTCCTCTCCATCTACGGCAAGGGTTTCGTATGCTTTCCAAACGCGCACGCCGTTTTCTATGATGGCACTGTGTTCAACGGTGGTGTGTTTGCTTTTAAAGTTTGCACGAGCATCTGCCAGATGGAGAGATGTGTTTTTGTCGTAGCCCACACCGATAAGAAGGATAAATCCGTCTGCATTGTACAGGCGGCCTAAAGGAGATTTGTCTCCAAAAATGTTGCTAAGGTCGTGGTCTTTTGTAAAAAACTCAGCGTTTTTGCCGTTTGCCGCAATTGAGCGGGCAGGATGGTCGCTTCGTAAGGTTCCAGGATATGTGCGGAACATCTCGCTAACGGCGCCCATCGTGTTCGTAGGGGTAATGCGCTTGTCGTACGCAGGCCAATTTTCGCGGATTGCGTTCCACCATTCCTTTGGTTCTTCCCAATGCACGCCAGCTTCGGGGTCTAGGTTTTTCCAGCTCTGTGTCGGCATAAGAATAGTACCTTCCGGACCAACCGACTCAAGCAGACTTTCGATTATAATCTGCGCACCTCCGCATACAAATCCAATGGAAGAAAGCGAACAATGAACAATTACATTCTGCCCTTTGTTCAAGCCCAGCGATTTGAATGCAGAAAGCACGTCATTTTTTAATATCAGCGGTCTATTTTTTGTTGATTCTGTCATATCATTCTCCTTGCTCAGTTCTTTAGTATAAATATACTGTCAAAACTTTTTAAAAACTTGCTGAAAAATATCGAAAAATATAACAAAACTGTCGCCATCAATAAATATTGAACAACTATATTTCTTGGAATAAAATCAACGTAAATGAAAAGCATTCTGATAAAAGACACGACACGCGAAGAGCGGGAGGCGATTATCCGCGAATCCTTGGGCGACGATTACGAAGTTGGCTGCGGTTTTGAGTCCACAGGCATAGATTACCAACTGTACATCGACGGCAAAAAGGAACTCCGCGAGCTTAATCAAGAAGCCAACTGCGGCTTTGAAGTTGCCCACCCCGAAGAACGCAAAAACGGCTGTGCGATGGCATAAGGCTGTTTAAAGGTACTCGGTCATTGTTCCGCTCTGCTCTGCAACAAACGGACAACTGACGGCATATCCGTATGCCTTAAAATTATTAGGCAGCCACTTACGCCCACCAATCCTCAACGCGGAGCATGCTGTTTTTTACAAGCGGTTCAAAGTCCTGTGTGTTGTGCGTTACCAAAATCATATTGTTTGCAATCGCGGTTGCGGCAATCTGGCTGTCGCCGTAAGGAACAGGCGTTCCGTTTTTTTCGCATTTGGCACGGATTTCACCGCAGATTTGAGAGGCAAAACTGTCATAGGGAAGAATCTCGTAGGATTCCTTTAAATTTTGAATATATTCGCCAATGTGATTTTTTTTCTTTCCCTCTGGCATACGTTCATAGCCATAAACAGCTTCCTGCCATACAAAAGAACAAATGGCACAAAGGTTTTCCCGCGCTAAAACATTTTCCAAAAGCCCTTTGTTTGGCTCAACCTTTGTAAATTCAGAAATTACATTTGTATCAAGCAAATAAACTGGTTTCATACTCCGCTCCAAATTGAATCGATTTTTTTCATGTATTTTTCATCTGGATATTCTTTTGGGATATCATCTAAAAAGCCTTTGTCATCCAGCACATCCGCATACTTTTCCTTAAGGCGCGCAAGCTTTTCTAAAAAACTTGGCTTAGGCTTGCTGGTCTGAAAGTCCTCGTAGCTGATGATTACAGCTACAGGCTTGTCGTGACGCGTAAGCTCAACCGGCTCGCCGCCCTCCGCAATTTTTACGAGAGATGAAAAATTGTTCCTTGCATCATAAATCGTTGCCCTGCACATAAAAGCCCCCTTAAAACAAAAACACATTGCCATTAATTCAACGGAGGTTGCTTCGCGCACTTCGTGACGATAAACTCAACCTCCATTGAATTGGTCATTGCTTCGCGCACTTCGTGACGACAAGCTCAATGACCGTAAGGCACCACCATTGAATGACTACTGTAATATTAAAATAATATTGGCTATTTGTCAAGTAAATTGGCTATTTTTTTACATATAAAAAAGGAGATGTCTAAAAACAATGAATCTCGCCGGTTGAGCCTGTCGGACTCATAAGAGCACGAAGTAAACCTCCATATATAGCACATACGCTAATTTCGACATTCATATGAATTAGATTCGGAAAGGCTAAAACCTCTTTTTTCTGAAATGTCAGATGTTTGGCAAAAGGCAAAAAAATAACCTTACCTTTTTACCTTCTGCACAAGCAAAAAAAATACCTTCCCATTTCTGAGAAGGTATTTCATTAAGCTATCTAATTAACTTATTTATTAGACTTGATTACAGCCTGAGCACGTCGCACGCTGCGCGTGCTTACCAAGAATGTTGATTTCGACAAGCTCAATCAACATTCTTGCAGCAAAGTTATTTGTTAGCTTTAATAACTGCCTGTGCACGGCGCAAGCCTTACGGCTTGCTAACGAGTTTTGCTCTGCAAAACTCGCGTGTGTCGCCTGTTATTTATTTGACTTAATAACTGCCTGAGCTCCAGCAAGTCTAGCTGCTGGTACGCGGAACGGTGAACAAGATACGTAGTTCAAACCAAGCTTGTAGCAAAGTGCGATAGAAGCTGGGTCTCCGCCATGCTCACCACAGATTCCAAGGTGAAGGTCAGTCTTAACCTTGCGTCCCTTCTCTTCTGCAAGACCAATCATTACGCCAACGCCGTCTTCGTCCAAAGTCTTGAATGGATCCTGAAGGAGAACCTTCTGATCCAAGTAAGAGTCGATGAACTTAGAGTAGTCATCGCGGCTGAAGCCGAATGTTGTCTGTGTAAGGTCGTTTGTACCAAAGCTGAAGAAGTCTGCGTATTCAGCAATCTTGTCAGCTGTAGCGGCAGCGCGTGGGAACTCAATCATAGAACCAATCTGGAACTTGAGTGAAACTCCGAGCTCTTTGTTTACGTTAGCGATAACAGCCTCTGCCTGAGCGCGAATCTGCTTGAGCTCTGCGAAAGTTGTTACGTTAGGAATCATGATGCGAACATCGTGCTTGAGTCCTTCTTTGTCAGCCTGAGCTGTTGCGCGTGCAATAGCCTCAACCTGCATTTCGTAAATCTCTGGATATGTGATAGCCAAGCGGCATCCACGGTGACCAAGCATTGGGTTGTGCTCGTTAAGCTCGCTGTACTTCTTGTTGATGAAGTCAACCTTTACGCCAAGCTTCTTAGCAAGTGCTTTTGCCAAGTCAGGTGTCTCTGCCTGAACGAACTCGTTAAGCGGTGGGTCAAGAAGACGGATAGTAACTGCGCGTCCTTCCATTGTCTTGATGATTCCGTAGAAGTCCTTCTGCTGGAGTGGAAGAATTGCAGCAAGGTTAGCCTTGCGCTCTTCTGTAGTGTCAGAAATAATCATCTTCTGGAATGAAGTGAGCTTTGGCTCCTCAAAGAACATGTGCTCTGTGCGGCAAAGACCGATTCCGGCAGCACCAAAGCGGAATGCCTGTGGAGCTTCGTTCTGCTCTGCGTTTGCAAGAACATCGAATCCCTTAACAGTCTTTCCAGATGGAGTTGTGCGTACAGAGTTAGCGCGAACCTCATCAGCCCAACCAAGGAATGTCTCAAGGTCGCCAGAAACTGATGCAGGAGTTACAGGAATTACTTCACCGTAAACATTACCTGTTGAACCGTCGATAGAGATGAAGTCACCCTTCTTGAATTTCTTTCCGCCGATTGTAACAGCGTCTTTTCCTGTGAATACAACGTCTGCACATCCGCAAACACAAGGTGTACCCATACCACGAGCAACTACGGCAGCGTGGCTTGTTCGTCCACCTGTAGAAGTCAGGATACCCTGAGCAACGTACATACCTGCAATGTCATCCGGAGATGTTTCCTTACGAACAAGGATAACCTTCTTTCCAGCCTTGTCCCATTCAACAGCTTCTTCTGCTGTGAATACAATCTGACCACATCCAGCTCCTGGTGAAGCGTTAAGTGCAGATGCCAAAGGCTTAGCTGATTTAAGAGCCTTAGACTCAAACTGTGGGTGCAAGAGCTGATCAAGCTGATCTGGCTTTACGCGGAGAAGAGCTTCTTCCTTTGTAATCATCTTCTCGCCAACCATATCTACAGCCATCTTTACGGCAGCAGGACCAGTTCTCTTACCGTTGCGGCACTGGAGCATGAAGAGTTTTCCTTCCTGTACGGTGAACTCCATATCCTGCATATCGTGATAGTGAGCCTCGAGGCGGTCACGGATTGTAGAAATTTCCTTGAAGATTTCTGGCTGCTGCTTCTCAAGAGCAGAGATGTCCATTGGAGTACGGATACCAGCAACAACGTCCTCACCCTGAGCGTTGATAAGGTACTCAGCCATGAAGTGGTTCTCACCAGTTGAAGGGTCGCGGCTGAATGCAACACCAGTTCCTGATGTGTCACCCATGTTACCGAATACCATAGCCATTACAGTTACGGCAGTTCCCTTGATAACGTTCTCGTCAATGTTGTTGAGCTTGCGGTAGATGATAGCGCGCTCGTTCATCCAAGAACCGAATACGGCACCGATAGCGCCCCACATCTGAACCTGTGGATCCTGTGGGAAGTCCTCGCCCTTTTCTTTCTTGTACATTTCCTTGTACTTAGCGACAATCTGCTGAAGCTCTTCTGTAGTAAGCTCAACGTCCTCTTTGATTCCGCGGATTGCCTTTACTTCGTCAATGATTGCTTCAAATTTGTCGTGGTCAACGCCCATAGCAACGTTACCGTACATCTGGATAAAGCGGCGGTAAGCATCCCATGCAAAGCGTGGATTGTTTGTCTTGTTAGCAAGACCAAGAACTGACTTATCGTTAAGACCAAGGTTGAGGATTGTGTCCATCATACCAGGCATAGATTCAGCAGCACCAGAGCGAACAGAAACCAAGAGAGGGTCATTTTCATCACCAAGCTTCTTTCCGAAAGTTGTCTCAAGCTTGTTAAGATACTCTGCAACTTCCTTATCAAGTCCTTCAGGATATTTTTTTCCTAATTTGTAGTATTCCTGACAAACGTCAATTGAAATTGTGAATCCAGGTGGAACTGGAAGACTTAAAGGAGCCTTTGCCATCTGAGCAAGGTTAGCACCTTTACCACCGAGAATAGGGCGCATTGATTCATCGCCTTCTGCATCTCCGTTACCAAAAAAGTAAACATACTTTGTAGCCATTGATTTTACTCCATTATGGAAAGTTAGAATAATATAGAAAATAGTAACTTTTAAAGGATTTATAGTCAATCAGCGCAGTTGAAATCTAGCGATTTCCATTGTATAGTTTTTTAAAATTATTTTAGGTGGAACAGATGGATTCTTCTTTTTTTGATTACGCTAAATTCAAGCAGGATAAAATTCGCGCGGTGGACGCAAAGTTTGAGGCTCAGAAAATCGCCTTTGCGCCGCTTGCATATCAGGCAATCCGCACTATGATAGAGTTGGGACTTTTGCAGGCCATCGAGGATGCAGGAGATGCCGGAATCACGCGCAAGGAGCTTGCAGAAAAAGCAAAGATTTCTGAATACGGAGCGGGTGTCCTTTGCGAGATGGCTCTTGGAATGAGCGTAATCAAGCTGAGCGAGGATTCCGTTGCAGGCTCACCTGACAAAGAAAAATTCACCCTTGGAAAAATCGGCTGGATGCTTTTGGAGGACGATCTTACAAAAGTTAATTTCTGGTTCACAAACGACATCTGCTACGAAGGAGCATGGAACCTAAAGGAATCAATCGTAAACGGAAAGCCGGAAGGTCTTAAGGTGTTTGGCGACAAGTGGACTACGGTTTACGAGGCTCTTTCCACATTGCCGGAAAAAGCAAAAAAATCCTGGTTTGAATTTGACCACTTTTACAGCGATATCGCCTTTCCAGAAGCCCTTCCTATAGTTTTTGCAGAAAAACCAAAGACGATGATAGACATTGGCGGAAACACGGCAAAATGGTCAATCAGCTGCTGCCGCTACAATCCTGATGTAAAAATGACGATTGTAGACCTTCCAGGACAGACCGCCGTTGCAGAAAAGAACGCTGCCGCCGCAGGCTTTGCGAACAGAATCGGCTTTTGCACGGGAAACGTACTTGACGAAACAACGCGCCTTCCGTCTGCCCCTGATGCAGTTTGGATGAGCCAGTTTTTGGACTGCTTTAGCCTGCACCAGATTACAAAAATCCTTAAGAAGGTGTACGCCGCCGCAACGCCAAACACAAATGTTTATGTCCTAGAACCTCTTTGGGATAAGCAGCACTTTGAGGCAAGCTCGTACTCGCTTATGGCAACCAGCCTTTACTTTACCTGCATTGCCAACGGCAACAGCAAGATGTACCGCTACGAAGAGCTTGTGAGCGCAATCGGCGAGGCAGGCTTTGAGCTTAAGACCGCCCACCACAACCTAGGAAGCAACGCCTACAGCTTGCTGGTGTTCAGAAAGAAATAAGGGTAGTTTCGGCAGGCTTAGCCACCGTAAATAATTCGTGCGGTCATTGAGCTTACCGAAATGACAAAGAAAATAAGATATGCCAGAGATTTTTATTTCAAACCTACATACATGGAAAGCCTCGCCTGAAAATCCAAAGGAAAAGCCAAAGCTTGAGTTTGCAGACCCGCTTTTTAAGCGCCGCCTGAGCCAGGTTACGCGCGCCACCATTCAGGTTTTGCACGACCTTCTGGAGGATGTGCCAGAGGCAAGCGGATACAAGCAGATTTTCACGTCGTTCAGGGGCGAAATTGAGCGCGAGTTTACGATAAACCGCGGAATAATAGAAGATTGCGAGATTCTTCCCGCGGGGTTCAGTCTTTCGGTTTTCAATACGCCGATTGCGGCTGCGACGCTTTGCCTTGGACTAAAAGCTGGCTATTCCGTGATTTACCCAAGCAAGGGAAAATTTTCTGATGCGCTCAAAGGTGCGGCTTCTCCGGTTCTTTGTGGTGCGGAAAACGTCGTTGTGCTTGTGTATGCCGACGAATATGTGCCGGACGAATACGGCTCGCTTAAGCCGGAACGCAACTGTGGCTTTGCGTTTGCGTGTGTTCTGACTGCAACCGAAACGCCCGGAGCGGTGTCTATAGATTTGGACGGAGCATCGGTTGATTCAGCCGACAGGTGGTTTCAGAGTTTGACGAACGGCTGAAAATCAGCAAAACTGTTTCATAGGTAAATCATGGCAAAAGAATCAAAAGAAGAAATCAGACAGAAATATAATCACAACGAGCTTCCGCGCGTAAAATGGTATGCGATTCCGCTATACTGGTACCGCTGCTTCATCAAGCTGTTCTGCTATGCGTTTTTTGGAATAGGAAGCGTAGTTCTTGCCGTCGTGGTGTTCCCTTGGATTCGTGTTTTTGTGCATCCAAAAGAAAAATTCCAGATAAAAGCCAGGGAATTCGTTTCTGCGTCGTTCCGCTTTTTTACTAACGTCATGCGCGTAACTTTTGCCATAAAGCTTAAAGTTGACGACCGCCAGAAATACCGCAACCTTCACAGAAAGGTCATCATCGCAAATCATCCGTCAATGCTGGATTTTGTGTTCATCATGTCGCTTGTGCCAAACGCAAACTGCATCGTGCGTGGCGGCCTTACAAAAACCGTGCTTGCCGGTGTAATCAAGCAGTGCTACATCGTGAACACGCTTGACTTTGACGAACTGTGCCGACTTTGTAAGCAGACGATTGATGAAGGGAACAACGTAATCATCTTCCCGGAAGGAACAAGAAGCCCGCGCCACGGAACGAATCCGTACAAAAAGGGGGCCGCACGAATCGCATATTATTCCGGCTGTGACGTTCAGCCAATCCTTGTGGGCGGAAACGACAAGTATGGACTTGGAAAGCACGATCCGTTCTGGAGCTACAATCATCAGGAAAAATATGTCTATGATTTTACCATGCTTCCGGAAATTAAGATTGACGAATACAAAAATCTTTCTGAAACCATTGCCGCAAAGCGCCTTACGGATAAAATGGAAGAGGTGATTCATTCCGCCGTTCGCCATAACGACACTCTGTATATAACCAATCGTGATAAAGAATAATATAGAATAAAAATTATAAGGCTGGTGCGGGGGTTACGCGTCATTCGATGACGGCATCCACAAGCTCCGCGCAGTCGTACCCGTTCTTTTGATGAATGCGGAATATGCCGGAAACGGTGAACGATTCTTCTTCCTTTGGATAATTGTCAGGAAACACGTCGTCCTTGAGCGTGAATTCAATGGCTTGGTCGCAGCAAGCGGTTGGGTCAGATACGAGGCACGCATAATCTCGCCGCTCCTCCCCGTTTTCTTTGTATTCATAAACTGCAAACTTGCCGTGAACGCGGATTTTTTTGCCGTCGTATTTTTCTGGCTCAACAAGAATGTTAAAAACCTGTGCGTATGCCATTGTACTGCTTGAGCGTGCCAGATCGTAGTCAACTTCGACAGGCGCACTTTCTTTGTATGTGATGAGCAGTGCGATTGTCGCGCATAATGAGATGAGCGCAAGGATTATTGTTTTCTTCATATTTTAATCGCTCCAAGAACCTTGCCGATGCTTTCGTGAATGACGAGGTTCGCGCTGCTGTCCGCGGCTGTCTGCGACTTGTTGATGAGCACCAGATTCTTGCCTCCAAAATAGCGCACCAAGCCCGCCGCCGGATACACAACAAGCGACGTTCCGCCAATAATCAGCATGTCTGCGGCGCTTATGGCTTTTACCGCGCCGTTTATTATGTCGTCGTTCAGGCTTTCTTCATACAAAACTACGTCAGGCTTTATTTTGCCGCCGCATTTTGTGCAGTGCGGAATTCCGTCGGGTTCATCCGCGCTTTTTGCAATAAAATCTATGTCGTATGGCGTGCCGCAGTTCATGCAGAAATTTCGGAGCGTGCTTCCGTGCAGCTCAAAAACGGTTTTGCTGTCTGCCATTTGGTGCAAGCCGTCTATGTTCTGCGTAACGACTGCCTTGAGTTTTCCGGCTTTTTCCATCTGTGCAAGGGCAATGTGCGCCTTGTTTGGCTTGACGCCGTTTATAATCAGCTTGGCGCGGTAAAAACGGTAGAATTCTGCGGGATTTGCATCAAAAAAACTGCGGCTGATTATAGTTTCCGGGGGATATTTCCATTCCTGATTGTATAGTCCGTCCTGACTGCGAAAGTCAGGTATGCCGCTTTCTGTGGAAACGCCTGCGCCGCCAAAGAATACGATATTCTTGGATTCGTCGTACATTTTTTGCAACGCTTCAATCTGCTCGTCAAAATTCATGATTCCTCCTGCAAAATACGCTTCCATTATACTCCTAAAAACAAGAATTTAAAGTTTTAGCAGTTTTCTGCCGTTAATGAATTTGGAATTTTTTTTGTCAAATTCATATTTGTCTGCTAAAATTATCTTACTAAAAAAGAGGATGGAGATAGTGTCATGAATAAAAAAGTAAGTTTTTCTTTTATTCTATTTTCTGTTTTGTGTGCGAGTATTTTTGCTCACGGAGCGAATGACATTGATGAGCAGGACGTAGACAATTTACGAAGCTGGAACCAGTCATTTGATATAAACACCAAAAAAGCCGGAAAATACAATATCATGGTAACGGCATCAGACTTGGGTGGAAACCAGATGATTGAAGGTCCGTACAACCTGTACATCGATCCAAAATCAGACATCCCGGTCTGCGGCATTACCAATCCATATCCGCAGATGCGCGTTCAGGGAAACTTGAACATCGTTGGAACCTGTGTTGATGATGATGCGGTTGACCATGTGGATTTGATTCTTGACGGCGACGAGGAGCATCCGGTTCGCGCGAGCGGTAAGGAATTCTGGTCGTACTATCTTGATACGAATGAGCTTTCGGAAGGTCCTCATACAATCAAGGTCGTTGGTTTTGATATAAACGGAATCATCGGAAATTCAGATTCCGTTACATGGCAACTTGATCGCCGTCAGCCGGTGAGCGCCGTAAACAATCACGAGATGGGCGTTCTTGTTTCAAATACCGTAAAATTCCGCGGTCTGGTAACAGATGGAAATGGAATCAAGACGCTTGCATATTCAATTGACAGTGGAAAATCCTTTAAAGAAGTAAAGCTTGCAAGAAAAAAGGAAGGCACTGAATTCAATATTGCCATTGACACAGAAAAACTTCCTGACGGTCCTGCCGTTCTGTGGCTCAAGGCACAGGACTTTACCGGTTCTGTGGGCGTGTATTCATTCCTCTACTTTATTGATAATACAAAGCCAGACGTAAAAATCATTACGCCTGAAGAAAAGGCAGAGCAGTTCGGTTTGATTACGATAGCCGGTTACGCAAAAGACGACATCGGCGTAAAATCCGTTCTGTGGGAATTTGGTACGGAAAGCGGCGAATTTGAGCTTATCCCCGGAAACCCATACTGGGGAATTACGTTTGACGTTGCAAACACGACGGAAAAATCCCGCAAATTTGCCGTTACGGCCACAGATACAGCCGGAAACGTCGTAAAAATCATCCGTGATATTCCTTTCAATGAAGAACTGGACAAGCCTGTTGTTACAATTGACTTCCCGACTTCTGAAACATTCTTTGAGACTTCTGACGAGGTTTTTGTACGCGGTTCTGTGTTCGACGTGGACGGCGTAAAATCCGTAAAATATAAGATTGACAACGGAGAATGGATTGAGGAGCAGACACCGAATGTATTCAGTGGGCACGTTGCAAATGGAAGTGAGCTTTCTGCCGGAAAACACACCATTACCGTTATAGCTACGGATCGCCATGACGTTGTAAGCAATCCGTATACGGTTACCTTTGGCGCGCGCGGAAGCATTCCTGAATTCACCGAAGGAAAAATAGGAACAAAGACGATTACCAACGGTATGAAGGTCTATCAGGAAGCCGGACAGCCATTTACGATTACGGCAAACAGCAGCCTTGGACTTGAATCCGTTCATTTTGAGGCGCGCTGGGGACGAAACGGACTTTTGGAAAAGGACTTTACGCCGAACGGTGCGCTTTCGCAGCCTATCAGCGTTTCTGTTGACGAATTTGCGCAGGGCGTTGTAAAGCTCTTTGCCGTTGCAAAGGATACTGCCGGACGAACCCGTAATTACCGCGCCCTCATTCATGTAATGAGTACGTCGGAGCTGCGTTCTGCTGAGACAAAAATCGTATTCAGTAATCCTGCAATCGAAGCCGACGGAATGATTGCCGGAAACCCGGAATTCCCGATTACCGGCTTCCTTGTTGGTGGCAAGGCAAAAAGCGTGGAGCTTGTGCCAAAATCAAAATATGTTACGGTAAAGCTTGAGGGAAATTCCATCCTTCTTACGCCAACTGATGTGGAAGGTGTTTCAGAGGCGTTTGTTGTTCGCGTTACGACGGACAAGGGAATTGTCTGCGATTCACGCAAGCTCATCATTACGAACGGTTATTCAGCTCCGGTTGTAAAAATCAAGGACACTGACGGACGAAACGCAATCAATGTGGTTGACGGAGTGGCGACTGTTTCTGGTACGGTATCTACAAGTGGCTTGCTGGAGTCGCTTTCTTATAAGATTTATGGTGCGCGGGCTTCCATTGTAGAGGGCGTGCTGACCGGCGTAACGCCTATTGCGGTTAATTCCGCGGAAGAAAAGCCTCTTACGCCTGGCAAGGCATTCTCGTTCACCGAGCAGTTGGACTACGGTATCTACGTTATTGAGGTTACCGCACAGAACAGCGGTGGCTTGCGCTCATCAGACGCAATCGCGTTCCGCAATCTTCCATACTTCCCAAAGAATGCAAAAGGCTCGCCAAAAGCGCCTATCATCACTTGGATTGATGCCGAGGAAGTATATTACGTTGCCGCATATCAGGGAACGCTCAGCCGAACCTACGGTTACTTCAAGCGCAATTCCATGGCTGAAGGAACAAGCACGATTACCGCATCCGTTACAGCTGGCGAGAAAACCTATTCTTCAAAGCTGAACGTAACGAAATCTAAGGAAATAAACGCGCATTTTGCGCTTATCGACGATCAGCCGTTTGCTGACGGAAAAATCGTCGAGCTTAACCGTGGCGAGTCAAAAACGCTTACCGTATATGTAGACACGATTCTTCCGGGAATTTCTGCCAATTACGAGATTACCGGCGAAGCGCTTCCGGGCGGAATGGAAAAGCAGAGCGGTGCCGCCGTCGTAACAAAGGGCGAAGGAAACCGCTACAGCGTAACGATTCCAATCTCAAATTTACCGGTGCGCATGAACTCCGTAAAGCTGACGGTAAAATCTGGCTCCGTTGCAAAGGATTTCTATACAAGTATTGGAACAATCCGCGCGCCGGCAGAAAACGCTGTGCACGACGCAGACGGCGTATTGCTTGCCGAGCGCTCGTCTTCCGTATTTGACAAGGACAGTGGAAGCTATGTCATGACGCTTAATGACGTAATTGACTTCTATCCGAATATCACAGGTCTTTCTTGGACGGCAGAAATGGTTTCGCCTTCCGACGGACTTGAATTCTCTTATGATGACACGATTGTAAGCATAAAGGCTGTAAAGGATGGTATTTATCCAAACGTAGCGGTGCGTGTGCGTGATTCAAACAAGACGACGTATGTTTCGCCTGCAATCCGCATCATCGTTGACTCCGGTGCGCCGGAGGTGCATATTTCCTCACCGGAGATTCATTCGTGGACAAAGAATACCGTCCGCATTACCGGAACGGCTGCCGACCCGAACGGCGTAAAAGCCGGAGATTATTCTATTGATGAAGGAAAAACCTGGAAGCCGCTTTCCATGACGTTCACGGAGCGCGGCGGCATTGGCGCAACCTTTACGGCAACGGTTGATTATTCCGGCATCGAGGACGGACTTGCAAAGCTTGACGTGCGCGTATTCGACGTTGCAGGAAATGTTTCTTATGATCATACGGCGTTCTTTAAGGATACAACGCCGCCACAGGCGCAGATTCTTGTGCCGAGCGCGGATGACGTTGTAAACGGCGAGAACCTTATCGTATTCAATGTTACGGACAACGGCTTCTTTGAGAAGGCGTTCTATGTTGCGCCGCCAACAGACAAGGGTGGAAAGCAGCGTCACGAGATTGAGCATGAAAGCTTTGCCATTCTTACGCACGTAGGAAGCACAGAGCGCCCGATTGACGATTCCATGGAATTCCAGTTTGTGGATGCGGGCGGAAACACTGGAACCGTTGAGTCATGGCAGTTCATTATTGATGCGCAGTCAGACCTTCCGATTTCGGAAATTCATCTTCCGACGGACAATGAGGTCATCACGCGTGATTTTACGATTTCTGGCGTCGTTCTTGATGATGACGGTCCATCTACAATCTATTACCGCATTGACCGCGGCGAATATAAAAAGCTTGAGGAGCCGTCTACCAGCTTCTCCATCGATATTCCGTTCTCTACGATGACGGACAATGAGCATACCATTTACGTATATGCCGTTGACATTCACGGAGTAAAAGGACCGGTTGCAGAGCGCAAGATTCGCGTTTCTACAGAGGAGCCGCGCGGTGCGGTTCTGCTTCCAAAGATTGAGAGCGCAAACAAGGGAACGATTACGCTTTCCGGCGTTTCAAGCGATAATAACGGCATAGATAAAGTATTCGTTTCTGTTGATAACGGAAGCAGCTACAACAATGTCATTGGTACGGAAGATTGGTCGTACACGTTCGACACGCATGCAATTCCAAACGGAACGAGCGTTGTCTTCCTTAAGATTATTGATAAATACGGAATCGAGGCGCTGTATTCCAGCTTGCTGAACATTGATAATGAGTCGCCGGAGATGATTCTTGACTATCCGTTGGACTATTCAACTACGACAGGTCCGTTGTTCTACAGTGGTTATGCGTTTGATAACGTCGATATTACGGAATTGTTCGTTTCTATCCGCAGTTTGGACGGAAAGAGCGTTCCGCGCAACATGCAGCGCATAGACTTCAAGCGCGACCGAATCATAGCGCAGAACATCGACATCTCTTCTCTTGAGAACGGTTCGTATAACATTGAGCTTACCGCCCTTGATAAGGCGATGAACGCAACGCATATCAGCCGCAACATACGGCTTGATAAGGCAAAGCCGCTTGCAACGGTAAATTTGCTGTACCCGCTGAACGGCGAGCATAAGCAGGGTGAATTCAACATTTACGGAAACGCCGAGGCCGACAAGCCGATTGAAAAGCTTTCGCTTTATATTGACGGCGCGTTTGTTGACGAGACGGTGCTTACGGACAGCGACTACTTTGTATTCCATCTTTCTGCCGACAAGATTGCAAGTGGCGTGCACAAGTACCGCGTAGACGCATTGGTAGAAGGCGGAACGGTCATTTCCTCTCGCGTGCAGACGGTTGATTACAATTCCGCAGGTCCGTGGGTAAAGATTGACAACTTTGTATACGGCGACTTTGCTATTGAGCGTCCATACATAATTGGTACGGCAGGTTATTCTTTGGACGGCGACGAGACTGAAATCGCCAAGATAAAGATGAAGAACGTTGCCAAGGAGCAGGTTAACGAGATTCTTGAGAAGAAGCTTGCGGTTGCTTCCAAGAAGGTTGACAAGATTGAGATTAGTTTTGATAACGGTAAGTCGTTCACACCGGTTTCTCGCGGTGAAAAGTGGATGTACCGCGTAGAAAACCAGGATATGCCGGAAGGCTACCACTTTATGCTGGTTCGCGCTACAATGAAGAACGGCGAAACGGCAATTGAGCGCACGATTATTCAGATTGATAATACGTCGCCAAAGATTCGCCTTATCAGTCCGAGTCAGGGTGGTCGCTATAATCAGGAGCTTTTGTTCAGCGGTCTTACCAGTGATGACGTAGGACTCAAGAATGTTAAGCTTACCTTGCGAAAGGGCGACAAGGCTTCTTATGAGGTTCCGTCGTTCATTCAGGGATTGTATTTGGACTGGCACTTCTGGGGTGCAACCTTGTTTGACATTGGTGTTGGTCTTACATTCTTTGATGACGTTGTAAAGGTTCAGTTCCAGTGGGGACAGTTCACACAGGCACAGCGTGATGCGTTCTCAAGAACAGAAATGCGTTACGGTGGAGACAACGTAATGGGTATCAAGATTCTTGCAAACATCGCTCATATTCCGGCGGCGTACTTCTTTGGTCGTGACTGGGAATGGTTGAGCGCTGATGTTGCAATTGGTGCCCAGTTCTCTCGCTTCAACGAAACGAACAGTGGACAGGCGCAGATTCTTTCGGCGGTTCTTGCACAGCTTGAATTCCCGAAGGTTTCATTCCCGAAGATGAAGATGTTCAGCTCATTCAGCGCTTACACGGAATTCTCTCTGTGGTTTATTCCGACTGACGTACAGGGTGCTGAGGATGTCGACATCAATAATCTTGTTCCGCAGATTGCGGAAGGTATACGAGTTAGTGTATTCTAAGATGGTGATTATGAAGAAGAACAAAAAAATCCTGACCTGTTTGGGAGCGGTGTTCCTTATTCTGAGCGCAATTCCGGCTTTTGCGATTGATGCTTATGTTACGGTCATCTATCGCAAGGTTGACATTGCCTTTGTGAATAAGTCAGATGCTGATTTGAACGTTATTCTGAGTGAGAACAATACCGACCGGAATTATTATCTTGTCGAAAATTACACGATGAAAAAAATTCGTCGTCTGATTATTGATGAGGACTACAATTTTGCCATGAAGGCCGATCTTGTTGTCATTGACAACAATTTGGAGAACATGGAGGCGGTTGATTTGTATGCCACCATCTCGGAGGCATTGGAAAAGCAGAAGGAACAGGAGCGCGCCATTGAGGAGCGCCGTCAGTATGAACTTGCGCGGTTCCAGGCTGAGAAGGAAAAGCAGAAGGCTGTTCTTGTTAAGTCGTATGAGACCGTGCAAACACCGGAAGGCGATACGGTTTATTCCCGCAGCAAGGACGAAAAATATACGGCTTCATGGTGGAATATCCGCTTTGGAATGTTTGACGGCACCTTTGTAACGGACACGGACAATTCATATAATTCGTTCCGCTATGGAATTTCTGGTGATTTTACGTATGAATATACGTTCGATACTTTCCATATTGGTATAGATGCTGGCGGTCAGGCGGTTCTGCTTCCGTTCAGCGGTGATGATAAAACAATGCTTGGCGACTTTGAGGTTGTGCCAAAGCTTGGCTTTACAAAACATCTTCAGTTCCGCGCCGGTTTTGCGGGCATCCTTCGCATGAACGGTGGCGACGAAACGACGCTTCACGAGTCGCTGTTCTCGCCGGTATTCGGACTTGGGCTGCATCATGTGAACATAGGAAAGGCAGTGTTCAGCGGACACGCGGACTATTTGCTTGGTCATCTTGCTACGGATGATTTGAAAGCGGCGGCACGCGGCGGCTTGAACCTTGCGATGCCGATTGCCGAAATGGAAAAGGTTAAGGTTACATTCAACATGGGCTTGACCGACACGTTGTATGTAAAGGAGTCTGGAATTGAAAATCGGGCTGGTGTAATTCTTGCGATTGGAGCAGAAAATGTTATTAAATAGGTTGAATAAAAAAATTGTATCACTTCTTGTTGTTCTGATGGGGCTTATTGTCGTTTCTACTGCGGCAATTGCACAGCCAAGTCAGGACGCGCTCGTTCAGCGCTATCTTGAGAAAGCGAATGCGGAATTTGATGACGGAAATATTGACGAGGCTTACAAGAATATCAATGCCACGTTGAATTTTTGTACGACGAACGGCGGCGTGATTCCGGCGAATGTTCTTGTTATTGCGCGGAGTATTTATCTTCAGCGGCTTAAGAACATTCAGCGAAAATACAACGAGAACGCGTACATAGACATCAAGACGAACCTTGAGGAAAAATATCCGGCGGTGAACACGACGGAACTGACCAAGCTTTTGCGCCAGATTGCGGCTGACGTTGTTGCCTCCGAAAAAGCGGCGGACAAAAAGCAGCAGAAGGACTTTTTGGACAGCATTAAGGATTCTACGAATTCCACCAACGATGCGATAGCGGAGCTTGGAAATAAGATGGTTGATCAGGGCGAGCAGACAAAGGAAATGATGCGCCAGAGTCTTGAGCAGCAAAAACAGACGACAGACTTGATTCGCGAGGATTCAAAAAAGACGCAAAAAAGCATGACGATGATTTTTATTGTCGTTGTGGTTATCGTTATTGTCATTCTTTTGATTGTCGGCTTGATTCTGCTGATTATGCGCGTAAGCATGAAGCAGAGCCAGATTCAGCAGGCGCAGTATGCCGAAGCGTTCAAGCTGCTTGCCCAGAACCAAAGCCAGACGAACCAGCTTATGATTGGCGGCATTGCCGGGCTGTATAGCGACGAGGGGCTTAAGCTTGCCGGTGCGTCCACATGGAGCCAGGAGGCATTGCCAGAGCCTGAGGACAGCCCTGAAGAAAAGGAGGCGCTGCGCGAGCTTGCCGTTAAATGTGAGGATTTGGGCGCAAAAATCGACCAGGCTTCCGGACGCAAGAACAATTCCAAGAACGTTTCTGAATTGGTTTATAAGCTTGCAGTTAAGCTTGGTGTTCATCAGCACGAGGCGATGGTATATTTTTGCGCATCGATGGTATATGACGCAGGATTCCTTCAGATTGACCCGGACATTCTTTCTGCAGAAAACATTGCCGCTGAGCAGAAAGCGGCGCTTGACCGCCATATTGACCTTGCCGAAGACGAGCTTTCGTTTGTTCCAAAGAAATATTGGCAGATTTTCTTTGATGCGGCGCACTTCCATCACGAGAACGAGGACGGTTCCGGCTACCTTGGCATGAGCGGCGAAAAAATTCCGAAGATTGCGAAGATTATTCGTGTTGCGGACAGCTTTAACGCGCTTTCAAGTCGACGTACGTTCCGAGGCGGCATGGATAAGGATTCTGCCGTTGAATGCTTGGAAAAGGATTCGCACCTGTACGACAAGGACGTGCTTGCGGCGTTGAAGGCGATTATCTAAACAAAGCGATATAACAAAAGGGGATGTCTAAAAAGAATGAATTTCGGTGGTTGAGCTTGTCGAAACCACCATATATAGTGTGTATGGTCATTTCGACAGGCTCAATGACCGTATGCACGGAACTTATTAGACATCCCCTTTTTATGCGCGCGAACGGTATCGTTCATTCTTCCTGTGTGTAGTTTTCCTTTATGTCTGACCAGACGGTTACGCAGTTCTTGCCGTGCTTTTTTGACCAATACAGCGCACGGTCGGCGTTATTCAGCGCAAGCTCCATGTTTGTTGGCTCTTCAAGCTCAAAGTTGGAGCAGATTCCCATGCTGAAGCCAAGGCGCTTTTCCTGTGGATAGGAAAGTTTTTTGCCAAGATGCTCTTCTAGCGCAGGAACAAAGTATTCCTGCTTTTGAAGGGCGGCTTTTAGGCGTTCGGCAGCAAGGCAGGCTTCGGCGCAGTCCGTGTTTGGCAGCAAAATGACAAATTCATCGCCACCAAAGCGCGCCACAAAATCAACCTTGCGGTATACGTCCGTTAAAAGGGCAGCAAAGCGCATGATGATAAAGTCGCCCGCCTCATGTCCGAAGGTGTCGTTTATATATTTGAAGTTATCCAGATCGATGAACGAAATGCTCATTTGGAAATGTTTGTTGCGCTTTACAAGGTATCGGCGCACCATCTCGCTTTCTACAGAAAGCCGTTCCTGAAGCGCGCGGCGGTTTTGCAGCATTGAAAGCTGGTCAACGGACGAAATGAAGCGCAAATGCTCCTGTTGGTTTTTCATTACGAGCTGCGCCTGAATGTTCGACAGCGCGATGTTAAGCGTCTCAATGTCGTCATTGGTAAGGTCGGTTTCTGCCCCGGGAACAAGAATCAACAGCCCCTGATATTTGAACTTAGACAAATTTGAGACGAATAGGCTGTGTTTTTTATTGAACGAAAGGCGGATGCTGTCGCGGTTTGCCGCCGTGGTTTTTATAAGCGCGGAAAGCGTTTCATCGCTTATATCGCTCTGCGAGATTTTTGAGAATTCGCCTAGCTCCTGCCAGTGTATGCCGTCAAAACTGTGAATTGAAGCCGCGTCTGCGCCGGTGTAGTCGATGAGCGCGTGAATGATGTTTGACGCATACGCCTGCTCGTTCTGGGTGTCTGAACTGAGAAGCATGACCTTGTTCAGGAATTTGGAGGCGCGGAGCTGTTTGTGCATCTGCGTTATCATTTGTTCCTTGCGGATTTTTTCTTCCAAGCCGCGAAGGTCAATTTTTGGCTCATCAAATGGAATGACTTTTGCCGCATATTCCTGTGGTGTAATGGGGCGGTCGCCGTCTAAAAAGTAGACAAAATTATATTCCCTGATGATTGCCTTTGCATGTTCAAGATAGGTTTGGCAAAGCTCGCTGTGTCCGTGGCGGTTAAGGAACAGGCAGTATTCATACAGAATGAAAACGTGCCGGAACGCCTGCGCCGAACTGAACTTTGAGAACGACGCTTCGGCTTCGGCAACCAGCCGCTGGGATTCGGTAAGGTTTTCTGCATCCAGTGCAAGAATTGCCTCTATGATTAATTTTATTGGCTCATTTATGAGCGTCGTGGGGCGGCCGTTGTTCTGTACGTTGTGTAGCCCTATTTTTGCGCGGTTTATATTGCCCTCATACAGGTTGATGTAGATGTTATGCAGCATGATGTCGTTGTATTCCGGCAGAAAGGTTGTGTTGTTGTGCTTTTCAAAATTAAAGATGTACAGCAGGTGCAGGATTTTTTGATAGAATTCAAACGCCTTGGCAAAATGACACGAATAAAAAAGCGTGTTCGCAATGTTGTTCAGCGTGATGATTATTTCCGTGTTCTCGTGCAGGTCCATGATTCGGTCAGAAAAATCGTTCAGAAGGTCGTAGGATTCCTTATATTTTGTGGCAATAAGGAATTCGTAGGAAATTCCGTTGCGGATTTTTATGATTGCCGGCAGGTCGTCTATTTTTGTGCGAAGCTCGTTGCATTTGTTGTACCAGAACGAGGCTTCGGTGCGTTTTCCGGTGTGAAGCAGGATAATGCCCTTCCAGTTGCATGCGGTGGAAAGTCCGTATTCGTTGCCGAGCTGTTCAGCAACAGTCATTGCGCTTTCTATTGTGGGCAGCACCTTTGAAAGCCGTGGCGTGTCGGTCATGATGTGCCATGGAATGCAGAGCGCGGTGGTTACGTAGTTGTTCAAAAAGCCGTGCGCGGTCAGAAGCTCAAGCGCTTTGCGGTATTTTTTTTTCTGAGTCCTTGCGGTATATTTTTTGCGTGATGATGTAGTCATTCATGTAGGCGAGCGCGTAGAACGGCGAATTCTTGTCGTTGTCTAGCTTTTGTTCCACAAGCTTTATATATTTGTGGGCAATGTCGAACACGTTCTTTGCCTGAAGCACGCAGGAATTATACTAAGTCCTAGAAATAGACAAAAAAAAGAAAAAAAGTCGGAGATATGATAGGATAAAAGAATGGGACGAAA
>ERZ842401.817-NODE-817-length-45977-cov-8.843343_pt1 | contig 45977 bp, 45 predicted proteins | sample MGYA00521270_ERZ842401 | MGnify/ENA primary metagenome ERZ842401 (study PRJEB31892, sample SAMEA3878208) | bioreactor metagenome | biome: Moose rumen | place: Sweden | collected 2011-10 | study: EMG produced TPA metagenomics assembly of the PRJEB12797 data set... | reverse complement strand
TATGAGAAGAACAACAGCCTGCTATGAGCACTGGGCAGACGCGGACATATCCTTTGAAGGGTCAAAGGAAAAGACCGCCTGATGTCTGCCTGCACTTATCTCTATGGCTCCGCTACACTTTGCTTTTCTCTGTGCTATCATTTCCCGGCCACCCAGCCCCTGTTTCCGCTTGAAAACGCTATCCATTTCACGGCAGCCTACGTTTCTGATGGCTTGCTGCTATCGTCGAACCTTTCCTCCTGTATTTCTCAAATGACAGTCTTCAACGCCATTTGAAAGATACTTCCAGAAAGGCTTGATGATGGCAGCGGCTTGAACTGTCACGGCTGCTGTGAGGTGGATGGCTAATATCGACGCTACTGGTTTTGTGCTCACAAAAAGCTCTTGCATTTCATGGAGCAGGACACCTGCCTCACGAAGTGCAACAGCCTATTCTGAGCACGAGGCAGACGCGCACATATCCTTTATGGCAAAGGAAAAGTGCGCCGGATGTCTGCCTAAACTCTTTATTATATCAACTCCCGACCACCCGCCCCGTACTGTTTTCATATACCCTTTGGGACTTCTCCGTCGCCTTTCAGACGGCAAAACTGCTATCAGTTATTGACGACTTTCCCCTGTGCAAAGGTAGAGAGGCTTGATGAATATGCAAGTACCGCAGGCTATTTCGGGAGCAAGTTAATGAATGAACTTCCTGCCGAAATTCCTTGCCCTTTCATCAACTCACCTCTCTTGTTCTTGGCACAAAGAAAAGTCTATAACTGATAGGATATGCCGATGAAAAAAAAGCTTCTCCGAAGTGGGGTTCTCAAAAAAGAGAAAGTCTAACTTCCAGGAGATCCGATAAATCTTGCATTCCGACAAGTGAGTGTGAGGCAAGTGTGTAATAACGGCGGCTGATGGGCGACCAGGGCTGCCAATAAACGATATAATTGAAGATGACTATGCAACTGATAGTGCTCTATATACTGTGGCGTTTCACCAAGGCAATCCTCGTGGGATGGTCTAAGGATAGCCATTACAGAGACCGCTGAACAGGACCTGTTCTGGTGTTTTCTGTGGGTGTCACCCTTCTAATTCTTGGGCGACAGCTATTGTCGTGTCCAGATGCTAAAGGGCAAATGTTAAATTTGAAAAGGTTTTCTGCAAAATCCTGAATGAGTCGTTTTTTAGCTGTTCCTTTGCACCATTTATTTCAGGATTTCACTTAAAATTTAAGAAAAATGAAAGCAGTATTTAATTTCCAGATCAAGCTCGACGACAAGCAGACTTCCGTTCTTTTCGGTATGGAGGAGTGCAAGGGTGTGGACATCGAGCTCTTTAATGAACTATCCAAATTGCTAAAGGAAACGAAGTTGAAAATCATCAAGACATTGGAGAAAGGAGGAATAGTTGAGAAGCCCGTAACAGAGAAACCGGCAGCGACGGAGGCTCATGGCGGGTCAATAGAGAGTGAGTAATAGTTTTATAAATCTGTGTCATTAGTTGCGGGTGTGTATGGTGTGATTGGCACTTGCACATCCGCTTTTAAATTCAAAAAACTCAGTTATGATCAAGAAATTTTGTTTGAAAACGTACATGGGTCTGATGGCTCTGGCTGTCATCACCATGTTATCGGGATGCCAGAAGAAGGGTGTCCGTGTGAAGGATGTGAATGGTGCTCTGGCGGTATGCAAGTCGGAGCTGACTGTACTCCAGTCGAAGAGTTCTGCATCGATAGACGAGCTGGTGGAGTATATCAACCTGACAGAGCAGATGGAGGATTCCATCATCTCTTTCTCTATGCGTGATACGGCTTATGCAGCCAATCAGAAGATGCAGGACGAGGTTTTAAACGTCAGCGATTCGCTCAGAACGGAGATTCTCAGACTGGCTTTCTCGAAGCCGCGTTCACTGGCTGATGTGGTGTTCATCAAGACGAACACGGCTAACGGAGCGAAGAAGTTCATCGATGAGAAATCACAGAAACAGGCTGACAGGTTCTTTGCGAAACTGGATAACAACGCGACGTACAAGGATCTCGACAAGGCTCTTCAGGAGTATGACCGTATCTTATCTGACCCTAACTATATGCATATTGAAAGCCGTGAGATATTCAGGGATTTCCTGAAGAAGGAGGATATTTGCTTCCGTTCCATGCTCCAGTTCCTGCCTATGGTTCCTCAGCAAAAGCTTCAGGAACTGACCGACCAGACGGCAAGAATCTGCAATACGTTCTATGGTACCGGCAAGGATTCCTTTGCCTCCATCGATGAGATAGCGACGTATATGACCATGCGCTATAACCGACGTATCTTACAGAATGCAGAGGTTTGCAGAGACCAGATCATGAACGGCCTGAAGATTAATCCAGTCATCGCAAGGAACTACCGATGGATGCTCATGCAGCCGTATTTTACCATCGATGAAATATCTATGGCTGCGCTCTCTTCCGGTCAGCAGCAGCTCATGCTTGACATCGCCCAAGACATGCCGGAACTCTACATGAAACTGGATAAGTGCCCGTCCAAGGTCAATAACGATGAACTGCAGTTCCTCGATAAAATATCGGTGTATCTTCTGAAAACTCATATCAAAAACATCATATAATGGAAAATATCAAGATTAATCCAAGCCTCTCTACTGAGGTAAAGTATGCCCAATCTGGGCTGTCCGTCATGGACTTTAACATCAATGAGATTTGTAAGAGACTGACCATTTTCATGAATGCCTGTCAGGAATCTAAGGCTGTTGAGAAGGCCGTTGAATGCTCAGTCATCAGCTATTCTTTGGACCGGCAGATGATGATTGATGATGTCATCCAGCAGATTCAGGAACTGCTGTCTTTGACAGTTCTGCTTGCTGTCAAGTCGAAGGATAACAGCAGCATGGAGTGTGTCGCATATACGAAGCCGACGCTTGGCAACATGGCTGTAGTGCATCTCTATTCTTCTATGCATGGCTGTCTGGAATCGTTCTTTATCAACGTATATGACTCGGCTGAGATCATGTACGAGGCGCTTCACAAGCGGCTTGAACGGCTCCAGAACGAGCAGGATGTGGTCATCATGGAGTCGGTTAATCCTATTCAACTTATCAAGGACTTTCACTAATATTCTATCATATGGAGAAATTCTTAGTATCAATAAGACTGCTATTCTTCCTGGCAGTAGCCATCATCACCTTCTTGGCTACAAGGCCTCATGGCTATGGCTATATCGGCAGGAAGATAAGGGCTGCAAAGCAGCGTTTCCACAACTTCCACGAGCGCATGAAGACTTCTATCAATGCACGGAAATACTTCATGTTTATTATTGAGGTGCTCCTCATTTCCATCCAGTTCATAGACTATACCCTGCTGACGGACTACCACTATTATTTCGACTTCTACATGTTCCCGACGGCTCAGTTCTTCCTCTGCTGGATATTGACACTTATGTTGTTCCCGTTTGGTAGAGGTTATAAGTTCGCTGACCGGTTGTATTCTACCTACAATAGAAGCAGGAACGCTTTCGGTGGCTTCGCTACCTGCGAAATCATTCTGGTTTTCTCGCCGTTCATGCTGTTGGCTGATGTCGGTTTCATCATCCTCATCGCCATGATCATGTACCCGGATATGGTGGCAGAACCCAACCCGAAAGGACGCAAACCGATACCTCTTCAGACGGAAGAGAAGCAGCTGAAGAAAGCCGCATAGTCAACTGATTCTTGGATTTAACTGCAATCTGCATCATGGATTCAAATGGTTTTTATATTGCAATCAGTGACTGTCTTATCCGCTTTCTGGGAAAGTCTCTACCTAACAGGACTTCACGTTTCGAGGCGTTTCAATACCTCGTCGCCAAACAGAAAGTGAAGGTGGATCAGGACTTTGATGGTGGTGTCCGCATACCGTTTCTTGCCAAGGTCAGTGACCTTTCCAAACGCTGGAACTGGAGCAGAAACACGGTCTTTTCGTTCCTCAGAACGCTCGAAAATGATGGCGCTATTGAGGTAAAGCAATGCCAGAACGGCACTCTTATCCGCGTGCTTAACATCTTTCGTAAGGACGCAAAAACAAATGAAAACAATGGCGATTCCTGTTCGGCTGAACGTTGATTCAGACCTCATGAAGCACCGCTGCCTGAGCTGCCAAAGGTGGCTCATGGCAGCGGCAGAGAGGTCAACTGCAAAAAATCGGCAGGCTGTCGTGACTGGCCAAAGTGGGCTTGCCCTGCCTGCTCAATTTTTTTTGTTGGGAAGCCTAATTCCCCTAAAAGTTCATTTTAGGGAGGTGGCGGCCTTGGTAAGAGCAAGCTCTGGCCTTTGTTTTTCAAGGTTTCAGGACATGGATGACAGAATCAAAAAAAATGTAAAAGAAGACAATTATGGCTTATCAGGTTCTTGACATCAAGACACAGAAAGGCATGACCGAAGCGGAGAGTGCCGAGCATCTGAGGAGAAACACCAAAGAGGCCCTGAAGTTTGCTAAGCGGAAAGGCAACTATGATTTTACGCGTGAGCATCTGAACTTCGAGGTGACTAAAGGTGGGGTAATCTCCGAGGTGGACAAAAAGCACAGCATCCCAAAGCGGATGGTGGCTAATCTTGGTCGTCGTGGCATACGGGACAAGAACGAGGGACTGGAAGAACCTCAGTTCCGCACCATCGTCAACCTGATTCTTGGCGGTTCACGTACCCAGATGAGACGGCTGGCTTTCGGTGACCAGGAACTCAATGATAACTTGGGGGCTGACAACTCGCATCTGACTCGTAAAGAGGACATCGAGAACTGGGCAAAAGATATGTATCAATTCTTGGCCAAGAAATATGGGGAGGACAACATCCTCGCTTTCGTCGTTCATCTGGACGAGAAAAACCCTCACGCTCACTGTACGCTCATGCCAATCAACGAGAAGGGGGAATTTAAGTTCAAGGAGATATTTGGTGGTGAGAAGAAGCTAAAACTCAGCAAGAAGTTCATGGAGCTGCATGATGAGCTGGCGGTCATCACACAGAAGTACAACCTGCAACGCGGCACTCATATCGCTGACTCCGGCGCACGGCACAGGACAACGGAAGAATACTACCGTTGGCTGGATCAGCAGCGTGAACAGCTGGAGCAGAAATGCAGCTCCCTACAGGCTGAGATTATCATCTATCAGAATACGAAGCGTAGTCTCGAAGATGAAATCAAGAAGGCAGAGAAGCGCGTGAAGGGTCTGACAACAATGATCTCCAACCTCGAAAATGACAAGACGAGTATCGAGCGGCAGATTGCCGACCTCAAAGCATCAGGTGAAGAGACAACACGCGAGAAGGAAGCACGGCTGTTTATTCTCCAGCAGCAACTCCAGAACATCGAGAAGAAGATTGAGGACAAGCAGGAGAAACTGAATACGGCTAACGGCCAGCTCCGCGAGCTTGGCAACCAGCACCGTGAACTGTACGAGGAGTATGAGCATCTTCAGGTAGAGATCAACAAGGTCGTTCCTCTTGCACAGGAGCGGGCGATGCGTGACGTACAGGCGCAACTGTCCCAGATGATGATTGACGATACGAAGGTGCAGTTCTCCAGACTGTCACAGCTGGATGCTACTACGCTTGACTACTTCGAGGGTACGCTATTGATGGATATGGCTGAGCACGGTCAGGCTATCATGACTGTTGCTGCTGCTCTCTTCCTCGGCTATGTGGATCAGGCAACGGAGTTCGCACAGACACATGGCGGTGGCGGCAGTCCTGACAGCGATTGGGGTAAGAAAGACGGTGAGGATGACCGCAAATGGGCAAGGCGTTGTCTGGCAGAGGCAGCACGGCTCATGTCGGGCAAGAGTCGTGGCAGGTCGAGATAAGTGTTAAAAACAAAAAGGTTTTCTGCAAAATCCTGCATGAGTCGTTTTTTAGCTGTTCCTTTGCAGCACTTTCCAGGATAATCAAAATTTAAAGTTAGAAATGAAAAGTATAAGATTGTATTTAGCGGCCTCTCTGCTTCTCGCAGGAAGCATGTACGCAGAGGCAAAAGTGTTTCAGGATGACAGCATCAGCATCTCATCCTGTTGGTTTCATTCGTCAGAACCGCTGACTCCCACCTATCTGGATGATGCAGTCGGTGGACTGTCTTTCTGGTCGAACTGGTTCCTGTCCGTTCAGGGTGGTGAAGCGGCATTCATGGGGAAGCCTCTCGGATGCAGTGACTTCTTCGAAAGGACGAAGCCGTTGTTTACCATCGGACTCGGTAAGTGGTTCACGCCTCATTTCGGGGCAAGGCTGGCATTCGACGGCTTCAAGTTCAAGGACTATAGCCTTACGTCAAGATCATACCAGAATCTGCACATTGACCTGATGTATAACGTGCTCAACGGCTATAAGTATGACAAGGACGGGCTGGGCAAATGGGGACTGATACCTTTTGCGGGTGTCGGTATCATCAACAACTCGTATGCCCGGAAGAATCCCTGTACGCTCTCTTACGGTTTCATCTGCCAGTATCGGATGACACACCGACTGTTATTGTCTGGTGAGATTGGAGCCACGACGACATTTCAGGATTTCGACGGTGTAGGTGACAATCGCAGACTCGGCGACCATCTGCTTCGTGGCTCTCTCGGCCTGACAGTCATCATCGGCAAACCTGGATGGAAACGTATCATCGATCCGATGCCGTATGTCTATCAGAACGACTGGCTTCAGGGGTATGTGTATCAGTTAAAGGATCAGAACGAGGTATTGGAGCATAAGCTGGCCAAGGATAAGGCAGCCATGAACGAGATGAAGAAAATCCTGAAGATCAAAGGACTGTTGGAAGCTGACATTGATTCTCTGGAAAATCGAAGCTCCTATCCGAAGAACAACTACAGCGGACTGAACGCACTCAGGGCGAGAATGAAAGGAAGTGCCCTGGCATTGACTGACAGTCAGCCAGCACAGCCGAATCCAACGGACTCCACACAGAATGAGTATATCGGAGTGCCTGTGAACTTCTTCTTCAAACTGAATACCGCTGAGCTGACAAGCAAGGCGCAGCATCTGAACATTGCAGAGATAGCGAAGGTGGCCAAGAAGCACAACCTCTATGTTCGTATCGTCGGAGCGGCAGACAAGGCTACGGGAACGGAAGCGAGAAACAAGAAACTCTCGGAGGCAAGAGCGGCTTACATAGCGGCACAACTGGAGAAGAGAGGCGTACCGAAAGAACAGATGGTTCTGGAAGGCCTCGGTGGCATCAGCAGGTTTAAGCCGGAGGAGATCAACCGATACACAAGGGTCATGCTATACCACAATTTGCCATAATTTTAACTGGAACTTGTATTGCCTCGCGCATGCAAGTTCCTTCATCGTTTAACACCAAAGAAGTTTTCATTATGTCTACAATCAGAAAAGAGTATAATCCCACAGGGGATATTGCAAGGAATCTGGACGAGACTCTGAAAAAGAACGGCATGGAGGCTCATCTGAGGGAAGTCGGTGACAGTTATCAGCTGCTGGTGAAGAGCCACGACTCACCGCAGATGACCTACATCGTCAGTAAGGCCGATGCGCTGAAGATGATGAACGGTGGTTCTCATGCGTCAGACAAGAAAGCGTATAACACGTTCGTCTCTATCGTCAGGAATGATTTCTATGTTCCAAACAACTACGTCCATGCCAAGAACGTGGGCAGTCATGTGAACATGGGACTGAACGGCTATCGGGCGGATTTCCAACCGACAGGAAGGCCGTCACTGGCCACACCGCCACTGGTCAGAAGTGCAAGGCCTGCACCGATGGGCTATCCGCTCAGAAGAATTGACGGAAAGGTATATCCCGCCGCACCGCTCATGGTGCCTGAGCGTCCGGGAGGTGTCATGAAACCAGGTGAGCTACAGTCTGGTGGCTATGGCTTCTACTTCAAAGGACAGCAGGGAAAGATGCAGGCTGATGTACTGGCCAACCTCGGAAACCTTGATGTGAAACCCGTCGAGCGTGTCAACGGTCAGGCGATACCCTACAAGGAGAGTATCACATCACCTGTATATTTCAACAACAAGGCTCTTCAGGAGGTGCTTCGCTCTCATGGCATCGTCATCGATGAGAAGGAAAAGACGCTGACCATCCAATCCTCAGAGGTTCCCAAGGACATCCGCTATCATCTGACGGATGAGGAATATGCCAAGCTGACAAACAACAAGGTCAACGGTAAGGATGGTGTGTCGATGGATGCGCGTCTGGACATCATCAACAAGGTCATTGCAGCTGACTTTGCAGGAAAGGTGACTATGGACATGCTCAACAGCAGGAATCTGGTGGACATCAGACTGAAGCCGGAGGCAGAAGCGGAGATCCTACATATCCAGAGGCCAAAAGAGGTATTCCCTGAACAGCAGCGGATGCAGAGACGTAATGATGACCTGTCGGGTACACTGGACGCAGAGCATAAGGTTGGTGTCGTGGACGGCAGGGAGCTGAACCGCCTGAAGGACACAAAGGGCTGGTATCGTGAAGAGACACATGGACGTGAGGTGTCCGTCGGTGCCATCACCGTAGAGCCTGACCTCCAGAGCACAGGTAAGTACCGCATGACTGCCATCATCGACGGACAGCGCGTGAGCCATGAGATTACCCAGAAACAGTATGATAAGTTCATGGCCGTTGATGACTACCATCGCATGAAGCTGTTCTCAAAGGTGTTCCCGGAGGTCGAGATGAAGGGTAACGGCAATGGCGTGAATGTCGGTGCTTCCATACTTGCGGCCTTGACAGTCGGCACTGGTGTTGCTACGGCCATCGCCAAGCCTCGCCCGGCACCAGAGGTTTACGTTGACAGGTATGAGGCAAATGCCGTCTTTCATAAACCAGGAGTGATTGATGCTGCCACCATCGCCGCCGCACAGTTCGAGAGTGAGTCGGCAGGCAGACAGCCAGCACCGCAGGAGTCATTAGGCATGGGGAGATAGCGTATGGATAAAATAGAATCACAGACTTCCTTCACGACTTTCAGACTGAAACCGCACTGGATCCAATATGTCATAGACCAATTGCCTTGGCTGGTCATCTGTTGTGGCGGTTTCCTGTTTGCCGGGGATGAGACGCTGCCGTATAGGGAGTTCCTTCTTTATGTCGCCACTGCCTTGCTGGCCTATCTGACATATCAGGCCCTTGATTTCTGGCGTATCGAGTATATCGTTACAGGGGAACAGCTGGTGTTTAAGCATGGCGTTCTGTTCCATTCCTCAGACTATATGGAACTATACAGGGTTGTGGACTATCAGGAGAACCGTAGCCCGATGCAGCAGATAACGGGACTGAAGAATGTCACATTGCTCTCTGGTGACCGCTCCCTGCCGAAGCTGACACTCAGAGGCATCAGAGGGAGTTCGAGAATCATTGAGCATATTAGGATCAGAGTCGAATACAACAAGAAAAGAAGAGGAATTTATGAGATTACAAATCGTTTCTAACAGAGTCAGACGGATGATGGCATGTGCGGTTCTTTCCGCATGTGCCGCTTCTGCCTTTGCGGGTATAGTGGAAACTAACCCTCTATGTATCGCTGCCATCGCTGAAGGATATGCCGTCATCCAGAAGGGTGAAAAGGGACAGACACGCAATCAGGCTGAGATGGCAGTACTCCAGAACGCCATCGGTGCAGAATACACGATGATGAAGAACTGGGAGAGCAAATATAACTCGTACCTGAAGACAGCACAGGGCTATGGCACTTCACTGAAGGCTTCTATGGCCATCTACTCTGAGGGTGTCAGGACACTGAGATATCTTTGGGAAATCAGGAAAGCTATCGGACGTAACCCTGAAGGGGCTTTTGCCACATTCTCGATGAACAACCTGTATCTGGAAACGGCATCTGAGTTCCTGAAGGTGTATAACCTTCTCAACAAGACCATCGCACAGGGTGGCACGAAGAACATGCTCAACGGTGCAGAGCGCACACAGATGCTCTGGACTGCCAACGATGAGCTGGCTTACCTGAACCGAAAGCTCAGGTCTCTCATCATCAGCATCTCCTACTATAACCTTACGGATGTATGGAACAACGCTACGGCTGGGCTGACCAGACGGGGATTAGGAGAAGTGGCAGGACAGGCTCTTGACAGATGGAGAAGGGCTGCCAAGGTATCAATGGAAATCAGAAGATAGGCTTATGAGAAAGATAGCAATCCTCATTCTATTCTTGGCATCAGTATTCCGTCCTACGGAAGTCCTGGCACTCATCGATCCAGCCAGAGCTGCTGCCATCGATGTGGCATCGGAACTGGAGAAGAAAGCACTGAACGCCCAATATAAGGTGCAGATGCTACAGTCAACTGGCCATCTGTGGGTACGTCAGGAAGTGGATGCCGTGACGGACTTTCAGAAGGAGTTCAATGATTATGTCAGCACATTCAATAACCTGCTGACCTATGCTGCTGAGATTTACGGCATCTACTATGATGTCAACAGTCTGGCCAACACGCTCCAGTGGCTGGGCAGGGAGATTGACAACCATCCTGAGAATGCCTTTGCCGTCGCCCTTTCCACAAGGAAGAACAACATCTATATGAAGGTGATGAAGTCTGGTGTGGACGTGGCAATGGATATCCGTCAGTTCCTGATGAGTACCAAGGGAAAGGCTACCGAGGCACAACGGATGAAGATACTGGGTGCCATCAGGCCCAAACTGAGACAACTGGATAAAGAGATCAAGATTCTCTGTAAGTACATCCGCTATACCTCCATCAACGACCTGTGGCGTGAGATAACAGGTCGGCACTATACACCAACATCCAAGAAGGACGTGGCCATCCGATGCCATCAGGACTGGATGAGCAGTGCCAAGAACGCCAAGAATACAAAACACAAATAACGACAAAATGGAAGAAACCAAAGAATTACAGAATGTGTACAAGATATTCCGTACACTGATTTATGTTACGCTGCTGATAGAGTTCTTCGTCTATGCCATGCCTTACCAGACGCTGGCATCACTGGGAACACTCTGCCTTGATTTCCACGACAGGCTTTCTCAGTTCGCTATCTACAAGCACGGGAACCTGATATACAGTAAGCTGGTCACGCTGGTAATGGTTATAATCACTTGCATCGGCACTCGTAATAAGAAGAAGATTGAGTTCGACGCGCAGAAGATGATATTCATCCCCTTGGTGACTGGACTGGTACTGCTGATTTTCTCTGTCCTGATATACGGCTGGGATATGTCGATCCGTCTGTATGCTGTCCGTGCAAACATCTGGGTATATATGCTGGCATCCGTATTCGGAACGCTGTTTATACATACGGCTCTCGACAACGCATCGAAGCATCTGAAGACAGGGCTTCTCGATGACCGTTTCAATCTGGAGAACGAATCGTTTGAGCAGAACGAGGAGCTTCAGCAGAACAAGTATTCGGTGAATATCCCCATGAGATATTACTATAAGGGGAAGTTCCGCAAGGGCTGGGTGAACATCATCAATCCCTTCCGTGGCACATGGGTTGTCGGTACGCCTGGATCTGGTAAGACATTCTCCATCATCGAGCCGTTCATCAAACAGCATTCTGCAAAGGGCTTTGCTATGGTGGTCTATGACTATAAGTTTCCGGCACTGGCCACCAAGCTCTACTACCACTACAAGAAGAACAAGGCACTGAACAGGATTCCTGAGAACTGTTCGTTCAACATCATCAACTTCGTGAACGTGGAGTATTCGCGTCGCGTGAATCCTATCCAGCAGAAGTATATCAACAATCTGGCAGCAGCACAGGAAACGGCTGAGACCCTGATTGAGTCCCTGCAGAAGGGCAAAAAGGAAGGTGGTGGCGGTTCTGACCAGTTCTTCCAGACTTCTGCCGTGAACTTCCTCGCTGCCTGTATCTACTTCTTCGTGAACTATGAGAAGCAGCCGTATGATGAGAACGGCAAGCAGCTCTATGCAGAAAGGATTCAAGACCCTGAGACCACACAGATGAAACCTACAGGCCGTGTGTTTACCGATGCTACCAAGGCGCACCGTGTAGAACCTGCCTACTGGCTGGGCAAATACTCGGATATGCCGCATATCCTCTCATTCCTGAACCTGGACTATAAACTGATCTTTCAGGTGCTGGAAACAGACCGTGAGGTGGCTCCTCTGCTTGGCCCGTTCGCCACAGCTCTGAAGAACCGCGCTATGGAACAGCTGGAAGGTATGATTGGTACACTGCGTGTAAACACGTCTCGTCTGGCCACCAAGGAATCCTACTGGATATTCCATCGTGACGGTGATGACTTCGATCTTAAAGTGTCAGACCCAGCCCATCCGAGTTATCTGCTTATTGCCAATGACCCGGAAATGGAGAGTATCATCGGTGCTCTGAACGCCCTTATCCTGAATCGTCTCGTCACCCGTGTCAACAGCGGACATGGCCATAACGTGCCGGTATCAATCATCGTCGATGAGCTGCCCACACTATACTTCCATAAGATAGACCGTCTGATAGGTACGGCTCGTTCAAACAAGGTGGCCGTGACACTGGGTTTTCAGGAGCTGCCACAGCTGGAAGCTGACTACGGCAAGGTGGGTATGCAGAAGATTATCACGACGGTTGGTAACGTCGTCAGTGGCTCTGCACGTTCCAAGGAAACGCTGGAATGGCTGTCAAACGACATCTTCGGAAAGGTGGTACAGATGAAGAAGGGTGTCACCATTGACCGTGACCGTACTTCCATCAACCTGAATGAGAACATGGATAACCTCGTGCCTGCCTCTAAGATATCAGACCTGCCTACTGGCTGGATATGCGGACAGTCGGCAAGGGACTTCGTGGAAACGGCTGTAGGACGTGGTGACTCGATGAACATTCAGAAAGCAGAGGAGTTCAAGACCTCTAAGTTCTTCTGCAAGACGGACTTTGACATGGATAAGATCAAGCAGGAGGAATCGGAGTACCAGGAGCTGCCGAAGTTCTACAACTTTAAGTCCAGAGACGAACGGGAGCGCATCCTTTATGCCAACTTTAACCAGGTGACAGAGGATGTCAATCAGATGGTGAAAGACCTCCAGCAGTTCTTTAAACGGTAGGTATGGTAGAAATTATTGAATATTTGGAATTATTTTTGTGAATCATTTCCATATTTGGGAAATAATGTGTACTTTTGCAATGGATTTAAAAACACAATAGTATGAAAATGAAGAAAATTCTTATAGCACTTACCATCCTATGGTCATTATCCGTTTCTGCAAGGCAGAACGGATTCTACATGTCGGCACTCAGTTCAAGGGCTGACAGCACTTTCTCCTGTAGTGTGTCGGCGAAGTTTGAGAATGGCCGCTTTGTCCGTTATACGGGCTGTACCATCTTCCCATATACAAAGACTCCTAACGCCAAGGTCAGGCTGTCATTCGATGCAGACGAGACTCCAAGGTTCCTGGAGTTCCTGAAGAAGGTAAGGGACAAATACGCCGAATGGGACAGTATTGCCAAGGCTAACCATGTCACTGGCTATTCCAAGAAGATGCCGGTAGAGCTGAAGTCCAAAGGCGGTATCTGGTGCATCTTCTATGTAGGGAACAGACCGCCAAGAAGCACGTTTGACATGAACAAACAGTGGGAGTTCCTGATTCCGTACTTCTCTGTGGATGCCAATGGCAAGAGCCGTGTCACTTGGAGCACCAGTAAGCTGGAGTACACCGTCAAAGGTGGTAGCATGGCCATCGGGACCAGTGTAGAGGTGGAACGGTGCAGCGGAGGGGAGTTCGCTTTCTCTTCCGTCGGCGAGATTCAGAGCCTGATAGACTGCTTTGATGTCGAAAGACTACGAGAGCGGGACAAAAGTATCGGGAACTTATTCCAATAAAGTGAAAGATGGAGCCTCATTACGAAGCCCCATCTTTCTTCTCAAATTAAAATGAACAAAAATAATCAATCATCTTCTGAAATGACGGGGTTCCCCAAAACATCCGTAACTGGAATACTATGATTGGGGCGAATGAACTTACCCGTAAAACTTCCTTCCAATAGATAAATAACGGAATCATCATTCAAATTAAAATAATCAGTCATCATCATGGATATCTGTTCATATTTCATTTCGTCGGGATCTTGTTTGTTGACAAGTTTCCCTTTCACGTAGAGAACTTGATTTTCTTCTTTGTCTAATCCTGCCATTCCCTCTATAACCTTGTCATCTGTAGAAGCCGCGAAATAGATGGGATAGACAGGAAGGAAACCTGCAGATGGCAGATAATCGATACAGGAAACTAAGTCTATCAACTCTTTCTTATTGATAGTAATGGCAGTTTTGCCAGGGTTCCAAATTGGTTTCATTTGATATTTTTTTATGTCGTTATTATTAATCAATCATGGCTACTGCATCAAATCGATGCAATTGATGTGAGACGATGATCTTTGAGCATTCCCGCACATAGGCATTACTGGTCGCATAGCCTGCTTCCTTGATGCCTACAAGCCAGTTCTGCCAGTCATCTGGTGCAAAGGCACGGCAACGTCTGTAACGCTCGCCCATAAGGACTGCCGAATGGTATTCCATACTCTCCAGAGCATCGGAGAACACGCAGAACTTCTCATCCTTTTTGTCATCATCATAGGTGTTGTATGGTCTGCCATCAGAGAGCCAACGAGTGCTGGCCTTGATGCCGAAGTAGTTGTTGTCGAGCATGGCAAGCCTGCTAGTTCCCCAACGACTTTCCAGTGCCATCTGTGCCAACGTCACACTGGCAGGAATACCGTACTTGCGCTGCTGCTCAATGGCTGCAGGTGCATAGGCCTCAATGAATGCCACCTGTGAGGAGTCTGTCAGTCCGTCATGTCTGAGTGCATCGGCACATTCTTTCCTGACTTTTTGGATTCGTGTCAGGAGAAGATAGGGATTCTGACGTTCACCTTTATACCTTAAAGTAATATGCAAATGCTCACCTGTTGATCTGCCTGTATTCCCTGTAATGCCGACGGCATCACCGGCAAGAATCTCCTCACCTTCATAGGCCGTCACTTTGGAGAGGTGGCAATAGCTGACCTGATAATCCCCATGCCTTAGAACAACATAACGCCCGGAACGTCCATCCTCACCAATCTGCTCGACATAACCGTCAAACATAGAGAGGACTTCTTCATTCCTGGCTTTCAGGTCAAGACCGCTGTGAAAGGCCGTCTTACCCGTGAAAGGATCTTTCCTGTTTCCGTAATGGGATGTTACTTTAATATGTTGCAAGGGGTAGGAAACACTGAGATAGCGCTCTATCCAGTAATCCCTATCTTTTTGCCCTTGACAACATAGTGTCTGAACAATCAATGAAATGACTAGGAACAGACGGTTACACTGAAACATGAATCTTTTTACCTTAACTTTATTATCCTATTTTCGGGGTGCAAAAGTACGCTTATTTTTTGAGACAGACAACACAAAATTCAAATAATTCTATATTTTAACATATCAATTTTATCGATTTGTTAAATACTTCATTTTTTACTGCAAAAAGTGATTGAATATTTTGAAATAGAGTAATTTTGCGCCCACAAAGAAACATTTTAAAATTAATAATTATGTATAGAGAGAATTTAACTGAAAGGGATATTCCCTACGAGATTTTGGAAAAGCATGGCCTCACTCATGAAATGATTGACGACCTTCCGCAGAGTGTAATGAACAAACTCCTTCATGGCGAGTACACACCTCTTCTTCCTATTACGATGAAGACGGATATGGGAGAATGGCAGTACCTTTCGCGTATTTCACTGACAACTACCAATAATGGTGTCAAAGTGGTTATGAAGCCGAAGATCGAGTCTTCAAGCATCGGCCTCTATTCTCCTGAACAGCAAGAGTTGCTGAAGCAGGGAAAGACGATTATCGGCCAGCGTCCAAAAGACCTGAGAAACAATGAGAACACTGGCAAGTATTTCATCCAGTACGACGAGGACACCAATCAGGTTCTGAGTGTACCAACCTCTGCTGTCGGTGAGAATATCAGAGTCCTGTCAGATATGCTTGGTCTTGACTATGAATCAATCAAGAACATTCAGCAGGGAGAACCGCAGACCGTTGAATGGATGGATGAAGAGGCAAATGATGAAGTGCAGATGCTTACCTTCGGCATTGACCTTCGCAGAGACTTGGGCATCAGATTCGCAGTAGGAGACTTGAATGAATGGCTTGGTCAGGCGAAGGATTTCAAGGAGAAGTATAACTTCGGACTCTATGGTGTTTGGATTGCCAGCGAGGATGGCAAGTCTGGCCGCTATGTCCCTGAATCGGAATATACAGATGAGATACGGGAGCAGATGGAACTGGCCAGAAAGCGCAATAGAGAGTCAGCGCAGGAATCACTAAAGATGTAAATACGTATTGACGTATTGAAGGTAATACATATTAAGGAGAATACATATTGAGCTATGGAAATTTCAGGATATAAGAGTGAAGAGGAACTGATTGAACTTCTTGATGCAGGAAAGATTACTGTTCTGACCTTTGTCACGCATCAGTCTAAGGAACTGACAAAGGAGTTTGAGGACTATTGTTCAGACAGGGATTTATGCCCGAATGAGGAAAGTGCAGAACAGTTTGTCGATATGCGTCAGCAGATGTTCAATGAAGCCTTTGAGAACGGTAATGTGTAGGTCTTAACGGAAAACAGAAATGAAAGATTCAAAAGAAATGTGGGCAGTTTCCAGTGATCTGACCTACGGTAAGGTTAATGCGCTTTATGATATAGAAGATAACAAAGCCACTCACTATGCGTTTGATGGAAGTACTGCATATAGCGAGGTCGATGAAAGATCGGTCAAGCTGTTCAATACAGAAACTGAAGCGAAAAACTATATCGAAGAACATATAGAATATCTGAAGTCCAAAGACCAGGAGATTTACAACCTGCTTCGGGAAATGGAATATATTAAAAACAACAACTGCGAGCGGGAAATCCAATTCAGTATTTTCAGTCGCCTGGAACTGTTCTACAGGAACGCCCAAAAAGACAAATGGGAAGAAAAGTACTATCATCTGGATGGCAAGTACGTGCGTCTTCTGCAAATACTCATAACAGGTTACTTAAATATTGGGGGACAGACATTCAAGAAAGAGGATGTTCGTCGGATTGAATGGTGTATGTATGGAGAGAACCGAAAACGGTATATGAACTTGATCCTCAAAGATGACAAGGTCATAAAAGTTGAGGAAGAAGAGGATATTGACTTGTTGAGGGTTGTCTTCGGTGAAAATAAAAGTGGGAAAGTTTATGTCAATAACGACAATAACTACAGTGGGTACTGTTAGGAACCAGTAAGATTTAATTATTCATTTTAAAATTATCTTTATAAACCTTGGTTGCCACCGTCGCGAGACGCTGGCAATTTTTGATATATGACATATAAGCCAACAAAAACTGCACACAACCGATTCAGCTATGTGCAGCAGGGGAAATGACATAGAGGGGTTATACATACCATTCTCCGTAGCATTCGCCATCCCAGTCCATCAGCCTGATAGCAAAGACTCCACTCACGTCATCATAGGCGAATTGCATGTAGAAGTCCTGGTCCACCGCATAAAAAACACGATGGACCTTGGCACTTGCCGACTGAGGAGCTGCACTTAAAGCAAAGACAGCTACCATTGCTAAAACAAATTTCTTAATTCTTTTCATAATCGTTGTTTTTAATTGTAGTATCTGATAGTGCAAAAACGAGTCTTCATTATGACCTGCCACGATGCATGGGTATATCCTTTGCGGCCAGTTCCTGAATGGGCTCTTTCTCATCCTCGCCCTGCTTCTTGTCTGGGATGGCATCGGAGATAGAGAGGTCAGCAATACCGTCATCATTGACATCGACGGAAACAGTCTGGATTTCCCTGACATCAAGGCGTACCTCCTCAATCTTGCCAGCAATGAAGCCGGAGGCTCGTTTGACATCATCAAGAGTTGTCTTCAGGAAGGAAGGGTCTTGTTTCAGACTGCCCAGCCATGATTTTAGATATGCGGCACTGTCATCCTTGATATGCTTGTCAAAGCCATACTGATGGGCTACTACGGCAGCACTCATCTCGGCAACAAGTTCCTCCCTGGCATAATCGAACTTCCTGTCATCGGTCTTGTTCTCCAGACGGCCAAAGAGTTCCTTGCTGCCCGTTGAGTGGGTCATCTCATGAAGAAGGTTTCCATAGAAGGACTCACCATCGATGAAGTTCTTCTTTGGCGGGAAGACAATCTCATTCTTGGCAGGACTATAGTAGGCTCCTTTGTTCTCCTCGAAACGGACAGGACAAATCCACTTGTTTTCTGCTACCATCCTATCGAGGGGATCGAACTTGAACATCTGGCCTTCCTCCATAGTGACAATGCCGCTCTTGTCGAGTTCCTTGAACTTCGCCTCAATCTTGGCATAGAGTTCCGGACGGGCTTCCTTCAGATTAGTCTGCTGGAGATTGTACACATTATAGACATGGGTATAGGAACGGACATAGTATTTATCCTGCTCTTCCTTTGTCATATCGTTGTACTCGCTAAGCGTGATGGGCTTGTTGGTTTCCTTATCCTTGATCATGGGGATGGTAAGGAACACGGGAAAGGCCTTCTCACCCTTCAGAACGTGAACAAAACCGGGATTCTCACCCTCTGCAGGGTTCAAGTCAACGGCTGGTTTCTCAGTCTTATCCTCCTTCAGCTTACTCTTGTTGTTCAGGTCGTAGGCTATCTGGTTGTGTGTCACAAATACCGGCATGTCGAACTTTCGCTTGGCACTGAACAAAAGAAGCAGGAAGGTGTTGATACCGTTATATGCCCTGCCGCTCAGGTTACGGGGCATCACAAAGTTCCCTTTCTCTATCCAAGGCTTCTGCCAGTCCTTGTCAATCGCCTTGATACGCTCCATCATCAGCTCTGCGAAGGTGTCAAGAGCACGGTCTTCCGCACTCTTTCCATCCTCGCCAGTCCAATGGTATTGTTTCCTGTTATATCCCATAGCTACTGCTGTGTCACCTCCTCAGACTTCTTATCCTCGAACTTCCATTCTGAGATTTCCTTCACCTGACAGCCGAGATCGAGGTTGTTATTATAGAGCTTCAGGTCAAGGGTGCCGCGAACAGAGATACTGGTGGCAGGTTTCAGCCACGCAGCCTTGTCGGGACTGAAATTCAGGAAATGAACCCAGATGAAGGTCGCATTCTCAACGGATGCCTCCTTTGAATAAGCAGAGAAAGCCTGGAACTGCTTCTTTCTCTTATCTGAAAGGAGGTAGATTTCCTTGTTACCTGTACGACCTTTGAATTCCATTTCTCCCTCCAGTCTGTCAACCTCGCTGACATCTATTGTTACGCTGTCAGCATACATATTCATGTAGATGACATCATCGCGTTTGCGGAAATACAAGGTTCCCACAACCTGAACTCTCTTGCCGATGCTGACAAGTCCTGCTGTAATCAGTGAAGGATCGGCAGATACCCCGACCTCAAACTCACGGACATTGCCGTTCTTGTCACCAAGGGGGAGGGTGACACCAAACGAAACGAAAGGCTTGTTATCCTTTCCTGCATGTGTAGTGGCAGCTTTGTTTACAACGCCTGCCAGCGTTACCTTACATTTAATCATAACGAAATCTTAATTTAATGAATATTACTTGATTGCTACATTATTGTCTGTTGACTGTTCCTGCTGCATTGCTGCCTCGTAATAGGCAGCGGATGACTGGAGAATCCGACTGTAATCATGACTCTCTCCTGTCCTTTCACGAGTGATAACCTGAGCGACATCCGACTGTTCCCTGGTACTAAGAGCTACATTGTCATCTTTGACAAGGCTTTCACTATCCATATCCAACTGGGCTGCCAGCATAAACAGGCCGCTGAACACAGAACCGATCAATGCAGCCATAGGGTCTGCCGATTGGCTGATGGCCGACTCATTGCCGTTCATCAGGAACGAAAGCCAGTCCTTTGGATCATCGGATTGTGTCAGCTGTGATAAGTACATATCCTGACCCTGGACTGGCTGCTCTTCTCTGACTGCTGACTTATAGGAAGCCAAGAGGTCATTACCCTGATACTCAACCCGTGTGTTGATATGGCCACGCACGGCAATGTCGGCCAGATAGACGGAAGGATCTATCATGGTACTGTTGCCGTTACCCTCTGTCTTCTTGACGGAGAAATGAAGGTGTGGGCCTGTGCTGTTTCCTGTGTTGCCAGACACGCCGACTTGCTGACCGGCCATCACAACGTCACCTTCCCTGACATTGAACTGACTTAGATGCATATAGGCGACCTGGTATTTCTCGCCGTCAGCCCTCGAATACTCTACCCTAACGACATTGCCGCCCTTTCCTTCATTCTTGGCAGACAGGACATGGCCATAGTCCTCGGTAGCCAGCACCTTCTCGTAATTGGCCCGCATATCCAATCCCATGTGATTGGTGGAAGCACCAGCCTTTGGTGCAGTACGGGAACCGAACGGTGATGTGATGGTAATCACTCCGGCATTGGCATCCCGCTCCAGAGGAAAGGCGTAATGACCATTCTGAACAGGACTGGCAATAGCGGTAGTCTGGGCAGGTGTTTTCTGACCTCTCATATAGCCAATGGTAATGCCTTGTGCCTGTGCTTCGCTGATTGCCTGCCTGTCATACTTATCAAGGCCGTATTTCTTGATGACACCCTCGATGGTAGCAACATATTTCGGATCGGTGGCATAGCCTCCTTTCTTGATACCTTCTATCCAGTGGGTATGGTCATCAGAAGCATTTTGGCGACAGGCCTTGTAACGGTCTGCCATCAACACCTTGGAGTGGTATTCAAGGCTGTCAAGAGGACTGGCAAAGGTGCAGAACTTGTCATTATAGTGGTCATCGTGGTGATAACTCCACTGTTTTCCTGCCTTGATCCACTTGTCACTGGCCTTGATGCCGAAGTAGTTGTTGTCCTGTCTGGCAAGATTACTCTCGCCGTAACCGCTCTCCACGGCCATCTGCGCCAGCGTGACACTGGCTGGTATGCCGTAGCGTTTCTGCTCTTCAATGGCTGCCGCAGCATATTTCTCGAAAAACTCAGCCTTATATTCGCTCATCTTATGTCTATTTAATTGTTTCCGATATTCTCATTGAACCTTGGAGCAAGGTAGTTTCCGTTCATGTCCGTATTACATGCGAAACACGTTTGCCTGTCGGACCTCCGGCTCGGCTTCTTCTTTTCGTGTCTCATGCAGGACGTTATCGTAGATTTTTGTGGCAAGCTGTGTCTTGAACTGATTCTGGTCTTCCACAAGCCAGAAACGGTTCCAGTCTGCCTTTGACACTTCCCTTGACTCCTGTTTCTTACCGTCAATCGTTGCGGTCATGAAGATTCCAGCTTTCGTATCGGACTTGTAGAGATTCACATTGGAGATTCTGGATAAGTCCACATCGCCCGTATCAATGGTAAGAAGGTCTTTCTTCAACTCTGGGTGTTCGTGGGACAGCTGATAGTATTTCTGTCCCAAGTCACTACGTATCGCATCGCCTTTCGGCTCTTTGAGTGACTTGAAGAACGTCGTAACATCCTCCTTGGCGGGATACATGGTGATAGCCTGCTCTCCCTTGGGCTTGATGAAGATGGCATAGTTGTTATCTTTATCAGGGAAGAGGTTAACCTTCTCAATCTCTGCTTTCTGGGCAACGAGGGTTGACACATCCAGACGGGTGACAGGTATCAGGTTGTACTGCTTCAGGCGGTCAACCATGATGTCCTTACCCTCGAAATGGCCATTGGGCTGATGAAGGCCCAAGGCACCGCCTGCATTATAAAAGGTGATATTGTCACCATCGACTCCTTCCTTCTTCAAGGCTGTTGCAATACGGCTCTTGTTCATGCCTGGTATCTCATTGTTGACCTTCATCGACGCACCTGCAGGAAGGATGACCTCTGCTGACTTGGCTGACTTGTCAGCGATGACAATAAACTCTTTCCTCTCAGCACTAGGCAGCTTGGCCAGTTCTCTCGATATGCTGTAGTTCATCGGCATCTCTATCTCCATCGGCTTCTCACCTCGTAACGGAGCGAAGTCAACTGTCTCTCCCTTGGTCAGCTTGTCGATACTCTCCAAAACAGTATTCACGTCACGTTCCAGTTTGCCCATGAGCTTTGTGTCTTCTTTCAGTTCACGGGACCAGTAATCGATGTGGTTCATGTTCTCCGGTGACAGTCTGGCCTGCAATCCAAGGCCTGACACGATGGCTCCAGCTGACAGCTCCTGAACAAGTCGTTCATATTTCTCAGCATTCTCTGGCTGAATGGCTGAACGTACCTGACGGTTCAGACGGCTTTCGCTGCCAGTAGCCGCTACCAGTGCAACAGCCATATCATGCGCATAATCGGTGTAGTTGTCATAGCTCTCCTGGGGCGCAACAAGCACAGCGTCTCTGGTGGCATCATAATGTGTCCGTTCCAACGAGGATGCTGCCTTAACGGGAACAAGCCGTTTGTTCAGCTGCTCGACGAGAACCTTCATCCTGTCTGCTGCCTCTTTCTCCTGTTTGGACTCCTGCATCTTCGAGGTCTTGATATCGTTCTTCATCGGCTCGTCAACGATTGCCACACGAAGACCGGCACGGACGAGTTTCGGCAGATACACGTCCAGCTGATGATGGGGGAAAGATGCCAGATGGTCAATCCCCTTCATGTCCTTTGGAGAAGTCAGGGTGATACCCAACTTTGAAGAGGATGTTTCTGCATCTTGATTGTAAGTATTGTAGGAATCATTATTCCTGAAAAGCAGAATGGCATCGGGATGCTTTGTCTTCAGCGAGTTATAGGTGGAAGCAATGCTGCTTTCCTCCTTCTGATTCATGTCTATCACCTTCGCACCATCCTGAGAGCCGTAGCTGTCAACCAACTTCTCGAAGTCCTTTGCAGACTTGGAAGGGAACACGGTCTGCTCAACATTGAACATATAGCGGTACTCCTTCTTGGGTACAGCCTGATAGTTGGGACGCTCCTCAGCAGGAACCTGAAGGTAGGCCTCATGGTTCTTTACGTCGGTCTTGTCGTACTTGTTGACATACAAATCCCATTTCGTCCAGCTCAGAGGCACACCTTCCTGACCTTGCATGACTGGCAGGCCCTGAGTCCTGGCCTTATCAAAGGAAAGATACTGGCTGGTCTTGAATCCGTTGACATCGGAATGTGCGCTGAGAAGCATCACATTATAGGGCGAGAGCTGGGTGGTTTCCTTGAAGATGCCTGGGGCTTTCTTCTGGGAGGCATTGAGCCACACACCTCCATTAGCCTTTGCCGTTTCCAACACAGCAGACAACAGCAGTGCCTGAGCCACAGCACCCGGAACTTTCAGATGCGGCTCTTTCTTGGCGACCTGCTTTTGCTCTTCCTGCTTTCTCTTCTCCTGCAGTTTCCTGTCTTTTTCCTTCTGAGCTTCCTGCCGATGGAGTTCATCCTTTTTCTTCTGCTCCTCTCTGGCAGCCTGCTCCTGTGAATTCTTCTCTTTAATCATTTCTTTGTTTTTTTGAACTGATTCTTGTTGTACTTTATCTGTTTTTAATGCTTTCTCCAATGCTTCTTTTATAGGTTCCCTGATGTCCTGTCCGTAACGCTGCATCATGGCATCATGCAGTCTCTGGCTGTGTGGCTGGACGTAGATAACAGTTGACAGATGGGAACTGGCCATTAACACCTTGGTCTTTCCCATGTCATCAGCCACCTTGACACCTTCGCCGCCAAAGGGCTTCATCAGTGACATGAAAGTTCCTGTTTCCAGAACCTTATAGTTGGCACCTTTCATCTGGAAGGATTCGCCTTCCTTGAAAGTATGTCGGCCAAAGGTGGAGAGTATATTACCGTATTCATTGTAATACGTATTCCTCAATTCATGAAGAATGGCATCAAGATCCTGGCGGTTGGTCATCTGCTCGACAAGGATGCCTCCATCCTGTGTATATAGGATGGGCATATCTTTCTTGGAGAATCCCTGTCTGGTAAGTCCTATCCTCACAACAGACTGGCCATCGCTGATGGGTACAGGTGTTTTCAGTTTCCCAGACAGGGTTTTGTCATGGGCATACTGAACGGCTTTGATGTCACCAGCGTCATATAATCCATTGCCTTTTACAAAAAGGGCATCACAGACAGTCTTCTTAACTTCATCTTTCAGCTCTTCCAGCGTTCTGGGATCGGGCTTCTCTGCTTCCTTCATGTTCACTGTGATGGGATAATTGTACTGTCTGTAATTGACAGTACTCCCAAGCACGACAAGGCTTGCACGGCCATCCAAGGCACGAAAGGCTGACATGGCCGTAGTGCCTGTGTCCAGCACATTGTCAATTAGGATGGGCTTCTCTGGTATCTGGTCATTGACAATGAACTTGAAGGGCTTCAGGCCATCAATGCCTTTCTTTGCCTTCCTGTCATAAAGTGGCTTGTGAGGCTTAACGGTGAGCATATCACTCACCTCCAGTCCCAACAATCCTGCAATCTCATCAGCCAGGGCCTTGGTATATCCCGCTGAGCCTTTTCTTCCTGGCATCGGGACAAGGACGCTATGCTGATAGTCCGGCACTTCCTTCACCAAGTCTGCCATGATTGCTGCAGCCTTGGTAATGCCGTCCTTGTCACCATCTTTCAGACGGTGAGCCAAGGCGCGTATAGGAAGGTAGTCAGATGAAGAATAGACCTCCATCCTGCCAGTCCAGTCAACTTTTACTATCGGTGATTTCGCTTTCATCAGGCTATTTGATGACAAGTTGCTGGTTCTGGTCTTCCGTCTGTGCCTGCTGGCGGTCATAGAGCTGCTCTACCTGTTGACGCTGCTCGTCATATCTGGCGAGAACAGCATTGGCCAGTGTGTTCATGGGTAAGGCTCCTTTCTGATAGGCATCAACGACGTGATTCTGGAGTGTCACGGTACTGGGTACGCCGTCGATGGTCACGACAAGCAGATTGCCGTTCAACTGTGGATGCGAAAGACGGGGGTTCAATGCCTCGTCAGCATATCGTCTGTACTGGGGCTGCTTGCTCCTGACAGGTTCTCCTAACACCTCATGGGTAGCCTTATTCAAGAGATTGGCTCCTCCAAGACCGATCAACAGCATCTTCAGCAAGGGATTCCTGACAAACATACCCATAACAATAGCTGCTATCGGCATGAGGTTGTTCTGGATAGACAATGACTTGCTCTTTCCTGTGAACATACCGATAATCATATCGGGCAGCATGGCCAGCACATAGCCGAGGTTCTTGAATACATCGCTGAATCCGGAAAGGCCGAATTGATCCAGAAAACCGCCCCAACCACTATTGACAGCCATATTATTACGATACGGTTGCTCATACGCTCCATTCATCTGCTGGCTATATGCCGCTGATGAAGATTGGTAGGATGCCGTCTCTGATGGTTGTGGCTGAACTGGCTGCTCGTGACTTTCTCTTGTCTTTACAGCGGGTTTCTTTTTGAGGTTTTCCTGTTCTTTCTTATATGCCTCTTCCTTTCCTGGTGCTACGACAGAGGGAATGTCATCATCCCTGTCAACAAACCGTGATGCTAATGACTCATTCCAAGGGTATTCATTCCCCTTCAAAGCCTCCTTGACCAGAGGTGACGGACTCACCATCTTGACCTTTTTCCTCATACCGTTGTTAAGACCGGCAAGGAAAGAACTTTCATTAGCGTCCACAACCGTCTTTCGGGTTTCTGAAAGCATATAGCCGTTGCCAAAAAGGGACTTGCTGGCCATCGTGTCAACAGACTCCTGACTTCCGTTATTCGAGAACACTACATCCACCCCTGCGCTGGCAGCGGTTGCGACAACAGCTGTCTTCATGCCGCCGACGGGCATAATGGCAAAGTCCATCAGGCCTGCCACACCATAGGCAGCCGCCTTTTCCGTCTTTGACGGCTGGTATTGTTTTTCTTGCAACATCCGCATACCCTCCCAGTCTGAGGGCTGGCCAAGTCCTAAAAGGGAAAGCTGGGTGCCTTTCTGAAAGAGGTATTCCACAGCATCCTTTGGCGCACCATGGGAGGCCATGCGGTTCAGGGATTTCTCCAGCAGCTTGTTATTGACATACCACATAGCAAAATCCTGACCGTATTTCTTGCTTTCAGCCTGATACTTCTCCTTACCCATACAGGAAATCATGGTCTTTTGATAAGCATTTATCAGATTGCCGAGATCATTCCTGAACTCAGGTGAAGCATCGAAACGTTTCTGAAAGCTCTTCTGTATGTTACTCCAATAATTCTGGTAGGAGTCCAGCGTATGCATCTTTCCAATGGTTGTTGATGACATGGTGCCTCCGACGGCAAGGCCTCCAAGGACACCGCTATCCTTCACCATCTTATCATACTCCTTCAGGAAGGTCGCATCCGCATCCTTGACAGCCTTATCTGCTACAGGGGCTATATGGGCATCAAAGTATTTCCCGAAGAAATACTCCAGTTCTGCTATTTCCTGACGTTCTTTCTTATTTGTCATTTCTACAGTCCTAATAATTGTTTTCTCGTCATTTCTATGGCATTGTGGTAGATGCTCATCTGCTTGGGGTAATAGCGTTCCAGCCAGGCATCTTTGCTGATTTCGCCCTGAATGAACTTGATAGCCATCTCACGCGAGATCTCTATCACATCCTCGCCTTTCTCCCGATTGTTGAACCAAGCCTTCGTCCACCAGCGGATTCCTGCGTTGTCAGGATAGACACTGGCAACTCTTGGTACATCGAAACTCCTGACATAGACTCTCAAATCCTGAAGAGGGTCTATGAATCCGCTGCCGTCATCGGCTGTCTGGAGCACCTTTTTTTTTTGACTTTCATCCCACGAGGAGAGAAAGACGGTATGACGGATGGCAAGGTAATTGAGGAAATCTCCTATCAGCAGGTTCTGGATGATACCCACCAGCAGACTACTCCTGTCACTCAGCCCTAACGGATTGGTCACAGACGGCAGACACTCGAAATAGTAATTCTTCCTGGCACCTTGCACGATGGCATTCCTTAATGCCTCCTCAGTCTGGGCAGAGGGCTTATAGGTTCCTGTGCGAAGCTCGTCCATATACATGGGCAGATAGCGGGTCATCAGCTTTCCAATCTCTTCAAGATCCTTATCGTATTCCGTCTGTACCTTCATTCCTGCAGGGGTATCGTCACCGATCATCGAGGATGACATCGCATTACTGTATATCATGCTCAGAAACTCAACAGGGTTCAATTCCTCCCCGTTGAAACGTACACCGATATGGAGCATCTGACTGCTTAACGCTATCGGCTGTCCTGCCGTCACTGGCATACCGAAACTGACATAGACCTCTTCAACATGGCCATACTCCACTTCATAGTTGCCATAGCGCACCTTGACATAACCCTGATGGACGGGATCATTACCCAGCCCGGACACTTTTCCCGTAGCCATCGCTAACAGCTTGGTTCCATTGGCTGTCAGGTCCAAGCCATGATGGAAGAACTTCTTACCCGTCTGCGGGTCCGACTGCTCTCCATAACCCAGCAATGGCTGCGGGTCACACTCTTCTGAAGAATACGGCATGCAATAGCCGCTATCTGACAGAAGGAACATTTCCTTAGAATATCTTTTCATCTTCCGATTCCTCTGTTTCGTTCAACAACTTCTGTTTCCATTTGCGGGATGGCAGCAACAGGCGATACCTGACGAGGGGCATAGACTGTCTGGGGACGCTGGGCATACACTGGCTGACTGTTACGGCCAATCGTGTGGATTCCCAACAAAGCACCAAGTGCCTTGGTCAACAGGCCGAAACGCCCGAATACAAGGAAACTGCTGGCAATCATGGCAGCCATTGACATGGTGCTGACATTGCCGCTCATCAGATTATTCAGGAAGTTACCGCCCATATCAAAGGGGCTGGTCGTTGCCTGACTCATGAAACTGCCGAAGCCGTCCTGCTGTACGGGCATCTGCTGCATATCAGCATATGCAGGGGCAGACGGTGCATAGGATGACTGACTGAGATTCGAGACCTGTTGAGAGACGGCATCGGTAGCCTCACTGACAGCCTGTTTGCCCTTCTCACCAATGGCGAGGTTCAGGGCTTCACCTGCCACACCGTGTTCCTGAACCTTCTCAGCACCTCCCTGACCGAACATGACATCACTGGCAACACCTGTCAGACCATGATCGGAATTGACAGCGGTGACAACAGCTCCTGTTCCGACGACTCCTTTCCAGCCGCCAAGACCCTTGGCCGTTGCGCCCATACCTTCACCGATACCCTTGGCAGCCGTTCCGACTCCCTTTCCAGTACCTTCAAGAAGCCTCGTAGCTCCTTTCCCTGCTGTTTTGATAAAATTAGTCCATCCCATAATTCTTGTTTTTATTATTTGCGTAATGTGATGATAATCCTCGCCGGGTGTGCCTCTGTCTTCGGGGTTTCTTGGATGGCTCCAGTACCGAGGGAATACAGCCACGCCTTGGCACCGGCCTGACCGCTGACTTCCGTACTGGTCCAATACCAACAACCGTCGGCATCTTCTGAGATGGCATCGCCACCACATCGGCGCAGTACTGAATTGACAGCGGGAAGAGAGGCATTGAGCAGACGCATTTCTGCAACACTTGGGATATAGGCACTCTGACCATAGCGCCAGACAGAGAAGACGGCATCTGCCAAAGGAGAACCAGCCTTGTTGTTGGAGTACAGTGAGTAGGTATTGGCGTTTCCGTCCTTCTCATCCGTACTGGCAGATGTTCCCTGGGCTACGCCGAGGGTGTCCGAGAACTCGACAGGTGCCAGCTCCTGCAGACCGATGGCCAGTCCGTCACCATCCTTACCGTCGGCAGAGACGTAGAACACAACAGCGACAGGCTCTTTCTGCATCTTCTCACACTCTTCAACGGACATGGTTCGTCCATCGGAACATACCACATGACCGATATGGATAGCCGTGTCCAGATGCTCATGGTCGTCACAAGAGGCAATGACCATCGGCATAGTCAGAAGCAACAGGCGTAATCCTGTCCTTATGCCCGTATTGATATATTTATGTATTGTCATATTCATTTGCATTTGTATTTACGAATAGCGGTATTTACTTACAATGGAACCTTGACACCTATGGTAACGCCCGTGCGGAAAAGGTCTTCACCACGAAGGACGATATCTTCCTTGACCTGCCAGAACAGGCTCCAGCCACGACGGAAATCATAGCTGTGCTCAAAGCCGATGTGTCCTGCTCCGATGACTTTCCTTGTGTCACTGCCAAGACTGGCTCCAATACGCAGATTGCCATGATGGTTACGGCCTCTGAGGACACACGGCTTATAGGCTATACCGAGGTTATAGGTGAAATAGTTGTTCCAGAAGCTTTCCTTGGTGATATGGCCTGCCTCAGAATCTGTGTCATACTGGATATAGGCATTGGCGAAATACTCCCAAGAATGATGATACTTAGTCTCATGCTCATAAGAGAGTGTCGCATCGAAGCCCCTTTCATACAAGGCTCCGACACACAGGTTCAGATGATTGACATTGCTGCTCCCCTGGGCAAGGAGACCATGCAGCGGCAACAGGCAGACTGCCAGCGATAAGATAATCTTCTTCATATCCTTACCTCCTTATTCTTCCTGAAGCAACACGGCATCGAAAGCATCTGCACTCAGCACATCCTCATAGTCAACGGAGATACTGATGGTACGCCCGCTGATCTGCTTCTCTGACAGTTCGATAGTAACAACCTTATCATTGGGGAAGGTCATCTTCTTGATGACTATGACATTCCTGTAACCATGCAGGAAACTCTTCCCGTGATCGAGAACCAAGGCAAGAGGCAGCTCAATGCTTTGATTGTTGGTTGCTTTCTGGACCTTCTTATCCGTCAGCTTCACACGCAGCTCATCGATGTCGAAGCGGATATTGGTCTTGTTATCTACAGAGAAGTCCAGGAAGAAATACTCACCGATGGCATAGATGTTGTTCAGACGCATCTCCATGCGGTTGCTTCTGGCCTTGACATTATGGATCTTGGCAGGGCTGCTCCAGACACGACGGGCAAAATGGGTCATGTCTGCCGTCGAGAGTGAGACAGCGGGATTGTGATAAGGTGTCCGCTCCTGTGGGGCGATTTCCTTATCCGTCACGGCTTCCTCCATCTTCGTGGTATAGACCAGAGCATACTGCGTTCGGTAGCGTTCGGTAACGACGGTAGCAATGGCAAGCACCTCCCCGTCGGCATGTTCACCATCCTTTGGCTTGAAGCGAACGGTATTCTCGATGGGCTTGTCACCAGCCACCTTGTCTGTTGACACATCTACAAAAAGGATTGGCTCTGATGCTGTCACAAGCGTTGTGACCTGCTCATTAACGGTAATCTGCTCCAGCTCCTGATAGGTCTGCTGGGCATGGACTGATGCGGCAATAAACAGTGATGCCGCTAAAAAAACGATGTTCTTTTTCATTTTGATTGTATTTCTTATTTTCTCTTGTCTGATTTGAGTTGCTGACCATTGATCAGGTACACACGAGTACCATATTTCAGCTTCACCTTATTCTTGCGGATGGCCTTGCTGATAGCTTGTGAGGTACGCTGGTAGGCCTGCTGTACGGTCTGCTGCGCCCACTGTGACACGCTGTTATTCGAACTGGAGCCGTCAATGGACATGCTCTGCTGCATGGCTGAGCTACCAATATCCTTGGCCGTCTCGCGGAAAGTGCTGGAAGGAACATAAAGGCCTTCCATACCATCGGTATCATAGATGGAGAGGTTGATGGTCTTAATCTCATCGCCGACAAAGACACTGGCAACCTTTCCCTTGACGCGCTGCTTTCCGAAGCCGGACATGGTGGCATACAGATAGGTTCCCTTCGGAACGAACAGACCGCCGATCTCCACATCATCCAACAGGCGCAGGCGAACACGGGAGCCGTCAACAGCCTTGATGTTCTCGTCAATGATGGCGGTGATGAGACTGGAGCCAGGGGCATTCTGGGAAACGGTATTGAAATACTCCGATTCGGTCTTCATAACCTTCACGACAGTCTCTGCCTTTTCCTCGCCATCGGCAACAGTACCAGCATATTCCTTATTACGGCCTTTCTTACGGGGCGTCTCTTCATCGTCATCATCGAATGATGCAGATGCAGAACCCATCACACCACGCCCTTGGGCACGAGCCTGAGCCAGCAGGTCTTCTGTCTCTTCACGGCCTTCACGTCCACGTAGGCGACGGGCATTCCTGCGGTCTTCATCACTGAGAGGAACAACAAAGTCATCCTTTCCCATACCACGAGCCGCATTCTCCTGCTTGCGTCTTTGTAGCTGCCGCAGGTTATCCAGTTCCTCATCATGACGAACGATGGCAGCGGCCTCGCCGTGGTTATATCTTGACTGGTATTCTTCCTTACCCTTGACGGAATCCCTCTCGGCATTCTCCACAGCCGTATAGTCCTTGGCATCGCCAAAGGCATTGACCATATTCTCGCGCTTGCTGCCAAGCTCTTCATCAATCTTGGCTTCAGGCAGTTCGGAATTGAGGTAGTTCGTGGCCATGAGGTTCTTGTCAACGGACTTCACCTCGGTCGTGAACATGCCGATAATGAAATAGCCTGTTCCAAGAATTAGGGGGTACAAAATAAGCGGAAGCACGTACTTCGACTGCTTGAAATTAATCTTCTTCATCATGTCTGTCCTGTTTTTCCAGATAATACAAACGCTCCTTCATCTCATGAATCTTCTTCTTTTCAAGGGCAGAGTCTACACGCTGTACGGCAACGGCCTTCTTACCTTCTGCCGCACGGTAGCTGATGACCAGACGGCTGAGATTGGTCAGGAAACAGAGAATGACAATGCCAAAGACAATGATCAGGAAAGCCGCGCGATGGTTGTTGGCAAACACCTGAAGCTTCCGGGCTGCCCAGCTGATGCCTGACACATCGGCGAACTTACGACCGTATGCCACTTCACGCTCATAACGCTCCTTATATTCCGGGGCGTTCTTGTCGGGCATCGGCTTGGACTTTAATAACTTTAATACGCTCATTTTTCTATAGTTTAAAAATCGACAATCATTTAGTAGTCACTCTTCTTGCGCTCTTCAAGATCCTTGTTAAGAAGGGTTCTCCAGTTGATGATCAAGAGTCCGTAGGGGTTGTTCTCCGTCCTCGGCACACGTTTCAGCTGTCCGGCTGTTATAAGCTGTCGCCAGAGGATGGTGGAGCGTCGCTCGATACGCTGACGGCCATAATAGGTGAAGGTGAGAGAGTCACGGTTGAACTTGATACTGTCACAGAAGATGCTGAACAGCATGTTTGTTCCCATGATGTGACTGTAGAAGCCTTTCTCCTTCAGGGCATTGTACTGGGCAAGTCCCGTCTCATCGACAAGGTACATGGCCTTGTCAATGGTATAGCGGATATACTTGTCATCAGGGGCAAGGGTGAAAAACAGGTGATGGAACATGTCAATGTCTGCCTTGGCCTCTATATCCAGCGTCATCTCCTGCGGGGTCTGCTTGACGAGGATAGGCACATTGCTGTCCAACACGTAAATCTGCTTGTGGGCATCATTGACCATCTGCCTGGCCGTAAAGACGGCTCCAAGGCTGATAACGATACATCCTGCAAGGAAAATGGAGCAGACAATCGTCACAAGCTTAATCTTGTTCTCTACATTCTTTAATACCATATCATTTATTTTTTATCTTGTTATTGATCCGATTACACCAGTGGCACTGGCCTTGGCCTGTGCTGCAACACCCTCACCGAAGTTTCGTGTGGAGAAGGCTGTGTCACCCTCTGGAATCATCCATGCGGCAAGGTCTGGAACGAGGTTCAGACACTTCAGGGCAACAATACTGGCCACGAGCATATAACCCGCTGAGAAGAAAGCATCACCCATATACTCCGTAACGGACGTACCTACATCCGTAGCGGCTTTCAAGTCCTCGAACTGTACGCTAAGCACAATGTCAAAGAGCAGCAGGACATAGAAGCCGACGAAATAGAGCATGGCTCCGTAGAAATGGACTGTCAGGTATCGTGTAGTCCACTTCGCCCAGGAGCTTTCCCACTTGGGAAGGAGGGAGAACGCCCATTGTATCGGGCCGAAGATAGTCAGCATACCCAACAGGATCTGCTGGACGTACATCGTCGCCCACCAGCCGATACGGTAGATAATCAGGGCGAGGAACATCAGGAGTTTGTCGAGGAACACGATGGTTCCAGCCGTTACCACCTTGGCATACTGTGCCGTAATCTCCTTTTCCTGCTGTCTCATATCATCGGCAGTTCCCATGTCAAGGGCTGAGTCATCGGTATTCTTCAGCTTATCAAGCAGGAAGGTGTATTCCTCTCTCTTGGCAGTCACACTGTCATTGAGCTGCTTGATATATGGCACTACCTCATCATACTTCTGCTGTACCTGTGCTGCCTCGGTCTCATAGAGGGCATTCGTGTAGCTACCGATACAGTTGGGGATATATGAGAGCAGACTCAGAAAGCTGCCGTCCACATTCTGAGGACCGATGCCGGTTGTCGTTGGCGGGTACCAGAACATCATAATGAAGGACACACCCAGCACCTTCAGGATCTTCAGGACATCAAGAGGCTCATGCCTGACCTGCATCTTATAGGTTATTCCTGCAGCCATGATGATTGAGAACAGAGCTGCAAGGCACATACTCATCTGGAGAATCCACCAAAAAGGCCCGTTTGAGCCAATGAAATCCGAATTCAGCAGGAACTGGTTTGTCTGGAAAATAACATCGTCTATCTCATCTTCTAAGAGGCCGACACCCATGAACTCAAAGGCCTGGTCTACCATCGGCTCCACATCTCCAATATCTGGCATATCTGTTTTCTTTTACTGATTAGACAATGTTACTTTCTCTGCATGGCCTGAACAGCGGCCTCTTTCCAACGGGTCAGACTGTTCAGTCCGCTGTTGCGCACCACATTCTCCTTGCGTTGCAGGGTATGGGAACTCCAATAGTGATGGTGGCTGGACTTCAATAAGGAAAGCAGCTTGACCAACGTCACATCCTTGGCACGGACATCCTTATAGGCCTGCATATACTGTTGCTCCCTTTCTGAGTTTGGCATATAGCCGTCCTGAATACACTGGATGCCGAAAACAACCATGTCATAGGTCTCTTTCCAGTCTTCATAGGTCTTGTAGCTGCCACCATTGAGGGTGATACTCTCAACATGCTCCCTAAAGGTGGAAAGGGCATTGTTGACCTTTCCTTTCTCAACCAGCCATGCAGCGTCCACCTCTCGGTCAAGGAGGTTTTCCGCTTCAACTCTCATTCGCTTCGTCAGGTTGGAGTCAATCTTCTCTGCATAGGGTTCCTGCAGTTTCATCGCGGCCACTGTCAGCGTGCGGAAGGACAGTTTGTTCTGCTCTGGTGCCCAGTTGCGGTAGCTCTTGTGAAACGCATCATAATAAAGATCCGGCGTGAAACTGCCTGCGCCAGTTTCCTGAATAGTCACCTGATTCTGAACACTCTCATCGTGGTTGTAGGTGACACTCTGCGCCTTGATTCCTGCTGAGACAGCGAATAGCAAGGCCATCATCAATGTTTGTCTTTTCATATTCATATATTACCGTATTGATATATTTCCGTATTGTTTTATCTCCTTCTTCTCAGGGCATCTTTGGAGGATGCCTTCCATCGTTCCAAGGCTTCCGTACTGACCTCGCGGACACTTCTCTTGTTATAGACCTCTGCCTTGTAATAGGCCAGACGAAGCTGGATGTATCTCCATGTGATCATGTAGGCCGTGTTGAGGGTCTTACGGATGTCATCAAAGGACTCGTCGATCTGCTGGACGATACTCAGAAGCGTGGCGGTATTACAGGGAACCTTACCTGTGCCATAGGCGACAATGGCGGTCATCGAGGTATAGATATTCTTGCCGTCCTCATAGATTCGCTCGACGGCCTTTGTCCCTGTGCTGATAATCATCGTGTCGCCAGGCATGATATTCCCCCGAAGCAACAGCTTCTCGTTATATTCGTTGAGCAGCGTCTTGTAGTCGTTGATACGCTTCTTTACATCGGAATAGGTATCAACGGCATTGATGACCGTCGTAGCACTACTGGCCATCAGATCAAGGACATCGAAGAGCCGTGTGAACTCATCGAGATCAGCATTTACCTCATAGTGATTCTCCACGGACTTCTTACTGTACTGGTGAAGCACCTCATTGGCATGTTCGATGCCATCCCTGACCATCAGCACCGAACGGATGCGCTTGTGGTCACGGATAAGTGCCTCGACAGTCTCAAAGTCAAAGTTATACTGAGCCATCAGGTTCTGCGGCATGGCAACCGCCAGAACAAAAATGGTAAGCCACTTTCCTAAAATGTTTGTCTTTCTCCTTTTCATTTGCTATAATCCTCCATAATGTCTATCAGAATCATAAACAGAAGCGAACCGAGAAGCATCAGCAGACCACTATAGCAGACATAGAAGAAACACCAGACAAGACGCTGGTTGTCTTCGTCAAACCAACGGCCTGTCCACTTTCTAATGGCTGCTGAAACGGCATTACTAATCTTCCGCATATTCTCCTTCCTCCCTTCTGTTTCGGGGCAGCATAGCCTGTCCGGCACTTTCCTTCCATCTGTTCAGGGCTTCAATGCCGATTGAACGGCGCTTGCTGTGGTCGATGCCGTTGAGAATGGTATTCATGACCATACTCTTCAGGCTTCTGCTAGTCATGATATATCTCTCCAGCATGGCGAGCTTGGCATAGATGCTGACAAGACGCGATTCGATGTCACGGGCAATGGCCAGACGGTCACTGGCCCAAAGCAAATGGGGCATCCCATCCTCTTCCTCGGCATCTATCTGTTTGCCTTTCCTGTAGTCGGCTTCAACGGTACAAGACGGATAATCCTGTGCCAGTTCTGACAGTCGCTGATTGACAATCTGCGCACGTTCCTCATCGGTAATATCCATATCCAGCTCCATCATATCCACTACATCCGAATAGCTGTATTCGGTAGTCAGCTCCCAGTCAATCTGGAGGATGGCACGGTGATAGCGGATGCCAAGGAAATAGCTGGGCTTACGTGCGAGGCTGAGCTTGGCACGGAAGGTAACGATACTCTCCATACCGCTCATCTTTCCCTTCCTGATATATTCATAGCCGCTCCAGTAGCCTTCACCATCCCAAGTGATATGGTAGGCTGCCTGGACATCATGCATGATGGCGGGAATGCGGGTCTTCTCATCTTCCACGTCGGCATAGTCATTCAGGGCTTCGTCGCGTATCTCTTCGATCTGCTTATATTCATCCTTTGCAGTCTTCAGCTGCTTTTCAAGGGTATCAATCTGACTCTCTAACTCACGGAACTTGGCCATCAGCTCAGCATCATAGCCGAGGTCACGGAGTTGGGTGGATATATTGTTCTTTTCCGTTTCCAGAACGGATATCTGACTTTCGAGGTCATCGATAACCTTCTGCTGGTCTCTAAGCTTTTCATCCAGTTCTCCAACAGGATCATCGTCATCCGAGAGACTGGTTTCCATCGCGAAGCGCTTACTGGCTTCACTCAGGGATTTTCCCTGATTTCCGTTTTCCTTCCAAGAGGTGCTTCCTTCACCAAGTTTCTGGCCATCGGTACAATGAACGGTATAGATGACCGATGACACGCCTTTGATGTGGGCTGCATCGGTAGCCTGATAGTATTTCTTGCTATCCATACCCAGATAATAGCGGATGCCTGAACCGTCATCCTCATGCAGCTTGTTATAGTAGTCCAGTTTGGCATTCATCGTAGAAAGAAAGGCATTCAGATCCATACTATAGCTGTCATAGACATCCTCATAGACCTCTTCCTTATGGTTCCAGCTCTTCGTCACCATGATAGAGTAAGCGTATGACTTCTGCCTCTGATTGCCATTCCTGCTGATGATATAGGCATGCTGGTAATAGCTGATGTTATACTGATTTCCGTCATTTGACTGGTTCATCTGGTTCACACGGTTGCGTGACCAACCGGCATAGTTCTCTGAGTTGGAAAGAGCCTGTTCACGCTGTGAGGCATTCGGATAGAAGTTTGGATCGGTGGTGTCAAAGCGCGTCCACTCTGAGCCGTGAATCACACTGTTGTCATCCGTCGGCGGTTCATAGCGGCAAAGGGTCTCACTTCCAGAGTCCTGGCTGTAGATATAGTATCTCTGCGTATAGTAGCTGTTGTTGGCGTTTGCCTCATAGTCCGATATGAACTGGTCAATATCGTATTCGCCGACATTAAACAGATGAATCAAGGCAATAGAGTCGTTAGTTCCGAGCAGCCCCAGAATATCACCTTCTGCCGTAGCCCTTGATATGTTATCCATAAACTGGCCAGCCGTCGTATAAAGTGAATAGATGGTCTGGGGAGCACCATTGAAGAGACGACCGACACGGCTGTTCTGGAAGAACCGCTCATTAACGCCACCGGCACTGGCCAAGGCAGCACCCATAGCCGCAATATCCTCCATATCCATCTTCAAGTCATCCACAGTGATACTGTCTGCCATCGTGGAAAGGTTGTCAAAGGTGGTCTCCCAGTCCACACCGCCGAGCTTGGACATATCGAATATTTCCTTTACATCCTGATTGACGGTGAGGAACGGAATACTGCCGAATGAGAGCTTGTTATTGGTGACAACACTCTCGAACTGCATACAGAGGCTCTTGGTGTCCTCGCAGGTCTTGATCAGGAAGGGAACCCAGTAAGGCACACGGTCAGGGTACTTTATCATCAGCTTGGCCACATCCCAGGTCTTCGGGATGATATTCTGGCTGACAAGGCGGTAGATACGCTTGTAATAAGCATTCTCCTGTGCATCGCTGAACTTGCCAGCGTCACGAAGATGCTTATAATCCATATACTTGGTCAGGAAGATGCCTGCCGTAGCAATCTCTGCATTCTTGTAATGCTTCAGCATCTCCCTGACACTCTCGTCACCCATCAGCTCAACAGCAGCTTCCGCATTATAGGCAGCCATCATGGCAGCGGCTGTCTTGTAGTCGATGTTGATGCTGTAATAGACAGCCATCACACGGTGGGAGAGGAGGACGCAAGCTAACAGGATATATAAACGAATCTTCATGACTGACAAATATTAAGCTGCAAATTTCTTCGGGGGAAGGTTCAGAACTCTTCCCTCTGCCTTTACCTTCTGGGCAAACTCGATAGGTTTCTGGATGCCACTGCGCTCCCAGTCCTGACAATAGGCACGGATGGCCTCTCCGAAGTCACAATGAAGCTGGTCATGATAGAGCATCAGGCCTTCCTTCTCGATCTTCTCCGTCGTATAGGCCATATAGCACTCGCGAGGCTCTTCCACGCCGATGACAAAGCTGACATTACCACGCTTGATGAAGACCTCCTTGAACTGTCCGCGACCTTCCTTGTTCTCCAGACGGTTGATGGTGAAGATCTTTTTCTTGTCGGTCTCTGTCAGGGCCAAGGTATCGGCAATAGGCGCGAACTTCTCCTTGAACTTGCTCTGGTCGAGCAGGACAAACACACCTGAGTTGCTGATGATGGCATCCTTGACAATCTTGTTGCCCGTGATGTCCTGAATATCCTGAGTGACCACGCCGACGGAAGCCCAGTGCTTACGGGCAGTCTTGTAGAGATACTGGATATATTCGGCCATCGACGGGGTGGCAATGGCTTTCCATGCCTCTTCGATCACCAGCGTCTTGCGGCATTTCTTGATACGCATCTTCTGGGTGAACACATCCATGATGATAAGCAGCACGATAGGAGCCAGCACGGGATTATCCTTAATCTGATCCAGCTCGAAAACGATGAAACGTTCATCGAAGAGCGAGGTTTCCATATCGCTATTGAGGGTTTCCTCATATTCACCGCCCTTGTAGAAGGTGGAAAGCACGGCTGCATAGTCATGGATGTCGAACTTGGAGGCATCCAGATTCATCTCCTCCAGAAGCTGGGGGATGCGCTGAAGGGAGAACTCATAGAAGGTGTTGAAACTGAGGTTTTCAACACGCAGTTCCTTCCGGCGTTCCTCCATCTCGTCGATGCGATGGTCAAGCTCCATCAGATAACGATCCTTCATGGTCTCTGGCATGAGACGCTGAATCTGGCGGTTGGCAGCAATGACCTCACCCTCGGCAGCGGCTGGGTCGTTGGCCAGGTTACGCAGCTTCTCAATCTTTTCCATCGTGCGGTCTCTCATGGGATCGCCCTCGGCATCGGCCTTGGTGTCGGTCTCGGCAGCCTTGGCCTCCTGCTCCTGGCGGAACTTCTCGTTCTGCTCTTTGACGAACTTCTCGTAGGCTCCGCTGGTCTTGTCGGCCAGACGCAGACGTTCGCGCAGCTCCTCGCGCTCTTCCTTGCTATAGCCATCGAAGGGATGGAAGTATTCCTCGTAGTATTCGAAGACGACCTTGTTCAAGACCGTTTCCTGTACCTTGGTGTATTCCTCCTGACCTTTGTAAATGAGGAAAATCAGGCTCTTGATGAAGTTCTTCTTCTCATCGAAGTTCTTGTCATATTCCTCTTTCGTGACCTTGAAGGGATTCATGGAGATAGGATGTTCCTTGGTATAGGAGATATAGATGCCTCCTGCAACCTGACAGAGCACCTGATAACTGTTACCGACATCAACAATGACTACATCCGTCAGCTGCTCGAAGAACTGGCGCATGACAGTATTCATGAAGAAGCTCTTACCGCTTCCACTGGGGCCAAGGACGAAGTAGTTACAGTTGTCGGTCATCTTCTCGGCACCTTCCTTACCCGTGAAGTCCAAACAGATGGGAACACCCTGACGGTCTGTGTACCAGAACTTCAGGGGAGTCATCTCACTTTTCTGCTGACACTCCTTATACATCATGCAGAGGGCTGCATCGCTGAGCGTCAGGAAACGGTCATAGTCAGGACTGAGCTGGCTACAGTTACCGGGGAAACTGGAAACGAACAGTTCAAGCTGGTTGTAAGCACGCTTGGAAATCTGGATATTCATCTTACTGAAGAAGTTCTCCAGATAGTTCGTGACCCTGGCCATGCTGGAATCCCTTGAAACGGTAACGACGAGGTTGAAGTGGGCATAGACCAACTGCTTGTTCTCGCGGGCAATGATGTTCTGCACATTCTTGATATCCTCAACGGCAAGCTGGTTGCTGGGAGAGGGGATAGAGCTGTGACGGTTCTTTTTCTTGTCGAGCATTCCCAACTCTCTCTTCTGGTTTGGCATAAAGATGACCTGGTTATAGACGGCTGACTCGATGCCGGGGATGTTGTCGATACCTGCCAACAGGTCAACGGGCATCTCACTGTTGTTGACCGTCATCAGCGAATAAGGACGAATGACTGTGGGCAGGTTGATGTTGTCAACGTCCACCAGACTGAATACACGGCATTGCCTATCACCCATCCAAATGTCTTCGCCATCAACCTTGAAGTTACTCATCGAGTAGTCAGGATCGCGGAAGTTCATGGCGAAATAGCGGTCAACATAGTCACGGCATTTCTCCGCATTGAGGAATTGGGCCTTCATGCCGGCATCATGGAACTGGTCATGAACCTTGCTAAGTTTGTCAAGGAACTCATTCCATTTCTTGCTATCATAGGTGAAGAGACGGCTTTTCTTGTTTTCCTGCGTGATGCAGAGAACAGTCTTGACATCCGTGTATTTCCTGCCATTGAAATAGCGGAAATAGGCCTGTGACAAGAAGGATGCACTGCCTTTCATAAAGCCTTTCGCATCGAAACTCTTGCGGATGAAGATATCCTGTTTCTGGATGATATAGCCCTCGCCGAGTGACTGGCAGATCTTCGTGAAGAGCTGGGAGTACTCATAATAACTGTCTGTATCGGCAGAGTATTTCTGCACTGGATTGCGTATCTCCATCAGTGCGGAGTAGTCACCTGTCTTGGTGTAGATGATGCCGACACCATCAACATCCTCGACGGAGAAGTAGATATCCTCGAAGACCTTAGAGCGTTTGCCTCCCGTGCCGAAAGCCTTGACAGACACGGCCATTCCGCAAAGGACGGAGAGGAAAACCAAAACGACATAAACGGTCATAGCGTATTCTTATATTGCAATATTACTGTATTACCTTATTGATATATTTCCGTATTGCTACGAATATTCCTATATTTCAGAATCCCGCTTATAGACGAGGATTCCGTGATACACCTTCTTCGTGTGAAGCCCCTTCATCTGCTTGAAGATAATCATCGAGATACCAATGGCACAGATGACCGTCAGCACAATAAGGCCGATGACGAAGCCCATGAGCGAATAGATGATGATGAACGACAAGATGGCCGCTCCTGCTGTGCTGGCTGCCCAGTAGATGTAGCGACCTCGGAGCCCCATGAATTCAAGGGGCCTTTGCAGCCCCTTGAGTACTGGGTATTCCGGATAATCGTTGTTTGCGAATTGATTCATTAGAAGCCTGTGATTACACCATCTTCAATACCGAAGAACAGAGGCAGAGCCTGGGCTGCTGCAATCAGGAACACACATGCACCGATGATCATCATGATAGACTTCTTCACATCCTGTTCCTCGTTGTTCATCTTCACATACACGGAGATGGCACCGACGATGGCCACGACACCTGCAATGGCATAGCAGAGCTTGGTGGCGATGGGGACGTACTGGGCAATCTGCTCAGATGCCTGGCTGATGGCGTTCTTACCAGCCTCGTAGCCTGCGCCACTGTCTGCCAATGCCTTGCACGTACTGGCGAACAAGCCAAGAGCGACACCTACACAGCAACGTACAGGACGGCTGTCCATCACCTTGTTAAATCCTGATTTAACACCTCTTTTTACACAATTCACGAAATTTTTAATAACCATTTGTTTTTTGTAATTTAATGAAGTTTATAAAAAACCGATAGATTAAAAAACGAAAAAACTTATAGATTAAAAAACGAAATATAGGGTACTCCCGAGGGGGTATTTCTTACCAGCCGAACATCACATTGTCCGAGCGTACTATGCCGAAGAAACCTGGCAGAACATAGGTTGCAATCAGCAGGAACACGCAAGCTCCGAAGAGTTTCAGGATGCTCTTGGAGATGTCGCCCTCCTGATTGTTCATCTTGGCATAGATATAAAAGGCATCGACAAGGGCTGTCAGGGCACCGATGCAGAAGACGATCAACGTGACATAGTGCATCATGACCAGAAGAAACTCGGTCATGTTATACAGTCCTTCGGCTCCCATGTTGTAGTCCACTGCGCCACCGTCAACAAGTGACTGTGCAGATACTGGCTCCACCATACATATTATATATAATAAGGCGATGATGATTCTTGCTCCCTTTGATGCCATAGTAATTCTGCCTTTATAGGGTTAGCTGAGTCATTTCAATCTGCTGACCGGAAGAGGTCACGCCGCCATTGGCGATAATATCCAGCATCTCGTCTGAATCAAACACGGCTTCCGACTCAATGGGAATGGGATGCATCTCTTTGAGAAGCTTCTGCATCACTTCCTCTGCGGTATTGCCGGATGTTGTTGAAGATGCAGGCTTATCTGCCGAAACTGCGCCTTTTGAAGGCTGCTGTGGGGTGGGCTGTTCTTTGGCAGGCTCAGATTTGGGCTGCTCAGAAGCTTCTGTCTCAGCCTTGGTCTCAGTCTTAGGAATGGTATAGCCGCCATTCTCCGTCTCAAGAACTTCCGTAGGAGGCTCGTCGGGAACTTTTGATGCCATTCCTGGAATATCAATGTCTTCCAGCTCACTCTTCTGACCTTCGGTGCGGGTCATGTCTAAGAAAATCACCACCGCATAATATATCGCGTAGGCGAAAGTCAGTACGACTGCAAAGATTGCAAATGCGCTCATTTTTTTGTTATCCTTTTAAAATTTAATCTTTTCGGCTGCAAAGGAAATACTTTTTTTGAATTCGCAAAGGAAATATTAGAAAACTTTGAAAATTTAACATTTTAGCTTGTGTAAAACATTGGTTTAATAAGTTTTTCTATGGCACAATTCCTGATTGATACACATCAAGTTTGAATTAAATGAATATTACATTAAAATTAAGTTAAATAGTTTAATCATATCTAAAACATGGCTACAAATTCAAATAAAATGACTACTTTTGCAGCCACTATTAAGTTTTTAGCGGTAAATAGCCGTTGTTGATACTATAATAATATATATGGTTAGGATAACAAAGATTTCTTGGCTTACAGACCAAAAAGGATGGAAACCACAGTTTATGTCTCAGACAAGGTGGTTGCCATACGAGAGGTATGCCTAGTCCTTACCACATTATATTGAAATTTGTATTCCCCCCAGAGCGTTTTTTATTTTCTGATTGTTCCGGTGTCAACTGACTTACGGAGCGGCTGGGCTATACCGGCTACAATCAACCAATTATGACAATAACAAATACTTAGTTAGAAATGATAAAAGGTAATGAATTAACTATAGGGGCCCTGGTGCGTAGCAACAATGACTATGCGAAGGTAACGGCCTTATACAAGGAGGATGACGGCATCCATGTTGAAGGTAACGTATTTTGTGGTGATGATTCGTCGCCAGAGGAAGATTTGGCGCTGATGCCAGAAGGATTGGAGCCAATACCACTGACAGCAACGCTGCTTGAAATGAACGGATGGGTTAAGAAAGCATCAAGCCCTGAAGAATACGTTCATCCCCTGTTGGGTGAAGGTAACAAGGTGGTTTTCGATGATGTGCCTCACTACCGTAACATCGAGGTACTATATGTACACCACTTTCAGAACCTTTTGGCAATTGCCAATAAGTATAATGTCGATATTGACTTGCAGATTCTTTGCAAGTAGCACACACTATTTATTTCTGATGTAGGCTATAGGGATGATACCAATCTGGTATCAACCTCAGGCCACATGAGAATGACAGCCATTCTCTTTTTCCGCCTTTTTTGAGTGCAAAAAGGTATTCCATAGTAATAATCACCTTTTTTTTATTAACTTTGCACCCAAAATCAAAGAAGATATGAAAAAAGTATTAATTGACGCACATACACATACAATAGCATCGGGACATGCTTACAGCACCTTGCAAGAAATGGCACAGGCCGCTGCCGACAAAGGATTGCAGGTATTGGGAATCACAGAACATGGCCCAAGTGTACCAGGCACATGTCCGTTGCTCTATTTCAAGAATATGTTCGTGGTTCCCCGTCAAATGTACGGCATCCGGCTGCTGATGGGCTGCGAAATCAATATCCTCGACACTAATGGCAGTCTCGACCTTGATAAAGAGTACATCGACCGTCTGGACATTGTCATTGCCGGTATTCACTGGGCATGGTACAAGGGAGGAACAAAGGAGGAGAACACTCAGGGCATGATTAATGTGATTCGACAGCCAAAGATGCACATTATCAGTCATCCTGGCGATGGTTCGGCAGAGTTGGATTTCGAGCCGTTAGTACTTGCAGCAAAGGATACTCATACACTGTTGGAGATCAACAACCACTCGCTGGCACCACAACGTCACAAGACTATCGCTCGCGATAACAATCTGGAAATCCTACGACTCTGCAAGAAGTATGAGGTTCCCACGATTCTTGGCAGTGATGCACATGTGTCTTTTCAAATCGCAGACTACACTCATCTCTATCCTCTTCTAGCTGAGACTGACTTCCCCGAAGAACTCATCATGAATTATTGGCCTGAGAAATTCTTCGAGTATCTGGGCATTGAAACATCAACACCCTAAAAACCACAGCATTGCGCAGAATACTGTTCTATTTCCTGGTGTTAATCCTGATTGCCGACCTGTATGTAGGATTGTTCCTGCTTTCAGGCAGGTCTATGCTGTGGCAAGTGCTTTGGTGGTTTCCAACAATAGCTACATTTGCAGGGATTCTGATGGTATTCCGTTGGTTCACTACGGGCATCTTCACATTCATCATAGCCATGCTACTATGCCTGGAAATACCGAAGATGCTGTTTGCGATATGTTCTGTAATTGGATTAACGGCATCCTTTGTCCTGCCAAACGCAATCCCTATCAGTAACACTGTCGGCATCTTGCTATCCGCAGCATTCTCTTTGACAATGCTCTATGGCTTCATCTTCGGCTGGCGAAGGTTGAAGGTAAATGAAGTTATGTTAGAGTTCGACAATCTCCCTGCAGCATTCGACGGCTACCGAATCGTTCAATTGTCGGACTTGCATCTTGGTTCTCTGGGGGAAAGCTCGTCATTCATCGGAAAACTCGTCAGCGAAGTTAACAAACTGGAAGCCGATGCAGTTGCTTTCACTGGCGACTTGGTGAACAGGTCTGCTGACGAAGCAGAACTATTCATTCCCATACTCTCATCATTAAAGGCAAAGGACGGAGTCTATTCCGTTTTGGGCAACCACGACTACCCATATCCATTTAGCAAAGACAGCCTCATGGATGGCAGCAGAAAAGTTGTCGATGTCGAGCAACGTATGGGATGGCAGGTCTTGCTGAATGAGCACAAGGTTCTATCTCGAAACGGTGCACATCTGGCTATCGTCGGCGTGGAGAACATCGGCAAACCTCCATTCCCCAGAATCGGCAATCTGAACCAAGCATTGAAAAATCTGCCAGCTGACACCTTTCCTATTCTTTTAAGCCATGACCCATTCCATTGGCGGCATGGTGTATCAGGTGAAACCGATATACCCTTGACTCTTTCCGGCCATACTCATGCAGGGCAATTGCGTATTGGCAACTGGTCACCAGCAAAGCCGGTCTATCCAGACTGGTGGGGGCTCTATCAGGAAGGTTCGCAGTACCTCTATGTTAATCAAGGTACTGGAACAAGAGTCCTCTTTCGCTTGGGAACTTATGCTGAGATTACGCACATCACCCTATGCAAAAAAGGGATGCATATGGTCTGATTCTAGTAAATTTCGTCATAAAACGTCCGTTTTTTCGCTATTTTGAAATAGTTTTGGATTATTTTTCGTAATTTTGTCGCCAAGTTAAGACTAAAAACGTTTTCATGACAGAGCACGAAATCATACAAGGACTTATAGCTCGTGATAATTGTGTCACGAAGATATTCTTCTTTGTCAAGTGTCGTCCTCTGTTCTATAGCGTTATGAGGACGGTCTTCGACTATGAGGTAGATTATG
>ERZ842401.815-NODE-815-length-45990-cov-10.023424_pt1 | contig 45990 bp, 39 predicted proteins | sample MGYA00521270_ERZ842401 | MGnify/ENA primary metagenome ERZ842401 (study PRJEB31892, sample SAMEA3878208) | bioreactor metagenome | biome: Moose rumen | place: Sweden | collected 2011-10 | study: EMG produced TPA metagenomics assembly of the PRJEB12797 data set... | reverse complement strand
TATCGCTATCTTCGGGACTTTTTTTACTGTCCAAATTTCGGGATACAGTTCATAAGGGGTGGTTTTTTTAATGGTACGCGCGCAGGGATTCGAACCCTGGACCCACTGATTAAGAGTCAGTTGCTCTAGCCAACTGAGCTACGCACGCATCCTATATAAATATGAGCGGACTATAGACTCACTTTATTTTTTTTGCAAGCATTTTTTTTGTTATTTTTCATTTTCTTTTCCGGCTTTGTATACCGAGAAGATTATTCCGCCTAACAACAGTCCGAAAGTAACCACCAACGATTGCATCGCCGTGATTTCATAATCAAACAAAACCGGAGTAAAAATCTTCAGTCCGATAAAAACCAAAATAATACTTATGGCATATTTTAAGTACTTGAATTTATATACTATTGCCTCCAGTAGAAAGTATAAAGCACGCAAACCTAAAATCGCAAAAATATTACTGGTATAAACAATAAACACATCTTGAGTAATTAAGAAAATTGCCGGTATGCTGTCTAATGCAAATACCACATCCATCAGCTCAATTACCACCAGTGCAAAAAACAGCGGGGTAATATAAAGTTTGCCTTTTTCTTTTATAAAAAAGTGTGCGCCATAAATTTTGCCTTTGATGTTAAAGACTTTTGAAACCAACTTAAATATTTTTGAGTTTTCAAAATCAGGTTCTTCATCATCTTTACCCAAAATCATTTTAATGCCGGTATAAACCAAAATAGCCGAGAATATATAAAGTATCCAGTGAAAATTAGAAACCAGCGCTTCACCGACACCAATGAGCAAAGCACGCATTACTATTGCGCCTAAGATTCCCCAAAACAAAACACGGTGTTGATATTCTCGCGGTACTCCGATAGCAGCAAACACCATCGACATAATAAATATATTATCTAAAGACAAACTTTTTTCCACTAAAAATCCGGTGAAAAAGTCCAATCCCTTATTATTGCCTTCTTCATATATCACGAACAATCCGAACAGTCCGGCTGCGGCAATATACAAAATACATAAAATCAGTGTATGCCAAAAATTGGGAACCTCGTTTTTGCGGTTAAAAATAAACAAATCAAAAAACAACAACGCCAAAACGACCGCCCCGAAAATGCTCCACATGGCAATCGGCGATAAAACATAGTGTGACGAAGTTAAAAAACTTAAGATTCCCATTTTAATTTCCTTATAACCTTAAAAAGGGCAGACCTTTCCATCTGCCCTTTGCTTATAATACAATTATTGTGCGGCTTTCAATGAGTTAATAATCGCCGTAGCCGAGCTCAAAGCTGTTTCATCTAAACCGGCCTTTTGTAAAGCTAATTTTTTGATGCAACCTTGAGAAATGTCTTTAGCTGTAGCCATAACTCCGGAAGTAAATAATGTTCCGTTGGTTAATCTGGTTTGAGCTTCAGTCATCATACAAGAGTTCAAAGAACCCATTTCGGAAGATTGCAAAGCGCTTAAGCTCTCACATCCGGCTAATAATATAGCCGCCAAAACAATATATTTTTTCATCTGTGTTTATTCCCTATAAGTTACAAATTCATCAACTCCGATATTTTATTATCATAATTTATTAATTGCAATAACCTTGATGGGGTGTGCACATCTTTAACAACCTCTTTTACATCTGATAATTTGTTAATATACTGCATTTATATGTTTTAATTAAAGAGGTATGATTATGACACCTAGACGCATTATTCACTGCACTAATTTTAATTTTATCAAACGCATCGGTTGCTATATGAATATCGCACCCTATAAAATATCGCACGGGCTTATTCGCAACGGGCATAATGTCTTGGATTTTTCGGATAGAGATATTTTAAAAGCCTATTCTTGTTTCGGTAAACTGAAACAGTTGGGCAGCAAACCGTTTAATCGTTTGTTTTATGAGTATTGCGTAGATACTAAACCTGATGGTATTATTTTAGGTCACGCTGACACCATAACTCCGCAAACTTTGGCAGATATTCGTCAAGCGTTGCCTAACACCAAAGTTTTGCAATGGAATGTCGATTGTATCAATCCCGATATTGTACCGGAAAACATCAAACATATTAATTCCAAAATTGATTTGGTTGATGCCACAATTATCACCACGGCGGATCAAAAACTTTTGCGCCAGTTTGATGTTAAAAAACACAAAGTTGGTTTTATGCCTAATCCGGTTGATGCCTCTATTGAAACGGGTAGGGCATTTGAGTTGGAGAATCCCGAGTGGGATTTGGTTTTTCCCTCCAGCCCCAACAGTGAACGTGAATTTGACGGCGTTATAATGAAAACCAAAGATATTTTAGCGCGTGTAGAAAAAAATATTGATATGAATAAAGTTTTGTTTTCGCGTGCCGATGGTATTAATTTAACCGGTGGAGAGTACCAGAGGGTATTTGCCAATGCGGCTATGGGATTAAATATCAATCGCAGCAACCACGATTATCTTTATTCTTCCGATCGTATGGCGCACCTTATGGGCAATGGTTCATTAGCACTAATGGATAGACGTACCGGCTTTGGTGATTTGTTTGGCGATAATGAAATTGCGTTTTTCGAGGGTGAAGATGAGCTTTATAAAAAAATCAAATACTACCGCGCTAATCCGCAGGAACGTATGACGGTGGCCCAAAAAGGGTGGAAAAAATATCATCAACTGTTCAATGAAAAGCTCATTGCTAAATACATTGCCGATTTGATGTTTGATGAGTTTGATGCTAAAAATTATCCTTGGCCTACGATTTGCGACGCTTAAGGTGAATTTTAACAGTTTTAGGTAAACTCCAGAAGCACTCTATAGAGCTCAAGAAAATCAATAAATATCCCATCGCTTCGGTGGATTCTTCAAACAGTTCTTTAATATAGGCAATTCTGGGCGTCCCCAAAACATTGGTTACAAACGGGCGATGCCCGATGCATTGAGCAATCGGCAAAATTATTATCATTGCGCAACACATCATATAAAATGATGGCGAGGTAAAAAAGCGCAACAAAGCCTTTTTCAGATACCAACGCCGCCGGTAAGCTTTATAAAAAGCAATCAGCGGAAATATAAATCCAATCTTCCAACTGATAATGGGAAGATTATGATCGAAAAACCTATCCAATTCACGACAAGATGCTAAAAATGAACAAGAGGCTAACAGCCATAATACCGGTGCATATTCCGGACGCAGACGTATTTGCATCAAAAAAATTATTCCCGAAGACAATAATAACGTTAATTGCAGATTTTCAACCACACCTCCTTCGGCAAAAGTATGGCGGTGATAGTGTGCCGATAAAAAGTGCATAAAAAAGATAAAACTGAAAATTATGCATAAATAAATAAATTGTCTGACTACATTAAAACAAATAGTCTTTTCGGGTTTAGTCAATTTTAGCATTATTATTTCCTCTTTTTACCACCATTAGGAAGTATGATTTATAACAATTTAGATTTTATTGCAAGCAATTTTTTGTTAATAAGATAATACAATTAAAGCATAATAATGCTTGCCAAATAGCGAAAATTTTATTATAAATCAGAGATGAAAATTCAATTTCAATTTAAGGAAACTTGCATATGAAATTTATCAAATATACTCTTTTGACCTTATTGTTGCTGATAGTTATTGCTGTAGCTGCAGTTTGGTTTTATCTTGATACCATTGTTAAAACCGCTGTCAATAAATACGGTTCGCAAATTGTCGGCACTCAAGTAACTTTGGAGTCATTCAAACTTAATCCGTTTAACGGTGAGCTTAAAATCGGCGGCTTAAATATCGGCAATCCTAACGGGTATTCAGCTCCGGCCTTGCTCAAGCTCGGTGGTATCAATGTCAAAGTTGATCCCAAAAGTTTGTTCAGCGATACTATAGTAGTTGAAAAAATTTCAATTGATAATCCGTCCATCACTTATGAGATGCCGGATTTTTCAACCAGTAACGTAATGCAAATTCAGCAAAATGTTGCTAAAAATTCTGCAGCTGAAGACAAAAAAGAAGCTCAAGAAGAGAATAAACCCAATGAAGGGGCTTCAAAAAATGTGGTTATTCGCAAGGTGTTGGTAGAAGGCGGCTTGCTCAATGCCATTACTCCTCTGCAGAATAACAAAACTGCTTTAGGTATCGATCTACCGGCAATCGAGATGGCTGATTTGGGCGGTGCTAATCAAAAGTTGACCATTCGCGATTCCATTACCGAAATTTTTAATAAGATTTTGTTTAATGCTACATCTACTGTTACCAAGGTTTTAGGCAGTGCCAAAGATATGGCCAAAAAGGCTGCCGGGGCGGCTTTGGATAATGCTGCTAATGTTGCAGATGAAACGGGAGAAAAAGCCTCCGGTCTGTTGGATAGCCTCAAATTTTGGTAATCAGCTACTTTAAGAAAAGCAAAAACCGGCAAGCAAGCTTGTCGGTTTTTTCGTATTATTAGCATAAGTAATCTGATTGACAACAAAAGTTATTTATGCTAGCTTCACGACGTTTTATTTATTGTTAGTTCAAGGAAAAGACGATGGAAATTAAACTGCACAATACTTATAGTCAAAAAATTGAAACCTTAAAACCGACCAATGCTGACGGGGTGATTAGAATGTATTGTTGCGGTCCCACGGTTTATAACTATGCCCATATCGGCAATTTGCGCTCATATTTGTTTGAGGATATTTTAAGAAAAACCATATCGCGTGCCGGTTATCCTATTAAACACGTGATGAACATCACCGATGTCGGGCACTTAACCAGCGATGCCGATTCCGGCGACGATAAAATGTTACTGGCTGCCGAAAAAGAAAAAAAGAGTGTTTTGGATATTGCCCGCAAATATGAAGATGCTTTTTTTGAACACGAAAAAGCTCTGAATATCACTCGTCCTGATGTAATTTGCCGTGCTACCGAGCATATTGACGATATGATTAAGTTTGTCGAAACCCTTGAAGATAAGGGGTATGCTTATTTTGCTAATGGCAATGTCTATTTTGACACCTCGAAGTTTAAGGATTACGGGCGTCTTTCCGGTCAAAACCGCGAAGATTTGCGTCACGGAGCTCGGGTTGAAACCGATAACAATAAGCGCAACCCGTCGGATTTTGTGTTATGGTTTACTTCTTCCAAGTTCAAAGATCAAATTTTACAATGGGATACCAAGTGGGGCAGGGGCTATCCCGGTTGGCACATCGAGTGCTCCACTATGTCAATCAAGCATTTGGGAGAGCAGCTTGATATTCACTGTGGCGGAGTTGACCATATCGCCGTGCATCACGAAAACGAGATTGCTCAAAGCGAAGCGTATCTTGGGCATAAATGGTGCAATTTGTGGATACACGGCGAATTTTTGCAAATGAAAAATGATGAGAAGATGTCCAAATCTAAGGGCAATTTTATCACTTTGGATACTTTGAGTGAAAAAGGTTATTTGCCTTTGCATTACCGCTATTTGGTTTTGACCTCGCATTATCGATCACCTTTGGTTTTCTCTTATGAGAATTTGGATGCCGCGGCCAGTGCTTATAATAAGCTCAAAGCCAAATATGCCGAATTTGCCGCTGAGCCTAAGGCAGAAGTTTCTGCAGAAGATCAAAAAGCCTATGAGGCTTATATAAAAGAATTTGATGATTATATGTTTAATGATCTCAAAACTGCTCAAGCCTTAGCTTTGTTGTGGAAAGTAGTCAAGGATAAGGATTTGCCCGCCTCGCTCAAGGTTAAATTTATTGACAGCGCCGAGCAAATTTTCTGCCTTGATTTGGCAAAAGTTGATGATAAAAAAGAGGCGGTTGATGACGAGGTTGCCGCGCTTGTAGCTGAGCGTAAGCAGGCGCGCATTGATAAAAATTGGGTCAAATCCGATGAAATCCGCGACCTGTTGGCACAAAGGGGCATAATCTTGAAAGATTTGCCGAATAATGAGGTTGAAATAACCATTAAATAAAGGAGTTTGCTTGATATGAGAAAGACGGTTATTGCCAGTGTAATTATTGGTTGCGGTATTGCTTTGGGCGGATTTTTCCCCGGTTATTATTACTATAAGACCTTGCATGATAATCGCAGTGTAACTGTCAAGGGCTTGGCCGAGATGAATGTTAAAGCCGATTTAGCCGTTTGGAAAATCAAATTTAAAACTACCGGCAACGATTTAGACGCTTTGCAGCAAAAAATGACCAATGATTTGCGCGTCATCAGCACTTATTTAGCTCAACAGGGTTTTAATGCTGACGAGGTGATTGTCGGGCGTATGAATACTAATGACTTGATGGCTAATCAATATCGCGATGCCAGAGCCTCGGAATCGCGCTATATTTTGGATCAGTCCATTACAGTGCGCTCAACCCAAGTTGACAAGGTAGAGCAGACCTTGCGCGAAATCGGGCAGTTGGTATCCCAAGGGGTGATTTTTGATTATCAAGACTATGGCTCACCGGTAACCTATATCTTTACCGGCTTAAATCAAGTCAAGCCGCAGATGTTGGAAGAAGCCACTCGCAACGCTTATGCCTCAGCACTTGAGTTTGCCAAAAGCTCCAACAGCAGGGTAGGGCGCATCAAAACCGCCAATCAAGGTGTGTTTAGTATTTTGCCGCGTGAACAGATTGATGGGGTAAGCGAAAGCGCTCAAATTGATAAAACCTTGCGTGTCGTTTCAACCATAGTGTATTATTTAGAGTAAACATTGGGAGAAATAATATGAAACATTTGCTTTGCTTATTCTGTGCTTTGTTAATGCTCGTTGCTTGTTCCAAACAACCTAATGATATTGAAGCACACAAAGCGGCAATGAAACGTTTTGAGTTGATGATTAACACGGCAGATTCAAATATTGCCAAAGAACTTGTTGCTGATGATGCTCCGTTCTATACACCGGCCTCGCCGACACCTCTTTACGGCGGCGAGGGTTATCTTTCGGTTGTGCATTGGATGCGAACAGGTTTTCCTGATGTTCAATGGAAATTAGAAGAAATGGTTGCTGAAGGCAATGTTGTCGCTGTCCGTTGGACCTTAAGCGGCACTCACAAAGGCGAGTTTATGGGAATGCCGGCAAGTGGCAAACATTTTTCTACCTCGGTTATGAACTTCTACTACTTTAACGACGAGGACAAAATTGTCAACGATATCGCTGCTGAAGGGATGATTGGCATTTTGCGAGGCATCGGTGCATTGAATAAGTAAAATGCAATATCAGTTAATTTTACTAAAAATGTGTGTAGTAGCAAAGTTAAAATGTCAGTAATTTGCCAAAGTTAAAATGTCAGTAAAATGCTTCATAATGAAACCACAAAGGAAGCATTATGGACATACAAACGACATATGACTGGTTAAAATTATACGAAACTAAAGGGTTAAGTATAAATGATTTAGCAAGAGAATTAAATATCAGCGAAAGGCAAGCATACAGGATAATAAAGAGATATAAAGAATTAGGAATAATGGGTTTATACCATAAAAACAAGAACCAACCGTCACACAACCACATAGACCCAGCCAAGAAAGAGAGGATATTAGGTTTAATCCGCGAGAAGTATTATGATTGCGGAGCGAGTTATGCCAGTGAATTGTTGGAAGAATATGAAGGGATAAAGATAAATCGTGAGACCTTGCGTTTGTGGATGAAGTCCGAACAATTACTCATCAAGCAAAATCATTATCGGAGTTGAGAGAAGTTCAATCAAAGTTTCAAAAGCATTGTCTGTATCCATTGTTTTTTCCTTTCAACAGACAACACTCCGCAAAATCAAAAAATCGTTCGGCATAATTTGAAAAATTTTAAATAACAAAAAAGCCGAGCGGTTAAACTCGGCGTTAGGTTAAAAAATATTGCTATTTTCCTCGTTTTTTACCCCACCAAAGGTAACATACAAAAGAAAACAATAAGACACGTGATATCGGCATAGCTAGCCAAACCCCGTCTAATCCGAACCAAATCGGCAACAAAAATAAACATAGCGGTAATGCAAAGAAAGCATCTCCGTATATCAGCAATGATGAGGCTCTGATTTTTCCGGTTGCTTGGTAATAATATCCGGCAACCCTAATAACCCCAAGCAAAAGAAATGCCGTAGAACTGATTACCAATCCATGTGATGCTAATTTTGCTACGTTTCCGTGTAAATTAAACCACGCAGGGAAAATATTGCACCCGACAAATGAAATGAGCATCAGCACAATTCCGGAGAAAAAGGCAAACCAATATCCCATATTACCGATAACGTTTTGCCTTGCATACTTGCGGCTTCCGTATAAGAATGCCACCAATGGCTGAATACCTAAAGAAAGTCCGGTCATAAATAATGAACCAAGTGATTCAATCGCTCCGATAAATGTATAAACAGCTAAACCATCAATTCCGCCATAGCGCATGGATTGATAATTATGTAAAAACAACATAACTATGATTGATAGTTGATTTCCGAGCGAAGGAATTCCATTGATTACAATGTCTTTTGCTTGCTGAAAATTCAATTTCAGCATATCAGAACCATAATGCAATTGTGTGTATTTGCAGGCAAAATATATCAAACCGATAGCACAAGCCACAATTTGCGAAACAAGCGTTGCCCAAGCCGCTCCGGCAAGACCGAAATTAAATACAAAAATAAACAGATAATCTAGGATAATATTCAAAACCAAACTGATAACGATAATAATCATTGCAAAAGTCGGACGACCATCGTTACGGATAACAGAAATCACCCCTGTGGTGAGCATTGATGCAAAACAACCGTATATCAAAATCTTTGCATACATAAGAGAAATAGGCAAAAGTTCTATATTTGCACCGGAAAGTATCAAAATATTCGGCAAAAAAACAGTGCAAGGAATTATCAATATTATGCAAAACAAAACTTGTAAAAACATCATATTTGCAAATGAAGAACGTGCTTTTTTAATATTGTTTGCCCCTTGGGCTTGCGAAATTAAAACGCCGGCACCTGTGCCAAGCATATCACCGACTGCACCGAAAAACATAATCAAAGGCCATGTTATAGCAACTGCCGCCAAACCGGTTTTACCGCTATATTGCCCGATGAAAACCGAATCAACAATACTGTAAGAGCCGACAATTAACATGGCAATAATTGACGGAATAACATACGACATAAACATTTTCACATTTTTGTTCAATTTCATCTTTTTTAACCTTTTAAACAAAACAGCACCGGATAAGAACTGAAACCGATAACAAACATCTTATCCGGTTATAAACTACGGCTTAAAACCTCCGATATTTGCTCTGTTCCACATCTTATCCGGTGCTTGAAATTACGTTTTCAAATACCTCTGATGAGTGATTTCTGATTAACAAAACAAAAAATCAAAGTCAAGCAATTTATTTAATTCTGATGCACACGGTTGTCTTCAATTACGGCCGTGATTTCCACTTGGTTTGAACGCGGACGAATGCCGGTTACACGAGCATATCCATTGTTTTTTCCTTTCAACAGACAACACTCCGCAAAATCAAAAAATCGTTCGGCATAATTTGAAAAAATTTTTATGCTCACAAAAACAGGGGTTTTGAAACGCGAACAGTTGGGAATAAAAAGCCTTAGTTTTAAGCCGAATTTGGTCGGGTCTGTCCCGACCAAAAGTATCTATTTTGGTATCTTTTTTGGGAAAACACTCAAATTTAAAAATAGATACGCGACCAGACCACCGCATAAAAGAGCTCATAAAGTAAATACATAGAAAACCGGAAAGTGCCGGAAAATAAGGGATATAGAGGCAATATTTTAAGCTAAAATTGCACCCGAGAATTTAAAACAAAAAAACCTCTTCTTTGCGAAGAGGCTTTTATATGGTGGTGGATAGAATATTAAAAGGCGAAATCGGATAACTTTCGCGCCGGTTTGTGAATTATTCTAACAATTGGTATCTAAGTCTGCCAGGCCATTTTTATTGTTCGGCCACCACTTTTCTCGTATCGCAACCTGGGTTTCATTACAAAAATAAGAAATGGCGACCAGACTAATTTAAGAAAAATGTGTATATTAAAATCGAATTTATTTAGAATTTTGTGTATAATTTATCAAAATAATTCTTGAATTTTGTGTATTTTTATGTTAAATATAGCTTATAAAATGTGTATAATATATTTAAGGAACAGCGAATGTATCGTAAAGCAGAGAAAATATTGCAAGCTTGGAAGGCTAATCCGAGAAAAAAGGCCTTATTGATAACTGGTCAACGGCAGGCCGGTAAAACTTATATCGTGCGTGAGTTTGGTAAAGCTAATTATAAACACTATGTAGAAATTAACTTCATTACAACACCTTCTGCCAAAGATATTTTCTCCGGTGATCTAAACGCTGATACTTTAATCATGAATTTAACAGCATTCATCGGAAAGTCGTTGGAAAAAGGGAAAACCTTGATATTCCTTGATGAAATACAGGAATGTCCTAATGCAAGGACAGCCATTAAGTTTTTGGTTGATGATGGTCGATTTGATTACATAGAATCAGGCTCATTATTAGGCGTTCAATATAAGCAAGTTCCATCTTATCCTGTAGGGTATGAAGAAATATACCAGATGTATCCGATGGATTTTGAAGAATTTTGTATTGCCAATGGAGTTCAACCATCAACGCTTGATTATTTGCGTGAATGTTATGAAAAACAGACGCCGATAACTGCTTCCATTCATCAAACAATGTCTAATCTATTTAAGTATTACATTGTTGTCGGCGGTATGCCCGATGTGGTCAAAAGATTTATAAACACACATGATATAGGAGAAGTCGTAAATGTTCAACGAGATATTATTGCCCAATATCGACAGGATATAAGCAAATATTCTACCACCGGCAAAAATATGATTAACAATATATTTGATAATATACCATCACAGCTGGATGATAAAAATCGCCGATTTATGCTCTCATCAATTCAAAAGAGCGCCAGACTTCGTGATTATGAGGATTCTTTTGTTTGGCTTTCAGATGCCGGAGTTGCTCTGCCCTGTTATAATCTGACAGAGCCAAAGAGCCCGCTTAAAATTAACGAACAAAGCCGTTTGTTCAAGCTTTATATGAGTGATGTCGGCTTACTATGCGCAATGAGCCTGGAAAATATACAATTTGAGATACTACAAGGTAATTTATCTATAAATATGGGTGGAATATTAGAAAATGCCTTTGCCGAACTTTTAAAAGCCAATGGCTTCGCATTGCGGTATCTTAATAAAAAGAATATAGGAGAGTTGGATTTTGTGCTTCAGCAAAATGATGAGGTCATGCCGATTGAAATTAAATCAGGTAAAGATTATAAAACACATGCCGCACTTAATAATGCCTTAAAAATTAAGGAATGGAACCTCAAAAAAGGTATTGTATTTTGTATGGACAATATCCAAAAAACCGAGAAAATAACCTATCTTCCTTGGTATTTAGTGATGTTTCTGAAACAAAATAATCATGATGAATCAATGATTGTAAATGTGGATTTAAGTGGATTATGATAAATTCAACATTATATCACATTTCACTGGACTTCCGCTGAAATCCAAGCATTCATTGTATTAAACGAAAGGAAATACAATGAAAACAGTTAAGATTTACATGGTCCGAAAACCTTCAGATATTAACGAAGTAATCGAGTTATGCCGGAAATATGACGCACAAGCCGAGGAAGTGGTAGTGGCGGAAACGGTCAACCTGCCTCCGGTCTGGTATAACGCCGTCTGCCGAAACCCACTGGACGATTACATCTTTTTATCCGGCAAAGGCGGTTATGATGATGAAAACCACCGCCAAGTGGTTGCCTTAAAATGCCCCGGCAAGCCAACACTTTACGTTGACCCATCCGGCTCATCATACTGCCGATATATGGGAGTTGAATTATGAAAATGCGCAAATGCGCAAATATGAAGAAAAACAGTAAAAAAAAGCCTTGAGAATTGGATGCAAAAATTAAAGAAAAAACTTGCATTTTTTTTAAAATAAATGTTATCTAAAGAATGGTATAGTGTGTTTATATGTGAAAAGAATATGGCTAAAATTGAAAACAAAATAAAATTTTTGGACCTATTTGCTGGATGTGGAGGATTATCGGAAGGCTTTATACAAGCAGGATATGAACCTGTAGCTCATGTAGAAATGGATAAGTCGGCCTGTTTCTCTCTTAAAACGAGAATGTCTTACCATTGGCTAAAAAAACATCATAAGCTCAATATATACAAAGATTATTTGAACAATAAAATTTCGAGAGAAGAATTTTATACGCATATCCCTGAAAAAGTTATAAATTCAGTTATCAATGTTGAGATTTCTGAAAGTACGGAAAATAGTATTTTTCAAAAGATTGATAATCTGTTAGGAAAAGAAAATTTAGACTTAATTATAGGTGGGCCACCGTGTCAAGCCTATTCTTTGATTGGAAGAGCATCTAAAAGTGATAAGATGGTAGGAGATAAGCGTAATTACTTGTTTATCTATTATGCCGATTTTATCGCCCGTTATAGACCAAAGTATTTTGTCTTTGAAAATGTATCTGGTCTATTATCTGCTAAAGATAGAAACGGAGTTAAATATTTTGATATGATGAAATCAAAGTTTGAAGATTTAGGATACACTGTTAATACACAATTATTAAATTCTTTTGATTATGGTGTCCCTCAAGCACGAAAAAGATTAATTTTAATAGGGGCTCGAAATGATTGTATTACCAATTTTCCTGAGCCCGATAAATTAGATCTTCCAATAAAGATAAACGATATATTTAATGATTTACCTAAACTGCATAATGGCGAAAATTATACACCTTTCTTATCAAAAGTTGATGCAAGTTCATTCTTATATAAATTAAACATAAAAGATGACGATATGCCAATTACTTATCATAAGGCACGAAAAAATAACAAGCAGGATTTGGAAATCTATAAAATTGTTGTAAAACAATGGAATGCTAAAAAGATAAGAATTGACTATAATTGTTTACCAGAGTCATTAAAAACTCACAGAAATAGAACTTCTTTCGTCGACAGGTTCAAAGTTGTAGCAGGTGATTTACCATATTCACATACCGTAGTAGCCCATTTATCAAAAGATGGACACTACTATATTCATCCTGATATTCAACAAAACCGTTCCATAACACCGAGAGAAGCGGCCAGATTACAAACATTTCCGGATAATTATTTTTTTGAAACAGCTAGTGGACAATTAAGTCTTGCGACAGCTTTCCGGCAGATAGGTAATGCCGTACCGGTATTTTTAGCTTACAAAATAGCATTGAAAATGAAAGGTTATTTTTCATGACACAAGAAATAGCAACAATAAGACCATCAGGAAGACATTTGCTGACCATTGGTTCCGATTTAATAAAAGATGATTATACCGCAATAATAGAACTCGTGAAAAATGCGTATGATGCAGATGCTGAAAATGTTACTATTTCTATTACGGGACGAGGAAATAATATTTTATTTTCAATCCGAGATGACGGTCATGGAATGGATTATGATACAGTTATCAATAAATGGTTGGTGCCATCAACAGATGACAAATTAAAAAGAAAAACCTCACCTAAAAAAAGAATTATGCAAGGACGCAAAGGTATAGGAAGGTACGCCGCAATAATCCTTGGTCAAGATTTACTACTTGATACTAAAACATCTTCTGGGGAAAATACTACCATCGCACTAGATTGGAGTTTATTTAAAAAAGCTGAATATTTAAGCGATGTAGAAATTTTGGTAGAAAAAAAGAACATAAATAATGATTCCCATTATACTGAAATATCTGTAACGGGAAATGAAGATACTTTAAGAAGTTGGTCCGAGACGGATTCTTCAGGTATTTCAAAAAAAATAAGGCATTTAGAATTTGAATTAAAAAAACTCATATCCCCACTATATCGTGATATTAAGAAAGATGTTTTTAATATTACGATAGAATACAAAGATTTATCAAATGAGTTATTTAAACCAAGTGGTAAAATTAAAATTGAGCCACTGCCTATACTAAACTTATACGACTATAGAATCCAAGGTTCTGTCAGTTCACAAAAAATTGATTTAATATATGAAAATAATAAAGTATCCAATGTTCCAGAGCGCATAACTATAGATCATTTTTCCAATTTCGATAACACACAAATGGATATCGGCGAAGTTAAATTTGATTTAAAGGTTTATGATCGAGAGAATAGAGATTTATTAAATCTGTTGGGGAGAGGAAATAAGTATTACAATCTTAATTATACAGGCATCAATGAAATTAAAAATATTTTAAATGATTTATCCGGTGTTGGTGTTTACAGAAATGGATTTAGAATTAGACCTCTTGGAGATCCGGGATATGATTGGCTAAAATTAGACCAGAAAAGAGTTCAAAATCCAGCTATGAAAATTGGTTTAAATCAGATTATTGGTTTAATTGAGATTGAAAGTGAAGAACAATCACATTTAGAAGAAAAAAGTGCTCGAGATGGCTTGAAAGAAAATGATGCTTATAATTACTTACTAAAAATGTTTGATGCTGTTATTTCAGAGTTAGAACAAAGAAGATATAAATATAGGCGAGCTTCTGATCCTAAAAATAGAGACACAACCTCTCAATTAGTTGCTAAAATATTTGATTATACGGAAGTAAAAACAGAAATTCGTCAAGCCTTAGTTGGGGTTGATGAAAATACCACAAATGATGTATTAAAAATTATCGAACAAGAAGAAGCAAATAAAAATAAAACAGCAGAAGAACTTGTTGAGAAAATTGCAATTTACCAAGGACAAGCAACTTTAGGAAAAATTGTTAATGTTATTCTGCATGAAGGACGAAGACCATTAAATTATTTTGCAAATCAAATTGATAATTTCAGTTATTTTGCAACCAAACTATCAAGTGAGTTTAGTGAATCACTATTACAGAAAATTATTTCAATGTTGAAATCTTTCAAAGAAAACTCTTATTTCCTTACATCATTGTTCAAACGTATAGAACCTTTATCATCTGGACGAAGAGGAAAAAGAAAAAAGGAAACATTGCTCTCCATTATAGAGGGTTCTATTCAGGTATTAGAGGAACCTCTCAAAAAACATAAAATCAAAGTAAATATAAATTGCGATAAAAATATAGAATTATTGTGTTGGAAGCAGGATATGTATACGGCATTAGTCAATATCATTGATAACTCTATATATTGGTTACAAAAGACTGATAACGATAGTAAAACTCTTGATATAAAAGTATCCTGTGAGGATGGTATTGTCATTGATATTATCGATAACGGTTTGGGAATAAAGCAAGAAGATATAGAAAGTGGCATTATTTTTGAACCAGAATATTCCACTAAAGAAGACGGAACAGGTCTTGGATTAGCTTTAGCAGGAGAAGCTTGTTCTAGAAACGATTTAGGATTGTATGCAATTTATAAAAGAGATGGTGCCCATCTTCAGATTAGGACTAAGGATAATGACTGACATAAAGATACTGTTTGTTGAAGATAAAGATTCAGATATTGACAGCATGAAAACTACTCTGGTTCGTTTTAATGAAGAAAAGACTGCAAATGTTTCTATTGATATAGCACATAATAAACAAGAATTTAACGAAAAAAAACTATATGATTATGATGCTGTTATATGTGATTTAAAAATTCCTGAAAATTCTGAAAATTCAAGCACTATCGGAACATTTGGAAATGATATTCTCAGAGATATTCAATCTGAAAGCTTTAATATTCCTGTGTATATTATTACAGGAACTACAGATAATGTGGAGTGTGATGAAGTTTGTTATTTAGGCGTACGTACTAAAGGTGATTCTAATGTATATTATGAAACTTTGTCTGACATTTTATCTTTATATAAAACGGGGATTATCCCAATTATTGGTGTACGAGGGATTTTACAACAACACATAAAAGATGTATATACCAAATATTTAAGTCCTCAAATAAAAGAAGGTACTTGGGAAAGACATAATTCAAATGGCAAAAATACTCAAAACATATTAATACGCTATGTTTCAAGTATTTTACAAGCCAACTTATCAAATTTTTGCAAAGCTGTTTCTGAGGAAATGTATATAATTCCGTCGCCACATGAGAACATAAAAACAGGAACCATTTTACAAAAGGATGAAGAGTTTTATGTAGTTTTAAATCCTGAGTGTGATCTAGTTATTAGAGATGATGGCACTCCCAAAACAGACTTCGTCTTGATTTGTAAATTGAACTATGATTACGCCACCTTTAATCGTGAAAATAAAGATAAGTTAAAGAAATATAATTTGCCTCATGCTTATTTTCTTCCTCAAAATTCTGTATTTTCCAAAGGATACTTAAATTTTAGAAATGTCCAATCAATTCCTTACAATGATATTAGCACTAATTATACGATAAAAGGACAGATTACTGATTGTTTCACTAAGGAAATTGTTCAAAAATTTTCTTCCTATTATTCTAGACAGGGACAACCTGATTTATACGAAGATGCTACTGATTTGAGTTAGTTAATTTAAGATACTCTAAAAACGCCTGACAGCCCTCGTAAATATCCCAATAGCTCTCGTCAAAATTGCCGGTATACCAAGGGTCGCGAATATTGCGCGGATTATTCGTATAATCAAGCAAGCGGTGGATTTTGTTGTCCGTATCCGGACCAACGAGCGATTGAATGTCCTCAATGTTGCTGTCGTCCATCGCCAAAATATAGTCATAATATGCATAATCGCGCGGACGAATGCGGCGGGAATAATGCTCCTCAAATGGCACATGCATGGATTTCAGCATCTCGCGCGTGCCATGATGAATGCCGGCGTGGCACATCTCGTTGTAACTCTCAGTTGCCGCGGAATCAATTTCAAAGTTGTCAGCCAAACCGCGCTCTTCAACCATTTGCTTAAACACAAACTGCGCCATCGGCGACCGACAAATATTCCCTAGACAAACGAACAAAACTTTAATCATAATCTATCTCATTGATTATCTGATGCTATTTTCAAAAATCATGCGCTGAAATTTTTCCAAGGCTTTATCTTTTAATTGTGCATATGCAACATACATCGGAATATTTTGGTTGATATAGTTTAGAGAGCTATAGGCAACATAAAGAGGGATTTCATCATAGTGTACGGTTGTAACATGTGTAAACAAAGACAAAGCTCTTATTGCCTCTCCGTATTTACTGATATTTTTTTGTAATTGAAATACAATCTTTGACGCATCATGACTTTTTAATATTTCACAATTCTCATTAAATAAATTGATATCTTGTGATAAATCGTAAGCAGAAGAAATTTCTTTCAAGATTTTCTGTAGCATATCAAATACTATTATTTCATTTTCCATTGTTACACCTTTGATTATGATAAAGCCTTATTTATTGAAGTTTTTTATATCCAATATGTAGGGATTGAAAACACAAAAAGCAAGCATATATCAAAAGGTTTTACCAGATTATTGAAAAATCTGCCAATAACCGATTCTAATTCTTGCTTTTTGTGGTATGGAGCGTAAAATGCTAAAAAGATTTTAATAACTACAATAAGGTGGACTTATGGTGCAAGAATTGGATATTAAAAAGTTGGATGGCAAGAGTTTGGATATTGCCGAGGCAGATAAAGAAAAGTTAAAAGCCGTGTTTCCGCAATGTTTTGTTGAGGGCAAGCTGGATATTGATAAACTGTTGTCACTATGTGGCGAATATATCGACAATGACTTTGAAAAGTATAAGTTTGAATGGAAAGGCAAATCCGATTGCTTGCGCATTGCCGGAAAGCGTTCCACCGGCACGCTCCGCCCTTGTCCGATTGAGAGTGTGGACTTTGAAAATACCAATAACCTTTATATTGAGGGCGACAATTTAGAAGTCTTAAAACTGTTGCAAACCGCTTATTATCGCAAAGTTAAGATGATTTACATTGATCCGCCGTATAATACCGGTAATGACTTTGTTTATGAAGATGACTTCAAAGATCCGCTTGCAAAATATAAAGAAATTACCAGCCAAACCACCAAGTCTAATCCTGAAACTATGGGGCGTTATCACACCAACTGGCTGAACATGATGTATCCACGATTGCGTTTGGCCGCCAATTTACTCCGTGATGATGGTGTTATTTTTATCAGCATTGACGACAACGAAGTAACAAATCTTCGCCGTCTTTGTGATGAAGTATTTGGAGAAGAAAATTTTGTTGCACAAGTAATTGTTCAAACCAACCCAAGAGGAAGAACCTTTGATAGATTTATAGCTAAAACTCACGAATATTTACTTGTTTATACAAAGAATATAGATATTGATGGACTGCATGAGGTACCAAAAGACGATAAAGCTATATCGGAATACTCTAAGGAAGATGAACATGGTAAGTATCGCCTCCTTGAATTAAGAAATAGGAATCCTGTTTTTAACAGAAGCAATCGTCCTCTTATGTTTTATCCGCTATATGCTGATCCCAATAAATTGGATGTTTCTCTTACTAAAACAGACAGGCATACTGTTGAAATTTATCCTCGAAATTCCCAAGGCGAAGATGGCTGTTGGACATGGGGATTAGAAAAGGCAACCAATTATACGAATTTACTAGTTGCTAACCATGCAAGCACAGGAAAATGGAGCGTTTTTAGAAAAGATTATTTAGAAGGAACAAGTCTTTTCACAAAAAGTAAAGCTCTTTGGTTAGAAAAAGAAATGAATCATGAAAATGGTAAAGAAATGATGGGAAAATTATTTGGAAAAACACCTTTTGATTTTCCTAAATCTGTAGAATATATCAAAAAATGTTTACAATTAGGAACTTTTGGCAAGGATCCTCAAATTGTTCTCGACTTCTTCTCTGGTTCTGCCACTACCGCTCATGCAGTTATGCAATTAAATGCGGAAGATGGTGGCAAACGCCAGTTTATCATGGTTCAATTACCGGAGCTAACAGATAATGAAACGTATAAGAACATTTGTGAAATTGGTAAAGAGCGCATTCGTCGTGCCGGTGCTAAAATCAAAGAGCAAAACGCCGATGTAGACGTTGGCTTTAAGGTTTTGAAGCTTGATACGTCAAACCTCGTTAAATGGGACGATACGCCACTTGCCAGCACCGATACGGCTGATTTATTCACGCGTATGGACGGTATGATTGAAAGCGTAAAGAAAGGTCGCTCCGAACTTGATGTGGTTTATGAAGTTATGCTAAAACTCGGTATTCCTGCGACTTATCAGGTTTTTGAAAATAATCTCAACGGTCGCAAGGTTTACTCAATCGGCGATGACGGACTTATTCTCGTATGCTTAGACGGCTCAAACGGCGGTATTACTCCGGAAGATGTAACTGCTATGTGCGAACTTGCTCCGGCAAAGATTGTCGCGGCAGAAGAAGCCTTTAAGGACGATGTTGCCCTCTCAAACGCTTTCTATATAAGCAAAGACAGCGGCGTTGAAATTATGTTGCTTTAATTATGGCAAAATCGCCATAATTAAAAAACAATTAGATTTAGAAAGGAAAAAATATGTTCTTTAAGAAGAAAAACAAACAGATTACAGTCAATGACAATCAAATCTCTGTCATAAAGGTTAATGGACAGGACTACATTTGTTTGACAGATATGGTGCGGGGCGAAGAAGGAACTGACCATATAAAAAACTGGATGAGAAATCGTAATACCGTTGAATTTCTTGGATTGTGGGAGCAAATGCATAATCCAAGCTTCAAAGGTGTCGAATTCGACACCTTTCGGAAAGAAGCAGGCTTAAACAGTTTTACCCTGACACCGAAGAAATGGATTGATGCAACAAATGCTATTGGTATGGTTTCTAAATCCGGTAATGGTGGAGGAACCTATGCTCATGTTGATATTGCATTTGAATTTGGCTCATGGATAAGTCCACAATTTAAATTGTATTTAATCAAGGAATACGAGCGTCTTAAGGCAATTGAAACAAACCCTTATAACATAGAATGGAACGTAAAACGTGTTTTAAGTAAAGCTAATTATACAATTCACACCGATGCTGTTAAAGAATTTGTAATTCCAAAATCGAGAAAATGGATTAAGGATTGGGAATATGCTGAGGAAGCAGACTTTCTTAATATCGCTGTATTTGGTATGACCGCAAAAGAATGGAGAGAAAAAAATAAAGACAGAGCAAAAGACGAAAATATAAGAGATTCGGCTAGTATTAATGAATTACTAGTGATAACTAATCTTGAAAGCCAAAATGCTGCGATGATGCGTGAAGGTCTTGATAAAAAAACGCGCTTAGAAAAATTACAAGAGATCGCCCAAATTGAGCTTGAACGCTTGAATAACTATGATTTCACAAAATCACTTAAGCGTTTAACACCGGAAACATATCTATTGGAAGATAATACTAGTGATAAAAAGAACTGATTTCAAAGGTGTCGAATTCGACACCTTTGGAAAGTAACTTATTGATTTTATGAGAATGTGTAAATGAAACTAAAGTTTAAGAATCAAGAATTTCAAACCGATGCCGTAAATGCGGCGGTGGAGTTATTCAAAGGTCAAGAAAAAGCAAATATGACTTTTTCGATTGCTGATAACTCCGCGCAAGCCTCTTTTTTGCAAAATGAATTCGGTTTTGGTAACAAGTTGGTGTTAGATGAGGAAACTATAAACAACAATCTTCATGCAATCCAAAAGGCTCATTCTCTGCCGCAAACCGACATTGACGGCATAAAGGCGGTGCCGCTCTCAATCGAAATGGAAACCGGAACCGGTAAAACTTTCGTTTATACCAAGACAATTTTGGAGCTTAACCACCGCTACGGTTTTACAAAGTTCATTATTGTTGTGCCGAGTGTGGCAATTCGCGAGGGCGTTAATAAATCATTCCAGGTAACTGAAGAATACTTCAAAAATCAATATGACGGCGTGCCGTACCGCTACTTTATTTATAATTCGGCCAAACTCTCTGATGTGCGTGCTTTTGCGACTTCAAGCAATATCGAGATTATGATTATCAATATTGACGCGTTCAAAAAAGCCGAAAACATTATCAATCAAGAGCAAGACAAGCTCAACGGCGAAACGGCAATGCGCTATATTCAAGACACAAATCCGGTTGTGATTATTGACGAGCCGCAAAGTGTTGATAATACGCCAAAGGCAAAAGAAGCCATCGCCTCGCTTAATCCGCTGTGCGTTTTGCGTTATTCCGCCACCCACCGCGAAAAGCAGAATCTTGTTTATCGTTTGACGCCGGTTGACGCATACCAAATGGGCTTGGTTAAGCAAATCAGCGTTATTTCAAACTCGGTTATTAACGATTCAAACAAGCCGTATATCGCCTTAAAAGACGTTTCAAACGCCAACGGCTTTTCGGCTAAAATTGAGATTGATGTGGAAGATGAAAACGGTCATGTTACTCGTAAAGCCATAACGGTCAAACCGAATGATGATTTATTTATTAAATCCGGTCACCGCAAAATTTATGATGGTTATGTTGTCGCCGGTATTGATTGCACCAAAGGTTTTGAGGGCGTGGAATTTGCTAATTCCGAATATGTTGCATTGGGTAAAGCCATCGGTAGCGTTGATGAAAAGGTGTTAAAACGTGCGCAAATATACCAAACTATCAAAACGCACCTTGACAAAGAATTACGCTACTTTGATATGGGTATTAAGGTTTTGTCGCTGTTCTTTATTGATGAAGTTAAAAAATATCGCACCGAGGATGGTGGCAAAGGTATTTATTCCGAAATGTTTGAAGAATGCTACAATGAGCTGATAAACAAGCCGAAGTATGCTATTTTGAAAACGAAATTTGATACCGATGTCAATAAAGCTCATGACGGCTATTTTTCTCAAGATAAAAAAGGTAAATACAAAGATACTAAGGGCGACACGCAAGCAGATGACGACACCTACAATACCATCATGAAAGATAAAGAATGGTTGTTGTCGTTTGAATGTCCGCTCCGCTTTATTTTTTCGCACTCGGCGTTAAAGGAAGGTTGGGATAATCCGAACGTTTTCCAAGTCTGCACGCTGATCGAGCAAAAGTCGCTGTTTACTTGCCGCCAAAAAGTCGGGCGCGGTTTAAGACTTTGCGTAAATCAGGATGGCGAGCGGATCGAGGACAAAAACATAAATGTTTTGCACGTTATCGCCAACGAAAGTTTTGCCGAGTTTGCCGATAAATTACAGAAAGAAATTGAAGATGAAACCGGTGTTAAATTCGGCGTTTTCGAGTTGGATATGCTTGTCGGTTACGCTTATGATGAAGAAGTTGAGGTTGAGCGTACGGTCAGCAAAAGCGAGGCCACCGCTATTGTGGAAGATTTGCAAAAATTCGGCGTCATTGATAATGTCGGATATGTTAAACCTGAAATTCAACCGGAAGAAGTTAAGATTGAAAATATACCGATACCGGAGCCGGTAAAAGCTCACGTTCAAGAAATGATAAAGACTTCACAGCCTGTTTCGGTTGCCGCGCTTACGAATACAACATATAAAGAAACTGTCGTTGAGAAAAAGGCTTTTGATTACGAGCAAGCCGTTGCTATTATGGAAGAATTGAAAGAAAAGAAAGTTATTGACAATAAAGGTAAAATCAAAGACACGATAAAAGCTCAACTTGCCGCTGGTACGCTTAATTTAAGCGAGCGCTGGTCTAAAGCCGCGCAACGTGCCGTTTTACAATCTATGAACAAAGCGGAAAATAAACTCAATATTCGTGATGCTTCCAAAGATGTAACGGTTAAACTCAATAAGCGCGCATTGTTATCGCCAGAATTTATGGAATTGTGGAATAAAATCAAACAAAAAACGACATATCGCGTTCAATTTGATTTAGATAAACTAATTGCCGACAGTATCAAAGATATTCGCGAAATGCCGGAAATTGCTTCGGCCCGTTTACTTAGTCAGACAGCCTCAGTTGATATTCAAAAGTCAGGCGTAACTGCCCAAGCTGGTGCGATGTTTACCCAAAACTTGGAAAAGAGTTATGATGTTCTACCGGATATCTTGCGTTTAATCTCTACCAAAACATTGCTGAAACGCTCTACCGTGAATAAAATCATTCAAGAAAGTGGCCGAGCCGGAGACTTTTTGAAGAACCCGCAAGGCTTCTACGAAAAGGTTTTGGAAATTATCCAGCGCAATCGCCATGCATTGGCTATTGACGGGATTAAGTACATTAAATTGGCCGGCGAAGAATATGCAGTGCAAGAGATTTTCTCAAGTGAAGAACTGATTGCTAACCTCGATCGCAATGCTGTTGCAGTTAAAAATAGCGTTTATGATTATGTTATTTATGATAGTAGCACAGTTGAAAAGCCGTTTGCTGTGGCTCTGGATGAGGATCCGGACGTCAAAATGTTCTTTAAAATTCCGAGCCGGTTTAAGATTGATACACCTATCGGAACCTATAATCCGGACTGGGCTGTATATTTAGAGAAAAACGGCGAGCAGAAGCTTTATTTTGTGCTTGAAACAAAAGGAACTGATTCGCTCTATGGCCTGCGGCCGGAAGAACAACAAAAAATTCATTGTGGCGCACAGCATTTCAAAGCTCTTGATAATGTTATCTACTCCGAACAACCGGTCAGAAATTGGCAGGAATTCAAAAAAACGGTGTAGATTATGGAAGAAACTAAGCCATATCGTTTTCCAACCGAATTTGCCGCCATGGTTGAAGCTAGGCGATTGGCCAGTTTTCGCGATGATGATAATTTGCTTGCGGTTTACGCTTCTTCAAAAATTAAAATATTACCTTATCAAATAGCTGCGGCGCGATTTGCCTTACGCTCAAAGCTGATTAAAGGCTGTATCTTGTGTGACGAGGGTTCTCTCGGTAAAACTTATGAGGCTTTACTCGTAGTGGCTCAGCGTTGGTATGAGGGCAAAGAACATATTTTGGTTGTCTTGCCCCAAAATCTTACGGCACAATGGCAACAAAAACTTGATGAAGAATTTACTCTGCCGGTTGTTAAATGGGAAGAATATACCGCCGATAGCAAAGGCATTTGCCTTGTCACATACGATGATGTCATCCGCGAGGCAGAAAAAATCAAAAGTATTCGCTGGGATTTAGCCGTATTTGATGAGGCAGATTTCCTATTTAAGCCGGATAATAAATCGGTTATTGCCATTAAAGACGCGGTCGGTGATGCTTTCAAGCTATTATTAACACCGACACCAATAACAATGAGTATCATGGATATTTACGGATTGATACATTTTATTAATGAAAGTGTTTTACCGGATGCTGACAGCTTTTATCGCCGGTATTTTAGAAAGCCGGAAAACTACCCAGAGCTTTCAAGTTGGGTATCAAAATTTGCTTTTCGTACTCTCAAAAGCCAAGCAAGCCAGTATGTAAACTTCACAAATCGCTTGCCGGTGGTTTTGAACTATGTGCCAAAAGACGATGAAAAAAAGATTTATGAACTGACCGAAAAATACTTAAATTTGGCTGAAAAACAGGCTTATCCGCAAATGGATAATTACCAATTAACCTTAATGTTCTATCATATTTTAGCATCATCGCCGCAAGCCTTTGCCTCTATGCTTAATGCACCGATAGAGAGGACTCGCGGTAATGAACGTGTTATTTTGGAATCAATGCGCGATATGGCGGAAAAAATTACGCAAACCGCCAAAATGGAAGAATTTCTAAAAGCTATTAAAACGACATTTGCACACTTAAAATTGCGTAAAGAAACACAAAAAGCGATTGTGTTCGTAGATAATCTTGCTACCGTGCCGGTTTTAGCCGATTTGCTTACCACCGCCGGATATAATGTCATCAAGCATACAGAAAAAGATGCTCTGCCGCGTTTTCGGGCAGAAAAAGATTTGCAAATTTTAATTTGTAACGATGCTATGGCCAAAGGATTAGATATTGAATATTGTCCGGTTGTGGTTAATTACGATTTGCTTTATAACGCCGTGGAAATGGAACAGCGCATCTGCCGTTGCCACCGCCAAGGCCAGCAATCAGACGTTTTGGTTATCAATCTTCTAAGCAAAGAAAATATATCCGATGTCCGTATTTTGGAGCTGATAAACAAGCGTACTCTGCAATTTGAGGGCATTTTCGGTATGTCGGACGATATTGTTGGTAATTTTGATGTTAAACTGGAAGCTGTTTTACAAAAACGCCGTACGCTTGCCGATATACGCACAGATATGGAAACAAACTTGGAAACAAACCGCGAGCCGAATGAACGCATCGTTTCGGCGGCTGAAAGCTCTCTCTTTACTACGTTTACCAAAGATATTGCGGAGAAAGTATCGGTTTCGCCGAAATACATAGAGGAACAAGCGAAGTTTTTGAATAAAGATTTATGGGAAGTTGTAAAGTTTTATTTTGCGACTAAGCATCCGGAATATGTAATCGACGATTATAATCAAACGCTGACTTTACCGGACGATAAGGAATTGCCGCACTTATTTTACTACTACACCGGAACAAGAAACGTACCATATGCCGGCCGCAGAACTTATGGCATGAGTAAAGATTTTAAACCGGTTGGTGGACGTATAACCTTAACATCACCACTGGTTCGCGGTATCTTAGGGGAAATTGAATGTGCTGATAAAGCCGAAATTAAAACCATTGATCCGACTGAAAAGTGCACAATAAAATTTTATAATATTGTTTTACGTAATCGCCGCCGTCAATTCCTGTCTGAATACGATATTTTGGTTGGAAATACAGCTAATGGCCGTCTTATGACAGAGGACGAATGCTATAAAATCATCAATTCACCAGCTGAAGAATTCAATGCTGAAGAAAAACGCAATCCTTATTGGTTAAAAGCAACCGGAGGATCATGTCGCGATTTGTTAGATACACGTATTCAACGCGACCTTAAAGAGCATTATGTCAACGATTATGCAAGCAAGTTTGATGCCGATGTGGATGTAATTAAAATTAAGGCAAGCCGCCAAAAATCTGTATTGGAACAGAATCTGTCCGAGGCAAGGCAAGAGGTTAAAAAAATACGCGAAACAATATCTACCGCTTCAGACAGACTGTCGGAGTTGCGTATTCAAAAGCAACTAAATGTCGCTGAAAAAGAGCTTAAACGAAAAGAAGAAGGCTTGTTTTTGGAACAAGCACGAATAGACGTTGCGGCTGAAGATGAAATTGACCTCATAAGAGGCATTGACCGTATAGAATTTGATTCATACAAAATTTTTGAAGCTGACGTAAAATAATATTTACCTTTAATTTTGCTCTACTTCCTTATTTTTTCCTCTTGGTTCGGTCATTTGTGACTTTTTTATTCGGCAATTTGTGAAGTTTTCGTTCGGTCATTTGTAGAATCTTCATTTCTAATTTTGGCAGTTTTCCATTTCTAGTTTTGGCAGGTTTTCATTTCCATGTTTGGTAATATTTCATTCGGCAATTTGTGGATTTTTTTCCCATATTTCTGCGCTTTTTCTGCATTATTTACTGGATATAATTTTATTTCCAAGCATTCATTGTGTTGTGTTAACCAGATAGAAAGGACGTTACAATGACAACACAAAAGAAAAGTTCAAGAGCTAAGGCCACAACAAAAAAATCGACCTCCAAAGCTAAAGTAGAAATCAAAGTAGAACCGGTAGCGCTAGACCACCGCGATAAAACAGCCTTTATGGTTGTGATGCTCAGCCGTCCGGAAGGTGCAACCTTAAAAGAGATGGCAGAGGCCCTTGGATGGAAAGAAAACTCTATACGCGGTGCGATGTCAGCCTATGCTAAAAAGACCGGTGGAACCATCGCCTCCGAAAAGAAAGATGGTATCCGGACTTATTACCTTAAAGCCAACGCTTAAATTATCATCCAACAAAAAAGGGGCTGATTATCGGCCCCTATTTTTTTACTTAAAAATCAAGATGACTAACATTTTTAATCAAATATATCTCATTGATTTTCAAAATATTTCATCTAAATTCGGTCTTTTGTGGAAATTTATCTCACAGCTCCTTACTCAAGATATCCTGGCTTTCGGTGAGCATTTTACGGATGTACTCGTCCAAGACTGCGGAGGTTTGGTGTTCGTCGGTTCCGAGTTCGGCGGCGATTAAGGCACCATAGCGCACTGGGAAGCTCATAAACAAATCCCTCAACGCCCGACCGAGATTAAAGGCATAATTGCCGGCACGTTTGCGGTCAACCATTTCACCGGTCAACATCTTGAGTTTAGCCTTAGCCAACATCGCCCGGTAATAAATATCTGCCGTTTTGGCCTGCTGAAAGGTTCCCATATTGCTCATACGAACGCCGCCTTGCGCCTCAAACAGCGGGTCCGGTTTGCGTTGCTGTGCCGGATCGGTATTCATAAACCACTCCCGGTTTGCCTCGTCGACATCAATTTTATCATCTCTCGTCTTGTGAATACGCCCGGACTTTATCGCCGTCTGCACCGCATTCAGGTTCACCCCGCGAATACGTGCATATTCTCGCATTGATACTAATCTTCCCATAAATTTCCCTTTCAAAACCCTAGGTGACCAGCCGGATTTATAAAATGACCAGCCCGCATTTTAAAGAGTTGTTACAACTATTTGATATTACATTGTTTTTCAAAGCACCCGACCAGCCGGAATTTTTCTGTTCAGCTAGCGAAACGGCGCGGCTTGCGGCCCCGCATACGAAAAATCGTCAGGAAGTACCTGTGGCAACAAATGTCAATATAAAAAATCAAATTGAGCAAAATTCTTTATTAAAGACACTATTTATGTAGATTAATAACTTATGCATGCAAGCAGTTAAAGCAACCTTTCCAGGTTTACCTTGTTCTCTAAGATGTGTATAATAAATTTTTATTACATCGTTGGTTTTGGTAGCTGACAATGCTGCCATATAAAGAGCATGTCGTACACTGGCTCTGCCACCTTGAATATGTCTTGAACCTCTCATTTTACCGCTATCACAATTCATCGGAGCAAGTCCCGCAAGAGATGCTATTTGCCTTTTATTAAGATATCCAAGTTCAGGTAAGTCACTCATTAATGTTGTAATTAAGACATCACCAACGCCCTTGATTTGATTCAGTCTATCGTAAATAGATTTGAATCTATCATCTAATTTAATTAATTCTTTCATTGCTTTTTCTATTTGTTTTATTTCATCATCAATAAATTTAATTATTTTATAAATAGAAGATTTAAAATCGTCATCCAAACATGTTTCAATATGGTTGTATTCTTGCTTCCGTAAGCTGATAAGTTGTCTTCTTCTTACTACATAAGCTCTCAATTTTTCTGCTGCCGGAGAACGTGTTATTTTAGAAATAATATTCATTCTCTCACCGTACATAGCAATGATATATGCATCTAATTGATCTGTTTTGGCTAATCTTCCGGATGACCGAGCAAAATCTCGTATTCTTTTGGGATTGATAATAAAAACATTATCAAAATATTGAATTAAAAATTTATAAAAAGCTTTGTGATAGCATCCGGTATCTTCCATTAAAATTCTTTCAAAAGAATGTTTATTTAACATCCCAAGTAGTTCTTTAAATCCGCTTTTGTCATTTGAATATCTACAGATTTCTCCTGTCGGAAGCATGCAAATATCTAAAAAATGTTTTGATATATCTACACCAATTATGCTATAGTTCATTTTGTTTCTCCTAATATACGAGCTCAAAGGCTCTGTTACCTGTTTAAACTAAAATAAAGGAGAGACGGTCGTTTCTAACTTCCCGATGAACTTTGTAGTTCTTGGACCCGCACGAAATCGACCATCCCGCTAAGGGATATGTTGCAACATATCCCTTAGCATCATACAGTTTATCATAATTTTTTTATTTTACTCTAAACAGATGACATCTGTCATATTAGGACCCATTGGTTACCACCGCGCCGGCACTGCAAATTTACAGTTCTCGCATTTTCTTGAAGAACTTGTAAATCGTCTCCTTGCTGATATGTAGCGTGCGCGACACACTGTCAATGCTTTCACCTTCCATGATAAGTCGCATGGCCTTTTTAAGTTTTGGTGTATCGGCTCTTTCAAGAAACTCATAAGCCATCAACATCCGAACATTGTCAGTAGATGTGCTTAAATTGGCGCAAAAAAAATCCCCATCAGATTGATCAGAATCTAATGAGGATGTTAAATGTGCGCGGGTTCGCTTTCGTTTGTCCAGCAAGTGCAAGGCATATTGACGCAGGTCATGCACCACTAATGCTTCGTCAACATCAGGGATTTCGTAAAACTTATACAAATAGTGGCATAGCATGTCCTGCGCAATATCTTCCCGGTCGTCATAACCGAAGTACGGCGTCGACAACAATTTTTTGATTTGAGCACAGATTGTGATACGGATATACTGCGGAAATCCGTTGAAAACTTCTTTATTCATGATTAATCCCTGATGTTTGAAATTTAAAACAAAAAACGGGGGCTGCTTTTTAAGGCCGTCCCCGGTAGTCCTGATTAATAGTTCAGATAGTTACAAAAAAAACGGGAGGTCACTCGAACCTCCCGATCATACCAAGAAATGTATATGTTTTTAGAAAAAGAGTCCACCTCTTTTTTGCCCTGGGCATTTTTCCCAGATTATATAGCTAATATACTGTAAATAAGGCAAAAATGTCCACGACTTTTATGTGTACACACTTTCTTCCGATTATATCTCAGAAAGTATGCATTTTTGCTGAATTTGTAAACCCCTTATTTTGTACTGTACATTTTTCTTCTGTTTTCTCGGTATCATATTGTAAATACAGCAAAAATACTCACGAATTTTTAATGCATACAAATTTCCAAGTATAAATATAAAATAACCGAAAAAGCGTATAAGTGTCCAGAACAAAAGTGTCTAGGACACATTACTTCTCAATTATACAGTAAAAATACACCATTTTCCTGTAAAATGTCCACGACTTTTATGTCCCGACATATTAGTTGCAAAAAGCTACACATCACTCCCGATTATACCAAGAATTGTATGTGTTTTTGCTAAAAATGTCTTGTAAAAAATTGTCTATACAAAATAGTTGTTCAAAAATGCCAACACGCAAAGTAACTCATTGATAGTGCATTATATTATTTTTGAGTTATTTCTAAAGTTAAGAATTTTGCGTGCACTTACTTGCACATTATACCTCAAAAATACCTCATTTTTCGGTAAAATGTCCAGTTATTTTATGTCCGGACATATTACTTCCCAGTATATCGAAAAAATAGCACTTTTTCGGTGAAAATGTCCACTACAAAAATGTGCACCACATTTTTCCTCCCGATGATACCACAAAAATACTTCAATTTAAGGTAAAATGTCCACGAGTTTTTTGTTCGCAACATCTTTTGCAGATTATACCAGTATATTACCTCATTTTATGCAAAAATGTCCACGACTTTTTTGTGTACACAATTTCTTCCGATTATATTTGAAATATTGCACATTTTTGGGAAAAATGTAAACATCAAAGATGTCATTACAACTTTCTCCCGATTATATCAGAAAAACTACCATATTTTCTTTGCATTGTCATGTGCTAATTTGTCAATGACACTTTAGACCATCATAATGAAAAATATAGGTAATTTTGGCGAAAATGTTAAGTAGTTTTTTGTTAACAACATTTTAGCCTGATTTGTTACATAACGAACATTGTAATTTCAAGCGATTAGGATTAATCTTGAATAAAAAATAATTCTCCGGTTACAATCCATGTCGCATTATAACCTCTTTTATAATAATTTTTTTAAGATTTGTCGCGCACTTTTTTGTCGCGACAAAATAGTTGTTAAAAGCCTGATAAATCAGCCTTAAACGGCTCTTTAAAATGAAACATCGGGAGCAATTTATTCATCGCCCCCGATTATATCCGGTTTTATAACCTAAAAATTCAAAAATGTCTCATACTTTTTTGTCTCCAACATTTTTCCCTTTGAGATAAAAGGAAATTTTTATTAACACCCGATGAAAACGTCGCCACATCTCGGCTCGCCCGTAACCGAATTCCCGACACAGAAATTTCCAAGGAATATGGTTGGCTCGCTTCCATGCAAGCTGTCGTTCCTCCGGTTCTAAAATCATAAACCAATCTAAAACCACGCGTTCCCAGATATTGATTTGTTCCGGGGTTGGGTTAAGATTGGGTGGTTTACGTTCCATCAACTCCATCTCTTGCTGAGAATAGATAATCTCGAACTTCCAACTTAAAGCTTTAGGTGGTCTGACCTTTGGCATCATACGATCAACAAATGCCGCAGTCTGCAGGTCTTGTTTGATTTGCTCAACGGTTATCATAACGCACCGCCTTTGCTGAGCTCTTTTGCGTATTCTCGCTTCAAGACCGCAACTTCAAATTCATGCAAGGAAAGCTCGTTATCTTTGCAATACCATTGCCGAACAGCCTTCTGCCAGTCACGCGCAATACACTTCTTGCCATGCTTCCAACCGCGCTCATTGTGCCAACTGATGAAAGCCGGTATGTCGATCGTAATTCCGATTTCATCACAATAACCGGACACATCTTCTGCCGTCGGCGCTCCGATGTAGCTCAAGTTATCCACAAAAGCCGTCTCTCTTTCTCTACAATCCTTATCATTATCCTTATCAGATTCCTTCTCATTCTCCGACTCCTTCTCCTGTTGGCGACCGGTTGACGGAAACTCAATAACTTCGCTGACCGTTCGTTTAGCGTTCGCTTTGCGACGGCTGACCGCTCGTTTGGCATTTTGTGCGTTAATCTCGCAGGTTTGACGCCATTTCTCATTATGATTTGCAATCACTTGTTGAATCGCATCAAATCTTTTTTTATTCAGCTCCGATAATTTTACTGACGTGGCACCGAATAAATTAAATTCACATATTGCGACAATTAAATTTGCAATCTCGCTTTTCTTAAAGTTATGCACAGAAGCAAGGAAGTCTGCCGGATAGATGATAATTGAGGTTTTTCTATTTTCCATCGCCGCCTCCTTTTTTAAGCGTTTGCTTAATACGCTTTAGGCCGGCCACCCATTTACGAGCAAGTTCGGAGCGTTTACCTTCTTCCTCAATGCGCTTTTCAAGTTCGTCCAAAGCCGTCATCTCAAGATTAAGCAGATAGGCAACCGGAATTTTGCGGATTTCCGCAGTAACGTAGTGCTTTTTGTCTCTGTGAAACATGTTATTTCTCCTTTTCTAAAATTCTTGTTTCACTAAGGAACACTCCGCAAAATCGGAAAATCGTTCGGCAAAATTTGAAAAAAATATAAAAAAATTGCCCCGGATATATTCCGAGGCGATAAGCGATTGATTTTCCTAGTCTAAAATCGTAAAGCCGAACTGTTTAACCTGATCCTCCCAAATCGGCGGGATAGTTTTACGCAATAAGTTGCGCAGGTATAATTTCGGCGGTTGATGGCCTTTCAATATCGTCCGAATAATTGTCGGCGAGAGTGAAGTCAAACGCAACAACCGACCGATATGAGAAGCATCGGTATTTTCTGTGATAGCCAAATCGGCGATACTCATTTTCTTCTGATCCAGCATTTTTTGATACTTAAACCCGAGACAAATTCCCTTAATCAGCTCATTATCAAAATGCGGTTCAACCTCTATATTTTCCGGCAAATGAATTTCCGTCCGACCTTTATGCTTTACAAACGGCATCGGCAAAATTGTCTGATGTCCGGTTGTTTTTTGCAACAGATGATCCGGAAGCAGGCTCAAACCTAAGTCCGTCCAGTTTATCTCCATGGTTTCGGCATTAACCGTCACACCGGTTATCATCAATTCCATAATAAAATGCTTATAGCGGTCGGAGAGCTTATAAAACACTTTTTCCGGTGTGCGCAAAACCCTCAGCAACTCCATTGATTTGTTCGGTGCGACTTTTTCAAGCAAAGCCTGAAAGATTTTCGGGTCTTGGAAAAGTTGCGACACAATTTTTATCATGCACTCGTCCATGGTGGCAACCGCTATCGAACCGTTGGAACATTTATGATAGCCATACATTCTTGCGGTGGTGGAAGTGTAATAAAAACGCTTAATGCCCCTGGCTTGCGTTGAAGTCGGTGTCATCAGCGCATGGCAACAACCACAAGTGAGCAAACCGCGCATAATTCCGATTTCATTTCTCTTATAAAGGCACACGCGCTTGTGTTTGACCTTTTTAACCGTAACATTTTGTGCCGCCTCAAAAATATCTTCGCTGACAATCGCCTCGTGCTGACCGTCATAAAGATTGCCCTGATGTTTGATTTTTCCCATATAAATCGGATTTTGAAGCATACGGGCAATGGAGGCACGCGGAAAAGTTTTCATTTTCTCTTCTTCAAGCAGTTCGCCCACCGCCTGCGGAGACTTATATTCCAGATATTTTTCAAACATAAATTTAATAACTTTTGCTTCCTCCGGCTTAACCACAAGCTTGCGGTTAATCGGCTGATATCCGTAAGGCACGCAACCGCCCATCCAAATGCCTTTTTTCTTGGAGGCGGCGACCTTATCACGAATACGCTCACCGCTGATTTCACGCTCAAATTGGGCGAACGATAACAACATGTTTAAGGTCAAGCGTCCCATGCTGTCTGCAGTATTGAAGTTTTGCGTCACCGACACAAACGAACAATGATGCTTATCAAAGACATCGACCATCTTAGCAAAGTCGGTCAGTGAACGTGTAAGACGGTCAATTTTATATACCACAATCATATTGACTTTGCCGGCCGCCACATCTTTTAAGAGCCTTTGTAAAGACGGCCGATTCATGTTTCCGCCGGAAAAGCCACCGTCGTCATAATGCTCGGGGATTAAAGTCCAGCCTTGATGCTTTTGGCTTTTCACAAAATTCTCACCGGCCTCACGTTGGGCTTCCAAAGTATTAAACTCTTTTTCCAAGCCTTCGTCCGTTGATTTTCTGGTATAAACCGCACACTTTATCTCTTCCATTTTTATACTCCGAAAAATGCCTGACCGGAAACCTTTCGTCCGGTAATTGTTCTGGCCACCGCACCGAGGGATTTATAAATCTCACCGTCCATCTCAAACCCACCGTTGACCACACGCACCTTATAAGTCGCGCCCTTGTATTTTTTAATCAGCTCAATGCCGGTTATCATCTTGCGCTCGTTAATCTCCTTAAAGTCCATATTTTCAAGCATGCACCGCGTTTTATTATCGAGCCCGCCGAAACGCATTTCCTGCAACTTGTTACTAATCCGCCAGATGTAATATTCCTTGCGGGTGGAAGTCGTCGGTGTATTAAACAAAGCGTTGTAATACGCTTTTAGTTCAGAGAAAGAGAGCTTGGGGATTTGCCTCAGGTCTATATTCAAATCAACCTTAATCATCGGCTTCTCCTTTTTCTTTGTTCTCCGAGATAAGCACAAGCACCGCCCCGAAGATGATATTTATCAAATTATCCATGATTCACCTCTTGGTCACCATGAATGCTTGGAAATTTTTTATTATCCAGTAAATTACATACTTTTCCGCCGTTTTCTTGCTCATCGAGCAAAATCAGTACCGGCGTGGAGAGTATTTCAATCAAAGTCTCAAAAGCACTGTCTGTATCCATTGTTTTCTCCTTTCAACAGACATCACTCCTTTTTTTCAAAAAATCGTTCGGAAGAAAATGATATTTTTTTAAATGTGCTCTTGTTAGCTTGATCAGTTACTTGATCAGTTACTTGATTACTACTTGACCACTAACTTATTTAACCGTTCAACCTTGTTTCAAGCGCTCGAGGTTTCATTTTAGAACATCGGCAGAGAAAAAACCTGATTTTTTGGGGTGAAAATGGTCGGGTCTGTCCAGACCAAAAGTATCTATTTTGGTATCTTTTTTGGGAAATGGGTAAAAATAAAAAATAGATACGCGACCAGACCACCGCGCAAATGCACTAATACAGTGAAGATATAGAAAATCGAAAAGTGCCGGAAAATAAGGGATATAGAGGCAATATTTTAAGCTAAAATTGCACCCGAGAATTTAAAACAAAAAAACCTCTTCTTTGCGAAGAGGTTTTTATATGGTGGGTCCTGATGGACTCGAACCAACGACCAGACCGTTATGAGCGGCCTGCTCTAACCAACTGAGCTAAGGACCCATAATTTTCACGTTACGATAGATAGCACATTTTTTTATCTTGGCAAGCAAAATTTTATAAAAAGTCAAAAATATTTATTTTTATTTTTAAAATAGCATTACTTTGATACCAAGTTGCAAATAATTAAATCTTGGCTTTTTCCAATTCTAACAATTTAATTTTCCTATCTATTCCTCCTGCATATCCTGTTAAGTTTCCTCTTGTGCCGATTACGCGATGGCAGGGAATAATCAGTGATATTGAATTATGACTGACGGCTCCTCCGATTGCTTGTGCCGACATTTGTTTCAATCCTTTTTGTTTGGCGATTTTTGCAGCAATTTCGCCATAGGTCATAGTTTTACCAAACGGAATGGATAGCATAATTTCCCATACTGCCTTACGAAATGGTGTTGTTTTCATTACCAAAGACGGTGTAAAATCAGGAGCCTTGCCGCTGAAATAAATATCAAGCCATTTATCGGTTTGTTTGAAAATCGGCAACATTTTTTCCGGTGTATTTTGCGTAATTATATCAGCAAAATATTTCTGTCCGTCAAACCATAATCCGACAATTGCTTCTCCGTCACTGGCCAGAGTAATACCTCCGAGTGGCGATAAATAACGATGTATGTAGTCCATATATTCAACCTGTTTTTATTTATAATTATTTTTCCCATCTTCCGCTTTTCATATACCAATACGCCGGTGGCAGGGCAGAGGCATAATATAACAAATCCACCATATAACACCATTCCAAATCTGCTTGTATTATTCCGATAATGATTCGGATTGCCGCAATATAAATTACTGATGCAAAAATCTCTATTCCTAGGGCAAATTTTAATTTGTTAGCACCAAACAAAGCATAGTAATATATTGCTTCCGGCAGTATAATCAAATTAGCAAGCAACATTGTATAAAGCGGTTTCACCGAATGTTCTATCAATTCCACGTCATCGGTGAACAATTTCAAGAAAAATCTTGGAAACAGTGCTAATGCCAAAAATCCGCCATAGTAGGGAATTGCTCCGAATTTAAAAATTCTTTGCAAGGTTGGCAAAACTTCTTTGTTTTTTTCCGCACCGATTAATGTGCTGACCACAGAAGTGGTAACCGTGGCCAAAGCTCCGCTGATAACACATAAAAATGTCAGCATTGATTTTAAGATGTTGGATATTGCCAAGGCTTCCACTCCTAACTTTTCAATCTCCACAAAAAAGTACAACCACGTTCCCCAGCCCAAAAAACTAAGCAACATAATATAAGATGACATACACATAATTTCTTTAAACAATGACGTATGCCACCATATAAATTTGGTTATACCATAACGTTTTAAATTGATGTTTATTATAATTGCAACAATCAGATAAAGTGTTGAGATTGCTTCTGCCAAAACCGAGGCTATGGCCGCACCTTTTAGCCCCATCGGCTCGATTCCTAATCCACCGAATATCAGCCACCAATCCAAACCGACATTGGCAACTAATAATATAATCGATGATATGGCAATATGTCGCGTGATATTTATTGCTACCAAAAATCCCGATATAACCGATTTAATACCGGAGAATATCAATCCCACACATCGCGGCATAGCATAAATCCAAATGGCAGTTTGTAACAATTTATCAGCTATGGTTAAACGCAAAATTGGTTGTGCGATAAAATAAATTATAATTATGGCTGCTATTGATAACACAAAAAGCACATTGGAGGTCAACCAAAAAATACGTCCGATTTTTTTGTTATGGTAAGTGGTGCAATGTCCAAATCGGCGTGCCATCAAAATTTGTCCGCCGGTGGCAAATCCTTGTTCAACCATATACACCAAAAGGTAGAACAAACCGCCGATGGCGCAGGCACCGAGTTCAACCTCGCCGACACGCCCTAAAAATATAGTGTCGGTGGTTCCGATTAAAGTCTGAATCACCATACCTAAAATCAGCGGCCACGATATATCGGCAATTTTGCGATATGAATATGTTATCATTTTTTTAACTCTGTTGCGTTAAGGTATATCCTAATTATCAAAGGTTTAAAAATGTTAAATTTAAAACAAAAATTTGATAGATGGCGCATCAATCGATACTTGAAAAAAGCCAACCTTTTTTATGTATCTGAAGATTATATGAATGCCCTAAAATTATACCAAAAAATTTTGTGCTATGAGGCGGACAACTATGCCGCTTATTGTAATCTCGCAACTGCATATTATGAAATGGAAAACTATTCTGATGCTTTGCCGATGCTTGAACACTTGGCAAAAAATGATTCTTCCAATCCGTGGTGGCAAACCTATCTTTCTAAAACTTATCAAAATTTATCTCGATTCCAAGAGGCGTTGGACGCTGCTTGGAGCGCAGTTATAATCAGTGATTTTGCCAGTGAACACCAAATCAATTTAGCCTATTCATTTTATGAAATTGCTCAAGCTAAAGGTGCTGATTTTGTAAAAGAAAAGCTCAAAGAGTTTTATCAATTATGCCCCGATTCAGGTATCGCCAAACAATGTTATTTTGCTTTTAATTTTGATAAAAATTTTACACAAGATGATCCTGAATATGTCGAGAAAATGTTTGATATTTTTGCTCCCGAATTTGATAAAGTTTTATCAAGTTTAAATTATGATTCGCCCAAGCAAATTGCCTGTGAATTAGCCTCAATCATTAATGATAAAAATACCGAATTATCTCTGCTTGATTTGGGATGCGGCAGCGGATTATGCGGTGCCGAGGTCATCAAAAATTACCCTTATTGTCAAATTATCGGAGTTGATATTTCGGCTCTTATGTTGCATCAGGCATCACTGAAAAATATCTATTCGCAATTAATAAAAAAAGAAATTACCGCTTATTTAGAGAGCACTAAAACCTTATTTGACGGTATTATTTCTGCTGATGTTTTGACTTATTTCGGCGCATTGGATTCGCTGTTTTTATCCGTTTCACATCACTTAAAAAGCGGAGGATTTTTTATCTTCACCATAAGTGAAAATAACCTTAATAATAATGATTATTTTTTGCTTTCCTCATCACGTTTTGTACACGGTTTTACTTATGTCGAAAATGTGTTATCACAAGCCGGTTTTGAGCTTAAAAGTCGACACCGGATTCCCTTGCGGCGTGAGGGAGAAAAAGATGTCATCGGCGGAGTGTTCGTCGCCGTAAAACAATAAAAAAATCTCTGCTTTTCAGCAGAGATTTTCAAAATATCAGTTTTGTAAAAAGCTTACTTCTTCAACTTGCTGCTGGTTGTTTTTTTTGCAGAAGATGAAGTCTTTTTCGAAGAAGAAGCAGAAGACTTTTTGTTGCAAGAAGACTTGTTGCAGCAGTTTAATTGTTTCAAAGCTTCATTCCAGAAATAATTATCTTGTCCGTTCGGGCAACCGGCATTTTGCCAGAGATAATAAGCGGCTTCTCTGATAGCTTGTTCGTTATTAACCATAATCACTAACTCCAAATAAAAATTTCAATAAACATAACTTAATATACATACAAATTTTTATCCGTCAATAGTAAATCGTTATAAAAACGAAAAAAAATGTTATTTGCAAAGTTATTAATTTGATTTTAACTAAATTGTTGCATTTAAACATATAAGAAATTATAAATAAAATAACGAGTATATATTTGAGTGTTCGATCAATAATATTATAGGAAAAATTGATGCAAAATTTATTATCAAAAGAAGAAATGGAAGCCGTTATCAACGGTGATCATGGCAATGTTTTTGCAGTATTGGGAATTCATCGCGATAAAGGATCTAAGGAGTCTTTTATTCGAGCCTATCTGCCTAAATCATCATCTATCGAAGTGCTCTCGCGTAACGGTGACAGCCGCGGTTTTATGACCAAGTTGGATGATAGAGGATTCTATCAAATTGATCTCGGCGCAATAGAAGATTATGATTATAAATTTCGCGTTACTAATGATGAGGGAAAAGTTTACGAGGCGGAAGATACTTATCGTTTTTCTCCGACTTTAGGCGATATGGATATTTATCTTTTGGCCGAGGGAAATCACTTGGATATGTATAAAAAACTCGGCGCACACATTATGGAAAAAGACGGTATTAAAGGTGTGGCTTTTGCCGTGTGGGCACCTAATGCCAAACGTGTCAGTGTGGTCGGCGCGTTCAACAACTGGGATGGTCGGGTTGACGTTATGCGCAAACATCCCTCTTGCGGTGTGTGGGATATTTTTATTGCTGGCATCGGTGAGGGCGAGATATACAAATTTGAAATTAAAACCAATTCCAATAATATATTTTTGAAGGCTGATCCGGTTGCTTTTTATTCCGAGCGGCGCCCCAATACAGCTTCGGTAGTTTATGACATAAATCACTATATTTGGGGTGATGAAGATTGGATGCGTTATCGCTCGGAGGCTAACTCATTTGATAAACCGATGTCGATTTATGAGGTGCATTTGGGCTCGTGGCGACGCAAGGGAAATAATGAGTATTTAACCTATCGCGAACTGGCTGATCATTTGATTCCTTATGTGCAGAATATGGGGTTCACCCACGTCGAATTTTTACCTCTTGCCGAACATCCGCTGGATGCTTCTTGGGGCTATCAAATCATCGGTATGTTTGCACCCACTTCACGTTTTGGTACTCCCGATGATTTACGGTATATGATTGATAAATTTCACCAAGCCGGAATTAGTGTGATTATGGATTGGGTTCCTGCTCACTTTCCTAAAGACGGCCACGGACTTAATGAATTCGATGGCACCCATCTTTATGAACACGCTGACCCGCGTAAGGGCGAGCATACCGATTGGGGAACTAAAATTTACAATTACGGCCGCTCGGAAGTGATGAACTTTTTGTGCTGCAGTGCGCTTTATTGGCTCAAGGAATATCATATTGACGGTCTTAGAGTTGATGCGGTGGCCTCGATGCTTTATTTGGATTATTCACGCAAAGCCGGCGAGTGGATTCCCAATCAATACGGCGGCAATGAAAATATTGAAGCTATTGCCTTTTTGCGTCGTATGAATGAGCTGGCTTATTCGCAAGTAAACGGTGCGGTTACCATCGCTGAAGAATCAACCGCGTGGCCTATGGTGTCGCGTCCTACATCTATGGGTGGTTTAGGCTTCGGTTATAAATGGAATATGGGTTGGATGAACGATACCTTACGTTATATTTCACATGAGCCGGTACATCGCAAATACCATCACGGTATGTTGACCTTTGGTTTGCTTTATGCTTTTAATGAGAATTTTATTCTTCCTATTTCTCACGATGAAGTTGTGCACGGCAAGGGTTCTATGTTATCCAAAATGCCCGGCGACGAGTGGCAAAAATTTGCTAATTTACGTGCTTATTATGGTTTTATGTATACACATCCGGGCAAAAAATTGTTGTTTATGGGGTGCGAGTTTGGTCAAGATTATGAGTGGAATTCCGAAGAGGGTTTGCGTTGGTTTTTGCTTGATCATCCAATGTATCGCGGCCTGCAAAATTGTGTGCGTGATCTCAATTTGATGTATAAAGGTAATCCTTGTATGTATCAACAGGATTTTGATTATCGCGGATTTGAATGGTTGGATCATTCCAATGCTGATGACAGCGTAATTTCATATCTGCGCCGCGGCTATGATTATAATGATTTTCTGATTGTGATATGCAATTTCACTCCGGTTGTGCGCCGCAACTATCGCATTGGTGTTCCGGAAAAATGCTCTTATCAAGAAATTTTCAATAGTGATGATACTAATTATTGGGGTAGCGGAGTTAAAAATAACGGAACGATACACGCTGATGAAATCGGATGCAACTACAAGCCGTTTTCAATTAATTTAACTTTACCGCCATTGTCTACCATAATTATCAAACCGATGCGGTAAAAGGAGCTTCTATGGTCAAATATCGCGTTTCATCCGGCAGCAATTTTCCCTTAGGGGCGACCTATGATGGTAACGGCGTTAATTTTGCGTTGGTTTCAGCTAATGCCCAAAAGGTGGAGTTGTGTATTTTTGATGAAAGCGGTGCCAACGAAATAGCGCGATATACTATCACTAATTCCGATAATAATATTTGGCATATATATCTTGAGGGGGCTGAACCTGGTTTGGTTTACGGTTATCGGGTTTACGGACTTTATGCTCCCGAACGTGGTTATCGTTTCAATCACAATAAATTGTTGATTGATCCTTATGGTAAAAAGTTGGTTGGAACATTAATTTGGAATAAGGCGATTTTCGGTTATGATTGGGATAGCCCGGATCAAGATTTATCTTTTTCCGAGTTGGATTCTGCACCGTATGTTCCTAAGTCGGTGGTGGTCGATGACAGCTATGATTGGAGTGGTGATAAGCAATTAAATTATGATATGTCTGAAAGCATTATTTATGAAACTCACCTCCGCGGTGCTACGCGCCTTAATCCGTTTTTAAGTGACAGCAAACGCGGAACTTTTGCCGCTTTTTCCGAAGCCTCAACAATTAATTATCTCAAACATTTGGGCATAACGGCGGTAGAGTTTTTACCCGTTCACGCCTTTTTCGGCAATCGTCATAAACGTGGTTTTATTATAGATAATTACTGGGGGTATGAGAGTTTCAGTTATTTTGCTCCCGAGCATTCGTATCTATCCTGCGGTGATATTTCCGAGATTAAAGATATGGTTAAAAAATTACACTCTCGCGGATTAGAGGTAATTTTAGATGTAGTTTATAATCATACCGGAGAGGGTAATCATTTAGGTCCGACTTTGTGTTATCGCGGTATTGATAATCAATCTTATTATATTTTGGATGCCAAAAATCCTAGGTTTTATATTGACACTACCGGATGCGGTGCCAGCCTTAATTTGCAAAATCGTTATTGTTTGCGTATGGTTATGGACTCTTTACGCTACTGGGTTCGCGAGATGCACATTGATGGGTTCCGTTTTGATTTGGCGCCGACACTTGGTCGTCAAGATGGCGCATTTAAGCAGGATAGCGGATTTTTATATGCGGTTGCTCAAGATGAAGTTTTGCAAAAAGTGAAATTAATTGCTGAGCCGTGGGATGTAGGGCAGGGCGGATATCAACTGGGTGCCTTTCCTAATCCGTGGTGTGAGTGGAATGATAAATATCGTGATAATGTGCGCCGTCTTTGGAAAGGTGACAATGGGCAGATAGCCGAGTTTGCCTCGCGCTTAACCGGATCCAGCGAAGTATTTAATCATTACGGGCGCGCTATTTCTTCCAGTGTTAATTTTATCACTGCTCACGATGGTTTTACACTTTATGATTTGGTCAGTTATAAAGACAAACATAATTCAGCTAACGGCGAAAATAATCACGATGGCTCGGATAATAATTACAGTTGGAATTCCGGTGCCGAGGGCGATACTACACATCCGCAAATTATGAAAAATCGCAAGGATAGAATGAAAGCGATGTTGGCAACATTATTTTTATCTTTTGGTACTCCGATGCTCAATTTCGGTGATGAGTTGGGGCGCACGCAAATGGGTAATAATAATCCCTATTGTCAAGACAATGCCATCAATTGGTTCGTTTGGGAAGGTCTACTTCCTTGGCAACATAAGATGTCATCATTTGTTCGTAAACTTATCAAGTTGCGCAAAAATTCGCACTTTTTTAACCGCAAAAATTTCTTTGACGGTCGTGTATCATCTTCCGGCTACAAAGATTTGGCATGGTATAATGAAAAAGGCTTGGAGTTTACCTCCACCGATTGGCAAAATGCACAGCGCCACAGCCTTTCCTATCTGGTCAATCAAGATGATAGATTTATGCTGGTAATTTTTAATGCCTATCATCAGCCGCAAAATTGGAAATTGCCCAATTTGCGCGGTGAGTATTACTGGAAATTGTTGCTTGATACATCAGACAAAATCAAGTCGGATATTGAGTTGGGCAACGGAAAAATCATAGAAATTCCGGCATGGAGTGTAGTGGTTATCGGTATCAATTAGCAAACAGGAGAATAAACAATGGAGCAAAATTTGCAACGATTGGCAGATGCCTTGGGAATTGCAACTTCGTTTAGTGATGCCGGATTAAAGCGTCGTGATTATGCCGTCAGCGATAAAACCATTCGTTTTTTTGCATCAGTTTTGGGTTATCCTGCAAACACCGATAAACAAGCTCAAAATTCTCTTATGAAGTTGCAAGAAAAACGTTGGCGTCAAATGTTATCACCGGTTTATGTTTGTCCGCAAAATAATGTGGTGATTGATGTGGTATCGCCCGATTTATCGAATATCATTATTACTGCTGAGGATAATGAGGGGCATAAAATCAATTTGGATTATACTTATATGCACGATGTGCAAAATTATGGGCTTTTTTATAAAGAGAGTTTGCAAATTACCACATCGCTTAAAATCGGATATTATAAGCTGACAGTTAAAGTCGATGGTCAAACAGCACACTCAACCTTAGCGGTAGCGCCTCTGCAATGTTATGCTTTGCCGCAGGATAAAAATAAACTTTTCGGTTTTGCCATTCAGTTATATTCTTTACGTTCTGATCACGATTGGGGTGTCGGTGACTTTAGCGATTTAATTGATTTTGTTAATATATGTTCTAAAGTCGGCGCTGATGTTATCGGTATAAATCCAATCAATGTTTTATATCACAGTTGCCCCGAGAATGCCAGTCCTTATATGTCAATTTCGCGTAATTTTCTTAATCCGATTTATATTGATGTTGAGAAGGTACCGGAGTTTACTACTGCTGATAAAAAAGCAGTTACATCAGCAGCGGAAAAATTGCGTATATGCGAAACGATTGATTATATAGGCGTCTATAATTTGAAAATCAAATATTTGGAAAAATGTTTTGCGCGTTTTCAAAAATCTTCGGATGCTAAACGTCAGCGAGAGTATGAAGATTTTTGCATCGCTCACGGTGCTGATTTAAATAATTTAGCGTTATTTCAGGTCATATATGAAGAAGAGTGTAAATATCGACACGGATTTAACGTTTTGGTAAAAGAATATCCTGCACCCGATTGTGTCGCTTCACAAAAGTTTGTATCCGAACATCGCGAGCGCATAGAGTTTTTTAAGTTTTTGCAATTTGAAACTTTTCGCCAGTTTGCGCAAGTGCAAAAAGCTATTCAGAAAAGCGGAATTAAAGTCGGGCTGTATCGTGATTTAGCTGTTGGTGTCGGACGTGATTCTGCAGAAGTTTGGAGTAACCCCGAGTTGTTTTTGCGTGATTGCGGCACCGGAGCTCCGCCGGATGCTTTTTTCCCTAATGGGCAAAAATGGGGGTTGGGAACTTTCCACCCGTTAAAACTTAAAGACCAAGCCTATGCTCCGTTTATAAAAATATTGCGCAATAATATGCAGGCCGGAGCCTTGCGGATTGATCACGTGATGAGCTTGATGCGCTTGTATGTTATTCCCGATAAAGATGAAACAGGCACTTATCTGTATTATAATTTTGATGATATGCTTAATTTGGTTGCTTTGGAAAGCGTACTCAATAAATGCGTTGTAGTCGGCGAGAGTATTGGTAATGTGCCGGAGGGATTCTTGGATAGATTGGCTCAAAAAAATATTTATTCTTTGAGTGTTTTGTGGGCTGAGCGTTGGAATATCGGCGCCGGCGATTTCAAGCATCCCGAATTTTATCCCGATAATGCTTTTACTTCTATCGGCACTCACGATATGGCTCCTTTGAAAATGTGGTGGTTCGGTTATGATATTGAAACCAATTTCCAAGTGGGAATTATTGGTAACGAGGCCGAAAAGGTTGCCGCTTATCACAAAAGAGAAGATGATCGCCGCCGTTTGTTAAAAGTGTTGGATGAAACCAATGTATGGCCGGAGGATAAATATCGTCATAGTGATTATATCTATGGTGAGGGTTATCCTGAGGGCATAGAAGAGGCATTGGAGCGTTTTATGGCACGCACCTCATCACCGGTTTATCTGGCGCAGTTGGAGGATATTCTGCATGTTATCGTTATGCAAAATCTTCCCGGAACTGATAGGGATAAGCACCCCAACTGGCGGCGCAAACTTCCGGTTGATTTGGAGAAATTATCAGACGATACCGCCTTTGTGCGTTGTATCGCCGCCATCCACCGCGAGAGATAGATTTTAGAGTAAATTTGGAGTATCATTCAACTAGATTCAGGCCTCTCTTGATAGTGGTTGTTCTTGTGTCGCGGCAGAATAATATAAAGTATAGCTGTTCTTTTATTACCAAAATATTACATAACTATTGACTTTGAAATAGTTTTGTTATAATATGAGGATGGTTACAATGAAAAACGGAGTTAAAAATATGAATACGGTTATACAGGCGCGTGTTGATGCAGAAAGCAAAAAACAGGCGGAATACATTCTGAAACAATTAGGTATGACACTCAATGATGCTGTACGTATGTTAGTAAATCAGATTATCCATAGCCGCGCCTTACCTTTCCAGCCTAAACTTCCTACAGAGGAAGAATTTATTGCACAAGCAGTAGCTGATGCTGAAGAAGATATTAAAAAGGAAAGAATATCTAAACCTTATACTGATATTAAAGCAATGATGAATGATATATTGAAAGATTAACAATGAAAGTATTAAAATTTTCAACGCGCTTTCAAAAGGACGTTAGGTTGTGCCAAAAGCAAGGTAAAGATTTAAATAAACTGGAAAAGGTGCTTGAAATTTTAAAATCAGATAAGTCCATACCAGCACAATATAAAGATCATCCATTACATAGTAATTGGCTTGGTTATAGAGATTTGCATATTGAGCCGGATTGGATATTGATTTATAAAATACAAAATAATGAGATTGTTTTATTAGCGGCAACAGGAACACACTCGCACATATTATAACTTATTTAAGACAGCAATAGCGACGCAAACTTCCGGTCAGTTTAGAGAAATTATCTTCCGAGTTTTACGATAGGGTAAATCGAAAATATCGTTCAATATAACGCTTTGTTTATATTCTTCTTACCGCTCGATAATATTTTTAATTATTTTTGCCTTATTGTCAGAAAAATATTACCCATCGGTAAGATTCTTGTTGATTTTTTATAGAATAAGTGCTAATCTTACCGAGAGGTAAGAAAAATGAA
>ERZ842401.814-NODE-814-length-45991-cov-5.808037_pt1 | contig 45991 bp, 40 predicted proteins | sample MGYA00521270_ERZ842401 | MGnify/ENA primary metagenome ERZ842401 (study PRJEB31892, sample SAMEA3878208) | bioreactor metagenome | biome: Moose rumen | place: Sweden | collected 2011-10 | study: EMG produced TPA metagenomics assembly of the PRJEB12797 data set... | reverse complement strand
ATGGACAATTCAATATGTACAAAGTACAATGTGAAATGGATAGTTCTGCATCTTAACTCCTAACTCATAACTCATAACTCCGAATTCCGAAATTCGGAATCCAAATTCCATAATTATTTCGTATATTTGCCACGAGAAACGCATTTCCACCATATCGGCAAAAAGTGCTGTAAAACAACTTTTCACAGCAAAAGCATCGGTTCTGCCGCTGATGCTTTTGATGACGTTTTTTGTCCCAAACCACCTTTTTGCCTCCAACGAATGCGAAACTGCCACCCCAAAAAGCGCCACCTCCGGCTCGCTTTTCCACAACGGCTCTTCCAGCCTTATCCCCTGCTCCGACCTGCTTTTTGTGGTGCCGTCAGAAACCGCCGTAACTCCGCCAACCGGCAACGGTCGCGTACTCTCGCGCGACAACGGCGCCTCCACATCCCACAATCTGAGAAACCAATCGTCGAAATACGCCGTCGGTCCACGGTACCAGTACCTGCATGCCGTGCGCCACGCCTATGCGTTCCCTTCCAACTCCTTCGAACGCAGTATCGATTTCTACGTCTATTTCCTCAACGTCCTGCGACTTTGATTTAAAATCCCCATTTTTTTTTAAATCTTCTGCGGAACTGCCACCTCTGGCATTGCTTTCCGCAACAGTATTTGTGTACCGCAACATATTGGTACGCATTGTATTACAATTTTAAATCAAAAAAAACAAACAATGGAACAAAAAACCGAATTTAAAAGCATCGACAGGGCAATATACGAGTTGCCCGAAATACGCAAACGCCTGCGCCCCGTGTGGTGGGCATGGATATGCGTGGCAATAGGCATTCTAGGCCTTCTGCTCAACCGAACCCTCACAAACATAGGAGCCGGGCTTTCGTCACTCCTCGCCGGAATGACAGTGGTAGGCGTGTTCGGAGCCGCAACAATAGTGGCTTACTACATTTTTGGCGATTGCCGCGCGCCCTATTGCAAAACGGTGCACCGCCTGCTTTCGCGCGAATTTTTCTTCTATTCAGCCAACGAACGCTCCAAACTGTTCGATAATTTTGAGAAACGCGACATGGCGGCGATAGACCATATAAAGAAAAGCGCCTCGCCAAAATTCACCCTTGTGCGCTATTCCGACAACGACGAAAAGGTGTTCTATGCACAGATTTTCGAAGCCCATGGCAACAAGGATGTGCCTATAACAGAAATAGTTAAAATGGAAAACAAGTAACTGACCCCAAAAAAAACGAATTATCATGCAAAACATACCCGACACAAACGAATTTCTTGAAAAACTGCAAACCGAGAACATAGTTGAAAAGAAACACCATTCGTCAATCACTCCTCTCTGCACACTTCTGGCAGGAGCAGCCCTGATTGCGGTGAGCGTGGCGTCGGCCATGCCCGATATAATATCGTTCACCCTCCTTGTGGCAGGCGGCATAATGGTGATTGTGGGAATCGCCTGTTTTCTGCGCATTTTCGACAAAAAATCGGGATACTACCTGTATGCCAAGACCAAAAGCCGTCTGCGCGCACATAGCGTTTACGTGGCCGCTTCCGACAAGGAGCTCTGCCGGCAGATTGTGGAAAACAAGGACTTCGCCCTCCTTGCCGACGTGCGCAAAAACAACAGCACACTAACCATGCTCAATGTAACCGTCTCCGACGACAACCGGTTTGCCGTAATACAGCTCTACGAGTACGACCTCACCTTTGTCCCCGCTACGGAATGCGCTGTGGCTTGCGACAACGAGGTGGAGCACATCCGCACTTTCCTCGACAAACCACTCGACTGACAAAATAACAAACCCCACAAAACAAAAAAGCCAAGGTCTTTACAACCTTGGCTTTTTATATGTCTGATAAAGAAACCTTTATTTCTTCACCACAATTTTCTTGGCTGGCTTGTTGCCAACCTGAATCAGGTAAACGCCGCTGGCTGGAGCTACAAACTCCTTGATGTCGGAGTTGCCGTTGTCGGTGGCTATCACTCGTCCGCTGTTGTCTATCAGACGCACGGTCTCGTTTTCCACACCGTTAACGGTGATAAAGCCCTTTCCGTTTGTGATGGTATAGCCGTCCTCTATTGAGGCCTCTGTAATGCCATTCTGGGTGCTGGTGTATTGGTTTATCAACTGTATGCACCAACTGCAGCTGTAATTCGTTGCCGACCACGAAGTGCCGTTGGTACTGCGCATCTTGCTGTATTGGTTGCCCGAGTAATTTGTCATGGGAATACAATAGATAGTTTGGGATGAGCTGTTGGTGTATTTCAGCACAACCCAAAGGGGCTTGGAGGCGTTGATTGTAGGAGTGTTGTCTCCAATGGATGCATTTATATAACCCAACTGGCTGGTGCTTGTAAGCGACAAGTTTCCCGAAAGTATTGGACTTCCGCTCGGAGCAGTAGTCCCGTCATTGTAAATGTAAAGTGTATAAGTTCCTGTATAACGCGCATAGAAAAGCACATTCGTAGGTCTGCGGCTGGCCGTAAGTGCCGTTGTTGGAAATTTAACTCCCCAGTAGTATGTGCCTCCCGATGACAGACCTAAATAGGTGAATGGAGAGGTGTTCGAATGGTACAGGGTGTCGCCGGATATTTTCTCCAGCTCGGCAGTGAGAGTCATATTGTCGTTTACCACAAACTGACGGGGATTAGCCATGCTACCGTCGCTCCAGCGTTTGAAACGGTATCCCTCGTTGGTGTTCACCAAAAGGCTTGCCGTGTCGGAATAGTTGGTGTACGAGCGGGCACCCGAAACGCTGCCCCACGAGCTGTTGTTCACCGAGGCCGATACTGTGGACGAGCTGCCGGTGCTGGCGGCGGGCTTAATACCGATAACAGCGCTGTTGTTGTAGCTGTAGTTGTTGCTCTGGTTTCCGCCTGTTCCGCTGCCGGTGGGGTTCAAGGCTCCCATGGTGAAATAGCCGTCGTAGCTGCTGCTCCAGCCCCAGTTGATGTGGAACTGGCTGCTGGTGTTGTATCCATCGAGCACAAAAGCGTGGCCCGACTGGTACGATGCATCGAATCCGCTGTAAAGTATCGGGCGAGGGGTGCTGGCATCCAGCTCGCCTTTAAGCAGGGCTATCCATTCTGCATTGGTGAAATTGCCTTTCGACAAAGAGTGTGTGGAACACGAGTATTTGAAAAACGACTGCAGGGCATTCTCGGCAGAGGGGGTGCTAATGCTTCCGTAGTTTGTTGTAGCGGCACCACTGCCCGATGTGCCATAGTCCATCTCAACGGCAACTCCTACATGATAAATAAGAGTGGCAACGGCAGTTTTCTGTGTTGCGGAACTCGACGACGTGATGGAGTTGGGCATGCTGGTCCAAGCGTAATTGGTGCTGCCGAAATTTGCCGAAAGGGTGCCCCATGTCTGATGGCTATAGGAGTGCGATCCGCGTCCGGTAGCGGGGTGGTTCCAGTATTTCATCACCTGTGCGGTGGCAACTGCTGTACAGCCAGCGTAGGTGTAGGTGGAGCCGCTGTGCGGACAAAGGCTGTTGTATGTGTTGCCGGCATTGGTACCCTGACCCCAAGTGGTTGTCAGCAAAGGACTTACCGATTTCTCGCGGGCACGTTCTTCGGGAATGGGGTCGCCGTTTATCAAACGTTGCCATTCGTCGAAAATGTCGTCGGTGGCCTTCACGCCCTCGGCGATAAGGGCGTCAATCTGGCGGTCGTACTGCAGAAACCACAGATGTATGTAGTCGGGCAGGTCGGAGGGGTCGAAAGTGGTGTTGGTTGAGTAGCCAAGAATTGGAGTAGCGGCGTCGTCGCCGGACACGAGCACAAAGCCCCTGCCAGAGGTCTCTTTAAAGAAATAGATGTTGCGGTAAGGCATCTGCGGTGTAACATCGACAATTTCGATGTCTTGGGCATCGCTCTGCTGAATCAGATGATTGCGTGCAACACGCATAGCTGTCGCCTCGTCAACGGGGTTGGCAACGGTAGCGCCGGCGGCAAAAACTGCCACACAAACCGACAGCAAGTTAAGGATTCTTTTTTTCATTGTGTTTTTTGTTTTGAGATATGTTTATTACTGTTTTTTTTCTTTTCCCACACGGGCTACTATCCACTCGCGGTTCATCCGTGCTATGTTGGTGCGTTTTATCTGCTTTGGGCATTCGGCTTCGCAAGCGTATGTGTTTGAGCAATTTCCAAAGCCCAATTCATCCATTGCTTTAACCATTTTCTGCACACGGTCGGCGGCCTCTACCCTGCCCTGCGGCAATAGTGCCAGATGCGACACCTTGGCTCCCACAAAGAGCATCGCCGAGGCGTTTTTGCATGCTGCCACACAGGCTCCACAGCCAATGCATTCGGCGGCATCCATTGCCTTGTCGGCCTTGTCCTTGGGTATAAGTATGCTGTTGGCGTCGGGCACACCGCCAGTGGTGGCGGAGATGTAGCCTCCGGCCTGTATTATCTTGTCGAAAGCGCTGCGGTCCACCACAAGGTCGCGGATAACGGGGAAAGCCTTGGCGCGCCACGGCTCAATCCATATTGTGTCGCCGTCGGTAAACTTGCGCATGTGCAGCTGGCAGGTGGTTACACCGTCGTCGTTGCCGTGCGGACGCCCGTTGATGTACAGCCCGCACATTCCGCAGATACCCTCGCGGCAGTCGTTGTCGAAACACACCGGATGGGCTATCTTGTTGGAAATCAGACTGTCGTTGAGAATGTCGAGCATTTCCAAAAAGGAGCAGTCGGGCGATATGTTGTCAACCGTATAGGTCTCGAAACGGCCTTGGGCTTTGGCATTTTCCTGCCTCCATATTTTCAGAGTGAATCTCATGATTATTTGTAGTTTCTCTGTTTTATTTCAACACCTTGATATTCAAGCGGTTCCTTGAAAAGCGTCTCTTTTTCGCCTTTGCCGTTGTATTGCCATGCGGCAACGTACATATAGTCGTTGTCGTTGCGTTGGGTCTCGCCGTCGGGGGTCTGGTGTTCTATCCGGAAATGTCCTCCGCACGACTCGTTGCGGTGCAGGGCATCGGTAGCTATCAGCTTGGCCAGCTCGAAATAGTCGGCCAGACGCAGGGCTTTTTCCAGTTCAGGATTCATTGCCTCGTTAGTGCCCGGCACAAGCACTTCGGTTTCAAATTCGTGCTGCACTTCGTCTATCTCAGCAAGGGCTTTCTGGAGACTCTCGGCGGTGCGTCCCATGCCCACGTTTTCCCACATTATGTGTCCCAACTTGCGGTGGAAATAGTCCACCGGCTTGGTGCCTTGTGTGGCCAACAAGTTGTTTATCCGCAACTTAACCTCGGTTTCGGCTCTTTCGAACTCCACGGTGTCGGTGGTAGGCTTGGCGGAATATATTTCATCGGCAAGGTAGTTCTGTATGGTGTACGGAAGCACAAAATATCCGTCGGAAAGTCCCTGCATCAACGCCGATGCGCCGAGTCGGTTGGCGCCATGGTCGGAGAAATTGGCTTCACCGATGGCAAAAAGTCCGGAAATTGTGGTCTGCAGCTCATAGTCCACCCACAGCCCGCCCATGGTATAGTGTACGGCGGGATAAATCATCATAGGAGTTTCGTAAGGATTTTCGGCGGTTATCTTTTCATACATCTGGAAAAGGTTTCCGTAACGGGCTTCAACCACTTCTTTTCCAAGCCGTTGTATTGCCGATGCAAAGTCGAGGTACACCGCCAGACTTGTTTTGCCCACGCCATAGCCCGCGTCGCAGCGTTCCTTGGCGGCTCGCGAGGCCACGTCCCTCGGCACAAGGTTGCCGAAGGCGGGATAGCGACGTTCGAGGTAGTAGTCGCGGTCCTCTTCTTTTATGTCAGTAGGACGCAGCTGGCCGGCACGCAGTTTTTCCACGTCGGTTTTGTTTTTGGGCACCCAGATGCGTCCGTCGTTGCGCAAGCTCTCGCTCATCAGCGTAAGTTTGCTCTGGAAGTCGCCCTTTACGGGAATGCAGGTGGGATGTATCTGCACATAGCATGGATTGGCAAAATAGGCGCCGTGTTTGTGGCAGTTCCACGCTGCCGAAACGTTGGAGTTCATGGCGTTGGTGGAGAGGTAATAAACGTTGCCGTAGCCGCCGGTGGCCAAAACCACGGCATGTGCGGCGTAGCGTTCTATCTTGCCTGTAACAAGGTTGCGGGTGATGATACCACGGGCTTTGCCGTCCACCACCACAAGGTCGAGCATCTCGTGGCGCTCATGCAGTGTAACACTCTTTCGTGCTATCTGGCAGCTGAGGGCTCCGTATGCGCCTAACAGCAGCTGCTGCCCAGTTTGTCCGCGGGCGTAGAAAGTGCGCGACACCTGTGCCCCGCCAAAGGAGCGGTTGTCGAGGTATCCGCTGTATTCACGGGCAAAGGGAACACCCTGTGCCACACATTGGTCTATAATGTCGGAGCTGACTTCGGCCAAGCGGTAAACGTTGGCTTCGCGGGCACGGTAGTCGCCTCCTTTGATGGTGTCGTTGAAAAGTCGCTGAACGCTGTCGCCGTCGTTCTGATAGTTCTTGGCGGCGTTTATTCCGCCCTGTGCGGCGATGGAGTGGGCGCGGCGCGGACTGTCGCTGATGCAGAATATGTCCACGTTGAAACCTAATGCTCCAAGCGAGGCGGCTGCCGAGGCACCGGCAAGTCCCGTGCCAACAACTATCACGTTGAGCTTGCGCTTGTTGGCGGGATTAACAAGACGCTGCTGGGCTTTGTATTTCGACCATTTCTCCGAAAGGGGGCCGAACGGTATCTTGGGGTCTAACTGTGCCATGACGATAACTTATGATTAAACGAAAAACAAAAAATGGACTGGTATTGCCGAAAAACCGATTACAATTACGGCAACGTAGCACCAAGTTAACCATTTGATAAAACCGTTGTACTTGTTGTGGTTCAGACCCAAAGTCTGGAATGCCGAAGGGATGGCGTGTGTAAGGTGTACACCCAAAACAATGAACATCAGCAAGTAAATTATCGAATACAGCGGCTGAGTGAACAGGTCGGCGGCCACGTGGTAGAAATCGGATTTTACTTTCACCACGCCTCTCAAAGGCTCGGCTTCTTCGGAAGTGAGGTTGTACAGCCATTTGCCGCCTTGCGAGAGGTGGCTTTCGATGTTCACCTTTTCGGCAAAATCATTTAATTTGGCCATCAGAACCCCTTTCTCGCCCTTTCGTGATGCCTGTAGAATGCAATCCTCCACCTCTTCCATGCGCACCATATATTTGCCTTCGCTCCAGCCAAGTTTCACAAAAAAGAAATTGAAGAAATGCAGTATCAGGAACAGAAAAATCAGTATGCCGGAAAGCATCATCAGCCGCGATGTGGACGAAGTTTTGGTTCGGCTGCGCTGCTTGTAACGCACCGGACGCGCCTTGCGGTTCTGGAAATAGAGCACAATGTTGAGTGCGATGTGTACGAAAACAGCCGCAAAAAGCACTATTTCAAACACTTTCACCACATAGTTGGAACCCATGAAATCGGAGGCGGCAAGAAACCACTGTCCGTCGTCGGGACGCACAAGGCAAAGGTTTATGCCCATGTGCACAAGCAGAAACAGGGCGAGAAACAATCCTGCCAATGCCACCACTATCTTTTTGCTTATCGAGGCTATATACGGCAAATTCATATTGTAAGGTGTTGATGCGCAACCTGTTATTTATCTATCGAAAGCAGGAACTCCTCGTTGCTGCGTGTGTTCTGCATCTGCTTTTTGAGGAACTCCATTGCCTCTACCGAAGTCATTTCGGACACGTAGTTGCGGAGAATGAGGATACGTTGCAGCATTTCGGCGGGTATCAGCATGTCGTCGCGGCGGGTGCTCGACGCCAGTATGTCGATGGCCGGGAAAATGCGTTTGTTGGAGAGTTTGCGGTCGAGCTGCAGCTCCATGTTGCCGGTACCCTTGAATTCCTCGAAAATAACGTCGTCCATTTTGGAACCCGTTTCGGTGAGGGCGGTGGCGATGATGGTGAGCGAGCCGCCGTTTTCGATGTTGCGTGCCGCTCCGAAGAAACGTTTGGGCTTTTGCAGGGCATTGGCTTCCACACCGCCCGACAGCACCTTGCCCGATGCCGGTGCCACAGTGTTGTAGGCACGTGCCAAACGGGTTATGGAGTCGAGTACTATCACCACGTCGTGGCCACATTCGGTCATGCGTTTGGCTTTCTCCAAAACAATATTGGCAATTTTCACGTGATGTTCGGCCGACTCATCGAAAGTGGAGGCGATAACCTCGGCGTTTACGCTGCGACGCATGTCGGTAACCTCTTCGGGACGCTCATCTATCAGCAGCACAATAAGATACACCTCGGGGTGATTGTATGCTATGGCGTTGGCCACCTCTTTCAAAAGGGTGGTCTTACCGGTTTTGGGTTGTGCCACTATCAGTCCGCGCTGGCCTTTTCCTATTGGGGTTATCATGTCGATTATACGTGTCGACAGGCTCTCTTGCGGATGACCGGTGAGTTTGAATTTTTCTTCGGGGAAAAGCGGTGTCAACGAGTCGAACGGCACACGGTCACGAATGCGTTCTGGCGACAAGCCGTTGATTTCCAACACTTTCACCAGCGGAAAGAATTTCTCGCCTTCACGTGGCGGACGCACAGTGCCGCGTATTGTGTCGCCGGTTTGCAGGCCGAACAAGCGTATCTGCGATTGCGACACGTATATGTCGTCGGGCGAGTTGAGGTAGTCGTAGTCCGATGAGCGCAGAAAACCGTAGTTCTCGTTGGGTATTATCTCCAAAACGCCCTCGGCCTCCACAACTCCATCGCTGTCGAAGGGGTATTCCTGTTTTTGTGGACGTTTGTTTTCGGCAGGTTTGTTTTCGGGCTGTTCGGGAGTTTTTTCCACAATAATCTGGAAAATGCTGTCGTCAACAGATTGGTCGGAGTTGTTGGGAGTGCTTTCTGCTTCGTTGTTTTGCACATCTTGAGCAGGCTTGTTGTCCGTGATGGTTTTGAACATGTCGGGGACAATCACTTCGGGCACATCGTGCGACTCGTCGGCAGGCTGCTGCTGTGGAGCTGGCTCTCCTGCGGCCGAAGTTCTTTTCCGCTGACTGTCGAAACGTTTACCTCCGTTCTGTCTGTTTTTTCCGTTTTTTTCCACATCGGGAGCCGGCATGCCAAGAGCCTCTTCGATGGTTTTCGGAGTGGCGAGGGGGGCATCGGACTTAGCAATGGGATTTTGGGTGGCTTCCACATCGGCAAGCACCTGAGGTTCAACCTCTTTGCGCTCTATCAAGCTCATATCTATCTGTTCCATAACACCTTCGGAAAGGATTATGTCGTCGGGCAAGTCGGTGATGTCGGGATGACGAAGGATAAGACGAGTGCTCGGGGTCTTAACTTCCGGAATTTGAGGCACTTCGGGCAGAAGCACATCGTTTATGTCTATTTTGGGCAGATGTTCCGGCTCTGCGTCGGAAAAAAGTTTTTTCTCCGGAGCCTTCTGCACTTTGGGTTGCTTGCGTGAGCCCGGAGCCATGTTCGATTCGGCTATTGGCTTGGGTTTCAGACGTGCACGTTTGGGACGTGGCGAAACTTTGGGCTGTTCTTCATCGGGGGTGTCGGGATGAGATGCTTGATAATCTAATATCTTGTAAATCAAATCGTTTTCCGACAGTTTGGAAGCTCTGGCTATGCCTAAGCCTTGGGCAATCTCTATCAAACTCACCAGAGCTGTTTTAGTTAGTTCTTCTTTGGTGTACATCAAATTTATTATTTTTTATCGTAGTTCAAATTAAGCAAAAAGCGCTGAATATTTGGATAAAATTCTATCTTTCAATAAAATGCTATGGAATTCAACAAAAATCGGACTTGATTTTAGACTGCAAAGATATGAAAAAAAAATCATTTCATGAGCTTTTTTTTGTAAAAATAATGCCGTTTTTTTTCAACAATCCAACTTTAATAATTATTTTTCAAGTTCATACAATAATGTATAAAAAAGATAGTTTTTTTAAAGTATTTTATCATACAGCCCCACTTTTGTAATGATTTTTTTGATAACAATATGATTTGCTGTAAAAAAACATATACTCTTCTTATTGTACTTTTGTTTTTGGCAACGAGTGCCAAACTGTCGGCACAAAGTCCAATTTCGGAAATCAACGATTTGACACAGTTTGCCACTGCATATTCGCAAAACTACGACAGTTTACTGCACAACTACTATTTCCGCAAAAACAAGCAGTTGCTGAACAGCAAATACCGACTTGGTGCCCCGGCCACTCTAAAAATAGAATTCGAATCAGTTACCGACAGCATGATTTACAAAAGGCTGCTGTCGCTGAACACCAAAGTCCCCTTGGAATACAATCCGATTGTAAGAGGCTATGTATCAATGTATTTGCGCAAGATGAACCACAGCATCGACGTTATGCTGTCGCTTGCCGAATATTATTTTCCCATGTTCGAGGAAATTTTGGACAAATACAACGTTCCCTGCGAGCTGAAATACCTGGCCATCATAGAATCGGCTCTCAACGCCAATGCCGTGTCGCGCGCCGGTGCCACAGGCCTATGGCAATTCATGATGCAGACCGGCAAAAACTACGACTTGGAAATCAACACTTTCATCGACGAACGCCGCGACCCGCTGAAATCCACACACGCCGCCGCTCGCTACCTGCGCGACCTGCACAAAATCTACAACAACTGGCCGCTTGCCATTGCCGCCTACAACTGCGGTCCGGGCAACGTGAACAAGGCCATAGCTCGATCGGGGGGCGTACAGTCGTTTTGGGGCATTTACAGCAACCTGCCACGCGAAACACGAGGCTACATACCTGCCTATATAGCCGCCGTGTATATGATGAATTTCTACGAAAAACATGGTCTAAAACCCGAACACATATCTATACCACACGCCAACGACACCATTGTTGTGCACAACGACGTGGATTTCCAATCGGTGGCCAAATACATCGGGGTTTCGGTGGAAGAACTGAAAACCCTCAACCCACAGTACAAGCTGCAATTTGTGCCACAGTCGGAAAAAGGCTACCCGCTACGCCTGCCGAGCGACAAAATCACCGCTTTCCTCAAATTGCAAGACTCTATCTACTCCTACTCGCGCGACTCCATTCTCAACAACGCCGTAAAAGAATGGCGCGCCGTGAAAACCATCACCCACAAAGTGCGCAAAAGCGAAACCGTCAACAAAATCGCCTCGCAATATGGCGTGTCGGCAGCCGACGTGCGACGCTGGAACAACCTTTCAAAAAAATCGAATCTACGTGCCGGCCAAAGAATTATTATCTACAAAAAAAATCAAACGGTTACAGACTCGGCTCAATCCAACCTTTCGGTTCAAGACTCTGCAACAATTGTCGCACCCGACACTTTAAAAAATGTAAAAAAAGAAACTTCACCCACAAAACCCATCATCACCGCCGACTCCACAAAAACAAAAAATTCGCAATCCGTGGCAAAAACCGACACAGCCAACTCCAACAACGTCAAACCTCAACAAGAGCCCGAAAAGGACACCAAAAAGGCAACCGAAACTCAAAAGAAAAAACAACAGCCGAAAACAGAAAAGAAACATATAACCCACACTGTGAAATCTGGCGAAAACCTGTTCCGCATAGCCCAAAAATACGGCACCACCGTTGAAAAAATCAAAAAGGACAACAATCTGAAAAGCGATAAAATAGCAGTGGGCAAGAAACTGGTTATCAAGAAATAACCTGTCTCCTGCCCTACTCTTTCAGTTGGGTAAAAATGTCTTTACCTCGATTTTAAATCGTTTTCCAAAAGCGACAATCCTCCCATTGCCGTTTCCTTGTACAGGCTTGGAATATCCTTGCCCGTAAGTTTCATTGTGTCAACCACTTTGTCGAAACTGATGATGTGCTTGCCGTCGGACATCATGGAGTAAAGGTTGGCGTCCAAGGCCCTGAGTGCGGCAAAGGGATTGCGCTCGATGCAAGGTATCTGCACCAGTCCGCAGATGGGGTCGCAGGTAAGGCCAAGGTTGTGCTCAAGGCCTATCTCTGCGGCGTATTCTATCTGCTGCGGGCTTCCGCCGAAAAGTTGGTTGGCGGCGGCGGCTCCCATAGCACAGGCCGAACCCACTTCGCCTTGACAGCCCACCTCGGCGCCCGAAATGGAGGCATTCTGTTTTATCACGTTGGCAAAGAGTCCTGCTGTGGCCATGGCGCGTAGTATGGATTTGTCTCCGTAGTCGTGGTTTTTCTTTAGGTGATAAAGCACTGCCGGAAGCACCCCCGACGAACCGCATGTGGGTGCCGTAACTATCAGTCCGCCAGCTGCATTCTGCTCGGCAGTGGCCAAAGCGTAGGCCGTAACAAGGCAGCGACCCTGCAACGACGGCTTGTAGCTCTTGGCTTTGATGTAATACACAGCCGCCTTGCGTTTCAAGTACAGTCCGCCGGGAATTACACCCTCGTTCTGCAGACCTTCCTCAATGGTGTTCTGCATGGTTTTCCAGCACTCGTTGAGGTAATCCCAGATATCGCTCTCCTCATGTTGGGCCACATATTCCCAATAGCTTGAGCCATAGCGTTCTATGTACGGCAATATCTCCGAAATGCGTGTATGTTCGTAAATGTTGGTCTGCGTTTGTCTGGTGTTTTCGTCGCCTAAAGCGCCACCGCCGATGCTGTATATAAGCCACTGGTCTATAACGGTTTGCCCACTGTCCAAGGCTTCGAAAAGCATGGCATTGGTATGGAAAGGCTTCACTTCACCGGGTTTCCACACTATCTCGGTTGAAATGGGGCCAAGTGCCTCAATAATAGTCTTGTCGGTGAAATGGCCACGACCTGTGGCGGCCAAACTGCCGTACAGGGTTACGCGATACGAATTGGCGGCGGGAGTACGTTGCTTGAAAAGTTCGGCGGCGTGGTGCGGCCCCATAGTGTGGCTGCTCGACGGTCCGTGCCCGATGCGGTAAAGTTTTTTGATAGATTCCATAAATATTTGTTATTCTGCCATTTGCAGGCGACACAGAAAACCTACGCCTTTGCTGTTGTTTATCGAAAAATGGTAGGTGTCGCCATACTTATGGCGGTTTATGGTTATCAGTTCGCCCATCTGGGTTTCGTGTATGTAGTTGATTTCGATAAATTTAACGTTTTTTTCAAGGTCTTGGAGCTCAAGATTGTCGGCCACCCAGCGCAGATATACGGAGTTGTTCACATGCTTGGCTTTGTCGATGGCGGAGAATGGCACCCGCAACTCGTTCACTCTCTGCAAGTTGTCGGGCATTGTCATTTTGCCAAGGTCATAATCAATTGCCTTTCGTGGCACCGACTCAAAACCATGCATAAACCTGTCGCCCATGCGCATCAAACGCCGGCTGTTGATGTCTATCACCACCCATCGCGACGAGCCTCGCACAAGTAGCTGATTTTCAGTATTGTAAAACTCAAAATCACGCAATGCGAAAACGCCCTCGGCGCCGCGCGACCATGTGCGTACCGTGCAGTCCTGATAAAGCATGGGGTATTGCACAATTTCGTAGCAGATGCGGCTAAGCACCCATGCGGTGCCCTCTTCGAGCATTTCGTAGTAGCCGGAGCTTACGTGGTTGGTGTGTGCCTCGGCGGAATCCTGAAAGAGTTGCGCCATCGACGGCAGCGTCATGCGGCAATTGCTGCCCGTGTATTGCGAGTGTATTTTAAATTGTTCTTCCCAAACCATGTCATCACATTTTTTCCGGCACCTCGATGCCAAGTATTCCCATCATGTTTTTTATCACCTTGGAAACAAAAACGCATAGCTGCAGCCTAAATTTCAGCAGGTTGGCATTTTCCTCGCGCAAAATCGGGGTGTCTTGATAAAAACTGTTGAAACTCTTTGCCAAATCGTACACGTAGTTGGCAACCATTGCCGGGCTGTAGTTATGTGCGGCCTGTTCTATAATCGAAGGTGCGTCGTGGAGCAGTCGCACAATGTCGCGTTCCTTGTCGGTGAGGGTAATGGCCGATGTGTCGGGGGCTTGCGAGAAGTCCACATGCAGTTGCTCCCGCGATTTGCGGATAATGGAGCGTATGCGGGCGTGGGTGTATTGTATGAAGGGTCCCGTGTTGCCGTTGAAATCGATAGATTCGGCAGGGTTGAACAGCATGTTTTTCTGCGGGTCCACCTTCAGGATGAAATATTTGAGGGCGCCCATGGCAAGGATATAGTACAGGTGTGCCAGTTCCTGCGGGTTGGTGCCATCGTCGCTGCGGCCTTTCTCCTTGCTTGTAGCCTCGGCTGTGGCCACCATTTCGTCAATAAGGTCGTCGGCATCTACCACGGTGCCTTCGCGCGATTTCATCTTGCCGTTGGGCAACTCCACCATTCCGTACGAAAGATGATATATCTTTTTGCCCCACTCAAAACCAAGTTTTTCAAGTATCAGTTTCAAAACGGTAAAATGGTAATCCTGCTCGTTGCCAACAACATACATCAGTTTGTCGGCATTGAAATCCTTCTGCCGCAGCTGGGCTGTGCCAAGGTCTTGGGTCATATACACCGAGGTGCCGTCCTTGCGGAGAAGCAGTTTCTGGTCGAGCCCGTCGGCGGTGAGGTCGGCCCACACGGAGCCGTCGTCCTTGCGGAAAAGCACCCCGTCGGCAAGACCTTTGATAACGGTTTCTTTTCCAAGCATATAGGTCTGCGATTCGTAATAAACCTTGTCGAAATCTATACCCAACCGTTTGTAGGTAACGTCGAAGCCGGCGTAAACCCAGCTGTTCATCTTTTCCCACAGGGCATACACTTCGGGGTCTTTGGCCTCCCAGCGGCGCAGCATTTCCTGAGCTTCGAGCATCAGCGGAGCCTGCTTGGCGGCATCGTCCTCGCTCATGCCCTGCTCCACAAGGTCCTTTATTTGGGCTTTGTAGTGCTGGTCGAAAAGCACGTAGTATTTTCCCACAAGGTGGTCGCCTTTGATGCCCGACGATTCGGGAGTTTCGCCGTTGCCGTATTTCAGCCATGCCAGCATCGACTTGCAGATGTGTATGCCGCGGTCGTTTACAAGGTTCACTTTTTTAACGTTGTTGCCGGCGGCTTTCAGCAGTTCCGACACCGACCATCCCAAAAGGTTGTTGCGTATGTGTCCGAGGTGCAGCGGCTTGTTGGTGTTCGGCGACGAGTATTCCACCACAATGGGTGCCTGTCCCTGAGGGGCCGATTTGAAGCCAAAATGTTCCACATCAGCATTTTGCAAAACAAAGTCTATCCAATATTTAGTATCGGTCTCAAAATTGAGGAATCCTTTTATTACGTTGTAGCCCGACACCACTGTGCATTGGGCGGCCACAGTCTCCCCTATTTCGTTTGCCACGGCCTCTGGCGATTTGCGGGCAGCTTTCACGTAGGGGAAAACAACAAGCGTAAGGTCGCCAGAAAACTCTTTCTTTGTTTTCTGTAGAGTTATTGTTTCTTTCTCTGTATCAATATTATACAGCTGTTTTAGCACATTAGCTATCGAGTTTTGCAGTATTTCTTCTATTCTCATCGGTATCTATAGTTTATAAATCTTTAATTTTCAACAACTTAAACTATTCTGGCGTTTTCTTTGGGGTTAAAACCTTATTTTTTTATTTTCAGGCCCGAAGTAGCTACGCTTGCCACCGTGTTGCCCAAACTGTCGGTTACGGCAATCTGATAGTGGCAAGTTGTTTTGCCCTCCTTCACGGGCTTGGCTTCGGCAAAAAGAGTGTTGCTCTTGGGTTGCGCCACAAAGGACACATTGCTTGTCAGCGAAACGGTGTTCAGTGTGTCCATATTGGCTGCAACGGCAAAGGCAAAGTCGGCAAGGGTATATACGGCACCGCCCATCACAGCGCCCATGGCGTTACGGTGTCTGCCGTCAACCTCAAGTTTGCACTTGGCGTAATGCTCATCGGCGGCAACTATCTCTATGCCAGTGGTTTGTGTGGCGTACAGGTCGTTGCCGAAACGTTGGTTGGCCAATTCAAGCAGTTCGTTGGGGTCAGGCATCGATATTGGCAATTAGTTGCGACAGTTTGTTGCACAGTGTTTTCGACACTTTAACCAAAGGCAGGCGCACCGTGCTGGAGTCGATAACGCCTTGTATTTCGAGAGCGGCTTTCACTCCGCTGGGGTTACCCTCTTCGAAAAGTGCGTTGGCAACAGGCAGCAGCTTGCGGTGCAGTGGCAGTGCTTTTTTGAAATCGCTTTTCAGGCAATAGTTCACCATCTGCGACATCTGTTTGGGGAAAGCGTTGGCCACCACGGAGATAACGCCGTTGGCGCCGAGCGACATCATGGGCAGTGTAAGGGCGTCATCGCCCGAAAGCAGGGCAAAACCGTCGGGTCTGTTGTTCAGTATGTTCATTATCTGGGCCATATTGCCCGAAGCCTCTTTCACCGCCACAATGTTGGGACATTCTTCGGCCAGCTGCAGGGTGGTTTCGGCAACAATGTTGCATCCCGTACGTCCCGGCACATTGTACATTATCACCGGCACTGGCGACACTTCTGCTATGCGTTTGTAGTGCATGTAAAGTCCGCGCTGCTGCGGTTTGTTGTAGTAGGGTGCCACGGAGAGCAATCCGCTTATGCCGTTGAAATCGGTATGCTGTATGGTGTCGGCAATAGCGGTGGTGTCGTTGCCCCCAATGCCAATAACAACGGGCACCCGTCCGTTTATCATTTCAAGTATGTTTTCGGAAAGGGCAAACCGTTCCTTGACGGTAAGCGTGGCCACCTCGCTGGTGGTGCCAAGCATCACTATATAATCCACATTGTTCTCTATTATATTGTCTATCAGCTTTTCAAGAGTACCAAAATCTATAGTTCCTTGCTTGCGAAAAGGGGTGATCAGGGCTACCCCCGTGCCCGAAAATTGATTTTTCATTTTTGCTATTTCTTTTCGAAAGTTATCAGATTCAGATAATAAAGCACCTGTTTCAGGAATGCCTTGACATCGTCGGTGCTGTCATCCATACGGATAAGCAGGTCAAAATATTTTTCGTTGTCGGCCTTGTCGCGAGATATTTTGTAGTCGGCCATGGTCTTCAGCGACACATATTGCGAAAAAAAGTCGGGTTCTTGGATTGTGTCTATCAACATGTCGAAATGCTGGTTGAAAAAATTGCCCACCGGATAGTTTTTGGGCACTCCCCAAAAGTCCACGTCCTCCAAATTGCAGAGTATCACCGAGGTGTTGGTAATAACGAAGTCGAGTTCTTTTTGGAGTTTGCGTCCAAGCAGTACCATCTCTTTGCCACGTTTGCTAAGTTCGGTCGCAAATTTGTTGATAATTTTCCACGACTGTTCGTCGCCCACATCAAAAATCATGGCAATGCGTTTGGCTGTCTGCAAGTTGTGCATCTGGCGGACACGCGTATATTTCAGTTGCTGCTGGAGCAGTCTTTTTTGTCGTATTTTTTTGATTGTGTTAAACATAGCAATGACTTTTGTTCGTATTCAGAGGTCGAGGCTCAGCTGTTTGTCCAAGTTGAACGATTTGCGGTGAAAAGGCGTTGGGCCGTATTTGGCTATGGCCTCGTAGTGAGCCTTGGTGGGATAGCCTTTGTTCTTGTCCCAATGGTAGTTGGGATATTGCAGGTGAAGCTTTTCCATATACTCGTCGCGATGGGTTTTTGCCAAAATGGAGGCGGCTGCAATAGACATGTATTTGGCATCGCCTTTCACCACGCAAGTGTAGTCTATGCCCGTTTCGTTGCGGAAACGGTTGCCGTCGATAAGCAGGAACTGCGGACGCACTTTGAGCTGCGCCACGGCCATGTTCATTGCGTGGATAGAGGCCCACAGTATGTTCATGTCGTCGATGCCTTTGTTGTCGATGCTGCACACCGCCCAGGCAAGTGCGTCGTTCTCTATCTGGGCTCGCAGCTGCTGCCGCTGTTTGGCGTTTAGCTGCTTGGAATCGTTGATAAGCTCGTTGGCGTAATTGCATGGCATAACCACGGCCGCGGCAAAAACTGGCCCGGCCAAACAGCCCCGCCCGGCTTCGTCGCATCCGGCTTCAATCTTGCCTTCGGTATAATGACTTAACAACATTTTCTCTAAAATACTTGTAATCAATTATTTGCAAAACTCATCATCACGATTAGCCAAACTGCAAATATACACTTTTATTTTCAAAAACGCAAATACGCATTTGCAAACACCACTGCCAGAAACACCACAAACACAGTGTTGCACACCTTTTTATTATTTCTCAGCATCAGAAAAAAAGTGGGCAACATAAACGACATTGGCATAACGTAGTTCTGCTGGTTGGCGGGCAACAATATGTCGTAGAGCGAAAAGGCTATGCCCACAAGCATAAGCAGCAGCAACACAGTGGCTTTTTTGCGATAGATTATCACTTTTTCCGACAGGTTGCTCCAAATGGCCACCAGCGACACAATGGCAAACAACGCTGTTGCCGAACCGCATATAAGTCCCACGGTGTTCGAGAAATCATAGTTCAGCGACACGCGCATCGCCTCGTCGCTCAACCGCCGCATCACAGTATCGAACTTGTCCACAACATAATAATAGGCAAACAACGAAAAAAACGGCGCAACAAAGCCAAGCAACATCACAAGCCACTCGCGCCAATAGTACAGCTTATACACCACAAACGATGCTATCACAAACACAAGCATGTATATCGACGGAAAATAGAACAGAAATGCCAGCGCTATGCAAAACGAGGCGTTGAAAACTTTTTCGTACGAATGCTCCTGATTGTAGCAATTTATGATGTTGTGCAGGGCTATCAGCAGAAAAATGTTGGAAAAAAGCAGCGGAGTGAATGTCTGGTTCTGTGGGGCCATGCTCATCAGCATGATATACACAAACATCGGGAACAAGGTGGTTTTGTGTATCAGATAGTTCGACACCAGTATGTGGTTAAAATATATGCCTTGTGCAAACACCAGCAGAAATGCCACAACAACCGACACCACAGGATACATTTTTGCAAATCCCTCGATGTAGCTGTACAACAGGGAGTAAGGCTCGGTAGCTACTGCCACCCCTTCGGGGAAAATAAAAGACTTGGCCCACAACGCACTGGCAACCAGCACTATAAAGAGCGTCTGATGAATGTAGCTTTTTTTGAAAATGTCTATCAGCATCGCTTGGGCGATTTTATCGTGCTATCACTAATTTGGCTGTGCCAGAAAAATCTTTCGAACTAACCCGCACTATGTACAGTCCGGCGGCAAGTTGCGACACGTCGATTCTGCTTCCCGCCATCTCGCGCCTGAAAATTAGCCGTCCGTCCATGCCATACACCGACAGTTGAGCCGAATTGCTCACGGGGCAATCGACAAACACTTCGCTTTTTGCCGGATTGGGATATAGTGCAACCTTGCCTTCAGTGCTTGAGGCCGAGGGCAGCGACTCTGTTTCCAAAGCTTTTTTCACGGCGGACATGGCGTCTATCTTGCCATATCCCCAGCGAGTGCTGCAACTGTCGCCCAAAGCACCGGTCATCTCATCGTTGCGGGCCGTGTTTATTATAATGTTGCGTATCTGATCTACTGTAAGATAGGGATTTGCCTCGAGCATCAGGGCCACCACCCCGGTTACTGTGGGCGACGACATCGAAGTGCCACTCAACGCCGAAAAAGTGTAGCTGCGCCCTCTGAAAAGAGTGGATGCCGTAGCTGTGTATGTACCAGAAGAGTAGGAGCTTATCGACGACACCACGGCATAGCCCGGTGCCGAAATTTCGGGTTTGTTGGCATTGGTGAGCGTGGGGCCGAAGCTCGAAAACGAGGCTATGTTGCCGCAGAAATATTGGGTGTCGCGTGCGCGGATATAGTCGGCGTGGTGAGCGGCCACGGTGATGCACTTGTCGGCAACAGTTGGCTCGCTAAGTCCGTACATGCGGTTGCCCGACAGGTATCCTGGTCTGCCGTCGGAAACAAAAGCCACACCGGTGTTGCCGGCATGGTCCTCTTTGTTGTACACATTCCACAGGTGAACGGTGTCGCCCTGACGGGCTGTTACAAACAGATGCAGTTTATATGGACATTTGTCGACATTTACAAAGGCATACGGACGGCCGCTGAACACGTTCGACGCCTCCATGGCCACATTGTAATGCACTGTGTCGGAGCCTATCACCATAAGAGTGTCGGTGTAAAACACATTTTGGTTGTTTTCGTAGAATGGCGTGGACACAAAAACGCTGTCGCCTTGGCTGAACGCCATTCCCAGCTTGAAGTGTCCGCCCACGTTTCCCCAAACCGAGATGCCCTCTCCCACTCCGGCGCCGTCGAACTGGGCTATTGTGCGCAAGGTGTCTGTAATAGAGTCGAACACTTTTCTGATATGAAAATTTACGTCGCCATTGTTTCCGGCACTCGACACAAACACCACACCGCTGTCGGCGTACGAGTTTATGGCCTGACTCATAAGCGAGGTGCCGTCGGCGGCACCGAAAGCATACATTCCCCAGCTCATGTTCACCACCAAACGCTTGCCGGCCTCCCTTGCGTTGTCCTTGAGCCAAGCAAAAGCGTCCAAGGCTCCTGCCTCGTTGAGTTTAAACGACACAAACATAAAATTGGCATCGGGGGCTATGCCTTTGTATTTGGTGCGGCAACCCGAGCCGCCGGCAATGCCTGCCACATGCGAGCCATGAGTGGAGTAATAATAAACTCCCGGAGTGTCGCATTGTGCGTCGAGCAAAAGCTGCTGGCTGGTAAGCTCGGTGCCATAGCCGAAGGCAGCGGGCGCTGGTCCCGAAAGTTTGAACTGGTCCCACACTTTGTATATGCGGTACTGACTGCGGGTGGAGTCGTAGAAATTGGGGTGGGTGTAGTCGAACCCCCAGTCGGTGATGCCTATCAGCACGTCTCTGCCGGTGTACCCTTGTGGCAGGTCGATGCCTTGCCGCACACTGTCCACGCGGGTGTCGAAAAGGCTGTTGTTGAGCAACGGCCGCACCGGACGCGCCACATTGTACTGCAGTATGGCGGCATTGTGCTCCAGAACATCGATTTTATCCACGGGCACACGGAAAGTTACAATCTTGCCCACACGTGAGCCTATTTTTATGCCATACACCTCCAACGCCTCTCGCTCAAAACTTTCCGACACTTTGGCCACAACGCCAACATACATTTTCCCGTCTATCTTTTCGGGATTGAATTTCTTTACAAAGCTGTTGTTTTCGATGGCTTGTACACCTTTTTCCTTTGCCACGTGCATACGGAACAGTTTGGTCTCCAGTCCGCATTTATTTTGGGCCACAATGCCAAAAGCGGCGGCCAGTAACAATGTGATAATCGTTATTTTTTTCATTTTTCTGCTATTAAAAATGAATTGCAAATATACGTTTTTTTTTTCACATAAAAAAAAGGAGCGGCACTTACTACCGCTCCCTATTCATTTTTTTACTATGGTTTTATTACTGCTCGTAAACTTTAAGGTCGTCGAGCGGACGGTTTACACGGGCGTAAACCATTTTTATGCTACGCAGGGCTTCCACAAAGCGCTGTTGCTTTTCGTAGTCGCTTTTATCGTTGATGTCGAGCGATTTTTTGTACATTTTTATGGATTCCTCGTATTCTTGTGTTGCTTTAGCCATCATTTGGTCGTACTCGTCCTGTTTGTCGGGAGGAACAAGGTCGGCTGCTTTTGCAAAGTCGATGCCTTTGTTGTAGTGCAAACGACCCAGTCCGTTGTAAGCCATTGGGTTGTTGGGCATTATCTCTATTGCGCGGGCAAATTCGGCTTGTGCAGTCTCGTAGTCGGGAATATCGGAGTAGATGTCGGCTATGTTGCATATCAGTGCCGATTTGTCGGCCACATCGGTAATTTCTGTGGCTTTTTCCATGGCTGCTTTGGCGTAGGTCTTGGCACTTTCAACATTGCCTGCCCATGCGCTTACTCTTGCACCAAGCAGGAAAGCCTTGTAGTCGTTGGGGTGTTTTTCGGTGAAAGTTTTTGCCACTTTCATTGCCTCGATGGTATCTTTTTCGTACTGATAAATGGCCACCAGCGACTGATATACGTACTCTTTGTCGTAGCCGGCTCTTACAAGGGGTTTGTAGAACATTTTGGCCGATTTGTTGTCGCCCAGCACACGTGCTGCCGAACCGCCAATGTAGCGTGCGTAATTCACACTTTCTTTAATCTGTGGGTCTTGCGCGCCGGAGCTCTGGTATATCTTAATACCCTTGTCCACCTTGTTGATGCATGCCCTGTACAGCGATGTGTCGTTGTTTTTACCGGCATTCTCGTAGTCGTTGTATGCCTCATCAATAAAACGTCCGGCAACGGTTTTGAACACAGCGTTGTTCAGCTCTATGATTCCGGCTTCCTTTTCGGTGTTCAGCTCCTTGCTTTTCAGAGCGGCCTCGTAGGCAATCTCAGCCCAGTTTTCGGGACATACTTTTTTTATCTTCGGCTTTTCGCTCTCACCCAAGCGACAGTAGATATAACCTTTCCATGCCCACACTTCGGGGTTGGACTTGGTGCCTTCTTCTTCGCAGGCGGCGTCGATCTCAATTTTTGCCTTGTCGTAATATCCCTTTTTGGGATTGGCATAGTTTTTGGCGTTGTCGAGCCTCAACTGTGCGCTGGCTGTCAGTGCCAAGCCCACAAGTGCCATTATTACAGTTATTTTTTTCATCTTTTTGATAAGTTTAATTGTTTCCACTTTGATTGTTTTGTGTATTAGTAACTTGTCTGATACATTTATTATTGTATAAAAACGTCAATTACTGGACATTTTCATCATTTTCTTGTTTTTGTGTCTCTTCTGCAGAGGATTCTGCCGGTGTTATTTCTGCATTTTCGGCTGTTTCGGGCAGTTCCTCGTCGTCGGAGTGTTCCACTTTGGTGATGGAAGCTATGGAGTCGTTGCCACGGAGGTTTATCAGGCGTACGCCTTGGGTGTTGCGGCCCATCACACGCAGGTCGGCCACACGCATGCGTATCAGCACGCCCGATTTGTTTATTATCATCAGGTCATTGTCATCGGTAACGTTTTCTATGGCCACTATGCCGCCGGTTTTGTCGGTTACCTTCATGGTCATCACGCCCTTGCCGCCACGGTGTGTGGGACGATAGCCTTTGCTGCTTTCGGGGTCGTAGCGGAGTTGCGAGCGTTTGCCGTAGCCTTTTTCGCTAACCACAAGTATGTCATCGTCCTCGTTGCTGGTGCACAGCATTTTGATAACAGCGTCATCGCTGTCCGCAAGGGTGATGCCTTTGACACCGGATGCTCCACGTCCCATGGGGCGGAACTCGTCTTCGGAGCAGCGCACCACCTTGCCCTGACGCGAAGCAATGAGTATTTCGCTGTTGCCGTTGGTGAGGTTGGCCTCAAGCAGCTCGTCGCCGTCGCGCACAGTTACGGCGATAATGCCGTTTTGGCGTGGACGCGAATATGCCTCCAAAGTGGTTTTTTTGATGATCCCGTTTTTGGTACACATTATTATATAGTTGTTCTTGAGGTATTCCTCGTCGGAGAGGTTGAGCACGTTCACATAGGCTTTCACCTTGTCGTCGGGGTCGATGCTGATAAGGTTCTGAATGGTGCGGCCTTTGGAGTCCTTGGCTCCTTCGGGCACTTCGAAAGCCCTGAGCCAGAAACACTTGCCTTTTTCGGTGAAGAACAGCAGGTAGTTGTGGTTGGTGGCTGTGAAAATGTGTTCCACAAAATCCTCGTTGCGCACGGAACTGCCCTTGGCTCCCACTCCGCCGCGGTTTTGTGTGCGGTATTCGCTTAGCAGTGTGCGTTTTATGTATCCAAGATGGGATATGGTTATTACCACGTCGCTGTCGGGGATGGTGTCTTCGATACGGAAATTCGACGAAGCGTATTCGATACGTGTGCGGCGTTCGTCGCCGTATTTCTCGCGTATTTCGGCAAGTTCGTCTTTTATCACGCCCATCAGCACGCCGTGGTCGGCAAGAATTTCTTTGCAGCGGGCTATGATTTTCATCAGTTCGTCGTATTCGTTCTGCAGTTTTTCGCGTTCCATGCCGGTGAGCTGGCGCAGTCGCATCTCCACAATGTAGCGTGCCTGCGTTTCGGTGAACTGGAATTTCTCCATCAGGGCGTTGCGCGCCTCGTCGACGGTTTTGCTGGCGCGTATGGTGTTTATCACCTCGTCGATGATGTCGAGGGCTTTTAGCAAGCCTTCAACGATGTGGGCTCGTTCTTCGGCTTTGGCCAGTTCGAAACGTGTGCGGCGGGTTACAACATCTATGCGGTGGTCCACAAAATGCATTATCAGGTCTTTGAGGCTGAGCAGCATGGGGCGCCCGTTTACAAGGGCTATGTTATTCACACTGAACGAGCTTTGCAGCTCGGAGTATTGGTAAAGTTTGTTGAGCACCACTTTGGCCACTGCGTCGTGTTTCAGCTGGTAAACCACGCGTATGCCGCTTTTGTCGGATTCGTCGCGGATGTCGGCAATGCCGTCAATCTTGCCTTCTTTCACCAGTTCGGCCTGACGTTTCACCATCTCGGCTTTGTTCACCTGATAAGGTATGGTGTGTGCCACAATAACGGGACGGCCCTTATGGTCTTCCTCGATGGTGGTTTCGGCACGGAGCACCACACGTCCGCGGCCTGTTTCGAAAGCCTCGCGCACTCCGTCGTATCCGTATATGATGCCACCGCCGGGGAAATCGGGAGCTTTGATATGCTGCATCAGCTCGTCGGTTGTGATGTTGTTGTTGTCGATATAAGCTATACAGGCATTTACGGCCTCGGTGAGGTTGTGGGGGGCCATGTTGGTGGCCATACCTACAGCAATACCTGCGGCACCGTTTACAAGCAGGTTGGGGATGCGTGTGGGCAGAACTACGGGTTCTTTGCGGGTGTCGTCGAAATTGTTTTGGAAATCGACAGTATCTTTGTCGATGTCGGCAAGCAGTTCGTTGGCAATGGTTTCTAGACGCGCTTCGGTGTAACGGTAGGCAGCGGGGCTGTCGCCGTCGATGGAGCCGAAGTTTCCTTGTCCGTCCACCAAGGTGTAGCGCAACGACCACGGCTGGGCCAAACGCACTAGGGCGTCGTAAACCGAGCTGTCGCCGTGGGGGTGGTACTTACCAAGCACGTCGCCTACAATGGTGGCGCATTTTTTGTGGGGGGAGCTGTGCAGCAGTCCCAGTTCGTTCATCGAGTAAAGTATGCGACGGTGCACCGGTTTGAATCCGTCTTTCACATCGGGCAGGGCCCTCGACACTATCACCGACATTGCATAGTCGATATAGGCCGATTTCATTTGCGATTCTATGTCTACCTTTACAATTTTTTCGTTCTCTACGTGCATCTGTTTCTGTTTGTTTTAGTGCTTTGTTTTTTAATAGTTTATACTATCTAACGTATTGTTGATGTGTATTGCAAAAATACGAAAAAAAAATGAATTGTGCAAATGCATTTTTCCATGTTTTTGCATTTGTTGCAACAGTGCCTTTTTATGTTGCCGTCATTGATATTTCAGACAGTTGTCCACCGGGGTGGCGTAGATGTGCAGGAATATCGTTTCGATGTCGTCACAATTGGGAAAATCTATTTCGGCAATACCTGAACGCATATATTTTTCAAAAGCCTTGTATTGGTCGGGGGTGTAGCGGTCGGCGAACTGTTTTTTGCCCGACAGCATGTCGTGGGCTATAAAGTTGGTTTTGTGCAGTTTGTAGTTGGAGTAGATGCGCTGGTCGATGATGTCGACCAAGTGTGAGAATTTTTCGTTTTTGTCGAAAGTGTCGCAATATTGCAGCTCGTCGACAGTTATGGTCTTAGTTATCACGTATTCCACATCGCCTTTGGGTTGAATAAAGCCTTTCATTATGCTGTTGAGGTCTTCGTTGCGGCTTTTCATATATTTCTGGTATGTTGAGACATACACTTCGGCGGCTTTCAGAAAATCGCAGGGGTCGTATTCGTACGACACTGCCACAGGGGTGATGCTCAGCTCGTCCATGCTTTTCACGAAATCGCCGTTGCTGCTGAGCGAGAACATTTTAAGCACGCCTATCTCTGTTTTGTCGTTGCCGTTTTTGGCGCGTCCGTTGCGCTGGGCAATCCAGATGGACTGGTGTTTTTGCGTAACCACATGGCGCATGTACGCCGACATTTTGATGGAGTTTTTGTAGAAGTCGCGTGCGGTGCCCTCGCGCATAATGGGTACCATTTTGTTCACTTTGCAGAATTCGGCAATGAAATCGGATTTTATGAGGTTGTCGCCGAAAGTTATCTCCGACGTTTCGATATTTTTTTTCAGGAAAGATATGTTGAGCAGCGCGGGGTCGAGCACTATGTCGCGATGGTTGCTGATAAGCACGTGCGGACGGCCGTCGGCCATCAGCTCGGTGCCCTTGCATTGGAACGAGGTCATTGAGGTGTCCACTATACGGTCCATAACGCGCATCACCACTCCGCGTTGAAACTCTTCCACAGTCTTGTAACTGAGGAAATTGGTACGGCATTGCTCAACATCCACATTGGGAAAAAACAATTTGGCCAGCATCGGGAACCAATGACTGTCGGCCATACGTTTCAATGCCTCAGGGACTTCCGCGTCGGTGTAGGGGCACAAATCTTCGAACTCACATTCTTTTTCCATAATGAATGACTTTTTCTGTTCTTTTTGGTTTAAAACAATTTATTTTAACTTACTATTTCCGTTTTTATTATGTTATTTTGTATTTTTTTTGTTTTTGATGGGATGAACCGTTTTTTTCCAGTATTTTATTGGTTGGATGTTGCGGGTTCCTGCTGGCTGAGGCAATGGAAACTGCCCAATCCCCAGATGATGTCGGCGCTGTCGATGGGCTGTATGGTGCGGCTGGGGAAACAGTCCTGCAGTATCTGGCAGGCGCGGTCGTCGGCTTTGCAGCGATAGGCGGGCACCACCACCACGCCGTTGGCGACATAAAAATTGGCGTACGATGCGGGCAGCCGCTGACCCTCCCACACCACAATGTCGGGCATGGGCAATTCCACCACGGTGGGCTGTTTGCCGGAAGCAAGACGTATTTTGTTCAGTGTTTTGAGGTTTTGCCGCAGAGGGGCGTAATTTTCGTCGTTGCGGTTGGTTTCCACGGCTGTTATTATGGTGTCGTTGTCGCAGAAACGGGTGAGGTCGTCCACATGTCCGTCTGTGTCGTCGCCATCGATGCCGTCGCCGAGCCATATCACGTTTTCCACACCGTAGTAGTTGCACAGGTATTTTTCTATTTCGCCTTGAGAAAGGTTTGGGTTGCGGTTGGGGTTGAGCAGGCAAGATGTTGTGGTAAGCACGTCGCCGCAGCCGTTAAAATCCACCGAGCCGCCCTCCATCACCATTCCCGGCTTGAAAACGGGCAGTCCGAGGTAGTCGGCAACATGTGTGGGGATAAGGTTGTCCAAATCGCAGGGGTATTTTCCACCCCAAGCGTTGTAGTTCCAGTCCACGATGGCTTTGAGGCCGGGATTGTCGCGGTTGAGCAGAAAAGCCGGACCATGGTCGCGGCACCATGCGTCGTTGGTGGGAAACTGGTGAAATACAACGTTTTGCATATTCGTACCGATGGTTCGTAGTGACGCCTCCGCCCTGTCGGCCATAGCTTTGTCCAGCACATTGATATGCACCTGCTCGTTTTCGGCCAACGTTTTGATAAACAGATGGTACGACGGAAATATGGTTTCTATCTTTCCGGGCCACGAGTTTTCGTTGTGAGGGTAACTTAGCCATGTGGCTCTATGTTTTTCCCATTCGGCGGGGAAATAATACCCTTTCAATTCGGGGTTCGGAATTCTGATTTCGGAGTTATTCATTTTATTATATATTCTTGTCTCGTTTTTTTATCATTTTATTACGCCCCTGCCCAAAACATGTCGCCCGTACGGGGTTTATTTTTCAACTTTCAATTATAAACTTTCAACTAACAATCCCATACGTGTGCTGTTGGAGCCTTTAATCAGTATAGTGCAGTCGTTCAAGAGGTTGTTGGCAAAGAAACGTTTTGCTTCCCGCGAAGTGGCGAACCATATCACATTGTCTTCCATCCCTTTGACAAAAGAGAACTCATCACCCACAAAAACCATCAGACTGAAGCCGTAACTGCCGGCAAGGCGGAAAACATCGCGGTGTTCCTGTTCCGAAGTGTCACCCAGCTCTTTCATTCCGCCAAGCATAACCACGGAATTTGGGTAGCCCAGAGCACCGAAATTGCTTATGGCGGCTTTCATGCTTGAAGGGTTGGCGTTGTAGCAGTCGAGGAAAAGGCGGTTGCGGCCGGTTTCCATGTATTGCGAGCGGCTGTTGGCCGGATGGTAGTCCTCTATGGCCCGTTTTATGTCGAACAGTTCCACACCGAAATAAGAACCCACACATACTGCGGCCATGGCGTTGGCAAAATTGTAGCCACCAAGTAGCTGAGTTTGAACGGGATACACATTATCGCCGTTTTCGAAATAGAATTTCATGTAAGGTTTCGAGCCCACCAGCGAGCCTTTAACATCGGCATTGTCGCTCTGTCCGTAGGTTGTATGTGGCAAGGAGTGGCAGTGCTGCATGAGGATTTCATCGTCGGCATTTACGAACACGCGTCCGTTTTTTCCGGCAAGGTAGCGATACATCTCCGTTTTGGTGTTTATCACCCCCTCAAACGAGCCGAATCCCTCCAGATGCGCCTTGCCCACGTTGGTTACAAGTCCGAAATCGGGTTCGGCAACGCGGCAGAGGAAATCGATTTCGCCCGGATGGTTGGCACCCGTCTCCACCACGGCAATCTGTGTGTCGGCGGGCATGGAGAGCAGAGTGAGCGGCACGCCGATATGGTTGTTGAAGTTGCCCTGCGTGGCGTGTGTGCGGTAGCGTTTGCGCAAAACGGCGGTTACCAGCTCTTTGGTGGTGGTTTTGCCGTTGGTGCCCGTTATGGCTATCACGGGGATGCTGAACTGGCGGCGGTGATAAGTGGCCAGCCGCTGCATGGTTTCCAGCACATCGTCAACCAAGATACAACGGTTGCCGGAGCGGTAGTCGGGATTGTCGATAACGCAATATGCGGCGCCTTTTTGCAGGGCGTCGGCGGCAAAGGCGTTGCCGTCGAAAGACTCGCCTTTCAGGGCAAAAAACATAGAGTCTTGGGCTATGGCACGCGTGTCGGTGGTTGCGGAGGAGCAACTCAAAAATATGTCGTATAATTCTTTAATATCCATATATCAATAAGTTACACAAAAAGTAAATTGTAACACTCCACTGCAAAAGTACGTATTTTTTTTGTGCCGCGTTCCGCTTTTGGCAACACTTTATCCACAGTGAAAAACAAAAAAATGTTGATAACTTTGCACACATAAGACTTTGAAATACAAGAAATCAAGACAAAAAGCAGTGCCGTTGTGCATGCAACCTGAAACAAAAAGTTACGATTTCTCGAAAAAAAAGCGTAAATTTGCAAATAAGTTATTCGTCAAACAATCAGGCGACTGAATATCAGAAAAACAATAAACAACATTATTATAATCAACTAATTTAAAAAACAATGAAGAAAAAAATTTTTAGTATTTTTCTGTTGTTGTCGCTGTTCATAGGTGCTTTTGCGCAGAAAGACAACACATTGGCCAAAGGTTTTGTGAGATATTGGGTGGGTATGGATACCACGTCCAAAAATCTGTCCAAGCTAGACTCCAACAAAGTGGTTATGGCAATCAACTGGGCCAATCCCGACACCGCGTTAGCATGGGGTTATGCATTCTCTTCAGACAGTGTTTCGCTCTCTGAAGTCATTGCCCGAATATCAGACAAGGATAGCCGCCTTACCATCACATCGGAAAATGGAAAAATCACCGATGTGGCTTACGAGGAAGAGTCCACAAAACTAACAAGCAGCGACAAAGGCTGGGCTGTCAATGTGAACGGCATCACCATCTACAACAATAATTATGAAGATGTGTATGTAAAGCCCAAAGATAACATCAAAATCGGTGATATCGCTGCCGCTACTATGGAACAGCCCGTTGCAGAAGAGACAACAGACTCCACAAAAACGGACACCCTTACAGTTGCACAAGCCCCCAACTATGTCTGGACAACTCCCATACATGCCGTAACCGCCTATCAGACTTGGATCCAAGCCAACTTTGTGTGGATTATATTCGGCATTGTAATAATAGTAGTGATCATATTCCTTGTTTATTATCTGAAAAAAGCAAAGGAACACCCCAAGGGACTTGTTGCCGCCGCATTGAGCAACATGGGTGAGCGTTTCGGATACTACATTATGAACGCTGTATTGCTTCTTTTTATCGTTTCAAAATTCGGTATCCCCGACGGAACTGCCGCCATCATCTACTCTGTATTCTATTTCGGCATCTACGTGTTGAGTTTGGTGGGCGGCATCATCGCCGACCGCACACAGAACTACAACCGCACCATCCAATGGGGTCTGATTATCATGGCTATAGGATATGTAGCATTGTCAATTCCTCTTTTCAGCCACGACCCCAGCACTGGATTTATCACTGATAAAGATGGTACATGGTGGGCAATTTTGATATTCACCTGTGCGGCACTGCTGTTCATCGCTTTCGGTAACGGTCTGTTCAAAGGCAACCTGCAGGCTCTGGTAGGCCAGATGTACGACAACTTTGAAGCCGAAGCCGCAAAAAAAGGCCCCGAAGCCTTGGCCGAAGCCAAAGACAAACGCGACAGCGGTTTCCAGATTTTCTACGTGTTTATCAACATAGGCGGCGTAATAGCTCCGTTTATTGCTCCACTGCTCAGAGAATGGTGGCTTAAAGCTCATGATTTCATCTACAATTCCGACATGTCGGCCCTTGGACACCGTTTCTTGAACAACACTTTGGAATATACTGACAAAGATGGAAAGCTGATTGATCTCACAGAAAAATTCACCGAGACATCCCAAAATGTTGTGATGGATCCTTCCCAATTGGCTGACCAAACCCAATTCTGCTCCGACTACATTGAGGTTTTCAACCAAGGCATACACTTTTCTTTCATAGCTTCAGTGGCTGCTATGTTCTTGTCGCTGATAATATTCCTTGTAAACAAAAAAGGATTCCCGCAACCCGCCAAGAAAGAAGCCGCCCAAGTGGTTGAATACACCGCCGAGGAAAAAGCCTCTATGGCCAAGGAAATCAAACAGCGTATGTACGCTCTGTTTGCAGTTCTGGGCATTGCCGTGTTCTTCTGGTTGTCGTTCCACCAAAACGGACAGTCGCTTTCAGTATTTGCCCGCGACTTTGTAAATTCCGACCAGATAGCACCTGAGATATGGCAAGCACTTAACCCGATGTTTGTGATAATACTCACACCCATAATCATGATATTGTTCGCTACTTTAGCCCGCCGTGGCAAACCGGTTTCCACGCCTCGCAAAATAGCTCTTGGCATGGGCATTGCGGGCTGTGCTTACCTGTTCCTCATGGTATATTCCATTATCAGCAACTATCCTTCGGGCGATGAGTTCAGGGCTTTGAACGCTGGACAAATGATGCAAATGGGCTTGGCAAAAGCCGCTCCGTGGGTGATGATTGTAACATACTTCTTCCTCACCGTGGCCGAGCTTTTCATCTCGCCGCTGGGACTTTCGTTCGTTTCCAAAGTGGCTCCTCGCCACATGGTAGGCCTCTGCCAAGGCTTGTGGCTTGGTGCAACAGCCATCGGAAACCTCTTCATCTTTGTTGGTCCCATCATGCTCAACGCATGGCCAATATGGATATGCTGGGGAGTGTTCCTCGCCATCTGCCTTGTGTCCATGATTGTCATGTTCAGCATGGTGAAATGGCTTGAAAGAGTTACACAATAACCATTGTTATTACATAAGAAAAAACGGCAGGCCACCGCGGTCTGCCGTTTTTTTGTGGGTAGCACAAGATTTTTCAAATTTTTGACATGATAAATTTTGGAAAATGCGAATATTTTCGTATTTTTGCAAAAAGGAAAAAAGTGATAACAAAAAAACGGACATGAAAAAAACAATCAGTCTTATGCTTTTGGCAATGGCTTTTTGCCTTGGCATTGTGTCGTGCAGCGACAACCAGAAACTCGAAACGGCCATAAAAATTGCGAACCGGCAGATGCCCAAATCGGCAGGCGAAGGGCTAACAGTTGAACGCATAGCCATCGAAGGCGATTATGTAACCTATTACGTTACTGCCAGCGAGTATGTGGATTTGGACGCCATCGAAGAGAATATGGAGCTTGTTAAACCCATATTGCTAAATCAGCTGAAATCGGCAGGCGACGAGGAGATGAAGGCCTTTTTCACCCTTTGCAAAAACGAGAACAAAGGTTTGGCATACAAATACATACAGGGCGGCCGAGAAGTAACCGTCGCCATTGAGCCCAACGAGCTTTAGAAACGCATCTGAGAACATCAATTGGCAAGGCGGGCATGACGGTGTCCGCCTTTCTGTTTTGCTACCGTCCCCATCCCACCATCTTGCATTGGCAATAGGGAACAAAAAGAAAGACGAAGAAAAAAAACTTCGTCTTTTGTGGCCCCTCTAGGGCTCGAACCTAGGACCCCCTGATTATGAGTCAGATGCTCTAACCAACTGAGCTAAGGGGCCAATTCCGGCAAAAATTGATTCCGAAATCGTTTGCAAAAGTACACTTTTTTTTCGGTTCCGCCAAATTTTTTACAGAAAAATTTTTACCTTTGTCGTAAGCCTTTGTTTTGCAAAAACATACGTCTTACCTAAGAGTGCTACTTGGCACTGTTACACTCGTCGAAAACGCGTTTCAGGCAGTCCGAAAATGCCAAAATATCGTCCTCTGTGGTATCAAAACTGCACATCCAACGCACCTCATCTTTTGCTTCGTCCCAATCGTAGAAAAAATAGTGTTCCTGCAGTTTTGTCCACACCTTGCGTGGCAGACGTGCAAATACCGCGTTTGCCTGAACTGGATAAACAATTTCAACGCCCGGAATATCTTTCACGGCATTGAAGAGCATTTGCGCCATTGCATTGGAATGCTGTGCGTTGCGGCGCCACAGGTCGTGGTTGAAGTAGGCTTTGAACTGGGCCGACACGAAACGCATTTTGGAGCACAGCTGCATAGCCTGTTTGCGGCGGTAGAGGAAATCCTCGTTCAGCATTGGGTTGAGGAGCACCACGCTCTCGCCCATCATAAGTCCGTTTTTGGTGCCGCCAAACGAAACAGCGTCGGCGCCTATGTCGGTGGTCATTTGACGGAAAGTGCAGCCGAGGGCTACGGCAGCGTTGGCCAGCCGTGCCCCGTCGATGTGCAACAGCATGTTGTTGGCATGCACAAAATCGGAAAGGGTTTTCAGCTCTTGCAATGAGTAAAGTGTGCCGAGCTCGGTGGGCTGGGCAATGGATACCACGCGTGGCTGCGAGTGGTGTTGGAAACCAATGCCGTGCAGGTGCTGTTTGATAAGTTCGGGAGTGAGTTTGCCGTCGGGGGTGGCAACGGTTAGCAGTCGCGCACCGGTAAGACGTTGGGGTGCACCGCATTCGTCAACGTTTATGTGGGCAGTTTCGGCACATACAACAGCATGGTGCGAGCGCATCATGGAGTCCAAGCACAGAACGTTGGCTCCCGTGCCGTTGAACACCGGGAACACTTCGGCCTGCGGGCCAAATTGTTGTTTGAACAGTTGTGTGAGCTCGGTAGTTATCTCATCGTCGCCGTAGGCAAGGGCATGTTCGTTGTTGGCAGCCTTGAGGGCTTCCAAAACTTCGGGCGATACGCCGGAATGATTGTCGCTTCCAAATCCTCGTTTCATGATAGTTTTGAAGTGTGTGGTTTAGTTTAAAGAAATCAGAAAAGATTATTGCCGGTAATCATTTTTTGACCAGCGAGAGTCGCGCTTGGCATACGTTGATCACCTCTTGTTGTCCCTCGGTGAGGAAAACAATTATTTTCAGATGTTTCAGGTCCACATCCACATCGGAAATCTGCTGAGGCACGGTATATTGGAACATTTTACGCAGTTGTTTTCCCGCAACGGGCACTATGTCTTCGCCCCATTGTCCCGAAACGAGGTGCCTAAGCATGTGCATGTGGCAGTATTTGCTGGTGTTGAAGTCGTACTGCGACGGATTTTGCAAAGCGCCACCCTCTTGTATGCCCCAAACGCTGTCTTCAACAAGTGCCACATTTATTTTGTGGGTTTCATGCACGGTGTCGTCCTCGAGATAATAAACGGCCACTCCTACTCTCAGCTGGCGCGAAACGGTGTCCAGTTCGGCAATGGCATCGATATTGGCGGTTGCGGTCTGCATCATCACCATGTCGCAGGCATTGGGCCAATAGGGATAATAAATGGCGGTGCCGTGGTTGATTGTGTCCTGCGAAAGGGTTTCGAACACGTGTCGGTTCACCGTTCCGGCGGGATATTTGCACAGGTAGGACTGTGCCAGCAGTTCGGTGCCGAAATCGGTGGTGTAGGTGTTGTCGGCACAGATGCCTGCATGTATGTTGAGCCCGAAAATCCTGCCGGGATGGGTTACCAGCAGGCCGTTCAGAGTGCGATGGCCGGCGGCACAGTCAGCATCGTTGATGCCTGTGAACACCTCAACAAGTGCGTTGCGCTCCTGCGGACGTGTTGGAGCCTTGACAGAGGCCATAAAGGCGATGGAGTCGTCGGTGTCGTCGTCGGGCGTACAGCATGTAAAACCTGCCGAGAGTGCCAAGACAATCGTTGCAAAGACAATAGTTTTTATTTCCATATCCGGATGTTTTTAGGATAACGCTTTTGTCAAAAATTTGTTGTATAAAACGAACAAAAAAAAGGGGCGGAAAAGAATGCCGCCCCCAATGTTATTCAAATTTCTATACTTCGATTATTGAAGAGTGATTTTTGCCTTGCAGGCGTTAACCACATTGGTGTTGCCTTCGGCAACAAACACTATAACTTCCAAGTCTTCCAGAACAGCTGGTTCGGAGTTGCTGTTTACCGGATCGGTATAAGCTTCGGGAATTGAGTATGTGTAAGTCTTGTCGATCATGGAACCGCTTGTTACAGGCGAGATTGCTTCGCCCCACTGTCCGGTAACAAAGTCGCGGAACATCTCCATGTGGCGATATTGTGAACCTTCAACCTGTGCGGGGTTCCTTGACGAACCGGTCTGGGCACCAATCACATTGTTCTGCACTATAGCGATATTCAATTTATTGCTTGTTCCCACACCATCGCTTGTGTAATAAACTTTCACATGCACTATGAGCTCGCGTGTGCTTTTGTTGATTGTAGCTGCCGCGGCTACATTGGCACAAGCCTGCTGCGAAGCAATTTGTTGTGCCCAAGGAGCGTAGGTGTTCGACGAATCGTTCACGCCAAAGGTAATTTTGTCAGAGCTGCCTGTAAAGTTGGTACGGTTGAACATTGCTGCAGGTGTGCCATAACTGCCATTTTCAACATTGAAATTGCTGTTGAGCGTTCTGCCATAATCAGTGCAATAAGCATTTGCCAAACTGCCAGCAATATGATAGTTTATCACGAAACACTTGCCGCTCATCTCATCCCTAACCTCACCTGCATACTTGTGTCCAAGGGGGCACCATGTACAACGGTTGCCTGTAAATTCTTCAAGCAGGACATTTTTCATCCCTGCCGTTTGCGACACTTCCACTGCCAATGGATCGGATTCGTCTTCCTCTTCCTCTTCATTTTTTGTGCATCCGGTAAGGCACAGGGCTGTGGCCACTATTGCCAATCCAAAAATTCTGAATGTTTTTCTCATTTTCAATATTTTTTATGTTTATAACAAAAGTAATTATCGTATTGTAAGGTTTGCCTTGCAGGCATTTATCACCTCTTCGTTGGTTTGTGTAACGAACACTACAATTTCCAGATCGTCGAGAACCACGGCCTCGGTAGTGTTGTTGGTGGGGTCGGTGAACGATTCAGGGATGGTGTAGGTGTAGGTGCGTTCTATCAGCGAGCCTTGCGAAACAGGCGATATATTTTCGCCTTCGGTGTAGGTATTGGTCATGGAGGAATACGAGAAACGTGTGATGAACTTAAGGAACATCTCGTTGTGTTTGTACTGATTGCCAACCACTTGGTCGGGGTTGCCCGATGAGCCGCTTTGTGTTCCCATCACATTGTTCTGTATCAGCGCCACGTGCAGTTTGTTGTTGCTGCCGGTGCCGTTGTCGGTATAGTACACCTTCACTTTAAGCTCCAGCGTGCGCGTGGTTCTGTCGATGCGTGCGGCGGCAGCCACGTTGGCGCAAGCAGGCATGGCGGCAATCTGTGCGGCATCGGTGCCGTAGTTGCCGTAACTTTCGGTGAGCTTGGCGGAGCCGTTGTTGAAATCGTGGCGGTTTATCAACGCTGCCGGAATGCTGTAACTGCCGTTGGCCACATTATAAGCGCTGTTGAGCACATTGCCGGCCTGAGTGGTATAAGCTACGGCCAGACCGCCTGCCACATGGTAGTTTATAACAAAAGCCTTTCCGGGATAAGCAGCCACAACCTCGTTGGCGGCCTTGTGACCGAGCGGACAATATCCGCAACGGTTGCCGGTAAACTCCTCGATAAGTATGCTGCGGGTGGTGGGTGTTTGCGACACGTTCACCACAAGGGTGTCGGAATTTGGGTCAGGGTCCGGGTCGGGGTCCGGATCGGGTTCGGGGGTTACTTGCGACTGGGTCGAATTCTCGTTTTCATCCTTTGTGCAGGAATACAGGCATAGGCCAATGCTTACAAAGGATATTGCAAATAGGGTGAATACTTTTTTCATGACGGTATTTTTTTTATTCTTTTACAAATGAGCGTGCCGACACGCCTTCCGTAGTGGTTACACGCAGGATGTAGCCGCCTCTGTTGAGGTTGGCGACATCAAATGTTTTAACACCTTGCATTGTAACGACTGTTTTGCCTTGCATGTCGAATATCTCCACTTTTTCGATTTGCTGCTGGCAATCGATGAAAAGGGTGTTTTTCACGGGGTTGGGATAAATGGCGAAATCGGTGGTTGCCACGCCGTTGATAGAGGCACCTCTTGTGCAGTTGAGAAATATTGAGGCCTGTGAGCCGAAACGTCCGTCGTGAGTTGCCACTGTGCCGTTGTTGTCGGTAACGCTGAAATGTCCGTTGCCGTAGCCACCGTTGATACCATCACCTTCGGAGTCATAAACTTCAACACGATAGCAGCCGTTGCTTGGAACGGGCAATTTTATGGTATATGTCTGCGACGAGTTTGTGTATGGGCCGCCGGAGGCGATAACGCGTCCGTTAGAGGCTTTGAACTTGAAGGAGGTTTCGGAGCCATATCGGTCGGTGGTAAGCAAGAGCGTGAGGGTGTCGCCCACGGCTGGGGCACTGATTTTGTTTAGCGTGCATAAAGCGGAATCGCCGGTGGTTGGCTGCCCGTTGGCGCTTGTTACTGTGGCAAAACCTGTGTAATCGGTAGCCGAGGCGAAATTGCCAGCCATTACAGGCAGATGCATGGTGTCGGAAGCCATCGGGGCAATTTGCAGACCCGAACGTGTGTAGGTGGCAGAGCCGGTAGTGGTAGTGCCGTAGGTGAGTTCGAACGATGTAATGGTGTCGTTACCGTAATTGAACAACGAAACATAGGTAGGGAACTCCAAGTCGCAGCTGGTTGTCGGTATTTCGGTAAGGGCGGTTGGAATAAGGCTGCCGTTGACGAAAGACATCGACGCTTCGCAGCCTGTGATGATATCGGCCTTGCTTTCCGAAACGAAGGCTATTACCTTAAGGTCGCTGTAAACTATTGGCACATTGCTTATTTCAGTCGGGATGGTGTAGGTGTAAGTTCTGGAAACAAAGGCTCCGCTGTCGGTGGTGTAAACGGTGTCGCCCCATGTGCTACCGTTCACAAAAGCGCGGAACATGTGCTGGTGATTGTACAACGAGCCAACTATTTGCGTCGGGTTAAGTGATGATCCGACCTGAGGTCCCAATATGTTGTCCTGCAAAAGTGCCACGCTGATGAAATTGGTGTTTGCACGGCTGCTGTCGGTGTAAAAGAGCTCAACATCAACAGTCATGATGCGTGTGGCGCAATCGATGGTGCAGCGGGCGGCTATATTGGCACACGAGGGCTGATTCATTATCGTATTGGCGTTGCTTACAAACTGACCACGGTTTAATACAGGGGTGCTTGAGCTGCCGAATTTTGTGCGGTTTACCATTCCTGCAGGATAACTTGTAACATTCCAGTTTGCACGGAGCTGCTCACCGGCGGCAGTGGTAAATGTGTTGGCCGCATAACCGCCGGCATGTATGTTTATGCCGAACACACGTCCGGGATTACTGGTTATCAGCTGATTTACAATTCTATGCCCATCGGGACAATATTGGCAATTTATGCCAGTGAATTCTTCTACTACAACATTTTTGTTCGAAGGTGTTGTCGAAACAAATGTTTGAGCGGTTGCAACAAGTGCTGCCACTATCATTGGCAGAGACACGAGTACTATTTTTTTCATTTTTCACAAATATATGTTTTACCAATTTTTCGAACTGCAAAGTTACATTTTTTTTTACATTTGCACAAACTTTTATAACATTTTTCACAACATTTTTTTTAATGAAAAAATTAGCGTACCTTTGCATGATTGCCGAAAGCACGCAAAACAAACACAACAAACTATCAACCAACATATTGCAAACAACGCGATGAATATCTACAACATAAACGAAGCAAACCATCTGCCCCAAGGCACAGCCGTTTCGGTTGGCATGTTCGACGGTGTGCACCGCGGGCACCAGAAAGTTTTGCGTTCGTTGGGCGTTTTTGCAGAAAATTTGGGCTCCGATGCCATGGCCATAACCTTCGACCGCCACCCGCGCCTTGTGCTTGCCGCAGAGAACAACGCTTTCCACCTGCTCAACACCAACGACGAACGGTTTCGGCTTATCGAAAATTGTGGCATCGACAACCTGCTGGTAATACCTTTCACACCGCAAGTGGCGGCACTATCGGCCTGCCAGTTTGCCCACAAATACCTTGTGGAAACCCTTGGCATAAAAGGACTTCTGCTCGGATACGACAATATGTTCGGTAACAAACAGAACAACGATTTCGATCAAATTCCGGCACTTGCCACCCAATGCGGCTTTGCAATTGCCAACGAAGGCAGCGTTTCCGAAAACGGCACACAAATAAGCTCCACGCAGATACGCAAAGCGTTGAGCAACGGCAACATAGCACTGGCCAACAGTATGCTTGGCTACACATACAATACATGTGGAACTGTGGTGAAAGGCCGCCAAGTGGGACGCACACTGCATTTTCCTACGGCCAACATACACTGCTCCGACCCTCTGAAAATGCTCCCCGCCGATGGAGTTTACTGCGTAACGATAACCATTGACAATCAGCCGTTTGATGCCATGTGCAACATCGGCATTCAACCCACTTTCGACAGCCAGAACAGAACTATCGAAGTACATATATTTGATTTTCTGCAAGATATATACAGCAAGGAGGTAACTCTATTTTTTTGCGAAAAAATTAGGGACATACAACGTTTCGACAGTACGGAAAAACTTGTAAACCAACTTGTTGCAGACAAACAAAAGTGCTTGCAGTATTTTGCACGAAAAATGGAGAAGCAATGAACAAAGGTGTGGCAATGCTAATTATGGTGCTGGGTGTCAGCATGAGCGTTTTTTCGCAGCGCGGACGCGTTTACACCTCGCTCGAAGAGATAACCGAGCCCGACAGTGTATATTGCTTGACGCTGAAACACAAGCGGTTGAAGACGTTTCCCGAACAAATACTTCAGCTGCGCAATCTGGAGCGCCTCGACCTCAGCTGGAACCGCATGCACACCTTGCCTCCCGAAATTGGCACCATGCACAACCTTACATACCTGAACCTGAACCACAACCGTCTCGACTCAGTACCGAAAGAAATAGCCTACCTGCAAAAGCTCAGCACTTTGGTACTATCGCGCAACCGCATTCTGGAGCTGCCTGCCGAAATGGGCAACATGCCCAACCTGCGCGAGCTGCTGATGCTGTCGAACGGCATAAAAAAAATGCCCGACAGTTTCCGTCAGCTCGACAACACTCTACAAATTATCGACTTGCGTGCCAACCCGCTCACCTACGACGACCAGCTCGACATTAAAGACCTGCTGCCAACGCCAAAGAAAAAAATGACCCGTGTCTGCAACTGCCAATAACATGAACAACAGCGACTTACATATTGCCATAGTGCAACAGGACATTGTTTGGGAGGACAAGGAGGCCAATTTCCGGAAACTGGAAAACACTTTCGAAAGAATATCCCAACCCATTGATTTGGTGATACTTCCGGAGACATTCAACACCGGCTTTTCGCCAAACGCCCCTGCCCTTGCCGAACCCAACAACGGACCCACTTTCCAATGGGTGAAACGGTGGGCGGAAAAACTCGCCACCACTTTCATAGGCAGCTGGTACGCAACAGATAACGGCCACATTTACAACCGTTTGTTCTGCATATCGGACAACAACACATGGCAATACTACGACAAACGCCACACCTTTCGCCTAAGCGCTGAGGCTCAGACTGTTGAGCGCGGAAACCGCATAATGACCATTGGTATCGGCAATTGGCGGGTGCGTCCTTTTGTATGCTACGACCTACGTTTCCCCACTTGGGTGCGCAATAGCTACAATGCCGACAATCAGCAGTTTGCATACGACGTCGGCATTTATGTGGCCAACTGGCCAGCCACCCGCGCCAAAGCTTGGCAACGTCTTTTGCAGGCACGATCCATCGAAAACCTCAGCTATACCATTGGCGTGAACCGAGTGGGCATCGATGCCAAAGGAACGCCACACTCCGGCAACTCTATGGTGGTGAGCCCTAACGGCAACATCATTCATCAGGTGGAAAGTGGTACCGAGAATATTAAAATGTTATCGCTAAACCACAGCAATTTAGACCGTTACCGAAAAAAATACCCGTTCCATCTGGACTGGGACTGAATAATTAGGAGTTGGGAGTTTGAAGTTGGGAGTTGGGAGTTGGGAGTTTGAAGTTGGGAAATTGGAATTAGGATTTAAAATTTGATGTTAGACATTTAATTTGTAATGAGTAATTTGAAATATATCAGACGAATGGCTACAGTTTTGTATTTGACTAATTTTCAACAACCTTGGAGAGGCTAAATTTCAATAACCACGTACAATCGTAGCGCTGTGCGGCGACGAAACAATCTCACTCAAAGCGTCCCGAAGGGACGCGACAATGAGTTGGTTTGTCAAAAATCAGTAGCATGTTGAGCTATAGCGAATAAAATAAGATGAATAATACAATATAATAAAATAAAAAATACAGCAAATAAAAGATATGAAAATAGTTACTGTAGAACCCTTGGGAATATCTGTGCCGCAGTTCGAGAGTTTGAAAAAAGAGTTTGCCGCACAGGGACACGAATTTGAATATTACACCGACCGCAACGAAGCCCCCGACGAGCTTGCCAGCCGCATTGGAACCGCCGACATAGTGGTGATTTCGAACATAAAAGTCTCTGCCGAGACCATGAGCCGTTGCCCCAATCTGAAAATGCTTTCGGTAGCTTTCACCGGCTTGGACCACATAGATTTGGAATACTGCCAAAGCCACAACATTGCAGTGATGAACGCCTCCGGGTACAGCACCGTGGCAGTAAGCGAATTGGCCATAGGCCTGATGCTCAACGTGTACCGCAAAATCAGCTCTTTCGACAGCACCATCCGCAACGGCGGCACACGCAACAACTACCTTGGCCTCGAGCTTGGCGGAAAAACTGTTGGCGTTGTTGGCACCGGCGCCATTGGCACACAAACCATACGTCTACTCCGAGCTTTTGGGTGCAACGTGTTGGCTTTCAGTCGTTCGGAACGCTACGAGGTGAAACAGATTGGTGCAAAATACGTAACCCTCGACCAACTGATGGCTCAAAGCGACATTGTTACACTGCATGTGCCGTTGAACAAAGAATCGCACCATCTTATCGGCAAACACCAACTCTCGCTGATGAAACCCTCGGCAATACTTATAAATACCGCCCGTGGCAATGTGGTGGACATTCCAGAACTTGCCACAATGCTGAAAGACAACAGGATAGCCGGAGCAGGCATCGATGTTTTCGAAACCGAACCCCCACTGCCCGCCGGACATCCGCTAAGCGATGCGCCAAACTGCGTGATGGTGCCTCACATTGGCTACGCCACACGCGAGGCTTTCGACATCCGCGCAGGCATTGTTATGGACAACATTCGCCAATGGCTAAAAAACCACCAGAAATGAAAAAAAAACAACGCAAAAAATTATGGCTTTTTGCAGGTGGCACCGTTGCCGTTCTGTTGGCCGCCACCGCCATGACTTTCTATCTGGCTTTGAACAACAAAAAGGTGGACAATACCGAAACTGTTGTGCTATACATACCTACTAGCTCCAATTACGCACAAGTAATTGATACACTTTGCGTTAAACATTGTTTGGAGGATACCTCGTTTTTTGCCATGCTGGCCCGATATAAAAAATACCCTGCCCACGTAAGGCCCGGTCGTTACGTTGTAGAACCGCAGATGAGCATCAACGCCCTTGTAAACAAACTGAAATCGGGCAGTGAGGACGCACAGCAGGTTACCATAGGCAAATTCCGTACGAAGGAGGCCCTTGCCGGACGGCTGGCACGCAAATTCGAGTTCGACTCGGCGCAGATGATGAATGCTTTGAACAACGACTCGCTGATGAGGGCACTCGGATACAGCCGCGAAACGGCTACTGCTATCTTTGTGCCAAACTCTTACGAGTTTTATTGGACCACCACTCCCGAAGAATTTCTGCAACGCATGAAAGAGGAGAACGACCGTTTTTGGACCAACAGCCGCCGTCGGAAACTCGAAAAAACCGGTCTCTCGCGTGTCGAAGCCATCACCCTTGCGTCCATTGTGGAGGAGGAAACCAACAAGGACGACGAAAAAGCCACCATTGCCAGCGTTTACCTGAACCGGCTGCGCAAGGGCATGCTACTGCAGGCCGACCCAACGGTGAAATTCGCCGTACAGGACTTTTCGCTGCGACGCATCTTGAACAAACATCTGCAGTACGACAGCCCGTACAACACATATATATATAAGGGGCTGCCGCCCGCACCCATCTGCATACCTTCCGCCGCATCGATAGACGCCGTTTTGGAAAACAAAAGCACCAACTACCTGTATTTCTGCGCCAAAGAGGATTTTTCGGGTTACCACAATTTTGCCGTAACCATTGCCGAGCACAACATCAACGCCGCCAAGTTCCGCAACGAACTGAACAAGAGAAAGATATACAAGTAAAAAAGAGGTAAAAACCTACGCTTAATCTTCTACCAGACGCTACGATATACCACCGTTACGCTTGTCGCCACACATACGTTTTCCTTTGGCGTTAAAAAAGATATATTTTGATGCTTGGTCGTTTTCTGACCAATAGCAACCGAAAGCGCCTTTGTACTGCACATCGCCATGACAATAACGATATCCATGTGCATGAAGTATATATGGTTGACGTTTGGACAAACTACCTTGTAGCCACTATTGTCAACCCATATCCATTCACATTCACCCATAAGTTCCACCCATTGACCCCGCAAAAGAACATCGCCTCCAGATACGAAGAGCGTCGGGAATTTGGTACGATGAAAAAAAAGATGATTCAGCTATAGTATTGTACTCGTTCACATCTTTCCATTTCGTGCCAATAGGAAGACCCAAATCCACAAAACTCTGTGCCGACAGTGAAAAAGCCACACATATCAATAGTGATATAAAAACGTTTTTTTTTCAAAACAATGTTTTATTTCAATATGATGTTATATTTTCACAAGACGCACATTAAGGCTCCAAACAATACCAAAAGAACTATCCCCGCGCCAAGTAAAGCCGTCGAATGCCAGACAATAGTCTTGGTTTGGATCCTTTAGTTCGCAAGACCAAATAGCTCCCAAGTTGCCTGCCCTAAGATTGCCGTCAAAATCCACAACACCAATAGCTGGAAGAAATATAGAGTTCCCATTGGGACCGGTTACAGTATAACCATTCACACCGTCTATTTCGGTCCAATTCCAATTGCAAGTGTATTGAAGTTCTTCAATTTGAGCCTTGGTAGGCATATTGGTGCCGAATTTCTCCATAGCAGTTTCGAAATCGTAGAAACCTTCTTCATTTTCGGAACACCATTTAGTGCCACTTTGGAGACCTAAATCGACATAAGATGCGTTGCTGACCTCATTCCATTCAGTCTCTTCATCCGTATTTTCCTTGCTGCAACCCAATTGGATACCTATTGCCAATGGGAGCAAACATGCCAGTAATAAATTTCGGAAAGCAAATCTTTCCATAAAATAAACCAATTAGACAAAAATAAGAGAATTTTGAAACTATAGCTCCACCATGAAGCGAACTATCAAAAGCCAAATTAGTACAACAACTGCTTTGACATTTTCTGAGCCACTGTTTTTATGGCGTCAACATCGCGTATGATGCTTTGCGACAACATGCGTGTGATATTGCCGGTAGCGCAATTTATCAACATGCTTTCAACGTGGAGCCTGCCGTTTCGCTCATCGATAATGGTGTAGCAGATATTGTCGATGCCATTGAGGTTGGCAAGGGCAGTGCGATACTGGGATGCAACTTTGCGGTTGGTTCTGTCTATTGTCAACGCTTGCGACAAGCTGTCGGCGGAGGAGTTTGCTCCAACAAGGTTGAATTCGGTAAAACCGCCCATCACATCGATGAAAGCATTTTTCAGGGCTGTTTTGTAGGTGTTTATTGCACTACCTGCTGGCGATGCTACGTAAATATTGCTCTGAGCGAAAACACTTGTTGTGGTTACGGTGACCAAAATCAGTGCTATAAGGACTATTCTCTTCATTTTATTTGTTTTTTTCATCGGGTTTGGAACTGCAAAGATACGTTTTTTTTTTGTTCTTTCAAAACTAAAGTCCAATAATTTACTTTTTTATTCAAAAATATAGACACTTGCATACAAAAATTGTATCATCGGGGCTGTTAAAAAAGATAGCCAACCTTGATCGACAGCATGTGCGGCGAAAGCACGCCCCTACTGAAAGCAGGAGCAGCTGTTTCCTCATAACCCATTGGATTGTTGTATATTACCTCTGCGTCGCTGATAACGCGAGCTGTGCCAAGATAGTGGTAAAAAATGCCCACTTGTATATGTCCAAGAAACACAGCTCCGGCACCCGCGGCGGCGGCGAACGAAAATTTTGTCCTGTAATCCTCTGTGTATGAGTGTGCCTCGCTATTGTGCTTGTACATGTTCCAATATTCGTAGTGGTCAGTAATTATCCGCATGTTGGCTCCAACACCCAGTTCGGCAAATATCGAAATGTCGCGGTTTCTGGTATAGATATCGTAGCGGCAGCCTGCCAACACTGGGATATTGAAATATACGGGGAACCGCTGCTCGTACTTGTCGTGGGAGTTTATGTTGGCCACTTCGTATTGCTCTTTGTAGTCGCGCAGGGCTTTGTTCAGCGGGTTGAAAAAGAACTCTGCCGACAGAAAAACGCTCAGCTCTTCGATTCCGGATATGCGTTTGGCACCCATAATGCCGACATTGGCACCTATGCCGGCTCCTCCATACTGCGATTCGTCGGCCAGACCCCATTTCTGCGGCTCGTCATCCTTAACAGTGGCTTTGCCAAAATTGCCCACAGGCAAACTGCCGCCCATACTTACAACTCCGTAAAAATCGGCGGTCTGCGAAAAACAGACGGTGCCTGCAAAAAGCATTGCTGCAATAACAATAACAACTCGTTTCATGATGGTTCTAAAACTTTTTTTGAAGTTGCAAAGTTACACTTTTTTTCCGAAAAACACACTTTTTTTGTCAAAATAAGGACAAACGACATCCTTGTGAGCAATGGAACAAGTTATCACCACGATGGTTTGAAAACTTTAAATCCGTTTTTTTGCCAAAAATCAAAAAAAAATGGTACATTTGCAAAACTTGAGACGTCAGCCTTCTCAAATCAACCCACTGATAATCATAAAAATACAACAGAATATGCAAGTCAACAGAAGAAAAGAGCTTTTTCCGAACGTTACCGACGAACAGTGGAACGACTGGAAATGGCAGGTGAAAAACCGTA